>Ga0315904_10000474_pt1 | contig 63957 bp, 79 predicted proteins | sample LakEriMetagenome_6_FD_203529 | JGI IMG/M metagenome (GOLD analysis project Ga0315904, IMG submission 203529) | Freshwater fungal communities from buoy surface, Lake Erie, Ohio, United States - Buoy 12 MA120 | ecosystem: Environmental > Aquatic > Freshwater > Lake | place: USA: Lake Erie, Ohio...
CCAGCCCAGCCCAGCCCAGCCCAGCCCAGCCCAGCCCAGCCCAGCCCAGCCCAGCCCAGCCCAGCCCAGCCCAGCCCAGCCCAGCCCAGCCCAGCCCAGCCCAGCCCAGCCCAGCCCAGCCCAGCCCCACGCCGCGTTATCAGTACGTACTGATAACGCCATTCTGACCAGTTCCGCGTGGTTGTTGGTCATTGGACGTAGCGCGTTATCAGTACGTACTGATGGCTATTGTTCCGAAACACACAGATCGTTTGTTAACACGTGATTTTTCAAAACCATCAAAAAAACCGCGTCAGATATATTTAATTTTGCACGCAGCACGCCACGCACCGACACGCTTGCAGCGCCCCAAAAGAGCGCAAACCCACCAGTTCCGGATGGCGGGTCGATTCTAAGTTATTGATTTTCGGTATTGTTCATAAAGTTCCTAATTGTTCAGATTGGAAAGTCTCGTAAGTCTTTGATTTTCGGTATTGTTCATATTGTACATAAAGTTCCGGCGAAATAAGCACACGCCCAAGCAAATCCGCACCCAAACTTTTTTAATTCCATATTATTTTTAAGGTTTTTTTAGTTTTATGTGATTCTGCATTTGTTCAAGAACGTTACCTATCATTCAGATATGTTCAGATACGTTTTCCCACGCTCTCCTACTGCCATTTTCGTTTTTCCAAAAACGCTTTGGCGCGTGCTTTTTTTCCCGGAACTTTATGAACATTATGAACAATACCGAAAATCAAGCACTTACAGCATTTTCCAATCTGAACAATTAGGAACTTTATGAACAAAACCGCCTGCCAAAGACTTACAGCCAATACCTCACCTAAACTCTCAACATCAGTTTACTACATCAGTATCTACTGATAACGTTCCGCAATGTTCCGCCACGCTCTGCCACGCCCACGCTTTCACGCAAACATTCCAACACATTTAACACATTAACAACCCCGCCGTCAGATAACGTTCTCTAACGTTCAACATTGTTCTCCCACGCTATCCTATCAGTATGTACTGATAATCCCCGGTCGGTGCCTAAAAACTCGCCAGTTCCGCGACGGTTCGGTGCGCCAGCAATTTTGCTGGGAAGCTTAGTTCGGTGCGCCAGCAATTTTGCTGGGAAGCTTAGTTCGGTGCGCCAGCGGCTGCGCCATCAGTACGTACTGATAAGCCTAGTTCGGTGCGCCAGCGGCTGCGCCATCAGTACGTACTGATAAGCCTAGTTCGGTGCGCCATCCACAGCGTTAAACGCACGATTCCGGTCGGCCAATATGGCTAGTTGCTGCAAGCTAATTGAAGGCTATCGTTGCTTTTCGTGGGCATGTCATGTATACTGTTTTTATTTTAAGTCGGTGGCGGACAAAGCCATCAGTACGTACTGATAGGAGGTTTTCACAAGGTTACGCATAGGTGATTCAACCGCTCGCTACGGTTAACAAGCGCGTACGACTGGAAGAGGTCGTCTGGTCGCAGCTAGGGGTGACGCCCGAGTGACTGCTGCGAATCTAGGGGGGAAGTGAGACGGTGCCCACGTAAGCGGCACTCCTGTATGGCTGGAGTATTAAATCCAGTGGAAGGTAAGAGGGGGCAAATGCGGCCCGATAAGCACGTCCAGATGCGGCTACGGCTGCGCTGGTCACCTAGGTAAAAGAATAATAAGGTGGATGTAACATCACACTAATATAGGGAAACTCGCCAATATAGACTGACAATCTATAGATGAACTACCCGCATGTCATAACATAATAAAACGCTCCTGCAAGTAACTGCCTTCACCGCTAGGCCGACGGAACATATCGGCTGCATATAAACAAATCAGCACAAGACAATCATGCACTCTGCGCGATTAATACCCGCGCAGACGGTAGCGGGCTGCGTTGTTAATACGACAACACAGCGCCGGTGCCGACACGCACCATCACAACAATACATCATCAGTACTTACTGATAACTACAGGAGACTAACAATGTACGACGAAGAACACGACGAACAGCCGCTTTGGTTAATCGAATACTATGGCGGTGCCACGGGCGCCGCGTGTTCGCATACCGTTCGCGGCACGTACGCCTACGCACTTGCGTGGGCCAAGCGTGTTATCAAGGGTGAGTTCTACATCACTCGTTATTAATTGTTAACAACACAACACACAGGAGACACGACAATGCAAGTTATTAATCTTCACGCCAACCCACGCAACCCGCGAGTTCTGACCGAATTAGTTTTTAGGCTTACGCTGGCCGACGCGGAACGGCTTGCGGCTGCGCCGCTCGCACTCATCAAGGGCCAGAAGCAACTGACCCGCGAAGGCGGGGCTGCGTACTACCGGGGCGCTGGCATCTGGCGCTTCCAGAACTACGCATACGACGGCGCAGATACGCTCGCCGTGTTCCAGCGTGCCATTACTGAAATCTCACGTTCCACCATCTAATACATCATCAGTACGTACTGATAACTACAGGAGACAAGACAATGACGACGACCAAAACCATGACCAAGGTTGTGTACAACTGCACGTACGGCGGCTACACGCTCCCGCCCGAATGCGCGGAATTCTTGAAGTCGCACGGCCAATTGTTTGAGGCTGACGACGGGTACATCGGCGAAACGGTCTGGGACGCGCCGCGTTTCAACAAGACCACGGGCGAATGGACGGAGACGCATACGCGCTACGTCGCGCCTGCACGTCACAACAAGTTTCTGGTTGCGTGGGTGGAATCGAATCCGCGTCGCAATCCCTACGCATCGAAGCTGACGGAAGACGAAGTGCCGCCTTCGATGTTGCACGACTTGAAGGTGATTGAGATTCCCGGCACCAAGTATTGGATCCGCGAGTACGACGGGGCCGAGACCGTCTACGCGATGGAGACGATGGAGTGGATTGACGCGGCGGAGTAACCCCGCCAGTTCCCGAGCGAGTGATGACAACAACGCGCTATCAGTACGTACTGATAGCGCAATCAAATGACTCACAGTGAGTCAATCAAAGGAGACTAAGACAATGCGTTTATTTATTGTTGAGTTGATTGAGTCCAAAAATGACGAATACACGTCAACCATAGTCGGAGTGTTCTCCGACTTGGAAGTGGCTAAGGCTGCTGGCCGTGCGCGGCGCGTGAAATTTCGCGACGACGTGATGCACATTCATCAGTCCACTCTGGACACAGAACAATTTGTGGGGTGGATGGGCAATCACCCGATTGTGTTCTCGGAGTGCTTTTACGACTGCTGTTGGGATGAAAACAAAAGCTCGTCTGACGTTATGACAGACAGAACCAAAGGAGACTAAGACAATGGCGAATGTTCATGTGCATTTTATGTACGACGGTGAGGAAATCGAATTGCAGTTCGTGGGGCTGAAAGACCACGAAGCCGAGGTGCTGCATTCGGTAATCAAAAAGGCTGCTAACAACGGCCAGAACGAACACGTCCGGGGCTACGGATGGTGGAGTGACAATCAGGGCGTGATGGTTACCAAGGGGAAGAAGTAATGAAACGCAGCAAGAGAATTCGGATTCACCAGAGCCTGCTCGGCATCTGGAAGTACGACCGACGATGGAAAGTGTGGGGGCCGCGTCAGTACACGGCCAAAATGCACCGCGTATGGGCAGGCGCTTATGTCTGCCCGGATTGGGAACCGGAATGTGTAACTTGCCAATCGGCAAAACTTTGGAAGGAGGTGACGGAAAAAAATACTTCGATTACGTTTGATGAGTTCAATGCACAGGTAGATGCCGCATTGGAAATCGCGCAGGCCGAAGGGCAGGCGCAACGCATCAAAGACAGTCAAGCTGACTCACTGTGAGTCATACCAGTAAATACTGATAACACACAAGGACTAATACAATGTCGTTTAATAATATCATCACGATTACCCACGCCGACGCGGCGACCATCATCAACGAACTGCGCGGTGAGACCATACTCATTCGCGGCGAGCCGGGGGTCGGCAAGACTGCAATGGGGGAAGCGTTGTCTGCGCAATTGGGGATGCCGTACGTGCATGTCAATTGCCCGAGCAAGGCCGACACGTCTGAGTTCGGGATGTTTGTGCCCAATCGCGAGACCGGCCAGTTGGAGTTCATGACCAATGGTCACTACGCATGGGACAAGCCCTGCATCTTCAATCTGGACGAGTACACCAAGGCGATGAATGCGATTAAGACCATGCTGCATGGTCTCGCGGAGTTCCCGCGTCGCATCGGTGACTTGCCTATCCATCGTGATTCCATTGTGTTCTTGACGGGTAACTTAGCGTCAGATGGTGTCGGTGACGTGCTGGCTGCGCATTCGCAGAATCGCATGTGCGAGTTGTACATGCTCAAGCCGCCGGCTGAGCCGTGGGTGCAGTTTGCCGCGACTCGCGGTATCAATCCGATTGTGTTGGCGTGGGTGACTCGCGAGCCGCAAGTGTTGGCATCGTATCTGGACGACGGCCAGCAGGATAATCCGTACATCTTCAACCCCAAGCGTGCCTCTTCATCTGTCAACAAAGCGTACGTCTCTCCGCGTTCGCTGTTCAAAGCCAGCGATACCGTGACTAAGTATCAGGAAGGCCGACTGACTGAGAATCAGATGATGGCGGTGCTTCAAGGCCAGATTGGCGGTGCGGCGATGCGTCAGTTGACTGCGTTTATTGCGGTTGCCAATCAGATTCCCACGCCGCGAGAGATTATCAACAACCCGACGAGTGCGCCTGTGCCGACTGCGCCGGGGGCTACCGTGATGGTGACGCTTGGTGCTATCCAGTGGCTGACATCAGTAGCGACTGATAAGACGCAGTTCGACAACCTGTCCGGTGCCGACGTGATGGGCCGGTGGTTCCAGTACATGCAGCGTCTGGAGAAGGAGTTGCAGGCGATGTTCGTTATCACGGCCAAGCGTGCGGGTGACCCGACCAATGGCGGCAGCGACGGTCGCAAGCTGTGGGACTTGGCGTGGAATAACAAAGCGTTCCAGCAGTGGGCGCTGTCCAACATGCACCTGTTCAAGGGGGCCGTGTAATGCGGCCGTCCCGTAAAGAACGACGTGCGTTCAACCTTGCACACAAGTACAAGGAACAGTTACTCAGATTACGTGGACAATTGGCTCACAGTGAGTCAAAGGGGGAATACGACCATAAAACTTTGCCCGTTGAACTGACCATTACATCTATTAAATCTATCTAAGTAAGAGGACATGACAATGAACAATGACAACATGAACATGAACAATCTGGTCTCCGACGAAACCATCTCCAATCTGGACGGCACCAATGGTTTCACCATTATCGAGTTGTCGATTGGTACGTGGGACGGCAAGCGTTCCGACAAGCGCATCAACGATCAGGTGCAGAACACGTCTGGCGTTAAGACCAGCAAGAAGATTGGTGATTATAAAAAGTTCTTGCTGCCCGACTGCGAGGCGCATACCGAAATCATCAGCTTTGCCGGTCAGGTGCGTACGCGCAACTACCTGATGACGGTGCCGTGGTCTGACAATGGCCGACGCATGATGAGCAACGAGTTGCTGGATACTTACGTGCCGGAAGTGGAAGGCTCCCAGCGCGAGTTCTGGAGCATGGTCGATAACTTCGTTGAGAATCAGTACGAGATTGAGGTCACCAAAGCGGCGTTCAATCTCGGGCCGTTGTTCTTGCGTGAGGATTATCCGACCAAGGAGCAACTCCGCGCCAAGTACAAGTTCAACTTCTCGCCTGAGCCGATGCCCCAAGTTGGCGACTTCCGCATTGACGCGATGAACCGTGGGCGCGAGCAACTGATTAAGATGTTTGAGCGTAACGCGAACGCACGGTTGCAGAACGCAATGCGTGACGTATGGGAGCGGTTCCACGACGTGTTACTCAGCATGAGCACCAAGCTGGCAGACAAGGAAGACGGTACGCATCAGATTTGGCGCGACTCTTTGCTGCGCAACCCGATGGAGCTTGTTGACTTGCTCCAGTATCTCAACATCACCAAAGACCCCAAGCTCGACGAGTTGGCGACTGACTTGCGCCGCGTCCTGATGGGTACTGACAACAAAGAACTGCGTAAAGACGATGACCATCGTCGGGAGGTGAAGAGCAAGATTGACAGCTTGCTGTCCAAGTTCGATTTCTAATCAGTACATACTGATAACGAGTCACATATGGACGTGTGACTCACAGTGAGTCAATTCAATATATAAGAGGTAAGACACAATGATTAACTATACCGCAGAGCAGAAGTTAGAGCGCGTGACTGCGACTATCCTGCGTACCAAAGAGTTGGCGTTCTATTGGGCGCTATTGGTTATCGGCAAGCGCGAAGTTGTCGATGATGTTAAGACGGCATGTACCAATGGCCGTGACGAGAAGTACGGTCGTGAGTTTGTGTTAGCAATGAGTGAGGAAGAGTTGCTGTACACACGTATGCACGAGCAGGAGCACAAGTTGCTGCGTCATATCTCTGTGTGGAAGCACTTGTGGGATAAGGACGCGGCTACTGCTAACAAAGCTGCCGACTACGTAGTCAATGCGCGGCTTGAGAAGATGCGTGAGGATTACCCAACGTTAATGCAGATTATGCGTATGCCCGAGTGGAAGCACGGGCCAGACATTGGCAAGCCGATGGGCCTGTATGACCCGCAGTATATCGGTATGGATGTCGGTCAGGTCTTCGACTTGCTCGCAGACAAGACTGAGCCAGACGAGCCGGGGGATGACCCGAGCGACGAGCCAGAGGATGGCGACGGGCCGACGGGTGATGGGCCGGAAGGTAATGAGCCAGACGACGGTGACGGGCCGGAAGGTGATGGGCCGACGGGCGACGGGCCAGAGGGTGATGAGCCAGACGACGGTGATGGCAAGGGCAAGGGCAAGGAGAAGGGCGGCAAGCCGGGGCGCGGGCCGGGAACGGGCGAGGCGGGCGACCATCCATCGTTCGATGAACACGACACCAGCGGTGCCAATGACCTGACCAAGGATGAGGAGGACGAGTTAGCGCGGGAGATTGACCGCGCTGTGCGTCAGGGCATCTACATCGCCGGCAAGATGGGCATCAACGTGGGTGCGGAAATCACGCAGTTGACCGAGGTTACCGTCGATTGGCGCGAGGTCATGCGCGAGTTCGTCAAAGCATCTACGCATGGCGGCGACGAGGTAACGTGGCGGAAGTTCAACCGCAAGTTAATCACCAGCGATATTTACGCGCCGACTACGGAGAACATTCGTGCCGGTAGTATCGCAGTGATGAACGATATGTCCGGGTCTATCACGCAGGGCATGATTAACGCATGTATCTCTAACGTGGTAAGTATCTGTCAGGAAGTCAAGCCCGAGAAAGTTGTGCTTGGCTATTGGGATACGTCACTGCGTCGCGTGGAAATCTACGACGACTCCAACTACGAGAGCTTGCTGGAGACGACCAAGCCGTGTGGTGGTGGGGGCACGGACGTGCGTTGCGTTGCCAACTACTTGCGTGGCGATACTACTGATGATAGGCTTCCATCCGCTCCTGCTGTCGATTGCGTCATTGTACTGACTGACGGTATCTTTTCCGAAGGGCAAGGGGATTGGGGTGACTTGCCTGTGTTGTGGTGCGTTATTGACCCGTATCACCGCTCGTTTGTGCCGGTTACCGGCGTTGTTGTTCCTGTCAAATTATAAGAGGTAAGTATGGACATGTTCAAAGTTGTGGATGAGTTGATGGCTAAGATGTTCGGCGAGATGCCGACAAAGCCGGAAGAGAAAGAGGCCATTGGTATTACTGACTTGGCTAAGTTTTTAACTGCAATTGAGGAGGAAGATGAAGATGAGTGAGTATCTTGATGAGTTCGGTCGTCCTAAACGTATCAACGTTAGTTTTAGTCCCAGTGTGGCTAAGAAGTTGGACGAGATTAAGTTGGTGTTGTATGACGCCACAGGGTTGGAGATGAGCTACAGCAAGATTGTTGAATACTTGTTGAGCAGATACGCCAAAGATAGAAACGTTCTTTGACTCACAGTGAGTCATACCAGTAAATACTGATACAACATATATAAGGACACAAGCAATGAACATACAGAATCCGAATCAGCACACTGTTCACGACGACATCATGGCCGTGCTTAAGAAAGTCACGCGCAAGGTTGCCCGCATGGACATGGTGTTTGAGGTTCTCAGCGCAGAACAGGTCGCTGTTTACATCAACGGCGAGAAAGTTGGCGGTGTTAAGCACCGCTACGTGGGGCAGAAGTATCAGTTGGCGGTGTCGTCCCCCAACATCCACAAAGAACGCACGCGGTATGGTCAGCGTAACGACGAGGCGCTCACCGAGATGCCGAATCGGGCAGCGGCGATTGCTATCGAACATTGGGTGCCGAGAACGTATGAGCATATCAAACGTCAGGTGCTTAACGATTCCAATGGCGCGTATACGCAAGCCAAGTACAAGGAGGAATCCCGAATCGACGCGGTGTACAACAAGATAGTGCGTAGCAGGAAGTTGGCTAACGCCCCTGCTTATCACACTGAAGCGTACGCAATGCACGATCTGTTCCGTGATTTGCTTATTAATTCGTCATCTGTTGACTATGTTAAGAATTACTTCAGCAATCACTGTAACGTGGCCGACTACCTTGAGGATATTGCACGGGTAGAGAAGGCGCGGGCTATCTGCGAGCGGGTTAGGAATGAGGGAGTCATCCTGCGGTTCAAGCCGCGCACCGACACTATCGAGGTGTATGACATCACCAACTGGGAGGCGGTGCAGATGCCGACGGAGTTGCGCTCGGTGGAGTTGTTACCGCCGCAGATGATGCAGTGTTACGTCATGCTTAACATTGCAGAGGAAGGCGTGCCCCTGTGGGGTATGGGCCTGCGCGTCAATGAACATGTGTATTACTTGGAAGAAGCCGCTGCTCGCGGGGGAGTGTAAGACAATGCGTATTAAGAAGAAGACTGAATATGTTCTGCTTGGTGAACATCTCGCTAGGTTACAGGACATCGCCAAAGCATTAGTTGAAGACAGGGCTGCGCCTATCGAGTGCTATGCCTTGGCTTGCGAGATTCGTTTCTTACTCAAACAAGTGAGGGAATCCAATGGATAATGTACTGCGCATCAAGGTCAAAGATGTTTATGGTAACCGTTTGGTTTATCCACAATGCGAGAAATCCATTGTGTTTGCGCACATCTCTGGCAGAAAGACGCTGACTGATAACGTCATTGCGTCTTTGAAATCCATTGGCTACGTGTTTGAAGTGGTAGGAGAATCACTATGAGGTGGGAAGAGTTTGTATTCTGGGTGGTTATGAGTTTCCTAATTGGATACTTATTAGACGGTGCCGGAATTGAAATTGCTAAATTATGGGAATTGGGGGCGTTATGGCCGTGACTCCCGAAGGGAAAGTTAAATACAAATTGGTCAAGTTCCTCAACTCTTTGGAACCCAGACCGTACATGTTCTTTCCAGTTCCGGGCGGCTATGGTCGCTCTGGAATCCCCGACATTGTTGGCTGCTGGAAGGGCAGGATGTTTGCCATTGAGTGCAAAGCGCCGGGGAAGTTTGGGAACACCACCACCTTACAACGCCGGGAGTTGCAGAGGATTAACGAGGCAGGAGGTGTCGCGTTTGTCTATGACGGGTCAATACTGGATGAAGACATGGAAGCAATACTTAGCGGTACGCCCGCATGGCATCTAGAATTAACTAAGGAGGAAAAATGAAACCCAATCTTAAGCTGACTGATTTGCGGCAGTTTCTACTGCGAAAGGAAGCTCCCCCGGTGTGGGGGGTAGAAGACTTGGACGAGAAGCGCCAAAGGGCGTTGAAAATTTTAGGAGATCGCTGGGTGTTACATCCTAATAACGCACCAAAGAAAGGTAACTACGATGGCTGGCCGAAAAAGTGATTTGAACGATGCGGAAATTAGAACTGCTAGTGCTTACGAGTCTGGGGAAATCACTAGCACAGGACTTTACTTTGCCGCTAAAATTAACGGTGTGCGAGTAGAGATAGATGGGCCGTCGCGAGAAGCGTTGGCCTTGGTGGAAGCGCTCTGCGCTGCTGGACAAACTAAAGAGGACTAATACGATGGGAACACAAGCAATGAACGGATTGAATCAGATTACTGAACAAATGGTGTTAAAAGATTTGCCAATGCCTAAAGCAAAACGGACGATGAACAGATTGTCAGCGACACAATCGTTCAAACTTTATGATTGGCTGAAGAACAACGCTGAGAGTTTGCAAAAACAATCGCTTAACCGTACGCAAATTGCAAACAAAGCCACCGTTGCACTTGGGTTTCCAGTGGTCAACAGTATGATTGTAACTGCGGAAAGGGCGATTGAAATCCGAGTTAGCTTTGAGACTTCCCCTAATCCTGTCAATGTGCTAACGCTTCAGCGCAAGATAGAAGAATTGACTAAACGTATCGAGACGTTGGAGCAGATTGTTAAGGAATTCGTGTAGTCAAGTATTGCGACTCCCGATGAGGGGCTATATACTAGCCTCTCACTTAACCAATCTAAGGAGTTTAATATGACTGAACGTAAGCCCCGCGCCAAGAAGCTGTACATCGTTAGCATGAACGGCGAAACCCATTACGTTAATGCTATCAGCAAGACTGCCGCTCTTAACTTCGCGGTGTCTGAGACTGTTACTGTGCGTGCTGCAAGCCTGTCGGATATGGCCGAAGTTGCTGCTGCTGCCGGTAAGGGCGCTCAGATTCACGAAGCCTAAGCAGTTGACACAAGAGCCGGGGCATCCCCCCGGCTTTTTTTCGGAGAACAAAGTGGACAAAGTAAATAAAGAAGATGTAGACCACCCGGCTCATTACACAGCGGGTGCAATTGAATGTATTGAGGCTATCGCGGCGGCTACCGTTGGCCTTGAAGGTATCGAAGCAGTATGTACTGCTAACGTTATTAAATACTTGTGGCGCTGGAAGATGAAAGGCGGCGTCACTGATTTAGAAAAAGCGAAGTGGTATTTGGAAAAACTTATTAAGGAGAAAGTTAAAGATGCAAAAACTATTCGGTAAGCTAATCTCCGCAGAAACTAAGATTATCCTTGACCATGTAGAGAAAAATCCAGAGAAGTTTTTGGATGGGATTGGGCCAGATGCTCTGTCGTTTAATCCTTGGTCATTATTAGTAGATAATGGAGTGTTTCCTTGGCACGAAAGAATTTTAATACACTTAGCCATTAGGAAAGTAAGAATGGCGGCTACTAAAAGAAAAGTTTACGCACTGCTAATTGATTAGGAATACACAATGCCAGCACACCACAAGACATCCGAGACTGGGGTATCCCACAAATCTGACCCGCACGCAGGCCCGTCCGTGGGTGACCGTTCTTTCGAGTATTACTTCACCACCCCGATGGCGTTCCATGAAGCGATGCAGCGGGCAAAGGCGCTGGAAGCGAAGGGGATGTATCGCCGTGCATGGCGCGTCAGATTAAACCTTGACGGTGAACAGCCCAAGGTGGCACCGCCTCGACCGGAAGCGGTTCCGGCGGAATTGACCGAAGCGGAGAAGAAAGAATTGAGGAGAAAGAAAAAGAGGCTAAACGAACTGCGGTTAAAGGCAGACAAATTGGCCGAAGAATTAGCGGAGCATGAAGATGAGGAAGGTTAAGTTTGTTAGTTCAAATGACCGTGAAGCCGTGCTGCTTTCCTTAGAAGAAGCAGCGCAGGAAATAGCTGACAAGGTGGCGCTTTTGCGCGAGGTGCTGCGAGAAGACGCACTAGGGTGTTTATCAAATACACACCAGCAACTGGACGAAGCGTTAGAAACACTAAACTTAGACAGCTTTGCTAGTTTTTATCCGGGGGAGTTTGAAGAAGATAAGGAGGCCGAGGAGCAGGATGAGTACGAACTTATCGGTTGCATTAATGGAACACATGCTGGGCGGTGGCTGCTCTGGGCCGAAAACGCAGCGGCGGTTTGGCCTGACAACACCGCAGTGTATGTGAGGAGGAAGAAATGAATAAGCTAACTGAGGCTCGCGCATGGGAGTTGCGTAAAGGCTCGACTGACCGAGTGCTGATTGAAATTACAAACAACCCCGCTCGGGCGTATGACTGGAGCTGTTCGTTAGAAGAAATTGTCCCGCTGTATTCGTGGGAAACAGTTGAAGCAGCGGTGTTGGCCGAGCGCGAGGAGTGCGCGGTTTTGGTCGAGAATCTGCTGGGAGAAAACCCGGACTTATCCGAGGTTTACGTCGCTGCCGAAATTCGCGAGAGGGGGAACACATGAGAAAAAACACAGGTGGGCCAGCGTTCCCGACGAAACCGGGGCACTGGATGGAGGAAGGCATGTCGCTCCGCGATTACTTCGCGGCGAAGGCAATGGCGGGTGCGGCAGGTGAAAATTACAAACCACACGAAATCGCGGCATGGGCGTATAAAATGGCTGATGCAATGCTGGCAGAAAAGTGGAGGGAGGAGGAATGAAAATCATCACCATCGACTTTGAAACCTACTACGATAAAGAATTTTCGTTGTCAAAGATGACAACGGAGGAATACATCCGCGACCCACAATTTGAAGTCATTGGTGTTGGGGTTAAAGAGAATGATAGCGAAGCCGTTTGGTTCAGCGGAACACACGACGAAATCCGGGGGTTCCTTCGACAATATGATTGGGCCGACGTAATCGCAATCGCTCACAACGCAATGTTTGACGCCGCAATTTTATCGTGGATTTTCGACATCCGCCCCTACATGTGGGTCGATACGTTGTCCTTGGCGAGGGCGGTAGATGGGTTGGAAGTTTCTGGTTCACTTAAAGCCGCTGCTGAAAGATACGGTTTGGGCGTCAAAGGCACCGAGGTTGTCAACGCATTAGCACTACGCCGACAGGATTTTTACCCTGAGCAGTTGGCGCGGTATGGGGAATACTGCAAGAACGATTGTGATTTGACTAGGGATTTGCTTGATGTCTACATAGATAAAGTTTCTCGACTTGAGCTTCAAGTTATCGATTTAACTATTAAGATGTTTAGTGAACCGTTGTTAGAGCTGGACTTACCGTTGCTAGAACAACATCTGATGGATGTGAAACAACGGAAAGATATGTTGCTGCAAGCGTGCGAGTCTGAGCCTGAGTTGCTTAACTCCAATCCTAAGTTTGCTGAAGTATTGATGTCGTTGGGCGTAACGCCGCCGATGAAGACTAGCCTTACTACCGGCAAGGAAGCCTTCGCCTTTGCCAAAACCGACGAGGGACTGAAGGAATTACTAGAGCATCCTGACGAGCGGGTGCAGGCGCTTGTTGCTGCACGTCTGGGCACCAAATCAACATTGGAGGAGTCGCGCACCGAGCGTTTTATCGGCATTGCCAAGCGTGGTTCCTTACCAGTTCCCTTAAAATATTACGCCGCACATACTGGAAGGTGGGGCGGTACGGATAAACTTAACTTACAGAACCTTCCAAGCCGGGGGCAGAACACGTTGAAGAACGCCATCCTGCCGCCGCCGGGGCATGTGATTATCGATTGTGATAGCAGCCAGATTGAAGCACGGGTGCTGGCATGGTTGGCCGGTCAGGATGATTTAGTACAAGCGTTTGCCAACAAGGAAGACGTGTACAAGATTATGGCGTCCAAGATTTATAACAAATCGGTTGGTGAAATATCCAAAGACGAACGTTTCATGGGTAAGACGGTAGTGCTTGGCTGTGGTTACGGTCTTGGTGCCGCGAAGTTCCAAGCATCATTGAAAACGGCGAAGGTTGATTTATCACTAGAAGAGTGTCAGGGCATTATCAATACGTACCGAGAAACGTATACAAGAATACCTGCGCTGTGGAGGCAAGCACAAAGGTGCCTTGATGCAATGCAAGCTGGTCAGACGGCACCCATTGGCGTATGTCCTGATGCTTTGTTCTTAAATAAATACGGCTTCGTGTTACCCAGTGGATACTTATTACGTTATTCAGAGCTTGAACGCGATACGGAAAATCAGTACAGCTACAAGACGCGCAATGGCAGAGTGAAGATATATGGCGGGAAAGTTGTGGAAAACGTCACTCAGGCCATAGCGCGGTGCGTCATAGCCGAGCAGATGGTGCGCATCTCAAAGAAGTACCGGCCTGCCTTGACTGTTCACGACGCGATTGCGATTGTTGTCCCGCTGGCCGAAGCTGAAGGGGCGCAGCAGTGGATTGAAAAATGTATGAGTACGCCGCCTACATGGGCGACGGGCTTGCCCTTGGCGTGTGAAAGTGGTATTGGAGACAATTACGGTGAATGTTGACGACTACGCGGTATTCGTTACCGACATTAGAAATAAAATGCGAAAATTGGAAGATTTTTGTTTGAAAGCAGAAGTCGGCGCAACATCAGAAGAATTTAATGATGCGTTTGGTTTTACTAACGAAATCAAAATTTCCATAATGAATATAGAAAACTACATGCGAATACAAAGGTATAAGCAAAGGAAATAACATGGCATCTTGGTCATACTCTTCGTTGAATCTGTTTAAGCAATGCCCTAGAAAATATTATCGTATACGTGTAGTTAAAGATATTGTTGAGCCTCAAGCAGAGCACTTGATCTACGGCACAGAAGTTCATAAAGCCGCCGAAGAGTATGGCCGTGACGGCACCCCCATCCCTACCAAGTACGACTACATAAAGCCCTACGTAGATACGTTGTTGAAGTCTCCCGGTACTCAGTTGTTTGAGTACGAGATGGGATTGACGAAAGAATTGACTCCCTGTGAGTTCTCTTCCCCTAACGTATGGTGGCGGGGCATTGCCGATTTTCTTGCGGTGCCAGAGGGCGATAAGTCAGCGATTCTGGTTGACTATAAGACCAGTAAAAGCGCCCGTTATGCGGATACTTCGCAGTTAGAACTTCTGTCTCTTGCTATATTTGCGCATTTTCCGCACATCGATATTGTCAACGCAGGCTTGTTGTTTGTGGTAAGTAAAGAATTTATCGAGATTGAACTTGATAGAAACCACCAACAAGAACTGTGGAAGAAGTGGATAAAAGAAACGGATAGACTAGACAAATGTTTCGAGTACAATACTTGGAACCCGAGTCCTAACTTCACATGCCGCAACTACTGTCCGGTATTGGACTGCGAGCATAACGGGAGAAATTAAATGCCTTATGTGAACAAACCACGTCCCTATAAGAAAGAATACGAACAACAGAAGGCCCGAGGGGAAAACCCAGCACGGGCGGCGCGTGAGCGTGCGCGGTACGAGTTTGATAACCCCGGTAAAGACGGCAAGGTCATCAAACGGAAGGGCAAGGACATTGAACATATCAAACCCTTAAGCAAAGGTGGCGACTCTTCTCTATCTAATTTGCGCCTTGAATCTCCAAGCGACAACCGAAGTTTTTATAGGAACAGTGACCACACGGTTAAGAAGAACGTTTCCCGAAAGAAAAAATAATGTCATTCGGGCATCCATATGTTTCATACGGTGTAAAACAATGTCCTGTATGTAAAGAAAATAAAACTCTTGAATCATACTCACATAAATCGGGAGCTAAAGACGGGCATCAAGTAACATGCAAAGCGTGTGTTAACGCCAAACTGTACAAGAAAAATTCTGTTAAATACGAAAGACGTTTAAGTAAATATTTCAAATACGAAACATAAGACCAATGGAAATCATACATAATAAATACTTGACAGTACGTACGAGAAACCCAGACAAAATTACAAACATTCTAAACAAAAGCAGAGTCATTAAAACAGAAAACGATGTTCACACTGTATCGGTACGGTGGGAATTGTATGAAGCGCAACAACTGCGCCGACTGAAAATCAAGAACGTCCCTAGCCCGATTCTGCGCGACTATGGCTGGCCGGGGCTGTATCAGCCAATGGAACACCAGCGCACGACAGCGGAGTTCCTGACCCTGCACACAAGGGCGTATTGCTTCAACGAGCAGGGCACAGGCAAGACCGCAAGCGCCATTTGGGCGTCCGACTACCTCATGGAGCAGGACTATATAAAACGGGTGCTGGTAGTCTGCCCGCTGTCGATTATGCAGGCGGCTTGGCAAGCGGATTTATTTAAGTTTGCTATCCACCGTAAGGTTGGTATCGCACATGGAAACCGTGAGAAACGGAAACAAATTATCAACGGTGATTATGAATACGTAATCATTAACTATGATGGGATTGAAATTGTCTTGCCAGAACTAATGGCTGGTAAATTTGATTTGGTAATCATAGACGAAGCGAACGCATACAAAACTTCTACTACTAAACGTTGGAAAGCTATGCGGAAGTTAGTGACTTCTAACACATGGTTGTGGTTGATGACGGGCACGCCTGCTGCACAGTCCCCTGCCGATGCGTATGGACTTGGTAAACTATGCACGCCAGAGAACGTCCCCAAATTTTTTGGGTCATTCAAAGAGTCGGTGATGCACAACATCTCCAGATTTAAGTGGACACCCAAACCCGATGCGTCTGCCAAAGTTCATGCTGCATTGCAGCCAGCAATTCGGTTTACTAAAAAAGAATGTTTGGATTTGCCGGATGTGACCTATGTAGACCGAGAAGCTCCGTTGACACCACAGCAACAGAAGTATTACGATATTTTGCGTAAAGATATGTTGATGACCGCAGGCGACGAAGAAGTTATATCGCAAAACGCGGCAGTTAACCTTAGCAAATTGCTTCAAATTTCTGGTGGCGCGGTGTACAGTAATTCGGGTACGCCGTTGGAGTTTGATGTATCTAATAGGTTAAACGTAGTTGAAGAAGTGATTAACGAAGCTAGTGCGAAAGTGCTTGTCTTTGTGCCGTACAAACATACTATCGAACTTTTGAAAAGCCATTTGAAAAAGAACAACATTCCTTGTGAAGTTATTTCTGGGGAAGTGCCGGTTAACAAACGAAACGATATTTTCCATACGTTTCAAGAGAAAGGCGAAGACGTTCTGAAGGTTCTGATTATTCAGCCAATGGCAGCTTCGCATGGCGTGACGCTAACGGCAGCTAACGTGATTATTTGGTACTCCCCGGTGCCGTCTATTGAAACCTACTTGCAGGCGAACGCCCGCATCGACCGGCAGGGGCAAAAGAATCCTATGACTGTGGTGCATATCGCGGGCAGTGGGATGGAGAAGAAAGTGTACAAAGCGTTGCAGGAAAAGCTGACGCACCACACTTCGCTAATCGACCTGTACAAACAGGAAATCGGGGTTGCATGACCTCATTTTTTGGCGTAGGGTAGTTGACAAAGTAAATAAAGAGGACACAATGGAACGCTCAGTTGAAGAAATCGTCGCCATCTACATCCAGATGCGGGACAAAAAGAAAGCCATTCAAGACGAGGCAGACAAGAAAATTGCCGAGATTGAAGAGGATATGAAGGTGCTGACTGAGCATCTTCTAGCAGTATGTAATGACGCTGGAGCCGACAGCATCCGCACAGGGGCGGGCACCGTCATGCGGGGGATTAAGACTCGTTACTGGACGAGCAATTGGGAAGCCCTATACGACTTAATTGTTGACAATGATGCGTTTGGGTTGCTTGAGAAACGGATTCAGCAGACGAACATGAAACAGTTTCTGGAAGACAATCCAGATTTGTTTCCCGAAGGATTGAACGTAGACAAGGAGTACACAATCACCATAAGACGTAAATAAGAAGTTATTTAGAAGTTATTTAGAATCATTTAGGAGTATTTATGAGTAACGATATTGTCCCGTTTTCTTTGGATTCTGTGCCGGATTACATTCGTCAGGAAGGCCAGACCGAGTTAGCCAAGAGCCTGCTGAAGAGCGGCAACAGCAAGCGCATATCCGTGCGTGGTAAGAAGTTCCGGCTTGTTGTGGGTGGGGAGGAAATTGCCACTCGCGCCGAACCGCATCTGGATGTGGTCATCGTGGCCGTCGCCAAAGACTACAACCGGCAGTACTACGCCAACGAGTATGACCCGAAGGCAGAAGCTGAACCGCCGACCTGTTGGTCACCGGATGGTCGTAAGCCGCACGCGAGTGTGGAAGCGCCGCTCCATGCCAACTGCAACGAGTGCCCCAAGAACGTCAAGGGTTCCGGCGCACGTAATACTAAAGCGTGCCGTACTAAGCGCCGTATTGCGGTAGCGTTGGCCGGTGATGTTGGTGGTGGCGTGTATATGTTTGAACTTCCGGGTACGTCAGTATTTGGCACCGGGGATTCGACTCACATGCCGTTCGACCAATACGCCAACTTGGTGGGGTCTCAGGGCTTCTCCGTTGACCGTGTGGTCACCCGTGCGCGGTTTGATGATGAGGCTGACCAGCCGAAGGTGTGCTTCTCTGCGATTGGGTTCCCGGCGATGCTGGACATTCCGAAGATTAAGGAACTGTCAGCGTCCCCCGAGGCGAAGAACGCCATCACCATGACGGTGTATCAGGCCGACAAGGAAGCTAAAGAGGCTGCACTTCCTGAGTCAATAGCGGAACCTACTGCGCGGCCCAGCGCCAAGAAGGAAACGGTTAGCCCCAAGAAAGACCTTGAGGGTGTATTGAGCAAGTTCGTCAACTCCAGCAATACGGACGACGAATAACATGGATAACCGAGGCTACAGCAAAAGAATTATTGATGCTAATGAAACGGCATCGTCTGATAGCCTCGGTGTCCTTTTAGGCCGGTATTGCATTAGTAGGGACATCCCCGTATCCGATATTACGGGGTATTTTGGGGTATCCCGAATGGCTATATACAATTGGTTTACTGGCAAATCGGAACCGAGGAAGTACCACAGAGATAAAATAGAGACGATATTGCGTAGTGGGGGATGGTCAGTATAACGAATTAGAGAATCAAAATGGACACAGATAAATTCCTATCTAAAGTATGGCCGACCGAAGGTTGGTACTGCATACAGGGAATGAAATTGGACGGGTCTTATCCTGTAATTACATGGCACGATAATATCCCTGATGCCTGCAAAGAAATAGACCGGCTAACCCAAAATTCATTCAACGCTTATTACGCTTGTGCTTCTTTTGAGAAAAACACAAAGCGCGAACAAAACAACGTATACGCATGTAAAGCTCTTTGGCTAGATATTGATTGCGGGCCAAATAAACAATACCCCACTCAAGAAGTAGGCATCGAAGCCCTAGTAGGGTTTTGCAATAAGTATTCGATGCCGGTGCCGACGGTTGTAAGTTCCGGGCACGGGATACATGTGTATTGGTTTCTCAAATCAGAAGTGCCCAGAAAAGAATGGAAGGGCGTCGCTGAACAACTGAAAGTTAAGTGTAGAGAAGCGGGTTTATTGGCTGACTCCAGCGTTACCGCTGATGAAGCGCGAATCCTGCGCCCACCGGGGTCTAAGAATTTCAAGAACGGTACTGAAACAGATGTTGAAGTTTACCTTGAAGGGCCGTTAGTAGAATTTGATGTTATAAAATCTGCGCTGGGCGTGATGGACATATTCCTCAACGCGCCCGACTACATACGTAGGGAATTAACACCACTACAAAAGTCTTTGCAGGAGAATCTTCGCAATCGATTCAGCACCATCCTAGACAAAACCAATCGTAGCGTTGGGTGCAGCCAGCTTGAGTATATCGCCTGCAATCAGGCAGACGTTGACTACAATTTATGGCGGGCAGGGCTGTCGATTGCGCGGAACTGCGTCGATGGTGACATAGCAATTCATGTTATCTCCAGCGAACACCCTGAGTACACCCATGAGCGCACCGTCATCAAGGCGGAAGACCTTATCGATAAGCCGTATCTATGCCGCACCATAGAGAATATCAGGCCGGGAGGCTGCGATACTTGCATCCACAAGGGGAAAATCAAAAGCCCAATCGTGCTGGGCGTAGAGATTGAGGAAGCCCCAGAAGACGAAGACATCGTGCATATCGATGCAGGGGGCGCAACCACTTTCTTCAAGCCACCTGTTCTGCCGGAACCGTACAAGCGTGGACGCAATGGCGGTATCTTTGTTGTAGAAGATGAAGATTACATTCCAGTATACGAGCATGATTTGTATTTGGTGAAGCGTATGCACGACAGCAACCGAGGCGAGTCGGTGTTGGCTAGATTGCATTTACCTCGCGAAAACTTAAAAGAATTTGTGATTCCGTTGTTCAACCTTTTATCAAAGGACGAATTACGTAAGGTTTTATCGTTCAATGGGGTTATTGCGTTACCAAAACAACTTGACCGAATAATGCAATATCTAGTTGTGTGCGCTAAGAATCAGCAATTAGAGTTAGATATAGAAATTCTGCGCAATCAGTTTGGTTGGGCCGACAACAACACTAAGTTTATTCTTGGCTCACAAGAAATTGGGATTATGGAGACTAAGTACAGCCCCCCATCCGAAACAACTGAAAAGATTGCACGGGATATATATCAGAAGGGAGTGCTGTCTGAATGGAAGAAAGTCGCCAACACCTACAATCGTCCGGGGTTTGAACCTCATGCGTTTGGTTTTCTGGCGGCGTTTGGTGCGCCTTTACTCAAGTTTACCAACTACAACGGGGGCATGATTAACTTATTGGATTCCGAATCGGGCACCGGCAAGACGACCATCTTGAAGATGATAAACAGTGTGATGGGGCACCCCGACGGGTTGTTGTCCAAAGAGTCCGACACACTTGCGCATAAGAAATTTCGGTTGGGGGTTTACTGCAATATGGCGTACACCTGTGACGAACTTACCAACATGCCGCCCGAAAGCATTTCTAGTTTGATTTATGAAATCTCGCAGGGCGAGGGCTCTGGGCGGATGCAGTCCCAAGTCAACATGGAGCGGAAGAACGACACTCGCTGGGCCACAATCGCCGTGGGGACATCTAACGCTTCGCTGGTGCAGAAGCTGGGGCTGCTCAAGTCTACCGCCAATGGTGAAATCATGCGGCTTCTGGAATATAAGGTTCCCCGCACTACTACGCTTAGTAAGAACGAAGCCTATCAGCTATTTGAAGGGACGATGTATTGCAACTTTGGATTAGCAGGGCCGATATACATTGACTGGCTAGTAAAGAATCAGGAAAAGGGAGTATCTAAACTTATCGAAGTGCAGAATCGGATTGATTCTATGGCGAACTTGGATAACCGTTACCGTTATTGGTCAGCTATCAGCGCGTGCGTACTTACAGGCGGGATACTCGCAACTAATTTAGGGCTGTTAGATTACGATATGCCCCACCTAGAACAGTGGGCTACTTATGAGATGCTTCCATCGCTGATGCGGGAGCTTCGCACTTCTGTTGCAACTTATACTGACGTGCTTGGCGAATTTATGTCCAAGCATCATTCCAGCACGGTAATTTTGAAAAGCACTACGGACTCTCGCACTGGGATTTTTGAAGCACCATTTCTTGAACCTCGCAACGAGCTTCTAGTACGTATCGAAGTAGACACCAAGCTGCTTTATATCCCTTCTAAGGTACTGCGAAGATTCTGCGCCGAAGAGCAAATCATTTATAAAGATTTGTTGGAAATGCTGCGTAAAACCGGGGTATACAAGGGCGAAGTGCGGAAGCGTATGGGTAGGGGCACCAAAATCAATACGCCTGCGGTGCTGTGTTATGAGTTTAGCTTTGCCGATGATGATGTTTTTGGTGCTGAAGAATTTCTTCGGGAGCTTTAATGGTACTGCACACTATTAAGTTCGTTATTGATTGGGGCGAATTTAAGCCTTACACGTCATTTTTTATCCCTTGTTTGGATTACAAAAAAGCTAAGAAAATAATCAAGGCTGAATGTACCAAACGGGGATACGTAGTACGTACTTATGTACGTATCGAAGATGGGATATTAGGTGTACGAACTTGGAGAAAAGAGGTCAAACGGGTTGACCTCTCCTGAGACGGCGTGGTACGGTATGGGCGTACATTGTCTTGTGTCCTTACTGTATTCAGCCCCGCTCCGAGCGGGGCTTTTTTTGCCTATCTGAACAGGGAGCCTACGGAAGTATCCCCATACAACCCATAAACATAATCCCTAGTTTTCTTATCTAGATAAACCCCATTTACGGCGTCTTCCATTCTAGACAAATGCGATTTACGAGATTTTTCTTTCATCTTGTAATCAATTTTCTCTGAAGGATTATTCTGCACCCAGTCGGACATATTGAATTTATCAATTACGTCTTCTAACTCTATCTGTTCGTCAAGGTCTTGGTTATCTATTGCGGCGTTTAACCTAGCCAAAATACTTGTTTGACGTGCATTTATTGCATTTTGGTACATATTCAACGCTTGGTTTTGGTCATACATCTGTTTGACTTCGTTAGGTGTAATGCCAAATGCTTGTTTGAACGCATCAAGTCTACTAACGTCTTTAATCTTCATGCCCGCAGCGTTGGTGATACCTTCATCGGCAATCCGAATTCCTTTGGAGAAATTACGAAGGAACGCAGGGGAAACAGCTTCAAACGCTTTTTGCCATTCGCCTTTAGCCGCAAATTCATACGCACGGGGAACGCTCATTGCGGTAGACATCGTTGGGCCAAGCGCAGTTTCTAATACAAACGTAGGCAGGCCAACTTTTTCCAACCGCTGCGGATTGTCTTTCCACACCAAGTTACTTAGCCCAGCGCGGCTGAAATCGATGTTCAGCGCGTAGCCAATCGGCCCGTTATAGAGGGGGAACCCCAAGACGCGCATCAGTTCAGCATCAGGATCTACAGGGTCGTCTTTATCGCCAAACAGCCCATTCAGAAGCTGCGCAAGGAACGTCGCAGCCCCCACCAACGGCATACCCTTAACCCCCGCAAACATCCCCGCAGTTGCATACATTGAAAGTAACTGAGCGCGGGCAATTTCTTGTTCTTTTTGACTTGCTTTACCGAATGCTTTCTTAAACAGTTTATACTGTAAGTATATCATGGTAAGTGGGTAACGTTTGAACGTACCAATTACTTTGCCCCAATCACGCTGGAACAACGCCGCGCCGGTTTCGGAATTAGCACCGCCGTTTGCAAGATCCACCATGTTCATGGCTTCTTCGACGGCTTCGTTATGGGTCATCCCCTTAGCTTTGGCGAGCTTGTACGCTGCCAACAACGTCACTTCACGGTTAAACCGTTCGGAATTTTGGAAAATCCACCCAAGTTTCTTCTCTACCTGATACCGAATACCGGAATAATCGGAGGTGCTGACACCTCTACGGCCCAGCAAATCTTCCGCAGCAGTCCTACCCACACGGCGACGCCCTAATGCCTGCTGCGCCAAATCGGCGTATTCCCACTTGAACAGCGCACTCTTCTTGGCTTTGTCGCCATAGAACGAGATGTCGCTGTTATCCCAACCGCCAGAGAACACCATTTTTGTGGCTTCCATCATGGCTCTTGCAGCGCGATCTACTCCGTACTTACCACCCAAAAGGCTGTAGGTAATAATGGGCAACGCCGTCAAGTTCATCATTGCGGAGCCGACGCTGGCGAGGATGTACATCACATAGTTGGAGTAGCCTGCTCTGGACGCCCAGACGTTCGCAGATGGCGTCAGGATGCCTTCCTTGCGGCCTTCCATGCTTTTGGCGGCTAACTGCGCCGGGACGCTACCATCACGGTTGGCGATGTCTTCGATTTCGGTGAACAATGAGTTGAGTTCCCGCGAGTGCTTCATCTGCGCGGCGCTTGTGATCATCTTGGCACCGACGGTGGCTAGGTTCCGCAGCACGTCCTGCCGCTCCCCACCAGTTCCCTTACGCTTTCTAAACTGCTGACGGATAGAGCGACTCGGGAATAAGTCCAACCACGTCCGGTAGACCGCATCCTGCACCTTGGGATCTACTTTGTTATCCCGCATCAGCTTGATGATTTTCTCAAACTCACCAGTAGGCGGTGCCGACTTAATCGTGATGTCGTCAAACTTAGCGTGTTCCCGAATGGTAGTTCCGGGTTTTACATCGTTACTCTTAAGAATATCCGCCTTACCTACTTTTTGTTCGGCAGGGGTCATGTACGCAATACTTTGCGGCTCGTTATTCTTGTCGGTGTAAGTAAGCCAGAAATCACCTTCACGATACAACGGCAAATAAGGGACGATTCGTTTAGCCATTTGCTCACGCAACAGCTTCATCTTGGTAGAAAGCGCACCGTCAGTTAGACTATCCAGCGTCTTAAGATAAGCATCCGCCCATTCCGAATACTGGTCTACCACATCAAAATATATATCTTGCATGGGTTTAGGCAGCGCATAGAACCGTTTATACAACGGGTGTTTTGCGTTGTTGGTATCCCTAAAATCAATTTGATAGCGGGTAGAATCATGTGATACTTCTTCAAATTCTTCAGCGATATTAGCCGGTGCATCTTTATATATTTTCTGGAGACGCGCTAACATCTTACCAAGTTTTTCTTTTGCTACAGCTTCCTCGTAGTCTCTTTGGTTAGTTACAACGTCTACTTGCTTAATTTTAGCCGCAAGTTTCTTGTTGTACTCTTCCGTTACTTCGGCTAATTGATTTACGCTAAGAACAGAGTTAAACATACTTCGTGACGTTACAGGAAGCATTGACAACTTATTGTTAGCACCAGCAATAAATTCCTTACCCCACGTAGGCGCGTTACGTGTAGCTGCATTCATGTGCCCGTACACGGCACTGATAACGTTTGGAAGATTAGAAGCTACTTGCGGAGACAGCGAATACCGCATCTCATAGTCGTTCTGATTAGCTTCATACTCGTCTTCGGCGGTTTCCGCCATAGGACTATCGAGTTTATCTGCAAAACTGTTAGCGTCATCACGACTAGTTAAAGAAACTTCTTCTCCAATAACATTTTCTTGGGCACGATTAGCTTCTCTAACTCTCTCCATGTAGTTTTCAGATGCTTGACGGATTAATTCTAGACGTTGTTCTTTTGCGTCTAAAACTTTTTCTTCAGCTTTCTTTTTAGAAGATTTAGGAGGAATAGGTCTATTATCGTTCCATAATTCACGATCTACTTCTTCTTTTATACCTCGTTTGTAGTCGGTATCTGACAATACTTGTTCATCTAATTCAATATGCGCAGCGCCGTATGCAAGGTTAACAATATCTTCAGCTTTAAATTTTACAAAAGGTATATTGAATTTGTTTAACAGATTTTTTATTGCAAATACAATTTTCTTGAAGAAAACATTTAACAGCTCAGAAGGTTCCGAACCTTCTGATCTAGCCTTGCCCTCATGGTCAAACCCAATATCAGGCCGCGTGGATTTAAGCATTTCGATGTCGGGGCTTACACCAGCAAGAATCGCTTCTTCAATAAAATGCGCTAACAATTCATCGTTAAACTCTTCTTCGCTCATAGTTTGATTTCTATTAGCGTTGTGCACACGTTGAATTGCTGAACGAGCTATGATTTCTTCAAGTTTATCTTTGCCGCCCCTAGTGATGGTGTCATCGTAAGTGACATCCATCTTTCTGCCTAACCAATCTTTGCTCCATCTAGAGAATTCAAATTCTCCTTTAGAGTTAATATATTCTTTTCCTGCCCATTTCTTAACTTGATTGACAAGAAATTTGTAATTGGCTTCACCAACAAGTTTACGCATCCCGACGTGGCCGCCCACTTCGTGGAGGAACACCGCTAACTCATCCCCTTCTTGGATGTTGTTAGCAAACATATATACTTGGAAGTCGTTCGGGTTTGACTTGGAAGTTATTACAACTGCTTTAGCGTTGGAAGCAATGCCCGGAATACCCGACTCTTCTGGTGTACTAAATACGTGAATGCGTGACCCACGTACGTCACGGCGCATGGCCGTCTGCAAAGCGTAGATAGTGCGTTTTACCGTAGATTTGTTGTAAGTAGGCTGATACCCCTTCAGCAATTCACGGGCGTTGTCCTGCGCTTTTTTAGCTTCAATTTTGTATTTTGGATTTTCGCTAACAAATTCATTCAGCATCTGATAAAGACGTTTGACCTGCGAAAAATAAAATGTCTTATCTTGTTCAGAAGGATGCGTAGCAAACTTGTTAACCGTTCTAGCAAGCAAGTTGTGTAGAGTAGAATAAATAGCATCGTTTACGCGGGTGCTAAAATCTTGCCCCGTTGCAAATAAAGGAGTTTGACCTGCTTTTTTTGCTTCTCTTATTGCTTGGTTAACTTCTTTAAGCGCTTTATTTAACGCGCGAGTATTTTCTTTAGTACGTTTCTCGTTTAATTTATCTTCCGCTTCTTGTGCAGCTTTGGCTTTAGCAGCTAAATGGCGTACAATTTGTTCGTATTTAATTTCAGTTCTAAGGATGTTTTTAGCGCGTTCACGTACGGTAGCTTTATCTTCCTCACTTAAAGAATAATTGTAATACGCAAAACCGTATTTACCGCCAGTATACTTGAAGTGTTCTTGGATAAGTTGATCTGTGTTTTCTTCGGGAGAAACATACGGTGATACTTTATCTAAATCTTTCTTAGCTTGTGAAAGTTCGGATGAAATATACGTATTATTGGGGCTTAGTTTTAAGCGTTCTTCAAGCTGCGCAATTTTTTCTTCCAGACGTGCGGTTTCTTCTTGCCAATCTTCACGCCCCGAAGCTCTTCCTTCACCACTTTCAGAACCAAAATCCGCTACCTTAAACCCAAATTCTGGCGAATTGATTTTACCAAGTCTGCCTTCGGTAGAGTCCCCGCTGGCGGCAGCAATATCCCCCGCAAGATGGTTAAGCGCCGCTTCCTTACCTAAGTCAGGCGACTGTTCCATTGCAATGTAATGGCTAACGGCTTTTTCCGCTCGTTTTTGAAACGCGGTGTACGCTTTGGCTTGTCGTTTAGCGATAAACTTAGATAGTTCTTGCGGGTTGGCTTTGCTAATCGGCACGCCGGGGTTAGCAAACTCCCAGTCTTCTTCAATGCTTTTTAGCCCCAGATTGTCTAGGATGCTGCCCTGCGGTTTTTCTTTAAGGGCTTCAATTTTATTTTCTGTTTGTCTTTCTAGTAATTTATTCGCCCGTTCTTCTAGAGAAGATTTATCTTCTCCTTTAGAATATCGCACATCAACGTCAAGTTTTTGTGAAAGTTCTCTATCTCTATTGAAAAGATTATCTAGACGATCTATTTCTTTATTAGCTAATTGTTCTTTTTCCCCGTAAAGTTTGTCTTTACGAATAGCTTCCCATAGCCCTAAGTCAGAAGAAAGTATTTGATTAAAAGGAACATCTCCAGTTTTTGCTACGCTATTGTAGAAATCTTCTAATGTACCTTGGCGTAATAAAGACTCTTCATTTATATCTTGAATAGCTGGTTCAATATCCTGCGTGTCTAAAGTTGAATCGGACTTTAAAAAATTATTAATTAAGTTAGTAAACTCATGTCTTGCAATGGGATCCAAACTGTCCCAAGCTATAATAGTTGGGTCAGAATCTCTTGCACTTTCCCATTGCGATTTTGCTGCGCCATTACTATTAACCGCTTCAAAAATTTGTTTTTTAATTTCCTCATGTTCTTTTCGTGCTTCTTCAAGATCAGCAGGAGTTTCAGTGGTCGAAGTTTCACCAGCAGTGGGGGCTTCAGTGGTCTGAGTTTCGCCAACAGCAGGAGTTTCACCAGCAGCAAGAGTTTCAGTGGTCTGGGTTTCGCCAACAGCAGGAACTTCACCAGTAGCAGGCACGTTAGCCGCCGCTTGGGCTTTAGCAAGATCACGTAGAGTTTTAGTATTATTAATTCGCGTGTTAATAGCGTTTACAAGATCCGTATTACCAACGGCTTCTGCTTGCTGTCTATACGCCATTAAGTCGTCATAGACTTCTTGTCCTTCACGTCCATTAATAAGCGCAGTAATATTATTCCGAATTATTCCAATTCGTGTTTCTTTCAGTGGGTCAGCGGGTTCAACCGGCGCTACTTCTTCGCTGGCAGGGGCTGTTACGGCTTTTGCTGCTTGGCGCAAAGGTGTATTTCTGTTAATTCTTGTATCAATTGCAGCAACGAGAGCCGTATTACCAACGCCTTCTGCTTGTTGACGAAACACCATTAAATCATCGTAAACTTCTTTGCCAAGTTCACGGCCCGCAATTCTCTCACTAATAACTTTGTTTATCAGAAACGGCGCTGATACCGTTAGTGGGTCAACCGGCGCTGGGGGAGTTGATGCCGCAGTAGGCCCAGACGGATTTAGGGCTGCGCGTATGGCTTTGAGGTCTTCGTTGCCATTAATTCGCGTATCAATTTCGCGTGCAATAGCAGAGTTGCCGCGCCCCGCAACTTCCATAAGAGAGTTATAGAAATCAGGGTCGGTTGTATCAGCATTTTCAAAGAGCTTATCGACGTACGCTTTAGCGCCTTTTCCTCGTTTAATATTATTAAAAGATTCTTGCTCTTCAGTTTGCTTACCAGACGTAATGAAATCGTCCTGCATAGCAGGATGAGTGTCTAAGTATTCTTGAATAGCTTGGGCTTGTTCACGGTTGGCTGCGGGGAAAATTTGCAAAAACGTGCGAAACGCTTCTGCGTTAGACCCAACAGGAGCTTCTTTTATCCCAAGTTTTAGATCGATATTCTGTTCTTTAAGTGCGGCAAGCATCTTGCCAACATCTTTTCTATCAATCCCTAATTTGTTTAGCGTAGCCGAGACAGTGGATTCGTCTTCTTTTATCTCTGGTTTCTGCTTAACATTCCTTTGAGCTTTCTCAGATTCTTTTAACGCTTCGTCATATTCCTCACGTCTTTCTCTAGGAATAGCCAGTCGGCGCAGTTCAAGCTGCGCCGCTTTCAATTGGTCTTTAGCTTCTTTTAGATCAAATTGCGATAATTTATCGTTAGGATTGGCACCGATAGTCTGCGTAAGGTCTTCAATTTTCTGCGTCAGTGTTTGAATTTCACCGGGGTCAGTATCTGAACCAGTGAGTTGGCGCGTCCGTTCAGCATCTTGTTCTTCGGCTGCTTTTCGTTCGTTTTCAGTCGTAAGTAGATTTTTCTGTGTTCTGTAACGGTTAGCGCCGCTTGCTGCGCCAAGAGGGCCACCAACAACACCGCCGACAATGACGGATTCAAGCACGCGGTCAAATTCTTTTGAAGTAAGTGCGTCGTAGTTATCACCAATAATGCGTTCAGCACCAATGCTAAGTGCTTCTTGCGCACCTTCGGTAAGTCCTTCGATACCCGCGTCTTTTAGAAATTCTTTGCCTACAGACTTAAGCAGGCTTGGCTCCATACCGGATTTTTGTAGGAGCTTCAGTGTCACCGCTGCCGACTGTGGTTTAGTCAACTTAACAGGCAAAATCGAATCAAGCGCCGCCGCAACCCCACCAAACAATAACGATGTAGCAGGCGCTAAGTCGCCGGTTTCTTGGTAAATGTTCTGGAATATTTCGGGCGCATTGAGCGCGTACGACCCAAGATAGGCACCGGCCACAGCCCCTTTAGTGCCGCCAGAAAATGCAGCAGACCCGAGCATTCGCTGCCCAGCGGGCGAAGTTGCTAGTTTTTGTGCGGCAATCTCCGTAGTCGCCCACGGGACAATTCGTCGTTCAGCGGTCTTAGCCAGCGCAGATTCCGCCGCACGGGTAGCAATTGTTTTGCCCGCAGCGCCGCCGACACCGCCCGTAAGCAGGGAAAAGGCAAGGTTAGGTACTTGCTCGCCACCACGTTCAAGAAGATACGTGCCCAGAGTCCCAAGGCTATTAATATCCCTAAACGATCCAATTTCTTGCGGGTTAGTTTGTTCAATGTCTTCTTGGACTGCCTTAGCTTCATCCATTTGGCGTTTGGCGTAATCATCAAAGCCCAGCGCACTAGCACCCAACGCAGGCAGCACATCCCCTAACAACGAACCTGTTTGTCTTGCACCGCGAGAAATACCAGACGTAAGACTGCCCCACGCTGAACGGTCAACCGGCGCAGAGTTAATGATGTCTTGAAGTCTTTTTTCGGAATCTTCTTGGTTGAATTCTGGTATAACGGGCGCTTTCGCTTGTGATTGTGCCTCTAACTGCGCACTCAATTTCCTATTCAGATATTCCGCCGCATCTTGCGCAGACGCCCCTTCCGGGGCGTTTACGTTGTAAGACCTACCATCTGGGCCGGTAATCGTGTATGTAGGCATATCAAATACTCTTATTGACCATCAAACGAAACAGCAGGGTTAATAGACGAAGTTAATAAATCCATTATACCGGGTTGGGCAGAAAACCCTAGAGCTTCTGCTGCGCGGGATTTAGCCAATTGTCTTCTATAGTTTTCTATAGCAACTGGGTCTGCCTTTCTACCTCTTTGCTCAAATATTCTTGCAACTTCTCCCGGAGAAATTGATTTTAGCGCGTTTTCATACTGCCTTGCATATTCTTTCTTTGTCGCAGCATCTGCGCGTTGAAGTGACATATCATATCTAGTCGCGTTCTCTCTATCTTTCCGGTCGTTTTCTGCTTCTGAAGTACCTAACCGAACTTGTGCGCCAAGGATAGCATTATTTGTTGCATTCCCTCTCGATGCAGCGCCTTCTGAAACTGCCAAAAGCCTTGCTAATTCAGCATCTCTTGCCGCTTGATCCGCTTTATACAATTCCATCTTTTGCGAGGATCTATCTTTTTCTTGATCATGCGCAATCTGTCTAATAAGCGCATCCCTTGCATTAGCAAGTTCATTAGCCTGTTTAGAATCGCCTTCCGCAGCAGCTTGTTTTTGCGCGTCAAGAAGTCTTTGCGAAGTCTTAATTTTGGCAGCGTTCTCACGCGCTTTGGCATTGACTTCGGTCAACGCAGTCAATCCTTCTGAAGCGCCAGCGGTCAGCCCTTTTAAGAAATTCCCCGGCGTTGCAGCCATCTTAAGGAAACCCCTTGCTGCTGCACCAAATCTATCGCCTACTGCCTGTTCCTCTTGCAAACGAGCATCTTTATCGTATTCCCCGCGCATTTTTCTATAAAACTCAGGATCTACTCCTGCGGCTTTATCAAATTCTTTTTTCTTAGCAATAATGTTTTCCGGGGCTAATTCTTCTTGTGTATAAGGCGGCGCGTAAGTAATTTCTCCCGGTTTTTCGGGATTAATAGAACTTTTAATTGAGTTCAAATCAACGCCGCCGCTACCCGTTTTTTTAGCATCTTCCAGAATTTTATATAGCCGGTCATACGGACTTACCGGAGTCGCAGAAAACCCAGCATCAGACGCGGGGGCGTCAGAACTTTCATAGTCACGAAAATAAGGAGCGGGGTCAGTTTGTTTAGGATAATACCCAACCGGATATGCGTTTTTTGGAGATGTTAATTTATTTAATCTGTTTTGATCTTTTGAATCAATTTCGTTAAAATAATTTACTGGATCTTCTATCAGTGTAGATTTTTGCGGTTTAGGGTTTATTCCAACGATTGAAGGTGGTTGGCTTAAATCAAATGGAGTTAATACATCAGTAGACATAACGCTAGGAATAGATGAATTTACTGAAGATAACATCATCCTTCGTTCTAAAGGGTCTAACTGCGCAAGCATTTGACTCAGATCATCCGGGTCATACCCAGTGAAATCTAAATCTAGTCCTTCGACAAAACTTCTATTATTTTTCCCGCTGAACGCCACAACGCCGCCCTTTTCATAGCGCGGTTCGTATGGAAGTGATGCAACACCGTAGTCGTGAACGTGCCCGCCCGCCTGCATAACCTGCGGCGGCATCTGGGGCGGCATCTGGGGCGGCATCTGGGGCGGCATTGCGCCCATTCCCGGCACGCCTTGCGGCGGCATCTGGGGCGGCATACCCTGCGGGGGCATCTGGGGCGGCATTCTAGGAGCGCCTTGGGGCGGCATACCTTGCGGCATAGCGCCGGGAAGTCCTTGGGGCGGCATTCCTCGCGGCGGCTGTGATAGCGCCTGCATTACGTTTTCCGTCACCGTCCCCTGCGGCGGGGGCGGCTTGGGCTGCTGCATTTCTTTTAGCTGCGCCAGTCGGGAAGTCACCAAGTACAGATAAGGATTGTTCTTATCTTGCAACATGGACATTAGCTGTTGAGGGTTCATACGCGACAGAGCAGCGTTAACTTTTTCAATTTGCGGATCGATTGACATGATTAAACCCCAGCATAATCTTGAAGGCTGCTACCACCGCCGCCAGTCCAGAAGTTATTAGCTCTATCGAACAGCCCGCCGATAGAATTAATGCCTTGATTGCCCAACATCATCGGGGCACCGAGATACATACTGGCAGCGGAGCCAGCTAACCCGCCAAGGGTACTCATCAAGCTAGGTGTCTGAGAAAACTCACGCGAAGTGCCGGTTTCGCGACCAGTTCTAGTTTCCCCAGACCGCGTAGCTGAAAGAATTTGAGCTAATTTCATAGCGTCATCACGGCTAATATCTTGGCGTTTCAACGCTTGCTGCAACTTGATTGCCATTTTTTGGTTTTCAATGTTGCGTCTATCAGCACCAGCCGCAGCGCGAGCATTATATCTTTGCAAATCGGCAGCTTGACGCGCAGTACCTAATGCACCTAGACCTTGTGCAGCATCTAACCCAAGATTGGCAGCAAACTGCCGGCCTTGTTGGTTAGCGTTGAACGCATCTTGTGCTGTTCTAGCGTTAAGCCCATAAGTAGCTGCGTTAGCGTTATATGCGTTTAACGCGGTATCTGCATTAAGGCCGTATGCTCTTGCACGCGCAGCTTCATTTTGCGCTGCGGTATTTTGATTAGCTAGATACGCATCTTGCGCTGCTTTAGTATTCATCCCATAAGTGGCTTGATTAGCTAAATACGCATCTTGCGCCGCTTTAGTATTAAGCCCGTACCCGGATTCACGGGCGCGTTGCTGTGCATTATAAGCAGCAAGTCGTTGCGCTTCGTTCTGTCCAGCGGTGGCTTGGTTCATGCCATATGCACGTTCACCTGCACCGACATTGAATTGCTCAATACCTAAACGCCGGTTAACGTCTGCATTGAACTGATCGCGAGCTTCTCTAAACGCAGCAGAATTCCCTTTGGCGGTAATGTCGGCAATGGTGTTAGCCATATTCCGATTACCAAATGCTGCTTGTAATGCCGCATTGCTAGACCCGAGTCCAGCCCCAAATGAACTTTGTAGTTGTGTTAACGCAGCTTGACGGTTACCTTCGCGGATTGCCTGCTGCCGCGCCTGTTCAGTCACCGCTTCATTAAACGGATCCATGTACTGTTTGGCATCCGCCGCCGAGAAATTCTGAGGGGTGTTAACAGTTTTTAGGTCGTAGTTACCAAACGCTTGCGGGCCAGCGTAGCTTTGAACATCGAATCTATCAGGGGCATTAAATCTGCCGAATTCGGAAGGGGCGTTATAGTTTCCAAACGCGGTTGGATCTGCGTACGCTGACGGCGCGTTGTAATTTCCATACGCTGACGGCGCGTCGTAATTACCCGCTTGAAAGTTAGCCGCTTGATTATACAGATTGCCCGCTTGGGCATATTCCCCCGGCGTTTTTAGCCCCCGAATGCCCGCCCATGCAGCCGTCAAATCTGAATTAGGGCCAGCAACGTATTGATTAGGGTTTAACGGATTAAATTTACCGCTGAACGCATCAACCGCTCTATCAGTTGCCCCGTAAACTGCCTGTTGATAACGTGGATCAAGAGTAGTTGTACTGGTAGAATCTTTAGTCGATTCAGTCCTACCAGACTCTTCTATATCACCATCTAGCCAACCCATAACTTAACTCCTTTGAGCGGTTAAACCGTCAACGTATTCCACGAATAATTCTTCTTTTGTAATGGCAAAGTCAGCTATTTCGTTTGAAATTTGCGATACGTAACTCATGCCATGAACAAGAAAAATTATGTATAACAAAAAGTCTATGTTATTTGTAATGCAACGCCGTACTGCATAGACTGTTTTCTTAGAAACTAATTCGTTGGCTTCCAATTTAGGCACCAAATGCGCCCATGAATTGATAATTCCGGTCAGAAATGGAAGTAGATTTCCCCGGTGCGCAATAAAAAATGGGTTGCTAGGGAGTACCACCATCAAGGTAAACATAACTGAATTGATTCTGGAATCGGAAATTGGCTTATCTTTGTCAAGCAAATCATCCCAAAACTCGTATGCTTCAGATACTTGCATAAAAAATGAATAAGCGTTGTCATCGCTTATCCACCCGTAAATTTTACTGCGCTCTTGGTCGGTTAACATTTAAGCAGGTAGATATTTTTTAGCGTCAATTTGCTTGCCCTGTTTTTTGTTTCCGGTGCGGGCATGGCGGATGCGATCCATCATTGCGTATAGCATTTTAGCGCCTGCTTTACTAGACCCATTCCCAAGGTGGCTGACAACATCCGCAGGGATAACGAACTCTCCATCCGCAAGGCGTGCCGGCTGATGCCCGTCAATGGTGGCTTTTATCGAATCGCTCATACCATCACCGGGGCCGTCGAGATAACCTTCGACTGGTTTATTACTGGTAACACCACCGAGCTTTAACCCTGCTAACCCATACTGCGACGCAGGCGCACCGCCCATCGGGTTCATTGCGCTTTTTTGCGGGTCAATTGGGCCACCAGCAGCGCGGCGAACAGGCTGTGGACTACTTGACTGCCCAAACAAAGGCGTAGCCGCAGGGCGAGCGGGAGTGGATGCGGGAGTGGGAGTGGGCGTTCCCGGTGTTCTTGGCCCGACAAAGTTGGGGGACGACTGGCTAGGCCGCGAAGGCGCGGTGGGGATGGTGGATTTAATGCCGGTGCTCCTAGAATTTGAGGGTATAAAATTCGCAGCGGCAAGCAAAGGTGCGGCACTGGAAGGCCGAGAAGTGTCCGTTACAAGCGAAGAGGGCACGTTACCCGCTACGTCCCACGCCGTTTTAAATGGGGTAGCCGCAGCACCACTAGCCGCGCCACTAAACATAGAACTAGGGTTAGAAATAAAGTTGCCCACCTTAGAAACCCCTTGCCCGATAAAGTTACCCACGCCTCCAGCGGCTTGAATAGTGGGGACTAAACTTCCCGAACCATATCCCCCTGCGGTATTCAACAAAATCTCAAGAGGAGATCCTCCTTCCACCGCCGTTTTTATCCCGCCATACGCTGCTGCCAACGCGGGGCCGGCACCGGGGATAAACCCAAGCGCAATTTGCGGAAGAAAATCGGCAATCATGCCGCCTATGTCGCGAGGTTGAAGTGCATTCTGCGCTTGCAACGTTCGCTGCGAGTAATCCAAAAGCTCAGTCGCCGGAATGTTAGGATTTTGTGCCATAAGTTGTCGGACAGACGGTACTTTGGCGTCGTCGCGGCCCCAAGTCTTGTCCCCCCAGACCCCGGTGGTGTATTTCGGGTTGTCGAGGATGCGCTTGAGCATTGCCTGCGCTTTGGTTTCGGCCTGTGGGTCATCGGGGTTAATGCCCATTGCCCAGAGGCCAGCACCTTTGGTTTGGGAGAATTTTTCTTGGAAGCTACGGTTGTCTCGCTCTGGATCCATCCCCTGTCCAAATCTGACAAAACCGTATCTTTGGTCACCTTTTTGTGGGACATAAGTCTTAGACGCCGCCTCTTGCTGGTCTAGCTGTGCTTTTAGCGCAGGGTTAAGCGCCCCGGTCTGTGGATCACGCATCCAAAAAGCACCGCCGTTTTGCGGGGTGTTCAGCCCTCGCATGGAGTCTAAATAGTCGTACCCACGAAAAGAACCAATGCCTGCCATATCAGACTCCTACTTATAGCTGTGCAGAGATGACGATCCAACGTGCATCTGCTTGAGAATAAACTAACGTCACCGCTCCAGAACCTGTCGTAACGATGTCGGCTCCGGTGTTCGTGATAATGCGGTTTGGCGCGGTGCTACTCGCACTTTGATTTGCAATCGTCATGGCGTTTGCCGTGGCGTTATACAGCACCACTTGCTGTCCATCTAACGCGGCGTAGACCAAAGTAGGTACGGAATTGTAAACTGTATTACCCGTCAAAATCCCTGTAATCGAAAACGCCAAGGTAGGGGCTGAGATTCTAAAAAACGTAGCGGCAGGAATTGCAAAGTTATTGTTCGCGCCGTTAACTACCGTAAGCGCAGTGAACGGCGTAACAAGCTGCCTAGTGGATAGAACGTCAGTGTTTATTCCGCCTCTAGAATCTATTGCCGCAAAATACGTATCTAAAGACCGCATAAAACGGTTAAAGAATATCGCATCGTATTCTTTTGGTGCGCTGGGTATCCGGGGGGCTTTAGTTAAATCTAACGCCATGATTACCCCCTTGTACCGTCTTCACGTATATCGATTCGGGGCGAACCTAGTTGCCAATTAACCCCCAACTCGGTAGATCCAATAGAAACCCCTATCTGACGCGCACGCGCACGAACAAATACTTGGTCGGTATATTGCTCAACTAACGCCGTAGAACCGGGGCTTTGCGTAACCGAACGGGAGAAATTTTGATTTTCTGCGTTGTCGGTCATGTATGCAGCACCGGGAAAATTGCGCGGAAACAACGTAAAATTAACGCTGGGGGTCGTTCCTGACGCAGAGCCTACAAGTGATACATCTGGTATCAGTCGGCGCACCAGCATGAATTTGTTGCCGTCTGGGTCAAGGTCGATGTTGTTGGAAGTAATATACGAAGTCATCGGAAGCGTGCCCGCGTCAGTACCACGTTCATGGTCATATAGGTAGTTATCGTCCCCACTCGCCCCTTGGGGGTATTGCCGCAAGGGAGAATCAGACCACGCGGTACGGCTCATCCCTTCAGTGCAGTCGCCGTAATACCAGATGTTTTCAGAATAATTATAGATAACATATTTATTTATGGTGTCGGAATTAGTAGAGCAATAAAACCACCAAATTTCAAAGAAGCGTTCGTTACCTGCGGCTGTAAATTGTTCTGCCTGTGCCCAATTAATGTCTTCAAATACATGTTGTCTAAGCGTGCATTCTATAGTCTCTACACGCCCGTTATACATAAAGAATTTATCCGTACCCATCCAATACAATCTGTTATCTTTAACGGCTATTGCACTTGGCCCCATAAGAGAAATTTCGTTAGAAATTAAGTCTTGGGAAAATACGCTATCGCCTCCTACAAATTGTATTGAGGTAATAGACCGTTCAGTAAACACCAGCGTTTCTGTTAAGTTTGGAACTGCTCGTAAGATAGTAGATCCTGTTTGAATTTTTAGAAACCCCGCAGTGGAAAGTTCTGAAGACGCAGGATCCCAATCCAGATAATTTGATTGACTTGCCCATCGCACCAACAATGGGTCAAAAAACGTAACGCCGCCGCCGTAAGTTGTAGCCCCGAACGCCATCAAAATACCACTTTTAGGGTCAAACAGAATTTGCCCTACTTGGTTAGGTACAGACGCTGCTCCTACTTTACTACTTAATAATACAGCGTTAGTAGGCCCAGCTGCTGGCGCTACAGTAAACGATGTATCTATTGCCCAGTAATAAATGTCGCTATTACGAATATTAAAAAGTAAATCAGTTCTATTAGATGTTACGTTGTATCGTGACGCGAAATACACCAATCTAATTTGATTAGAAATCGCCGTTGCGGCAGCAATGCCCCACCCCGTTAACGGAGGAAGCGTATAGGGAAATGAAGTTGAGGAAGTACCGCCCCAGTAGGGCGCACCCCAACCTACACCAGACCCAGACGAACTGAACCCGGAAGGGATATAAAAATATGCAATGATGGAAGCGCCGCCGCCCGCGCCAGCAGAAGTTGCTGCTGTATCCACCGTGATATTAAAAGTAGTGGTGCTGAGTACAGTAATCTCAAACTGGACGTTATTAAGGCTTGCAGCAGGGATGCCATTAGCGGCAGTTGCCCCCGAAAACACTACGTAGTCCCCAGTGACCCCACCATGCGCGGTGGTAGTAGTGACTAAAACGGTAGTGGAAAACGCGGCGGTGGTAAATGAAACAGTACCAGCGGCAAATGTCGCACGGATAGGCGTAATGTCGTTGAGCGTGCCGTTGCTTTCTACGTAAACTTTGGTGCTAGTACCAAGCGCAAGAAAATTGTATCCGGGCGTGGGGAGCCAGTTAAATAACGTGCGGCAAACCCCTAGATACGCAGACGCAGACGCCTTAAGCCACCCACCTAGTTTTTGTGGGTAGCCAGAGAGAAACCGAATTTTATTAGATTCCCACCAACCGCCTTCGCCTGTGTAGTTGGTTTGGTCTCGGTTTACCCCCGGCTTAAATATCAGCTTTTTAAGGGGCATTTACTTTTCCTTGCGGAAAATCTCGATGGCCGAGATGACAGCACCTACCGCCAGACCAATCTGCTGCATAGCATCGGGATTAACCCCCACGCCAAGCGTGCCCACCATGACGGCAGCGCCGCGCCAAGTAGAGGGTTCCTTCGCACGATCTAGGAAAAACTTGAGATTCATGGAGGCTCCTCCTACGGAAGGTTAATCAGATTCTCGGCGATACGCCGTGCCCACCCTTTACCATACTTATCGAAAACTTTCAACTCTGTCATGAACTTGAGGCGCTGACCGTTGAACACCGCAGCGAGCTTGTACTGATCCATTGCCCGCACCGCCGCTAACGTCCCCTGACCGATAATCCCGTCATCCTTAACCCCAACGGCCCGCTGAAGCCACTTCGCAGCCTGACCCACACCGGAGTTCACCGCCCCATCAAACACAGCAAAACGCACTTGCTTGGGGAGATCGTCAGCGTGCAATTTGTCCCAATAGTCCCGGCGATAAATCTGCTGCGCTCGCTCAAGCGTCAAGTTCTTGATGTCCTCCATCGGATAGGAGTTAGCGGCGACGCCATACTTAGTGCCCAACATTTCGCCAACGCCAACCTTGCCGCCAGTCCAGTTGCCGGGGTCGTTGCGATCGTCGCTGTAACCGCCTTCGTGCCCGATAAGTACCTTGAAAGATTCTTCAAACGTCATTTGTCCACCTTGGAGTCTAATTTGTCAAAGATACGAACCAGCATTTCTTTCACTTCGCGAATGTCTACACGGTAATCTTCACGGGAAACGTAAGTGCGAGGGATTTCTTCGCGGAGCTTAGAAAGGTCTGAACGAAGCGCGATACTAGCCTCCCACACGGAGCGGCCAAACCACCCAATAATCGTCATCACAACGCCAAGGATGATGTTAAAAAGTGTTTGGTAGTCCACTATTCTTTCCTACTTTTATCGTCTGTGCGTTGGTCAGTGGCGATCTTGATGCCGGTAATCAACCCAATGAATCCCCCTACGATGGTCTGGAACGCAGGGAGTACGGCTTCAAAAATCTTGTTGTTGTCCACCTTCTCGTCAAACAGCCCAACCATCATGCCGCTGACCATTGCTAAAAGAATGGTCGATAACGTGACCGTAGCAATGAGAGTGACCCAGACCGACAATTTCTCATTGGCATTCATGACCTACGCCCAAGGCAAACCTTCGGAAGTCGTCGGAGCTTTACGCCGGTCGATTTCCGTTTTCATGGCATCCATCACTTCCGCAACGCGCTCTTCCCCCAGAAAATCTACAACCCACTTAATTACTTGTTCTTCCGTCAAATCTTCAAACGGTATGAAATCGGGGCACCCAGAGTCAGGCACAAACCCTGCATGTCCAAAGGCAGTGGCATGAAACCCTTCATCTTCTGCAAAAACTCGCCAATGGGTGACGACAACGCCCCCAGTATTAATATCGCGAGTCATTCGTTCAATTTTCCAAAAAACGTTCATGTTTGGTTACCTCACTTATTTAGATTCAAGGGTTAAAATACGCGCTTTAAGATTTTCGATCATGGCCTGCTGTTCTTGGATCGCTTTGGTCAGCAAGGACACCATATTACCGTATCCAAGCGCATCGGGCCGGTTTTGGTCATCGTATTGAACAAACTGAGTCAGCCCAATGTCATGCACTTCCTCGGCAATGAATCCACCAAAAACGGTATCTCCATCGTTGTTACCCTTGTAAGTAACAGGACGAAGTTGCATTACCTCTGCAAGGCCGTATGGCGCGTTTTCAACGCTATTTTTATATCGAATTGAAGAGGTACTGCGCTGAAGAATGCCGCTGGCAGAACTCATTACCATATTCACAGCAGAGCCAGTAGTGCTGGCGTATGCGTCTGGGCATCGAAACGCGCCATCTACAATGTAAAGGCCGTCCACGGAGGTATAGCGAACTCGTTCTGAAATCGCGCCTGCTTTCATCGTGAACAGCGAAAGCGTCCCATCTTCTGAACCGTTAACCGGATCTGCGATTGTTGTTGTGAGTCTGACGTATTCGGTCAGAGCAGAAGCACTGTTATTGCCGTAAAAACGCAAATTGGCAATGTCATCTGATGCCGCAGGGGACGCGCTGTTTTTGAAAAAATTGATGTTCATACCAGATGTGCCGTCATCGGTATCAATAAAATATGCGTTTGTAAGCGCAGTAGAACGCGATGTTAACGAATACCCAGAAGCAGCCGCGCCACCAGCGGAGACAGTCGAAGAGGCACTAAGGGTAGTGAACGCTCCGGTGCTAGGTGTGGTAGCGCCTACAGTCCCGTTGATCGGGCCGGCAAATGCTGTGGCTGTGACAGTACCGTTGACATCAAGCGCAGTGGAAGGAATTTTCCCAATACCAACGTTCCCCCCAGCTTCAATCCGCATCCGCTCTGCGGGGGTTGTAGCATTAGCGGTGAAGAAACGGAGGTCTGCATAGTTACCCGCAGTAGATTGAACCGATTGGATGGAAGCAGCCCTAGTAGTGCCGCTACCATTAGGGTCAAAATATAATGCAACCCCAGTGTTGATTGTTGAAGCAGTGTTGTTCTGAAGGAGCATTACATCGGACACCGCCCCACTAGAATCTACACGTACATTGAATTTTGTAGGTGCTGCTATACCGCCAATGCTTACATTCCCAGAGAATACGCTAGGGGCGGTGCCATTTGCGTAGAAAGCGTAAGCTGTACCGCCGCCGGAAGCAGTGTTAACGGCGGAATAGAACCCGTAAGCGGTTTTCCCAGCGGTTACCGCAGCGGTATCAGCGGCGAAAAAAGCGTAGTTATTAGTAGCGCCAATAAGCGTACCGCCGGAATTAAAACCCCATTGAGTGGTTACAGTTGACCCCGCGCCAATAGTTCCTTGAGATGCAAGATAATGATACAGCTGCGTTAATGTAAACGCAGAGGCGGCGGTAGCTAAAAATGTATTGTATCCGCGAGCTTGTGAAGTTACGTCACTTTGAATAGTCGCAACTGTATTATTGGCACTTGATACTGTAGCGCCAGTAATGGTTTTAGCGTTGAAAAAATTACTACCCGCCGTGCCATTAGACCCAATGTTGACCGTGCCGGTAAACACATTGGGCGCGGTGCCTGCTGAGTAAAATCCGTAAGTCGTGCCGCCACCCGTGGCGGTGTTGACGTTAGAGTGAAACCCAAAAGCAGTTTTACCAGCGGTTACGGCGGCGGTATCGGCGGCAGCAAAAGCATAGTTATTAGTAGCGCCAATTAAGTTGGCTTCTGAATAATACCCAATTTGGGAGGTTACAGTTGATCCCGCGCCAATAGTGCCTTGACCGGCGTAAAAATGTTGAATCGTCGTAGAAAACGATGCGGCGGCGGTTCCCAGAAAACTTGTATAGCCCCTAGCAGAAGCAGTAACGTCACTTTGAATAGTTGCGCTAGTGAAGTTACCATACGCAGCCGTAGCGCCAGTAATAGTTTTAGCGTTGTAAAAATTACTACCCGCCGTGCCATTAGACCCAATGTTGACCGTGCCGAGGAATACGCTAGGGGCGGTGCCTGCGCCGTAGAAAGCGTAAGTCGTGCCGCCGCCGGAAGCAGTGTTAACGGCGGAATAGAACCCAGTAGCAGTTTTGCCTGCGCCTACTAAGGTGGTATCAGCAGCGTAAAAACCGAAGTTACCAGTAGCACCAATAAGCGTACCGGCGGAATTAAATCCAAATTGGTTCGTAACTGAAGTTCCGCTAAACGTGCCTTGCCCGGCTTGAAAATGGTTAAGGTTAGTAAGCGTTACAGAAGCTGCGGTGGCGAGATCAGTTCTATATCCAACAGCAGTCCCGGTTACATCGCTTTGAATGGTGGCTGAAGTTGCATTTCCATACGAAATAGTCGCATTGCCAGTAATAGCTCGGGCGTTATAAAAATTAACCCCCGCCAAGCCATTAGTCCCAATGTTGACCGTGCCGGTAAACACATTGGGGGCAGTGCCCGCGCTGTAGAAACCGTAAGTCGTGCCGCCGCCGGTAGCAGTATTAACTGAAGAATAGAACCCGTAAGCGGTCTTGCCTGCGGTTACTGCGGCGGTGTTGTTTGCATAGAAAGCATAGTTACCAGTCCCTCCAATTAAGTTGGATTCTGAAAGAAACCCAAATTGGGAGGTTACAGTTGACCCCGCGCCAATACTTGACTGGTTTGCGTAAAAATGTTGAATCGACGTAGAAAACGATGCGGCGGCTGTTGTCAGAACGGTTGCATATCCCCGAGCAGCAGCAGTAACGTCACTCTGAACAGTTGCCTGCACAAGGCAGGCGTTCGCACTCGTAGCGCCAGTGATAGCTTTGGCGTTGTAAAAACTATTGCCTGCGGGAACAGTCGTTGCGCCCATACCCACCGCACCGCTTGTGTCGATTACAAACGGGGTACTATCTGGATTAGTATCGTCTTCTACCAACAACGCATTACCTGAGCCAGTTTGCGTAATGCGAAGAGCATTAACAGACGAAGCGCCTGTAATAACTGTGCCAACGGTAGACTCGTTCGTGATTAAAAGCGGGCCGGTTTTTAGTTTGTAATTGATAAACGTAATTACCGCGCCTACACCACCTCCGTTACAACGGATAATAGCTTCAAAACCGTCTTCAATAGTTACCGCACGGTTAAGATCCGAGCCATTCCAAGTTCCTTGAAAAACATTCAGCGATTGCCCCGTGGAATTACGAATGAAGTAATACCCAGCAAAATCGTTAGGGGCAATTTGCAAATATCCCGCAGACCCTAACGCTCCTGACGCAGTAAGAATTCGCTTCTGCCCATCAGAAGCTGCGCCGTCAGTAACTTGAAGGATAGTAGGAGCGCCAACAGCAGTGCCGGTTACGGCGATAGTAACCGCGCCAACAATTGCGTTGTCGATAATCGCGCTGAGATTACTATTAGTAGTGAGCCCCCACGTACCGGCCTGTTCGCCTGTGCCGATAAGTTCGATACCCAAATTAGAAAAAGTAGAAGCCATTTTTTAAATCCTTTACGCAGCTATTTGCGTCCAATTGGGGGTTTGGGCATCATTGACATCTGTCCAAGTACCCGTCTGAGTATCATTAATTACCGCCCAGCTTGGATTTTGGTTGGGGGCTATCTGGCTCCATATAGTAAGGGAAACCGTCCCAATCACTCCAGTCGTCGTAACCCCGACAAGGTTGGCTTCTGCACCGGGAATAGCGGAGACATTCCCTACGACCCCAGTCGTCGTAACACCTGTAAGCGCGACATTAGCTGCGCCGGAAACAGAAACAGTACCAACTACGCCGGTCGTAGTACGTCCAGTAAGGGCTACGTTAGCTGTACCAGAAACGGAAACTGTTCCAACTACGCCAGTCGTAGTACGTCCAGTAAGGGCTACGTTAGCTGTACCAGAAACGGAAACAGTACCAACTACGCCCGTTGTAGTACGTCCAGTAAGGGCTACGTTAGCTGTACCAGAAACGGAAACTGTTCCAACTACGCCAGTCGTAGTACGTCCAGTAAGGGCTACGTTAGCTGTACCAGAAACGGAAACTGTTCCAACTACGCCAGTCGTAGTACGTCCAGTAAGGGCTACGTTAGCTGTACCAGAAACGGAAACTGTTCCAACTACGCCGGTCGTCGTGACGCCCGTGAGGGCAACGGAGTTACTTACCCAAACGGTAGAAAACGGCGCTCCAGAAAACGGCGCGACGGAAAACATCTACTAGCCCCAAGGAAGGGGTAGGGATACGACCGGAGGCTGCTGCATATACACAATCTGCATGTTCAGATTAGTTTCAATGGCCGTTTTAGCATCACTACCTATTTGCGCCCATACCCAGTTAAGCACTTGCTGCTCAGTGAGTTGATCGTAGGGGATAAAAGTCCCCGTCGGCGCGGGGATTTCAATCTGCCCGCCGCGCCGGGCTTCATTTACACCGTCAGTATCTGATGCCAGCCAATCAACAAGGTAGACAACATCGGCCTGCCCGGATTCTTGCGTTTTGACCATCATTGATTGAACAATCCAAGTTGTCATGGCGATTAGCTCCAGTTACCAACCGTTTGCACGGTGCTAGACCCAATCGGGGTAAAAACAAAATAAGACCCAGTAGCGACTACGTTGGCGGCTGCCACCGATAGCGCGATAGAAGGGATGATAGTTCCGGCAGTAGTGATCACAATAGACCCTTGAACCAGCGCATACCCAGTCGTAGTGGTAGTTGCCGGGGTAATAATAGTAGCAGCAGCAGTATTGCTAAACGTGGTGTTCGCCGCAGTGGTTGACGTTGCTGATTTATTAGCGGTAGCAAGATAACGGAATCTGCCGAGGGCTGTGCCGCCAAACCCAAACGCTATTGTCCCGGATGTGGCGGAAAGAGCGCTTAGGTTCAAAAGGCATTCAAATAAATACGAACCAAGAGTTACCGTCAAAGTTCCATTAGTTGTAGCGTTAAACGCCTGCTTTAGTACGTTGGCGGTGCCAAGCGGGGTCGTGTAGTCTGAGGTCAAGATGACAAACTGAGGCGCGGCTACAACGCCTCGCTGACTTGCCTCGCCAGAGAAATAGAGGTTTTCTCCGTCGTACTCCATTGCCCCGGCTTCAGCCGTTGTCAGGTTTGTCCCTGACGTAAATTTTAGCGGAGCGGTGCCTGCGGTAGCGGTGCCAGCAGAGGGCGTAAGTCTTCCAGTGACAGTAGTGAAAGTGCCAGCAGCCGCAGCCGTTCCACCGATAGCCGGAGGAGAAGCTAAGTAGGTGCTAAAGCCCGTACCGGAGACAGTCGAAGAGGCGCTAAGGGTAGTAAATGCGCCAGCAGCCGCAGCCGTTCCACCGATAGCCGGAGGAGAAGCTAAGTAGGTGCTAAAGCCCGTACCGGAGACAGTCGAAGAGGCGCTAAGGGTAGTAAATGCGCCAGTCGAAGGCGTAGTAGCCCCTACGGTTCCGTTCAAAGGGCCAGAGAACGCAGTGGTGGCAGTGATCGTAGTGCCTCTAACGGTCGAGGCGGTTGTTCCACCGATAGCCGGAGGAGAAGCTAAGTAGGTGCTAAAGCCCGTGCCGGAGACAGTCGAAGAGGCGCTAAGGGTGGTGAACGCCCCGGTGCTGGCGGAAGACGCGCCTATCGTAGTGCTGTTAATAGTCCCCGCAGTGAACGGATACCCCGCAATATTGCCGCTGGCGTCTTCATAAACCGCTTTACTTGCCGGATAGACACAGAAGACGTTGGATGTGCCGGCAAGTGTGATGGCTGCCCCAAGGGCTGATGAAGCTAAAATCGTGGTACGCGCAATTGCATTGGGGCCGATAGAAAAAGTCCCTAATCCAACTTCCCACGCGGTGCCGCTAGTAATGCAATAGTATGTGGTGTCTCCGTTGTTAAGTCCTGCATTAAAAAACGATTGAAACCCGGACACAGCCCCGGCAAGGGTAACCGTCCCTGTGCCCGTAGTTGTCGTCGTTTCTTGTACGCGGTCGAAAACATTGAACGCCATAGCACCCTCTTACTGAAGCTGAATGATCGCCGCAGTCACACCGGAAGAATACGTCGGGAACGTCACCGTAAACGTACCGCTGGTCACCGTCTTAGCGCCACCAAAATCCAACACTGCAACAGCGCGGTTAGACTGCGAAGAGTTATAAATCAAAGCGCCGTAAGCGGTGAACGTAGCCGAAGTCCACGAGGTCGTTGAAAAGCTGATGTACGCCACGTTATTGGTGCTGGTCGTATCAGTCGTCGGAGCCGTGGAGATCGTCAACGAGTTCCCGCCCGTGGTGTACCCACTACCAGACGCAAGTTCATTTGTCGCCGTGTAAGCCGTAGTGGTTTTAGAAAGGGTCGCAGCAGTATCGTATAGCGCAAATTTGAACGTATCCGGCGTCGTATTCAAAGTACGCGCAGGATTTGCTGACGTTGAGAATAAATGGTAGCACTGCATCAACTCCGCTTTAAAGCTGGCGCACATTGCTTGCGTAATAGGCATATCAAATCTCCTTTACAATGGACGCCAACTCAGGCGAACCAACTTTAATTAAAGCATTAGCAATCGTCACGCGGTCGTGCATCACCGCCTGCCGCATATGGTCTAGCACCACATCACGAACCAAAGCACGGTAAGTTAACGCTTGTTCGCGGATTTCTCTGGGGGCTGAAACAGACACACTCAGAATTTTATCCATTGCCAAGTCAACAAGCTCATCCGGCGTAAGTCCACGGTAGTCCGTAGTGATAACCACCGCACTTCCTACAGTTCCGCCCATTGCTTCTATCATATCTCCCCCCCTATTGAACTGGGTAACGGACTTGGCCGGAGCGGTAAGCATCCCGGCGGTCTTTACCATCACCAAGTTGTTTCAGTAATGACATCGCTTCTTGATACCGCGCTTGATACACCGTGATTACGTCGGTCTCACCCTTCATGAAGGTGTACGCCTCCAACAATGAGCCGTAGAGCAGCACGGAATCAAAGTTATCACCAAGCCAAGTAGTGCCAGCGGTGACGATGGACTCGGGGTAATAGTAGTAATGCAACTCGGCGGTGTACGCATAATCCGGGGTTGGCCCAAGGAGAAACGAGTTGGCGTCGAAGATGGCGTAATACTCAGGCGTTGCTCGATCTGCCGGAGCATTGGTCGGATACGCTGCCCGGATGAAATTTACATCCTTATTGAGTAGGTATTGGTATTCACCCGCTGCGGTAATCACCGCCAACGAAAATGTCGCCAACCAGTCAGTAGGCATCGTGAGATAAGAATTTCCTATCGTCAAAGTCCCAGTCACGTTTTTACGAAAAGCCGGAAGCTGAACAGTGTTATAAACCCGCTGTTCTGCCTGCTGAATAAACGTATTAATATCAGTCGTAGTAAATTGGTTCTCTACATACGACTGAATTTCCGCGACTAGTTCAGAGTAATTCATCTATCAGCCCATCTTGTCGCTGACGGTAATGCCCTTGGTCGCCGCGCCATACCCACGCATTTTGTTGGTCTTGGCCTTCAACGGCTTTTCATAATCGACGTTAGAGATATTTCCAACGCTGATGTAATCAAGCGGCATTGGCTCGACGTTGCGCTTGGTAAAGGTGTTCACATTAACATCCTTACCGGACATCGTATGGGGCTTGGCGTAGACCGCTGCTTGGCCCACTTCTTTACCGCCACGCTTCATGCTGTATTTAGCCATTACCGCCCCCGCTGGTTTTTGGCGCGAGACATGTTGCGCCCCATCGTCTTGCGATCCATCGAAGTCGGGCCACCCTTCTTCATGGCCTTAACGCCCTTTGGCTTTTCAGCAGCGGTGATCCCGTGCATCATCGCTTCGTGCTTCGCCATACCACCCTTATTCATCTTTTTCATGTTACCGATACTCCTACAGTCCCTATTACGCCTATTGCCAACAAATCATTGGGGGTCAACACATTATTTCCACCTAACCCCACTGGGCTCCAACCCCATTGAATATCACGGCTACCCCCACTTGGGTCTCCTAAATAATTTAACCCAGACACAATATAAGTATTGTCCCGGCGAGGATTCCGTACCGCTTGCGGGTCTTCCACAGGATACATCCCCTGCAAATTCTGTGGATGGTCGGGCTCCCAGCAAGTCGGACACACCAGCATATTGGTCTTCTTCGTCCGAATGACCAATTCTTTCAACTGCTTCAGTTTATACCTCTGACCGCATCTATCGCACTCGGCAATAGCAATCCGGCCAGATGTAAACTTATTGCTCATTGAATAAACATTTCACGCGGCACAATCCGCCAAGAAGCCTTATCACGGTCTTCATCAGACGCTTGCTGCCAAGCTTCGTCGTACATCTGCTTAAGCATAGGAATCCGTTCCGCCGCTTCTGGAATCTTAAGCGCCACATAGTACGCTAACCCAGCGACCATTGCAGGCAAGAAACGGAACGGAATGTCCTGCGTGTTCACACCATTCCCAGCATCCAACATCCGGCGCAAGCGCCAGTAGACAAGCTCATAGGTGCTGGACACATTGGGCACGGGCCACAAGGTGAACGTCGGATACTGCACGCCATTAGGCTGCGTAGCGCCGCTCAGGCGGTCAATGTAGATTTGGATCGGACGGCCCTGCGCAGTCTTGTTAGGCAAGCTGGAGTAGGTCGAAACGCTAATACGCGAAACCGGGATGTCCGATTGATTGGAAGTTCCCGCGTTGGTACGGACAACGTGTTCAATCAAGTCAACTGTATCTACGGGGAGGGAGTAGGTGGCTTGCCCTTGTACAAGAGCTACCGAGTCAGACTCGACTGTCCATAAGTTAATCCCACGATTCGCCCACTCGGCAAACATCAAGTTAAGACTGCGCCGGGCCGTCCGAAATTCATAACCAGTTCTTAACTCCGCGCCCGCCCGCTCAAACGCCTCTTCGATCAGTTCGTTGAGGTTGAGGTTAAATACCGGGGGGGATGCGGAGGTAGTCATTCTTGTTCCTTACCTTCAAAATTCAAATATGGCTGCGCCACTCTATCCATTGCGGCTTTACGCTGAATATATTGCTGGGCTACATCTGGAAGCACGCTTAAGATACCAGAATTTTCTAAAGTTCTTTTCCTATCTTCCCATTTGTGAGGAACGTGCGCCGCGTAATTTTCTGGATCTGCTGCGCTACGAAGGTTATGAACCCCAAGCTGATTATGTAAAAGTTTTTCTAATTCGGGAATTGGAACATCATTTGCTGATTTCCCATGTATATTTTCATATAAAAAACGTAAATTTCTTATATAATCAGGATGAGAATCAGATGATAACACATCTAACAAACGATTTTTGTTTTCGTTATCTACCAATTTATGTCTAAATTCGTGAGCAAATGTTCTGGGAGATGCCCCCGCCCCAAGACCATAAACTAATTTGCTGGGGGAAAGAATATCTTCAAGCTGCCCAAAAGTGGTTGCTAAACGAGCGTCTTTTTTTCTCTCTTGTGTAATTATGTTAGGGTCAAGATGTTCCGCCCGATACCTATATCCAAGATCTGTATATTTTGCGTCAGGACGCCCAATGTTTGCTGCTTGAGATCTAGTATTTTCGTCAACAAGATGTTCGTATTCCGGCCCAAGTTTAGCGCGTACTGCCGCAACAAACTCAGGATCATCGGTGGAAATGCGCCCACCATAAGGGTCTATTTGCTGAAAATATTTATGCGATCCTGCTGGCATGGCTAAATCCTAAATTTTGCCGTCTTCTTGGCAATCTTCTTTGGCTGCGCTACGAACTGTTTGCCAGCAGCTTTACCCGCACGTTTTGCTTTGGTCGTAGCAGCGTACTCAGCGGAGGACAACGACTTAATGGCGTTTTCCGGCAGATACCGTTCTCCCGTTTTGGAAGATGGCTTACCAGACTTAGTGCGCCATTTCTGGTCGCCCCACGCCTTTAAAGATTGCTGTGGTGCTTTCATCAGTCGCTGTACCCGCCGCCAGCGTCCTTGTACTTCTTGGCAACTAGCTGCGCTTTACGGGCTGACCACTGCCCTGCTTTAGTCCCATGCGTAGCGGCGGCTTTGACCTGAGACACGATCTTCTTACGCAACCCCGGCTTGGTGTAGTTTCCAGCGGCGTTGACCTTACCGCCTTCTTTGTAAAGCATCACAGGCTCATTGCCGTCGCGCTTTTTAATCGCTCGGATCTTAGCCTTACTGATAGCCCCCATGCCGCGTGAGTATCTCACCGCATCGTGCCTTTGGTCTTGCCGCGCTGGGCGCAGCCATCCCCACGGGTTTTCTTCACCGCGCCGCCGCTTGCGTAGGTTTTGGGTTTCACTTTACCGCCGCGACGCATTTGCTGCGGCTGCTGCACAGGCTGACCGATATTCAACGGGCCGAACGCTTGTGGGCTAGTTTGCACGCCCCCTACGCCCGTGCCCGTGTCGGATCCAATCTGAACCAATGGGGCGTTGTTACCCAGCCCAATCCCACTAGTGCCACCGCGAGGTTGATCAAAAGCAGACTGGATTCCAGAAGAAGCAGTGCCGCCATCTACAAATCGCTTAGTGCGCTTTGTCATTAGCACACCTTACCTTTGGTCTTGCCGCGCTGGGCGCAACCGTCGATCATGCCGCCCTTCTTGTAGCCCTTCACCTCAACGCCGCCACCGCGCTTCATGCCTTTGGCTTCCTTTTCCTCATGTTTAATCATGGATTTCGGAGCGCCCTTCTTTTTCATGAACGCCATTTCCTTCTTCACCATCTTCTTGGATTCGCCAACTTTACCGCCAGCAGCGTATTTTTTCGCTTTAGGTGTTTCTTTCGGAGTGGTCTTCCGCATGATTTCTTCTTTGGTAAGACCGTCTTTCATTTCTTCATCGGTAAACACGCCGCCTTTACGCGAATTCAAAAACGGGTCTCTACCAACATCGTAGTTGGTCATCACATCCCCATCGGTTTTTCCGCCAGCAGCAAACTTTTTCATTTTTGATTTCCCAGCTTCGCTCATCGCGATAGCCATTGCTTGTTTACGATTAGTGACCTTCCGCCCACTGCTGGACTTCAATGCGCCGCTCTTGAACTCGCCCATGACCTTGCCGACTTTACCGCCTTTTTTAAAACGATCCATCGCATTGGTAGACGATTGATTTGATTCAAGCCCCATTGAAGCCCGCTCGGCTCTAGACTTACCTTTAAGGTATTCTTTGTAGGGGATACCCATTTCTTCAGCTTCACGGCGATATTGTTCATTCCGGGTGTTAGACGTTCCGGGTTTGTATTGATCGCGGTAGCCAGCAATGCGTTCCATATCGGATTTATTGCGAACCAATCTGCCGGGAGCCACACGAGAACGAACATCTCTTAGACGTTGCGCGGTAGGTAGACCTTCAGAAGTCTGCGGCCCCATAAACTCATTTCTCAGAATATCTGCCCCGCCGCGAACAATTGCTGGCACAGCTTTCCGGAGTACCGAACGTGCAGCTGCACCCGGAATTAGATATTTCTCAGGGGCAAATTCTTCAATCCCATCGGCTTTATCCAGCGCAATTTGCTCGTCCCTGCGGGCTTTTTCCGCAGCCATCCGCTTGCTTTTATAATCAGAATCGCGTTCATTCGCGGATTTTTCCGCAGCGCGACGGCCCATAGCTTCCATACCAGCCGTGTAGCCGCCCATATCAAACCGTTTTACGTTGCTCTTTTTCATTAGCAATTCCATGCCCGAAGGCTTTTGTTGATCCTGCTATTAGGGTCGCTGGCGGTTTTCTTACTCGTCAGCTTCTTCTTCATCCCAGACATCCGGGCACAGAATGAATCCCTACGCGGGCCACCTTCCGGCTGGGGGGCTTTCAACCCCGGCTTACCGGGATTGGCTTTGTTGTAGGACGCACGACCTTTGGCGTTCAATCCGCCCGATTCGGCCTTGCCTTCTTTACGAGTCCATGCGGGTGACTTAGCCATTAATCCACCAAACTACTTTTGATTAAAATGCCTTCGATGACAATACCCACCGAAGATGTACTACTTTGGCTCTTTGCTTGCCACTGGATGCTAGTCTTTTCGGGGTACGGAAACGGGGTTACTCGCAAAGCAGAATACGCCGCTGTGCCGCTGAACGGCGCTTGGAGTACCGTGAGAATAGTTCCATTGGTGTTAACTTGCTGTGCGCGGTACACACAGTAGTTGTTCGTGCCGCCGTTTTGCTGGCTGAACGCATTAACACGGGTAAGATAAAACGTATGCCCTGCGGGCACGGAATAAATCGACATCTGGCTTTTACCAATACCAGCATTAATTTTGGCGTAGGTAGTACCGCCATTGCTGATAGTGATGTTGCCCACAGCATTGCCAGAAGTGGTAATCACGTTATTGACATGCAGGAAAAGCGCCGTGGTCGTAACCGGCGTAAGCCCGTTCATCGTAAGATTGGCGATAAGCAGATTGTGGTTTGTGTCTAATCCTTGGATCTGAATAACCACCGCAGTGTCGGACGCACTATCGCTAACGGCTGACATAGCAACCGCTGAACCGGGGTAAGGGATAGCAGCAACATTTTCCCAAACCGGGACAAATGTAGTTGCTACGTTTTCTTGGTACCCAAAGATATTGACCAGACTATGCCCAGTAATCTGCCCCCGCGCAACCTGTAGCTCAAAAGGCTCGGAAAGCCCGAACCTACTAATTGAACTTGTGACGCCTGTAGCCATTTAGAATCCTAACTTGAAACAAAAATCTAATTGCGGAGAACCGCCGCCAAAAACTACGGTGGTAAACGCCCATCCGATATTGCTGCCACCATTTGTACTGTTAACCGCAGTCCATGTGGGGGTGTTTACCGTAGTGTTAGTCAGGGTTAAATATTGAAAAACTTTAGTCGCGGGAGTGCCGACAAAATATGAGGGATACGGGCCAAAACCATCATCCCCGGTGCCTGCAATAGCAAGGAGTTTACCCGCTACGCCCTTCATGGTGATGCTGTTATTTACAGTGATTGAATTACCGACCTGCCCATCGGAACTTGCCAACCCTATAGAACTGCCTGTAGCGGTAGAAATTATAGATAAATTATTTACAGTGCAATCACCTGATATACCCCCAACAATCTGTCCTGTAGGAGAAGACACATTAAGCGTGTTTACATTCGCCCCGTTTAAGTTTATATTTACCGAAGGATCATAGTAATTAAATACGGGTGTTCCGGTTATAGCAATGGACGATAAATTTAATGTCGGTGTTAGCCCATTAACCGTAGTAATGGTAATAGTGCTAGTGCCAAAATTTACAGTTGGGCTACTAAAATTAGTATAAAATTGCCCAATAGACAGATTACAATTATTAGTAACTAAAGCTGTAGTCGAATTATAATCAGGAGCAAGTAAGCGCAAAAAAGCGTTGTTGCTACCGGCGGATAACGTATGTGGCCCTGCGCCAACAATAATAAGATTAAAATTGGCTTTAGCTGAACTGTTTACACCGGACAGATTTATAGTGGTCGCGGTAGTGCCGTTTATCTTGACATCAGAATAATATAGCTGACCGCCGCTAATATCTAGGCTATTGCCTGCGCCATTTTTACCCGCAATAGCAATGGTAAAAATATCAATATTAGTTCCGTTACCTAAATTCCCGGTAAACGAAGAATCGAGCGTTAGCGATTGGCAGTTAACAGTTATTCCGGCAGTTACAGGCGTAGCCGCCGCGCTGGTAGACGTAAAGATCACATCATCCGCAGACGTAGGAACAGTTCCAGTAGACCAAATAGCCGTATTAGCGGCTGTCCATGTTCCTGCTGTTCCGTTACGGGTGATGGTAGCCATAGCTAGTAAATCGCCACCATGTTGGTAGCAGTCGTGCTGGTGGCAAACACCTTAAGGACTTGGACGGGGACAACCCCGCCCGCCTGCACGCCTACGAAAGTAACGTCATCCCCCTGCGCGGTCAGAACGCGCACGTTACCGGCGACCCCAACGTAAATGATTGACGGATACGTCAACGGCACCGTATCGCTCGCCGTGAAAGCCACCGCTCCCCCCGGATACCGGGGGAAGGTCGGGCTAGGGTTAGTTACCTTTGCCATTGCGGGCTACCTATTAAGCGGAGGTCGGGAACTGAGCGCCGTTGGAAGCGCGCTGCACATACACCACAGTCATTACAAACTGACCAGCGGTCAAAGTAGCGGTGGCAACTACGTTCTGCACCCACAGCGTCACATCCCCGTTAAGAGCGGCGTTCTGATAGGCGAGCACAAGCGCGGCGGTATTAAAAACTGTAAAACGCCCACCAGCCGTGGTAGCAGTTCCAGTAAAAAGACTAGCGTTACCAGACGAAGTACCTACGGCAACAGTAGTAGTGCCGCCGGTAGCCGCCACAGTTTGATCAACAAAAATGTTGATGATCTGAGAACCTTGCGGAATGATGATGCCAGTGTTGGTATTAGTGGTGCCTACCACTGTGTTGGTCAAGTCACCCGAATTGTACGAGCGCGATAGCACTACGAGCCCGCAGTTCTGTCCGGGGGTGTCTTTAACGGTGCCACACCGAACGGGGCCGGAAAAGGTAGAAAAACTCATTGAATTGTCCTCTCATGCGAGTTCAGTGCGACCATCTGCATGAAGTCAGCCGGGGCGGCTGTTGGTCACACCGGGAAGCCCCGGATTGAGAACTCATATAGCATAGAAAAAACCAAAAGAAAAGGGGCCGAAGCCCCCTTTCTCAAACCAAATTGCTTGGTTTTAGGTCGAACCCGGAGAGCCGAAGATGCCCAGCGGGTCAGACACGCCGAACGAATAACGCTCGCGGGCCTTGTAGCGCACGTTGCCGGTGTCGAAGTCGCCGTCCATGCTGTTAGCCAGCGGGGCGCGGACGAAGTGCTTCAGACCATTCGGAACATCGGTGGTCAAGAACCAAGCGTTGTTGTCGGTCAGCCAGTGGTTGACCGTGTAGCCGCCCGGAATCGAGCCGTTGTTCTTCAGCGCGTTGATGTCGTTGTCGGTCGTACCAACACGCAGTTCCGTCTCAAGGAGGCGGGTCGCGACGAACATCAAAGCCGGCGGGATAATCAGCTTCTTCGGCTTCGCAGCAATCAGCAACGAGCGTTCGTCAGTCCAAGCAGCAATCTGAATGACCGCAGCTTCAAGCGACGTTTCGTTGAGGTCAGCGCCGACCGAAGGACGGTTGCTGTTGGTGCCGCCGGAAACCAGCGGGTGCGCGGTGCTGAAGAGCGCCTGACCGTCACCATAAGTGACCGCAGAAGAGAAGCCCTGATTGAGGGTGTAGGCAGCTTTCACCTGTTTGGTGTAAGCCATCGCACGGGCCAGCGCCTTGGTATAGCGGCTGGACAGCGAGTCGTAGAGGTTATCTTCGACAGCTTCTTCCGTGATCGAAAAGCCCAGTGCAATCGTTTCGTGGTTGTAACGAGCAGTCCAAGCTTCCTGCGCGTTATCATACGCAATCGCCTGACCTTCGTTCTTCACCGGAGCGGCAGAGAAACCCGACAGCTTGGTTTCTTCTTCAAAAGAACGCTCAGAAGTCTCGGTTTCGTAGATTTCTTTGTGTTCTTCGCCATAACGGCTGTACTCCAGACCGAACAAGGCGTTCAGACCGGGGAGCAACTCTTTAAGTAATTGAGCGCGTGAAATTGCCATTTAAGTTACTCCTTAAGCCGTTGCACTGCTGTAGTAGTTGTGGATCAGCAGGTTGGACTTCACCAGAATCTCAGGATACTGAGTGAAAATCACAGTGCTAGTGTACACGCCACTATTGAGCGTGAAGGTCGCGGCTTGATTCAATACAACCGAAGTCGCACCGGCAGCGGCGGCGGTATCTACAAAAGACCCAGTATCCGCAATCTGGCCGGAAGTGGTCAGAACCGACACATGGGTGCCAACTGGCAACGCAAACGGAAGCGCACTAACGGTCAGCGTGGTAGTACCCGCGCTAAACGTCGCGGTGCCAAGATTAACCGCCGTATCCGGCACGATACCTACGCAACGAAGCGGGAGAATCGTGGTAACCGGGGTATCAACGGGAGCCAGCACAGCATTGGACGAGTTGCCGGTGTTCACGTTACCCGTGCTGTTGTCGATCATGGACAGATTCAAGCCCACCATCGCTTTAGCGCCAGACGCCACAGTCGTACCAGACGAACAAACAACCGCTTTGAAGACCGTATCCGGGTCATCACAAATAATCGCAACGGCGTCGCCAGCGGCGGTGCCAGCGGGCCAATACTGCGACCACAGCTTCTGCTTGGTAGCGGGGCTGGTATAAGTGCAGCCAAGGAAAATACCTTGAACCTGATTAACGCCCGTACCAGTAGAAACCGCTGCGCGGTTAACAAAGCCACGGGTTACAACAACCCAGTCGCCGTAAAAGATATTAGTGTTATAGCCGTACTGGATCGGGAGGTCACGGGTCGAACCCGCAAACACCTGTCCACCGATCAAATTGACCGGTTTCAAACCATACGGCGCATCAACAACAGGATATGCCATTTCAAACTCCTAAAATTATTTGGAACCACTACCGAAGGTCACGGTACTCCGTTTGTCCTTGAATAGCGGCATACGCGGGTCGTTCTCCCGCATGAAATTGTTGTCAACAGACGCCACCTGATCTTCTGTTTGCTTCCGATAGTGCGCGTCACGTTGCTGCGTAAACTCGACCGGGGTCTTACACAAAATAAGCCCGCCGGACTCAATAGCGTCTTTGAACCGACTGTTTGGGTCGGACATGGAAAACGCCTCTGGATGTTCAGAGGCTTTGACGGGTTCCCAACCTTCTCGGAATTTGGACGAGATGTTGTTTACGTCAGGGGTGCCCAAGGTGCTGATGCGAATCCATCGGTAGGAATATCCCGGCTCCTGATTAACTTCGGGAAGCAACGACGGCGGTGCCCAACTTTTGGGTCGGGAAGCAGCGTCTCGGGTCTCCATTTCTCGCGGGGTTCTATTTTCAGCCATTGGCGTCACCATTCAATTTGATCATTTCACGGGCGTACTGTTCTGGGGTCAACCCAAGTTTTCTAGCTAGAGAAACCTGAGTCGAAGTCAGCACAACTTTGCGGGGGGCCGTAGAACGCTTTGCAGAAGCCACCACTGTACCGGGTTTCTTCTTCTCACTTACCCCAAATTCTTCTGGGAATCTACGCCGCATCTCTTTGTCGATACGCGAGTAGTATTCGTCAGAAGTGGGGTCTACGCCCTCACCCACCAAGTCCTCATGCACCCCAAATGCCATACTTGTCATGACGCGGTTCTCGCCGAACCAAGCATTGCGTTTCTGCCACGCTGCTGCTTTAGGATCGACTCTAGGAGCCGCATCTTGAACGGGAGTGACTGACCATTCGTCCGTATTTGAACTATCTACATTAGTTTGTTCAGCATGTCCAGCATCTTCTTGATAAGCTGGACGATAATTTTCAACTTTTTGCAAATTTAATTTTGCATTAAGAAGTTTTTCTTGAGCTTCTAACACACGGTCAGAGTCGCCAGAATCATACGCATCTTTATATTCGCGCTTGGCGGCTTCAAGATCTTTTTCAAACGCGGCTTTAGCGGTGCCTACATACGCTTGTTCGCCCGTATGTAAACTCTTCTTAAGCGTCTTGTTCTCTTCAGCAAAACGTCGAAGTAGTCCTATAGCTTCTTCGCGTTCTCGCAACGCCGATTCTTTAGCACGGCGTTCGTCGTGCCAAACTTTTTTCAGTTGCTTGGCTTTCTCCTTAGAGAAATTCTCAAGCTCGTCGTCAGCATCAAGTTCTTTAACGATGTCTTCCGGCATCGGTTCCCGGCCTCGGTCTTCCTCCGGGGTATCGTCTTCGACTTCGATCTCAAAATCGTCTTCCAACTCGGCCACATTCTTGTCAGTTGCCATGATTTACTCCTTAAGAACGACTAATGCCACGCGGGTCATCTACAACACCTTCGACGCTATCGTCGTTAATGATGCGGAACTGACGCCCGTGGATATTGAGACGCGACCCAGCATTGGGCCGTACAAGCACGAAATCTCCTACATCGCAGTACGGGCCTGTCGGGAAGCGTGAAGTATCGGAATAGCAATCCGGCCCCATCGCAACTACAAACAGCACCGTAGTCATCAACTCTTCGTCTTTGACCGTCTTCTCCGCTTTGAGGAGGCCGCTATCGAACTTTGCTTCGATCTCAGGAATCGCACACAGGATTTTGTAACCTGTGGGGGTAGGCAATTGTGTTGCCTGTTGCTCGTCACTCATTAATCATTCTCCAAGCTGTTATTAAGGTCTTCAACATAGCGTTTTACCGCCAACATCCCGTGCAAAATTCCGCAGATATATCTGTAATCTGCGTAATCTTTAGCTACTCCACTGCCTAAGTCTTCTTGAACATCGGCAAGGCGTTCGTTGATTTTTTCCAAAATCAAGTCAATTACGGTCATTCTTCACTCTCTTTCTTAGGTTTTTGAGTCTGCTGCCCCTGATGAGCGCGGTTTTCTGCGCCTGTCCGGGTCTGATGAAACTGATCTTGAAGTTTCTGCGTCATTTGATGTTGTCGGTCTCGTTGAGCTTTTTCAGTTTCGTGCTGACGGCTCTCAATTTCCGACGTACGTCGCATACTTAATTCGTTATTTTTTAAATTAGCTTGAGTATCAACTTTACCCGCTTCAAGCGCCAATTTAGCCTGTTGGATCTGAATATCTGCTTGCTGCGCCTGCGCTTTAAGCTGTAATTCTGCTTGTTGATTTTGTGCCTTAAGCTGAATTTCTTGCTGCCGCAGTTTCAATTCTTCGCGCTGGATAATATTCAACGGGTCTTGCGCTTCCTGCTGTTGCTGTTGTTGTGCAGCTTCAGCTTGGTTTTTCTGCGTCAATTGCTTCTGAGCTTCCGCTACTACCTTAGATAGTTGCACTTCAACATCAGGCGGCAACTGTTCATCTGACGGCGGCAACGGCACCCCCAACTGCTCTTCAATATGTTTCCTGTACGCAAACCCAATATGCTCGGCAACGTGATCCATAAGCGCAGACCCAATCGCTTTAGCTTTTGGATTCTTCTCCAATAGCCCCTGTACTTTGGGATCATTCGCCATGCCCATATGCACCGTAATGTGTGCTTCATGGTCTTGCTGCAAAAATGCTTTGACCGGCTTACCCGCAAGTAACCGCATGTTTTCCGTAACAGGATCGGTAAGTTTCTGGTCTTCTTCGGTCGGGATAATTTTCCCAATGTTCTTTACGCCAAGCACTTCAAGCATCTGTTTGTGTAGCTCAGGCTCGTCGTAAATTTGCGGCGCAGATTGCGCTAACTGCATGACCGCCTGCCACTGCGTCACTTTCTGCGCCATCGTCGAGGCATTCGGGTCGGACACGGGGATAACGTCTACCATGTCGTAGTCGGCTTTCTTAGCCTTGCGGGTGCCTTCTTCCGGCTCGTAGTCGTACTCGTCAGGAGTGAAATCCCGGATGATCGCGGCCAATAGGCGAAGTTCGCGTTTCATCGCGTAATGCACGCGGGAGTGAACGCTCGACATTACTTTCAACGTGCGCTCAAGAATCGCCAGCGTGGTGCCCACCGGAGACTGCGAGGACATATCACTGATTTTAATATCAGATGTACTGGCAAACTTCCGCCCTTCTTCCACGATGTTTTGCATCAGGGTGAAGAGGACTTGCGACGGCTCCTTGTACGGGAGCGTCATGATGTTGTCCTTGATGGTGCCAGATGCAACGTCTACGTCGCGGAACTCTCCGGGGGAGATGGGGGTGTCGTCTCCCTTGATTCGCATTCCTCGGGTCTTAAAGCCGCCGGGGAGGTTAGACAGCGTACCCGCGTCTACGAGTTGACGAATAAGAGAAGTACCTGATTTAGCAAAACTACCCAACAGATGCACAAGACCGAACGCATAAAACCCGAAGCCGGGGATATATGGGTAGTGTACAAAGTGCTCACGCTTAAGTTTCTTCTCATCGTCGGGTGCCCAGTTGCGGTAAATAGCTAGGACAGTTTGTGTTGACTTCTCAATAGTCACGACATAAGGCAGTGCAATACCACCCATCTCCATCTCTTCGTTGTCGGCCTCGGGGTCGGTCTCGTCGTACTCCGACAGGTCAAGGTCAACGTGTATCTCAAGAATCTTGAAGCGGTCGTCAGAGGTGGCACTGAAGCCCATGTTCTCTGCGATTTTTTTCTCAACTTCGTCGAGATTACCCTTGGTCGGCTCACCGAGGTCAACGTCCCGGTAGAACCCACTGGCTTGCAACTTAATCACTTCATTCTTGGACTTCCGCATCACATGCGTAACGCGCTCGGCAGTGTCCAAGTTAGATGCACCGTAGGGCACAATTAAATCTTCCGCCGGGACATAGAGGGAGATTTGGCGTTCGATTGCTGGGTCGTAGTACACCTTCTTGAACGCATTACCACTCAAGCCCAGACCCCACAACATCCGCTCATGCTCGGGGCGGTACTCGGTCATCACCTCCGTCAACTGGAAGTTCATATCCGCCGCGACGTTGACCGACGCCTGTTTCTTCTCCGGCGTCTCTTTACCAATGATGGTCGTCTTCACCGGCCCGCTCGGCGGAAACGTCTCCATGATGGTCTCGGCTTGGAACTTAACCAGCGCCTCGGATAGCAGGGGGTGGAACACCCCGCACGCGCCATTCCACGGTTCAGTCCGCTGCTCAATCTTCAGCCCCAGCAACTCCAGCCCGTCGATGTAGGTCTGCAACCAGTCCTTGCGCGACGCGGTGTCGCCGTCAAAAGAGTCCAACAGGTCATCCGCAATGGACGAGAGCGTCTTATCGTCAAAATCTTCGGCTAAGTTCCGATAAAAGTCCTCAACTTCGGGGTCTTTCTCGTCAATGACAGGTTCCCCAAGAAGCTCGGCAAGGGCAAACTCGGCACCAGACTCAAGTGTGTTATCCTCCCCCGGCAGGGTGGAACCGTCGTCTACGATTTCAATCTGAATCTCTTCGTCGCCCATTTACGGCTCCTTAGTAATACGGTTTTCTGTTCGGGTTGCGATAACGCAACGAAATATCTTCGTCTGGCTCATCCAGCGTTGCACGGATATACCCGCCTTGACGGAACCGCGCCAATGCCATCGACACCGAGTCAACGTAGTCGTCATGGTCGCCCGCAGGGAATGACGCCACTTCTTCAATCACTTCCTCTGCCCAGCGGGTCTCAGGCACCCACACTTTACCTGACGCGAATATATCAGATACTGCGTTAAGTCTGGATATTTTGTCGTTGCCCTTGGAAGGCGTGAACTCCTGCACAGGTATACCCATAGCACGTAGTTCATAAATTAGCGGCGCACCTGATGCTTTCTTTTCGATAATAACGCCGTCTGGTTCCCAAGACCGATACTGTTCTATTGCTACACGCTTTAGCTCAGGAAACTCCATTCGGTCTCGAAATGCGTTAAGCAGGATAATATGCGCCTGCGGCTTGCCCCGGTCGGCTTTACTCACTTCCCAGTCGGAGCCGTCGTCGTCCCGGTAGAAAACACCCCACGTAGTACATGCGGAATAGTCGGCACGATTGTTCTTTTCAAACGCCGTATCCCACGACATCAGCACAAATTCACACTGCGGTGGGTCTTCATGCTCCCAGATTTTCCACCAGTCGCGTTTGATAATCGCACTGGCTTCAGATGTAGGGTCTTGCATGTACTGCGCCATCCACTTGGAGTGGGGCAATTCTTGTCGCAATACCGCAAGTTCTTCCAGCGGCCAAAACTCAGGCCATAGCGGGTTGCCACTGGGCATAATGGCGGGGAAATCGATGACCTCCCACTCTTCCCCATCCCGCAGTGCAGCAGCTTTCAACACCTGAGCGGTCAGATCCCGCTTAGACCAGCGGGTCATCACGACAACAATCGCACCACCCGGCTGCAAACGCTGCCTTGGGCCTGAGGTGTACCACTCATACGTCTTGTCGTAGACCTCGGGGTTGGTTTCAGCAATGGTGGCTTCTTGTTCGCTGTGTGGGTCATCGATAATCAGCAGATCAGCACCCTTCCCAGTGACTGCACCTCCAACACCGATAGCGAAATAGTCACCGCCTTTGCTGGTATTCCATCTTCCCGCCGCTTTTGAGTCTACTTGCAGCACCGTATCAGGAAAAACAGACCGATAATTCTCTTCATCCACCAAATTTCGGACTTTTCGACCAAAATTTACCGCCAATTCAGCAGTGTGGGACGTTTGGATGACCTTTTTCTCGGGAAATTTGCCCAAAAACCATGCCGGAAGGAGGTAAGACGCAAATTCTGACTTCGTATGCCGAGGTGGCATGTTAATAATGAGACGTTTGCACTCTCCACGGGCTACGCGCTCAAAGGCACGGGCCATAATCTTGTGGTGCCGACCGGAAATGAACCCCGGCCACATGCGTTTTACAAACGGGATGAACTCTTCTTGTGCAGCTTCACGATTTCTCAGCTCTTCAAGACGCTCAAGATCATGCAACAAATCGCGTTGTTCCGCTTCTGGGAGCGTAGGCAACACTTTTAGCAACGCAGATAGCTCTGCGTCCGAAAGATTAATATCTATTAACTCTTTTTTATTCATCGTCAGTATCAGAGTTATCTATTACTTCTTCGTCTTCTTCGTCGGATTCTTCTTCTAACTCTTCTTCGTATATTGCATCTTCAATTTCTACGTTTTCTCTTCCTAAGATACGATTAATTTTATCTTTAATAATCTGCTCTAACGAATCAGAAGAAGTATGTTTAATTTGTATTTCGCTCTTCTCAACAAACAAACCAACATCCGACACTTTACCTAAGAGTTCTAACGCACGTAATTCATCGCGGGGGTTACCGCTATTTGAAAGTTCAATTAATTTATTGGTAACGTACGTACGTATCTGTGCAGCGTCTCTAATGATGTTTTTATCATACTCATTAAGAATGGCTGCAATCTTAATAGCTGTTGGGCTATTAAATATATTAGAAGGTAGAGATGGCGCAGATGGCGCAGGAGCAGGCGGGGTAATAGGCACCCCAATAACAGGCTTATTAATGTCTATGGATGAACTCATCCTAACTACGCTCCCTGTGTTTTGTGACAGGTGTCTTTGGAAGATACTTAGCCGCTGGAGAAAGTTTTAGTTTGTCTGCACGCACGACTATATCCAGCGCATTCATATAGTTTGCATCAGTTACGTCTTCCCTAGTATTACGGATTTCTTCGTTGGGATCCATACCCAACTCCAATAACTTCGTAACCGTAGCTGCGGATAGTCGCATCGCCTCATATAAGTCTGTTGGTATGTGTATATCTTTAAATGTAAAACCGACGCTGTAATCAGGCTTGATAAATACTTTAGAGCGACGGTCATCAAGCATCTCTTGAAACGAGCTATTCCATCTCCTATTACGTTTGCGTTTTGAAAATTTCAAAAAATACCCCCCGGTGGGGTGCGATTATAAAAAGGTATGGGGGGGTGTTTGCAATACGTAATTAGCACCAACAATGCTCAATTTAGACTTTTTTTGTAATTTGTAATTTGTAGATTTGTAGATTTGTAGATTTGTAGATTTGTTTGTGTGCATCATGGTGCAGGTGGCTGCGGGACTCCTTCGCCGCAGTTGGGGGGTGGGGGGTGCCTCGGACGACCCTGCGCCTATCAGTACGTACTGATATCGCTCGCGTGACACGGCCAGCCAGTCAGGCATGATGCACTCAGTCGGGGGGCACTCCCGACGCCGCTCGCGCACGGCATCATGCGCAATCTGGAGTACTGACAATGTTTGGACAACCAATCACGACCGTTACCGACGCCGTCAAGGCATTCTTCAGCGCTGAAGACAAGGCGGCAAAACTCGCCGACACTCGCGAGGCGACGTTGACTGAATCGGTAATCTACTCGTTCCCCTCATCCGCCCCTAGCGAGTCAGAGTACAAGGCGCACCGAAAGGCGCTCACCACCGCGCTCGCGCCGCTCTACATCGCGCGTCGCCCTGACCGTGATGCCGACAAAGGCAAAGCCGACGCGTCCCGCGCCATCAGTCAATGCATTGAAGATGCGCACGGCGCGGGCTGGTTCGTCAATCCAATGCCGCCCCGTTCTGATAAGGTAGTTGACCCAATGGCCAAACTGGCCGCCGAAGCCGCCGACCGTCTCAAAAAGACAATTGCCGAAAAACTGCAGGTTAAAGGCAAGACTGAGACCGAGCGCATGGATGGCTGGGCGTCGCTAATCGCGCTCGACTACTTCGATCCCGGTCTGCAGAATGCATTCACGTCCACCCGCGCTCAAGCCCGCAAGAAAGACGACGCCGACGCGGCGAAAGCACGCAGCGAATTGGAAGCCCAGATCATGCGCAAGTTGATTGCGGAAGGCAAGGTGGTTCTCCCCAGCTAATCCCCAGCCCGCTACCCAGCCCGACACACTGCCCAGTGTGTCGGGCTTTTTTTTCGCCTGTACTTTGCTGCGCTGCATTATCAGTACGTACTGATAAGCCCAGCCCAGCCCAGCCCAGCCCAGCCCAGCCCAGCCCAGCCCAGCCCAGCCCAGCCCAGCCCAGCCCAGCCCAGCCCAGCCCAGCCCAGCCCAGCCCAGCCCAGCCCAGCCCAGCCCAGCCCAGCCCAGCCC
>Ga0315904_10000476_pt1 | contig 63849 bp, 46 predicted proteins | sample LakEriMetagenome_6_FD_203529 | JGI IMG/M metagenome (GOLD analysis project Ga0315904, IMG submission 203529) | Freshwater fungal communities from buoy surface, Lake Erie, Ohio, United States - Buoy 12 MA120 | ecosystem: Environmental > Aquatic > Freshwater > Lake | place: USA: Lake Erie, Ohio...
TCACCAACAAAGACTGCGACTTCCCCATCGTCTCCGTCTCTGTTTCCCCTTCCTCTGTCCTGGAAGATGGCCCCGACAAGCTCCGCTTTACCTTCTCTCGCTCTGACGCCTCTTCCCCTCTCACCGTCAACTTCACCGCCTCTGGCACCGCCACCTCCGGTCTTGATTACACGGGTCTACCCCTAGCTCCCTCTCTCACCGTCACCTTCAACACAGGCGACTCCACCACCTTCCTTGACGTCGATCCCACCGCTGATTCCTTCTCCGAATTCGACGAAACCGTTGTCCTCACCCTCACCCCTGGCGCTGGCTACACCATCGGCGCCGCCGCTGAGGCGATCGGCGTCATCAAAAATGATGACAAGCTCTTCTGCGGTCGCTTTGATCTCCTCTTCCTTCAAGATCTCTCCGGCAGTTTCTCCGACGATCTCACCACCGTTCGCAACCTCGTCCCCAACATCATCTCCGAGGTCAATTTACTTCAGCCCAACACTCCCATTGGTGTCAGCAGCTTCATCGATAAACCCATTTATCCCTTCGGCTCCCTGCCTGATTACGTCTACAAAACTGATCAAGCTCTCACCACTAATCCCTTAGCTATTCAAACCGTCTACGACAATCTTGTCATTGGCAGTGGCGTTGACGCTCCTGAATCCCAGCTGGAAGCCCTCCTCCAAGTTGCCCTTCGTCCCTCGGAAATTGGCTTCAATCCAGGCAGCAAGCGTGTCGTCATCCTCTTCACCGATGCCGCCTACCACATCGCTGGTGATGGCGCCGCCGCTGGCATCTCCAACCCCAACAACCTCGACGCCATCCTCGATGGCTCTCCCGCTGGCACCGGTGAAGATTATCCAGGCCTCATCGCCCTCAGGCAAAAACTCATTGACGCCAATCTCCTCCCCATCTTTGCCGTCACCCCTGATCAACTCCCCACCTATCAATCCCTCCTCTCACAGCTAGCCGTTGGTGGCTCTGTCGTTCCTCTCACCTCCGACAGCTCCAACATCATTCAGGCCATCCGTGATGGCCTCCTTAACCTTTTCGTCGTCAATATCAACTCTCCAGCTGGTGGGCTCATCACCAGTGAATGTGGCGCCACCGCTTCCTTCCGGGTCTCCCTCTGTGTTCGACCCTCCGCTGATGTCGTCATCTCCCTCAATCCTTTTGACACCACAGAAGGCACCCTCTCCACCAATCAACTCATCTTCACTCCCTCCAACTGGAATATTCCTCAAATCGTTACCGTTACCGGTATTGATGATCCCGAAAGTCCTACCCTTATCGATGGTGATCAAACCTATCAAATCATCACCGGAGCCATCGTCAGCGCTGATCCAAACTTCAACGGCATCAATCCCGTTGATATCTCCGTCACCAACAAAGACTGCGACTTCCCCATCGTCTCCGTCTCTGTTTCCCCTTCCTCTGTCCTGGAAGATGGCCCCGACAAGCTCCGCTTTACCTTCTCTCGCTCTGACGCCTCTTCCCCTCTCACCGTGAATTACACCGTTGGTGGCACCGCCATCCTCGGTGTGGATTACACGGGTCTCCCTTCCCCAGGGGCTTCCTACTCCCTCTCATTCGCGGCGGGCTCCCTCAGCGCGTCCATTGAGGTTGATCCCGTTGCTGATTCCATCGTTGAGCCTGACGAGACCGTTGTCCTCACCCTCGCCTCGGGTACTGGCTACACCATCGGCGCCGCCGCTGAGGCGATTGGCGTCATTAAAAATGACGATGCCCCACCGGTCATCACGGAGATCACAGTGGTGGGCACCCAGCTGCAGCTTCAGTTTTCGAAGCCAATTGTCACCACAGGCCTGACGGCCAGCCGTTTCTCGGCCACCGTGGCAGGCGTGGCCCGAACGATCACCGCCTGGGCCCCCGTGAGCGGGGATCCGACCCGCCTCAACCTCACCCTCTCCGGCACCGCCCCCACCAGCTCCCAATCGGTCACTTTGCTCTACACCGACCCAGCGGGTGATGACACCACAGGCGTGGTGCAGGACACGGGCGGCAACGACATGGCCACGATCCCCTCACCCGGGCGCAACGCGGAAACCTTCTCCAGCGCCGTCAACGTGACCACCCTGGCCAGCGGCTACTCCAACATTCTGCTCACGGGCAATGCCATCACCGGCACCGCCAACGCGGGCAACAACCGCATCCGCGTCAACCAGACCTCCGTCGTCGCCAATGTGTTGACTGGCGCGGAGGGTGTGGATGACATGGATGCAGGCAATGGCGGTGACATCTACCTGATCAGCAGCGGCGCCCATCACAGTGCCGCCGAAGTCAGGGACACCGGCACGGGAGTGAAGGATGTCGACGAGCTTCGCTTCACCTCCACCACGGCGGGGGACACCCTCACGGTGTTCTCTGGAGACACTGGTTTGGAGCGAATCGTCATCGGTACCGGAACCACCGCCACGGCCGTCACCACCGCCACCACGGCGTTGAACATCAACGCCTCCGCCGCCCCCAACGGCCTCATCATTCAGGGCAATAACGGACCCAACAAACTCATCGGCTCCGTTTTCAGCGACACCATCACCGGCGGAGACGGCATCGACCCCATGGATGGCGGCAATGGTTCCGATCTCTATCTCATCACCAGCAGCCTCCAGCACACCGCCGCTGAAATCGCCGACACAGGAACCACGGGAACCGACGAACTCCGCTTCGCCTCCACAACCGCCAACCAAACTCTCACCATTTTCTCGGGTGACACCGGGCTGGAGACCATCACCATCGGCACCGGCACCGGCACCGCCCCGGGGATCACCGGCACCACGGTCCTGAGCGTGAACGCCGCCGCCGCTCCCAATGGCCTCAGCATCAGCGGCAACAACGGCAACAACATCCTCACCGGCACCTCTTTTGCCGATCTGCTGAGCGGCAACGCCGGCAACGACAACCTCGCCGGCAACGCCGGCAATGACACCCTGAGGGGCGGCCTTGGCAACGACACCCTCAGCGGCGGCGCGGGTAGCGACAACTTCCGTTTTGATAGCCCCCTCAGCGCCTCCACCAACGTGGACCGCATCACCGACTTCACCACGACCAACGACTTGATTGAGTTGGAAAATGACGTGTTCACCGCCCTCTCCCCTGGCCTTCTGCCAGCCTCCGCCTTCCTGATCGGCGTCGCCGCCACCAACACCTCTCACCGCATTTTGTACAACTCCACCACTGGCAATCTCCTCTATGATCCGGATGGCAGCAACGCGACCGCTCCGACCCTCTTTGCCACCCTCAGCACCGGCCTGCCGCTGACGGCCTCCCATTTCCTGGTGTCCTGAGCCCCGACGTGTGACCAAAGCGCCGAGGGGACGATCCCCTCGGCTGGCCAGTTTTCTCCTCAGCGGAAGAACAGCAACTCCCCGTAGGTGGGCAGAGGCCAGAGGTCGTCGTCGACAATGATCTCCAAGCCATCCACCGCCTCGCGGAGTTGCCCAAGGAGAGGCATCAGGCAGTCCGCGCAATGGCGCATGTGCCCATGGGCATCATGGGGAGCCTGCCCCAGTGCGTCCTCCAGGGCGGAGCACTGGTGAATGAGTCGCAGGTTGAGGCCCGCGACCCGGCTGATCAGCCCGCGGTCAGTTGGCAGCCCGAGCGCCTCTTGCTCGCGAATCGAGCGAGCCTGTCGCTCCAAACTCTCCGCCACCGCCGGGAGGATCTGGGTGCGGGCAAGGCGCAGCGCCAGACGCGCCTCCACCTCGATGGCGAGGATGTACTGCTCGGCATACACCTCAAAGCGGCTTTCCAGCTCCAAGGGGGTGAGCACCCCTTGCCGCTCAAACAGGTCGCGAATCTCCGGACGCTCCAGCACCGGGAGGGCGTCGGCACTGGTGCGCAGGTTTTCCAGGCCCCGCTCCTCAACGGCGATGCGGTGCCACTCGGAGGAATAGCCGTCTCCGCCAAAGACCACCGCTCCATGGTCATCCATCGTGCGCTTGAGCACCGCGAAGGCCGCCTCCTCCAGGGGAGAGCCGGATTTCAACTGATCTTCGAGCTGATCAGCGATCCACTGCAGGGAATCCGCCAAGATGGTGTTCAGCACCACCAGCGGCCCCGCCACCGATTGGCCGGAGCCCACCGCGCGGAACTCGAAGCGGTTGCCGGTGAACGCGAAGGGGGAGGTGCGATTGCGATCTCCCGGATCCCGGTTGAGTTCCGGCAGGGTGTCCACCCCCAACGACATCAGGGCGGCCTGGGCCGAGCCCTCCAACCGACCACTCTTGATCTGGTTGAACACATCCTCCAATTGGCTGCCCAGGTAGACCGAAATGATCGCTGGGGGTGCCTCATTGGCTCCCAGGCGATGGTCGTTGCTGGCGGTGGCGATGGCGGCGCGCATCAAGGGGCCAAACCGATGCACGCCACGGATCACAGCCGCGCAAAAGAGCAAAAATTGGAGGTTGGCATGGGGCGTTTTGCCGGGATCGAGCAGGTTGCCCTGGGTGGCGTTGCCGATGGACCAGTTGACATGCTTACCACTGCCATTCACCCCGGCGAAGGGCTTCTCGTGCAGGAGGCAGGTGAGACCATGCTTTTTGGCCGTGCTCTTGAGCACCGTCATCAGCAACTGTTGGTGATCGGTGGCCACATTGGCCGCCTCAAAGTAGGGAGCAATCTCAAACTGTCCCGGAGCCACCTCGTTGTGGCGGGTTTTGGCGGGGATGCCAAGGCGGTACAGCTGCAGTTCCACATCCTGCATGAACACCTGGATCCGGTCGGGGATGGCGCCGAAGTAGTGATCGTCAAACTGTTGGCCCTTGGCGGGTGGCGCGCCAAACAGGGTGCGGCCAGCAAGCTGCAGATCGGGCCGCAGGGCGGCGAAGCCGGAATCGATCAGGAAATACTCCTGCTCTGCGCCGCAGCTGGAATTCACAGGAGCGATCTCCGTCTCCCCAAGCAGCCGCAACAGCCGTTGGGCCTGGGCATTCATCGCCCCATTGGAGCGCAGCAGCGGCGTTTTCTTGTCGAGCGCCTCCCCGGTCCAACTGACAAACACCGTGGGGATGCAGAGGGTGACGCCATTGGCGGTGCGCATCAGCCAGGCCGGACTGGTGACATCCCAGGCCGTGTATCCCCGCGCCTCGAAGGTGGTGCGCAGGCCCCCGTTGGGGAAGGATGAACCGTCAGGTTCACCCTGCACCAGCAACTTTCCGGAGAATTCAGCGATGGCCTTGCCGTCTGATTGGGGAGAGATGAAGCCGTCGTGCTTCTCGGCGGTGAGGTTGGTGAGCGGGTAGAAGACGTGGGCGTAGTAGAGGGCCCCGCGGGCGGTGGCCCAGTCCTTCATGGCCTGGGCCACCGTGTCGGCCACACTCAGATCCAACTTTCCGCCCTGGCGCATCGAGCGCTGGATCGACTTGAACACATCCTTGGGAAGGGCCGACTTCATCGTGTCCAGCCCGAAGACATCGCTGGCCCAAATCTTTTCGAGAGGCTCGGCTGGGTCCACAGGCACAGGCGGCCGCTCAAGGACGGCCTGCATGGCCTGGAGACGGGCTGGGGAAGGCATGGGGGAGCACCCTGACTGGCTCCAGCCAAGAGAGTCGACCGCCCCGCCCGATGCCGTTGTTGCTACACAACATCCAGTCTCCAGGGCCAAGGCCTCCCATCGACGCGCCAAGGAATGACGTTCGCGTGCCCAGCTGGGGGGCGTCTCAGCCGCCGCGTTGGGCGATCACGGCTTGATCGATCCGCTTCCCGTTCTTGTCCCAAGCCCAGAGCTTCAGCTCCCTGGGGCCCGCCTCGATCTCAGCAAAGCTGAAGACGCTGGCGGCCTTGGCACTGGTGGGGCTGGCCACCACCGGTCGCAGGCTGGCACCACCCCCACCCACCACCAGGTAGGTGATGCCATCGATGGGTTTGCTGCGCTCGAAATGGTGTTCGTGCCCATTGATGTAAAGCCGCACGCCATGCCGCCGCATCAATCCCGTGAGCTTGGCCCCCAACTGGGGATCATTGCCGTAGAAGCCAGAGGAATAGATGGGATGGTGGCCCACCACCACCTTCCAAGGAGCGCGGCTGCGCGCCAGCACCGTGCGCAGCCAGCTGATCTGCCGTTGCCAATCGGCATTGACATTGGTGTCCAGCATGAAAAATTCCACCGGCCCCCGCCTGAGGCTGTAGTAGCGCCCCTTCATGCCAAAAGGGGGGTAACTCACCTGGGGGGTGCCGTTGGCCGTGCGGATGTCGTGGTTTCCCAACACCGCATGGAAGGGCACCTTGGCCCGCAGCAACCCCGCGTAGGGCTCCTGGAACGTCGTCTCCACCATGGCCAGATTGCCCGAGGGGTAGATGTTGTCCCCTCCCAGCACCACCAGATCCACCGGCCGGCGCTGATGGACCGCCGCCATCTGTTGGCCCACGGCCCGTTGGTTGGCGTCGCCACTGCCGGTGTCAGCCACCGCCAGAAACCGCAGGGTGTCCTTCGATTCCGGCGCGGGCTGGATCTGGCCAAGGCTTGGTGCCAAGGTGAGGCCACCGGCCCCCAAAAGGGCGGGGAGGAGACGCAGAAGAGCCCGACGACGCACGACTGGAATCAGAAGGCCCCACCAGCCTGCCCGACCACGGGCGAGGCCGGGGACTCCTCAGGTCCAGGGTGGGCGGGCCGCTCCTCCAGCACAGTGATCACCTCCAGCGCCTGAAGCTGATGGGCTCCAAAGGTGCGGAGAAAGGGCACATCGCCCGCGTCGCGGCCCCGGGCGATGAGCACCCTCCCGCAACGGGGAAAATTATGGCGGGCATCAAAGACATACCAGCGATCGCCGAGAAAGGCCTCAAACCAGGCGGAAAAATCCACCGGCGCCTCGCCCACGGGAATCCCGGTGTAACCCAGATACCCCGTGCAGTAGCGGGCCGGGATGTTGAGGCAGCGGCACAGGGTGATCGCCAGATGGGCAAAATCGCGACACACCCCCGCCCCATCGCGAAGGGTGTCACTGGCGGTTTTCTCCGCGCGCACCGCCCCATAGTCAAAGCGGATGCGCTGATGCACCCAGTCGCAAATGGCCTGCACCAGTGCCCAGCCCTGGACATGGGTGGAGCCGAAGGTGTCCCAGGCCAAGCTCATCAATGGGGCGGTGTCGCAGTAAGTGCTCGCGTTGAGATGGCGGTAGGTGTCGATCGGCAGGTGCTCCACCGGGCAGGGGGGGGCGGTGGGCACCACCAGATCCACGCTGTCGGGGCGGGCAAGGGTGGTGGTGAAGCGAAAGCGGGTCAGACCCGCGGGAGCCAGCCAGCGACTCCAGCGGTTGCCGCCGCTATCCGTGAGCACCTCAAAGCCGCGGTCCGGGGTGAGGTGCACCACTTCCGGACCCAGGAGATCTTCCAAGAGGGTGGGGTGGGGATGCACCAACGTGAGCACAGGGGTGGCTGATTCGCAAAACAGCTCGAGCTGACAGCCGATGTTCAGGTGCACGGAGGAGAGCTTGAGCGGCAACACCAGCATCCTGCCTGGAGGGATCGGGGCTTGCCGCGCCTTGGCCGTCTCTGCCAGGATGTGCGGATAATCGTTAAAGGGAGCCGAGCAAATGAATCAGTTCGTTCAGGACGATTGAGAGAAAAAGAAAACTCGCCAATGAATGCAACAATACGATTCGCCGCACCTTGCTGTCTTCCAAATTAGTGTCACTCATGGCGTAGGTCAGGCCAACGGCATAGGAGACATAGAGGAAATCGGTGAAGACAGGTTCATCTGACCCAGCGAAAATGAATCCTTGGGGATCGCCTCCTCTGGCGGCTGGCTGGGGGTTTAAGTCGTAGTAAAGCTTGGCGTAGAGCATCGCGAAACTGTTATGCAGTTGCAATCAAACACCGAACAGACAAGCGAAATACATCAGTGCCCGCAACGCGAAGGGCAACAGGGTGGGTTGCCGCTTTAAATCGTTCACGAAAAACGTGAGCAACGCAATGCTGGCAAAGGTGAAGAGCACCGAAACCTTCACCAACCATGCCCGTTTGAAAAACCCGCCGCCAAACAGCAGCCGAGTGTCGCTGCGGAGAGCGGACCAATTCGCTTCATCGACCAAGCCGAAAAGAGGTTGCTGGAAGCCCGGCGCCTGGAGATGGAGTCCTTGGCGGCCAGCGTTGGATGTCTCCATGACAACGGCTCGCCACCTTGGCCGACCCTCGGCAGGCCCAGACCTCGAGTGTCCGCCACTTTTCACGGATTCATTTTGCTCGCGACGGTCTCGCCGCCGTACTTAACGCCCCCAAGCCCAGCCCATGGAGACCCATGTCAAGAGTCGCGTGGACGGACCCAGGAGCCTCAACGCCGACCGAGCAAATCCTCCCAGGTGGGTTCCGAGGAGGAGCAGTAGGGCACGCTGGGAGCTTCGGAGGGACGGGGTTGGGGAACGCACGCGGCGGTCGGGGTCTGGCGGCTCAGATGCCGCGGTGAGAAGGCACGTCGATTCATGGTGGGCGGTGAACAACAAAAATATGGTTTTTTCCATCGCTCTCTGCGCGGAGAGCGATCCGGATCAGTCCATAAGCTGAATCTTACTCCCACTCTGACCGTCCCTGGGCCACCCCTGACCGGCCGGCCCAATCGATTCAGGGGTGGGGGCTTTCCGCCAGAAGCTCCTGGCGAGCGGCCTCCAGCTCCTGAGACGCGTCCGTGCTCAGGGTGGGGTAGCGCAGATCCAGGGACAGCAGGGTGTCAATGAGGGCGGCGGCCACCACCAGGCGGGTGAACCATTTGTGGTCGGCCGGCACGACGTACCAGGGGGCTTCCTCCGTGGCCGTGTGCTGAATCATGTCCTCATAGGCCTCCATGTAGGCGTCCCAATGGGCCCGCTCGCGCACGTCAGCGGCAGAGAACTTCCAGTTTTTCTCCGGCGCGTCCAACCGCTTGAGGAAGCGCTTTTTCTGTTCCTGCCTGGAGAGATGCAGATACACCTTGCGCACGACGATGCCGTTGCGGCCCAGGTAGGCCTCGAACTGGCGAATGTCGCGAAAGCGTTCCTTCCAGATCTGGGGATCCACCAACTTGGGAGGCAGCTTTTGGCGGGCGAGCAACTCGGGATGCACCCGCACCACCAGCGTTTCCTCGTAATAGCTGCGGTTGAAGATGCCGATGCGGCCCCGTTCCGGCAGGTGCCGTTGACAGCGCCAGAGGAAGTCGTGATCGAGATCCTCGGCGCTGGGGGTCTTAAAGGAGGTGACCTGGCAACCCTGGGGGTTCACGCCGCTCATCACATGCTTGATGGTGCTGTCTTTGCCAGCGGCATCCATGGCCTGGAACAACAACAACACTCCCCAGTGGTCCTGGGCGTAGAGCATGTCTTGCAGCTCGGAGAGGAGCTCCACCCCTTCCTTGAGAATGGCTTCAGCGGCCTGTTTGTCGCTGGGATCGAGATCGAGGGTGCTGGCGGGATCCACATCCCTCAACCGAAAGCCCCCTCCCTCGCCAACACGGAACGGCTGGCAAAAGCCACGTGCCCGATCAATGATCTCAGATTTCCGCATGGTCGAACGCTGGGATCGCTGAGGCGCTTGGGGTCAAGCCAAACCTATCCCAGGCCGGGCGGGCTCTTCGCTCCCCTTGAAACAGCGCGAATGGGATGATGAAGGTTCCTAGGCCCCCATCTCATCGCCTTTTCCCCGCTGGATGATCCGCCTCCCGTGAACAACAGCACCCAGGCCAACGCGCGCCGCCGCCCACTCCATCGGGCCATGGCCCAGTTGCTGGTGGGCACGCTGCTGGTTCCGAACCTGGTGGCTTGCCAACGCAAGCCCGCCGAACCCTCGGCCGTGGTGGCCCCCCGGCAGGTGTCGGCCCTGGGGCGGGTGGAACCGGAAACCAAGATTCGCCGTGTCTCCGTCTCCGGCTCCGTGAGCGGCGATCGCATTGAGAAGTTGCTGGTGCAGGAGGACGATGAGGTGAAGGAGGGTCAGCCCCTGGCGATCCTCAACAGCTACGGCACGCTCAAGGCGGCCCTGGATGAGGCCACGGAGCTGGTGGCGGTCAACCGAAGTAAACTGGCTCAAGTGCAGGCCGGCGCCAAACAGGGGGAGATCCGGGCTCAGGAGTACCAGGTGCAAAGCCTGGAGCGCCAACTCGCGGCGGAGAAGCTCACCCTGGATCAGGCGGTGTCCTCGGCCCGCTCGAAAGCGCGGGAAGCCAAGCTGGAAAGCTTGCGCTTTGACAAGCTGTTCGCCGCCGGAGGGATCTCCGAACTGGAGCGTGACCGCTACCGCACCCGTGCCGACACCACCCAGGCGGAGCTGGCCAAGGCCATCGAGGATCGGGCCGGCACCGAGGCCCGCCTGCGGGCCGACATCGAGGGGGCCAAACAGACCCTGGAGAAGATCAAGGAGGTGCGTCCGGAAGATGTGGTGACGGCCCGCAATGAGCTGCGCAAGGCGGAGGCCACCCGGGAACGGGCCAAGCAGGAATTCGCGTACGCCACCGTGCGGGCACCCCAGGCTGGCCGCATCCTCAAGATCTTTGCCTGGCCTGGCAACAAGGTGGGGGATGACGGGCTGCTGGAAATGGCGGACACCAGCAACATGATCGTGACGGCGGAGGTGTACCAATCCGATATGGGCAAACTGAAGATTGGCCAAGGCGCCACCATCACCGCCGACGGGTTCCAAGGGAGTGCCCGGGCCACGCTCTACAAGGTGCTGCCCCAGGTGCAAAAGCAGAGCACCTTCGCCGGCACGCCAGGGGAAAACATGGACCAGCGGGTGTATGAGGTGAAGCTGCGGCTCCAACCCAGCGCCAAGGAGCTCCAGCGGCTGCGCTATGCCTCCAATCTGCAGGTGAACGTTGTGTTTGACGCGGCGCCGCCAGCTGGGACCCCATGATCAAGGCCCTGCGCAAGGCGCTCAAGCGCACTCCCTTGGCCTGGCTGCAGGTCAGCCACAACCCGGTGAAATTAGCTATCGGCCTGGCGGGGGTGAGCTTCTCCAACCTGCTGATGTTTTTCCAGCTGGGATTGCTCGACAGCATCTACAACAGCCAGCGCAAGCCGATTGAACGCCTGCGGGCCGATCTGGTGATGGTGAGCGCGGGCTATAGCAACATGGGCTCGCTGCAGGTGTTTGAGCGCAGCCGGCTGTATCAGGCCCTGGGTGTGACGGGGGTGGACGGGGTGTCGCCCCTGCACATCTCGAGGGCCACCTGGATCACGCCAGAAACCCGCAAGTCGTTTGACATCTATGTGTATGGCGTGAATCTCAGCCGGCCCTCCCTGGCGTTTCCCGAGCTGGAGGCGAATGTGTCCAGGCTGCAGCCCCTGCGCAATGCTCTGTTTGATCGCACCTCCAAAAAGCAGTATGGGCCGGTTGCCGAGGAGCTGAAGCGCGGCGGGCTGATGACCGTGGAGGTGAACAAAAAACAACTGCGCATCATCGATACCTTTTCCCTGGGCTCCACCTTTGCCGCCGATGCCAACATGATCGTGGGCGAGAACACGTTTTTCTTCCTCTTCCCGGAAAAGAATCCTCGCCAAATCGAGTTGGGCTTGATCCAGCTGAAACCGGGGTCCGATCCTTTGGCCGTTCGGGAGGCCCTGCAGCCCTTGATGAGCAAAGACGTGAAAGTGCTCACCCGCAAGGAACTGGCGGATCTGGAGCTCAACTACTGGAAGCGCAATTCCTCCGTTGGCTTCATCTTCTCGTTGGGCGTGCTGGTGGGTTTTGTGGTGGGCAGCATCATCGTGTATCAGATTCTGTTCGGCGATGTGATGAATTCCCTGCCCCAATACGCCACCCTCAAGGCGATGGGCTACACCGATCGCTACGTGATCTCCGTGGTGATCCAGCAGAGCGCGATCCTGGCGTTTGTGGGGTTCATCCCCGGGGTGATCACCTCGATGGGGCTTTATTGGCTGCTGGCCACGGTCACCAAGCTCTCAGTGTTCATGACCACCACCCGGGCTCTGCAGGTGTTGTTGCTCACCTTCGTGATGTGCGTTGGCTCAGGCGCCCTGGCCACCCGCAAGCTGGTGCAACTCGATCCAGCGGATGTGTTCTGAGGCGAGAGCGATGACGTTTCCCGTGGCACCCGATCCCTTGACACCCGATTCCTTGGTCCCAGAAGGCCTCGTCGCCGCCCCGGCTCCCGCCCCAACCGGTACCGCGGAGGCTGCCAGCCGCGAGCGGGAGCCCGTGATCTCCCTCAAGCATGTGAACCACTGGTTTGGCAGCGGTGAGGAGCGCAAGCATGCCCTGAAGGACATCACGCTGGACATCTACCCCGGAGAGATCGTGATCTGCACCGGGCCCTCCGGCTCCGGCAAAACGACATTGCTCACCATGCTTGGGGGATTGCGCTCCTGCATGGATGGCAGCCTTCGCATCCTCGGCGAGGAGCTCCATGGGGCGAGTAAGGAGCAGCTGGCAAAGCTGCGACTGAATGTGGGCTTCATCTTCCAGGCCCACAACCTGATGATGTTTCTCACCGCCCGCCGCAATGTGCGCCTGTCGCTGGAGTTGCATGACGCCTTCCTGGAGCGGGATCTCGACCAGCTGGCGGCCGAGATGCTGGAAAAGCTGGGGATGGGAGATCGGCTGGATTACTACCCCGCCAATCTCTCGGGGGGCCAGCGGCAGCGCGTGGCCATCGCTCGCGCCCTGGCCAGCCGGCCCCGCATCCTGCTCGGCGATGAACCCACCGCCGCCCTCGACAAGGAATCAGGCCGCACGGTGGTGAACCTGATGAAGCAGCTGGCCACGGAAGAGCAAACCACCATCATCATGGTGACGCACGACAACAAGATTCTGGATGTGGCTGATCGGATCATCATTGTCGATGATGGCGCCCTGGCCAGCAAGGAGCAGGAAGAAGCCTTTGTGGCGCGGATGCGGGAAGGGGGGAAATAGGCGGATCCGCGGGAAAGCAAAAGCCGTCACCGGACATCCCGCACCTCTTTGGCAAGACGAATACCATTCCGAAAAACCTGAAATGAGGAGTCAAATCATCGAGTTCATATTAGATTCTTTAACGATGTTCTTACCTGAATGATGATCGCAAGATCCATGAGATTTGCTTCATTAAAGCAATGAGGATTTCGAGCAAGGATCAAGAAATTGAGTGCCAAAATCCGGGTTGGCCCCACAGGGTCGAAGCTAAAGTGTAGTTCGCCATAGCCTCTTTAAACAGCTTGTGGTTCTAATGGCTCGAGCTGAGGTTGTGGCGCGCCACTCCAGGTCAACCACTCCGCTGGCAAAACCGGGGCTTTAATTCTCATTCTCTGTCGTAGATTGCTAAGATCCACTTCGCAAGTAGAGCATACTGGGCGTCCCTCAACCTGGATGTGAACGCTCTGCACACGTCGCAGCCAACTTACCGGCCGGTCCTCAAACCAATTGACGAATTGCCGCTCCGCATGGGATACGTTATGTCCACGTTCAGGAGCACGTGTATTCCACGCGAGTACTTCGATCGTGGATGAGCCTGGAGTGGGTTCAATGATGACTCCGGCGGATGGCTGTGAACCGCGGCGGGCAGGAGTGCGGGGTGGCTGAGGTACCGGAGGGAGGGGTGAAGTCCGGCCCGATCCACCGATCGCGGCGGCGGCATCAGCGTGCACGGGGCTGAAACGCATGGTTTCACCAAAGTCGTACCGCCCCTCACCGCGCGGACGAGCAAGGCCTTCGAGTGGTTCCCCGGAACGCATTGTGATCCTGGCTGCAATCGCGACGGTCACCGACCTGCGAAGGAGCCGTGCAACCCGCAGTAATGGACTTGCCTCCGCGCTTATGTCATAGCCACCACCTTCCACAGGACGAATGATCAGGGAGCGAAGCCCCACGGGGCGCAGTTCTTGCAGCACCCGCTGTGCCGTGGCGTTAGCGGAGGTCAGCGATGTCTCCCTACCAAGCAGTGATTGCATGCGCTGGCCAGCGCGACGGCGAACATCACCGCTCTGGTCGGCACCGCCGCCGCTGCCCCGCGCCACCCCAGCCACAAACCGCCCCATCCGCCGAGCCTGCGCCACGATCCAGGCCACGACGCGGTCGAGGGCGCGGTCGATGGGGGCGCGGATGCGATTGATCACATTCTTCACGGCGTCGCTGACGCGGCCCAGGCCGGCGATCCGCGCCAGGAAGCTGATCACCAGCGTGAGCAGGCCCGCCATGGTGGCCTCCACCCGGGCCGCCGCCGGACCGATGTTGCCGGCGGCGATGGTGGCGATGGCGTCGATGAAGCTGGCCGCCACCTGGGCGATCTGCCGCAGCCGCTCCACGAAGAACATGATCGTGTTGTAGGTGGCGATGATCGCTTGAATCAGGGCGCCGGCGGGGCTGAGCATGGACAGCAGGCGCGTGATGGCCGCCTGCACGATCTGGCTCCGCACAAAGGCCATCACCTGCTCGATCACCATGTCGCGCAGGTTGGTGAGCGTTTCGACGATCTTTTGCCACGCCGCCGCCGGACCTTCGGTCACCAGCGTGCGCACGATGTCGAAGCCGGTTTCCAGCGCAACCACCACGGTTTCGTTGGTGGCACGCACCAACTTGGCGCGGATGTTGGCCCAGGTGAGCCCCAGCACAGAGAGGCCAAACTTCAGAATCTCCCGCAGGTTGAAGGCCTGGGGGATGTAAACACCCGTGCCGGCCATGCTGCCCGTGAGCCAGCCGATCAGGGAGGCGCGCAGGTGGGTGAGGAAGCGGGTGGCGAAGCCCCTGAACCCCTGCACAGCCGCCCGCACCAGCGTCTGCACAAAACGCACCGGATTGGCGATGATCGTGTTGAACGCCCCGGCGGCCCGGCGCAGATAGGGCATCACCCCCGGCGCCACCACCTCGACGATGATGCGCAGCAGATCGAGCACCGTGCCCAGCGCCCAGCGCCCAAAATCGACGAGGAAACCGCCAAACACCCGCGCCAATTTCACAAACGCGCTCGGCAGCACCACGAAATCCGTGATCTCCAAACCCCGCAGCGCCGCCAGAAACCGCTCCGGAATGCTCCGCACCAGCCCCATCAGGCCGCCAAGGGCCCCCTGGAACCAGGCCCAGGCCCGGGAGATGGCATTCGCCCGCTTGATGTTGTCCCACAGCTCCCCCTGGCCGATCATCCTCATGAAGCCACCGATCAGCGTTTCCGCCGTCCGGGGCACGGCAACACCCGTGACGGGATCAAAGCCGATGACGGCCTTCAACAACCCATAGCCGGCGGTGCCCTCCGCCAGGGCCGCCAGGGGTCGCAACACCGCCTCCCGCACAAACCGCAGGATTTCGCCGAACAGGGAGCGCGCGAAGGCGAGGATGCGCGTGATCGGCGTGGTGAAGATCGCCTTGGCCCGATCCCACAGCGATCCCGGAGAGAAGAGATCGCCCAGGGAAAGACCTTCCAGGAAAGTGTTGACCGCGGCCCGGATGGCGGCGCCAGTGATCCCGAGCGACTTGAGCTGGCCCTCGATCCAGCCCCCCACTCGCTCAAAGATGCCATAGGCATCCAGCACCCGGGTGATCACGAAGCCACCGGGCAGAAACTCCACGATCGCCCGCAGGATGTTGGCGGCGCTGGCCTCCACCGCCCGCATGTTGATCGGGTTGACCCCGATCAGAATCGTGAACATCCGGTAGCCAGGGATGGCGTTGGCGGCATCGGCGAAGAAATTGAGCACGTCGGAGATGCCCAGCCGACTCACTTGGGGCGCCGTTCGCTCCTGGACGACCGGCGCCTCGGCGAGAGAGCGTTGGATCACGGCCTTTTGCTGGATGGTGTGGGTGAGCTCGTGGGCCAGCAGGCGCAACCCTTCTGGGGTGTGGAGTTGGTATTGACCGCTGTTGAAGAAGATGTGATGGCCAAAGGTGAAAGCGCGCGCCCCAAGGGCGGTGGCCAGCGCCGCCGCTTTCCCGTCCGTGTGCAGACGCACCGCCGCGAAGTTGGCTCGGAACCTGGGCTCCAGCGTCTGGCGCAGATCGGGCGTCAGCGGGCTGCCGCCTGTCGCCGCCGCCCGCACCTGGCCCTCCACCAGGGGGCTGGCCATCCCCCCGGCGCTGGAGGGCTCTGGCGGGCGTCGCTGAACCAGCAAGGCACCGCGTCGCGCCCCCGTCTCCCCGCCCCCGCCCTGGGCCACCCGGGCGGCCACCTGTTCGGCCTCCCGCTCCGCGGGGTCGGAGGTGGAGGAAATCCGCAGCGCTGGCTGGATCACCCGGCCCGAGAGTCCGTAGCGGCGGCTGTCAGCGCTGGCCCGATGCACCGCGGGGGGGGCCTTGGGCTTCGCCGGCCTGGAGGGCGTGGCCTCAGTTTTAGCTCGGGCGACGGCGAGGGTCATCGGCTCAGCCCACCTCCGCCAGCGCCGGTTTCAACGGACAGTGGCTCTCCGTTTTCCGGTATTCCCGGATCACCGCGGCACGCAACTGCCCATCGCCCGGAGGTTGGCCACTCTCCAGCGCCAGCAAGCAACTGTGCAGGGCGATGTTGCGGAGCTGGCCTCCGTTCAGCGCGCAGCGGCAGGCGATCTCATGCAGCAGGGCCGGACTGGCGCGATGGACTCCCAGATGCCGCTCCAGAATGGCCAGCCGCCGCGGTTCATCGGGGGCGTGAAAGGGGAGGATCGCGTCCATCCGTCGGGAAAAGGCCGCATCAATGCGGTTGGCGTCATTGCTGGTGACCAGAAGGATGCCTTCAAACCCCTCCAGACGTTGCAGGAGGAAATTGGTTTCCAGATTGGCGTAGCGGTCGTTGGCGTTGCTCACGTCGGTGCGCCTGGCCATCAAGGCGTCACCCTCATCCAGCAGCAGCACGATGTCGAGTGCCTCGGCGGCGGAGAGGGCCCGTTCCAAGGCTTTTTCGGTTTCACCGATGTATTTGTTCACCGTCGCCGCCAAATCCACGCGAAAGAGGTCCTTCCCCAATTGATGGGCCAATTGCCGGGCCGCCAGCGTCTTGCCCGTGCCGCTGGGGCCGGAAAACAGGGCCCTCACGCCCCTGCCCTGGGCCAAGTGGGCCAAGGCCTCCCGGTGCCGACAGCGCAGCAGCAGCGTTTGAAACTCCGCTTCGCAGGCGCTATCGAGAAACAACGGTGTTGGCGGGTGGCGCTGGTCGACGCGGGTGGCGAGGGCATCCAGCCGGGCATCCCGCTGGGCGACGATCGCCGCCAACAGGGCCGCCTCGTCGGCCGCCGGGCCGGCCATGGCGGCGGCGCGGTGGATCACGCCGGAGCTCACCGCCATGGCGACCACCTTCGCGCCAGGATCGGCCATCCCGGCGGCACGCCAATGGAGACGGCGGGTGGCGGCGTCCGGCAGGGCCAGGGAGAGGTCGCGCCGGGGCAGCGCCGCTTCGCTCCGCACGCTGCCCACCGTCCCCAGGGTCACCGCCACGGGACCAAGCCAATGGCTGTGGCGCGGGATCACCAGGGTTTCCCCCGGCGCTGGGGCGGCCTCGATCAGGAGCAACGCCCCAGCCAGCAGGGCCACGGCGGCGGCCCCTCGCCAGCGCTCAGCGTCGGCCAGCAGACCGGCGTCCCCCGCCAGGACCGAGCACCCGGCCCGGGCGGCGGCCATCCTCACCAGGGTGGAGCGGCCATTGTGCCGCGGCCCGCGCACGATGAGCACCTGTTGGGGCCGCCGCCGCAGGGCGTCGCCCAGAGCCCCGGCGTCCACGCCATCGCCCATCCAGCCCGCGGCGTCGGGAAGATCGGCCAAGGGCTCATACCTCAAGCCGGGCAAGCGCGGCACCCGTCCGGAGAGGGCATCCACCACCGCCACCGGCGCCCGCGTGAGCCAGGCGGCCCGAGGCTCCTCCAGGTTGCTGACGCACACCAGGCCGGCCTCCACCAGATCGAGCAGGTCGTCCCGCACCCGGCCAGGATCATCCCCTTCCGCCCCCTCCCGCCAGAGGGCGACGAGCCCGCCCAGGCTGGGCAGACCACCCTCGGGTTCGATCAGCAGGGCCAGCCTCGGGTCTTCCTCCACCAAGGCCAGACTCAGCAGCAGGTGGTGATGGCCGGCGCCCAAGCCAGCGGCCGCCAGCCTCCTGGCGGGTAGCCCCGGGTTGTCGCCCCGCCAAGCCCTCAGCCCCTCCGCCCATGAGGCGGCGGAGGGCACCTCGCGGCGGGCCAAATCGGCGGCGGCCGCCCGGTATTCCTCAGCCAGGGCCGTCGCCGCCGTGAAGTCGGCGGGCCAATGGGGCACTTGCCGCTCCACCATCTCCAGCACGGTGCCGATCGCCGCCAGGCGGAAGGCGGTGGCCGGATCCCGTGGCAGATGGTCGAACATCATTGGAAATGGAAGGCGATGGCGCGCCCCTCCGCCGGCAACCACCCGGGATCGCGATCGAGCCCAGCCAGCCGCAACGGCAGGGGCAGATCCGCCAGGGCCAGATCGACGTCGACGCGCTCCGGGCCGATCCGGCAGTGGCCCGGGAGAGCCAGGCTGGAGAGCCCCAGTGCCGGATCGCCGGTGGCGCGCAGGATGCGGGCATCGAGGTAGAGGGCCAGGCAGGCCAGCCAGCGGGCCGGATGGGCGGAGGGCAGCTGGCGGCTCAACCCCGGTGGGGCGGCGGGAGCTCGGCGGTTGGAGCCATCGCGCGGTCCGGCGACGGGCCGCCCGTCGCGCCTATCCGCGTGTCGCCTGGTGGGCCCGGGCAGAGGCGAATCCGCCAAGGGAAATCCAGCGGGATGCCAAAGCGTTTGGTGGCTGTGGCTGGTGACCATTGCCGCCCCCTCCTCCCCGGCAAACGCCTCCAGCCAGGCCGACTCCACCTGCCAGCGCCTGGGAAGGGGGGGATCGGCGCCGCTCCGCCCCAGCGCCTTGTGCAGGGGATCTCCGCGGTAGCGCGAGCCAAACCAGCGCAGGGCCAGCCGATCCAGCAGGCGGGAGGGCGCCAGGGCCAGCATGCCCTCGGTGGGGCGGCTGAAATCCCCGTACAGCCCCAGGGCGAGAAAGGCGTTGCACACAAACCACAGGCCCGCGAAATCAGTGGGGAAGTGGCTGACCGGGACGACCGAAGCCAGGGACTGGGAGGGGGGCTGGGACTGGGCGGCTGGAGCGGGTTGGGCGGCTGGGACGGGCTGGGCGGAGGGTGCCGAGAGCCGCTGGGCTGGCTCGGGCTCCGCGTCAGACCGTGGACCGAGAGCGGCCCGGCGCTGGGGATCAGACCGGGACCGAGATGCGGTCGGGGATTGGGAAGCGGGAGAGGACAGCGCGCGCCGGGGCTGGGACGCGGACCGGGACGGGGGAACGGACCGGGACGGGGCGGAGAGCGGCGGACTGACCTCCAGGTGGGGCTGGGAGCTCCGAGGGGGGCTTGGCTGGGGGGTGGCGCCCTCGGATAGGGCGCTGGTGGTCGCCTTGCCGGCGGCGGCGCGCGTCTCGCCGGGGCCCGCGGCGCCGGTGGCGCTCAACGGGGGGACGGTGGTGCCCGCGGCCACCATGGAGACGGCGGCGGCCAACGCCGCCCGAGGCGTTGAGGGATCGACCGCCAGTTGCAGCAGGGCGAGCAACAGCTCCACCGCCTCCTGGGGCAGGGTCGCCAGAGCGTTGCCGGCCCTCAGGGCGGCGGAGGCCGTGGCGGTGACGGCGCGGGCCACCTCCGCAACCCCATCCGGCCTCCCCTCTCCCCACACAGCGGACGACGGCAGTCCGTGGCTGCGTCGCAGCGCCTGGCGCATCCGCGCCCGATCGGCGGGATCCAGCCGAGCCAGCCATCTGGCCCCCTGCCCCTCCCGCGCCAGGGCCGCGCCCACGGCGGGCAAGCACCCGCCCTCGTCCAGGACCTCTCGCCTCGCCCAGGCCAGCGGGCCGCCCCCGGGGAGCGTCGCGAACACCCCACGGGCCTCCGCTTCCCCGCCAGATTGTGCCAGCCAGGTGCCGAACGCCCAGATGGCGAAGGTGCCACGGGAAGTGAAGCGATAGGCGGCGGCGCTGACCCCAGGGGGAGGGTCGATCAGCGCCGCGGAGAAGGCGTGACGGATCTCCGCGGAGACGGCATGGGCGAAGCCCGGAGCCCCGGGGCGGAGGACGGCGCGGCAGCGATGGCGCGGAATGTAAAGCAGTTCGTCCTCGGCCAACGGGGGCAACCGCACCCCGCCCAACGCCGAGGCGAGGGAGTCACGCGTCGCTCCCCGGCCCATCACCCTGACGCGATGGAGGTGAAGGTCGCCCGCCATGGCGCCGGTCGGTTGTGCCATCACCGGTCTCCTCCGCTTTCAGGCTTGATCGCGATTCATGAGGGGATCCCACCCATCACGACAGCCCGGAAATGGCGCGATCAAAATAAACAGCGGCCAATTGCGCGGGCTCACCTTCCAGGCCAAGATTATTCTTGATATAGAGATAAAAATCAATGATCCACTTATTCGAGAAGCCCAGGGCAAGATTTGTTTCCTTGATTTGCGAGACAACATAATCCAATTCATCATTCTTCATGTTTCTGATCGCATCAATGACCGCGTCGAGGTACAACTCCAGATCCCGGAGGCATTTCGCGGTCTTGCCGGCCCCAGATCCTGGACCACCAGGCTGAACCATCGATGGATCTTTATTGATGATGGCCTGAAATCCCCCCTTGATCAGAGCCTGCTTGTTGCTCAGCAACGCCGCCACGGCGCGTTCATTGGCGGCGTTGCCTTGGCCGCTCTCAAGCCTGGCCAGGCGCAGGGCGAGATTGTTCAGGTCCGCCCGCATGGCGTTGAACAGATCGGCGGTGATCAGGTCGCCAGGGGCGACAGGCCTGGTGTTGATGGCCGCCAACCGGCTGGAGATGCTCAACCGCTCCGAGGGGCTGAGTGACCGTCGCATCACATCTTCGACCGTTTCCAACAGCAGGCCGATCGGGGCACTGATCACGCCTGGGTCTGAGTTGGGGAGATCGCTGGGCATGGTGGGGTCTTCTCCAGTTAGCCAAGTGCAAAGTTGGCCACGTCGAAACGCGAAAGATTGAACCTTGCGTCGGCGCGATAAGCGAGATGCCCGCTCGCGAAGATCGTATACGGATCTGATCGTCCGGGATCCCCCGCGGGCAAGCTCTGAGACAAGCGGTTACCCGCGACGGTGTACAACCAAATCAGCTCCCCATCCCGGACACGGATCGCCGGGGTGGTGAGGCTCTCAGCCACCAGCGCTTCCACCTGTTGGGCGTTGATGTGCAGGGGTCCGCGCACCGCCATGCCGGCAAAGAAGGCCTTGGCCGCCGCCCCATCCGCGTGGGGCAACACCCCAACCGGGGGGAGGTAAGGGAAGAGATCACGGGCCTTGAGCGAGGCCAGGGCGCCCTCGGCCGCGGTGAGGTCGGCCCAATGGCCGGCAAACTGACGCATCATGGCCCGGCCGACGGCGAGACGACGGGGAGCGGCGAGGCTGGAGAGCGCAACGCCGTATCCAGGGGGATCCTGGTATCCAGGGGGATCCTGGTATCCAGGGGGATCCTGGTATCCAGGGGGATCCGGCCGTGCCAACGGCCGCCGCACCGCGTCGGCATCCAGCAGGGCAAGGTCGGCCACGCCGGTGAAGCCAATCAGGGCCAGCGGCACATCATGGGGCGTTAACCCATACTCTGTCATCGCCAGCAGCAGGTCGTCGCCCCGGCTGCCGCCCGCCAGAAGGCCATCCACCCACTCGGCGAAGACACCAGCGCCAAAGCAGCGATAGGCGATCCGGTTGCGGAAATCCGGCGCGAGCAGGTCGAGATCGGCATAGAGCCGGGGGCGAATCTCCAGCAGGCGGAATTGCACCCCCGCGATGTCGGCGTCGGTGTTGCACGCCACGCCAGTGCCACCCAAACCATTGGTCGCCGCCCGTCCAGTGGCGACGCTGGCGGGAGCCAGCGTCAACAGATAGAGCCCCTCCCCGGAGAGGTAGGTGCCGGACAAGGGCGGGGTGCAATCCTTGAACACCAGGGGGGCCGTTGGCTCGGGGGGAACCACCCGCGTCAGGCGAATGGTTTCCGGGGCGTCCAGCCGCAACACTTCGCCAGCGGCATTCACCGCCAATCCCCCGTCGACGCGGACACGAGGCAGGGGATGATCCGCCAAGGGCGGGGCGCGGCGCACCTCCAAACCGTTGACGATGCCGGTGCCGAGGGCCACTCCCAGCCGCTCGGCGGTCCGCCGTCGCGCGGCCTGTTCGCGGGAGAGGTCTTGACCACTCAACAGCCGGCCGTTGAAGAAATGGACGGACTCAATGCCGCCTTCACGGATCACCTCCTGGAGACCGCGGTCGTTGTCCATCACGACCTCCCCTCGCTTTTGTCGAGGACCCGCCACTGGCGGGGGCCTTCCGGTCGGAGCGTGACACGGGCGCCTGGCGTGAGGGCATAGCCGGCTTTGCCACCGATGCGGTTGGAGCGGCTGACGACCAGCCTGGCCACGCCAGGACCCAGATTGCGCAGTTCAAGCAGCTGGGCGGCGAGGGTGGACTTCGGAGCGCCGAGACGAACATCGATGTCCGTCTCGGCGCGAATCAACACCAAGCCTTGGGAGAGGGGACTGGTTCCTGAGGTGGTCATGAACGCCAGCGCCCGAGAAGAGGTGGCGGCGGAGGCCGCGGAGAACGCCGCCGCCGCGGCGCTGGCGGCGGCGTTGCCCGCGAGCAGCACGGGCCTCCGGCTTTCATCGATCATCACGGGCGGCGTGGCACCGGCCTTCACCGCCCAGCCGCCACCGCCGTGGATGACGGGAACCGTGAGGACGGCCAGCAACAGGCCATCTCCCCGGGCCTCTCCGCCGGTGTCGTTCGCCCGGGCCGCCACCAGCGGCCGCAGCCGGGTCACCCAAAGGCGACGGATGGCCAGCAGCAACGCGGGGCGCAGGTCGGGATGGACCACGATCGGCTCCAGATCGGCTGGGTTCGCGACCGAATCGCCGGCCCCCAGCGCCAGCCTCAGTTGCAGTAGGGCGCGGGACGCCAGCTTGTCGAGGGCCCTGGCATCCATATCGGTGGCGGCGTCGTTCTTGATGGAAGCGAGGTATCCATCCAGCAGGACCAAGGCGTCCACCTCCTCCATCGGCGGAGGGGTGAACGCAAAGCTCAAGATGTAATCATCGGCGATGCGCGACGGCTGCATCAGCTCCTCGGCGCCGCGGCAGGGCTCGCCGGGAATCGGCACCGGAGCGACGGCGCAGTCGGTGTAACTCAGGGTGAGATAGAGCGTCAGGTCGAAGGCCTTGGGGGCGGGGATCCCGTCGGCGAGAGCATCCACCCGCGCGGCGATCTCTGGGTCGTTGAGCCAGGAGTTGAGCGAGCCGCATTGCTCACGGCCCACGCGAATCAGCTGGCCGCTGGGAGCGACGGCGCTCCCAGCCGACACGGCGATACGGGGGCCATGGTCCCCATCCGCCCGCACCTCCACCGCCAACCCGCACAACGTGCCGTAGCCAAGGGCCTCCCGGCAAATCCACTGATCTCGAGCGGAGAGATAGCCAAATTCCTGGGCGTAATCCTCGGCCCCCAGCACCATGCCATTGGTGAAGTTCACATGCCGCGTCGGATCGACGACGGCATGGCCGGTGACGGCGTGGAACGGGCTGTTGCATCCCATGGCGGGCCTCCCCTGGGGGTTCAGGACAAAAGCGACGGCATCAACAGAGCCGCTGCCGGCGAACGGTGGCGGCGGTGGCGGGCGGCGACGAGGGCGGCCCCCCGACAAAGCCGGCACCCAGCCAGGCGCGACCCAGGAGCACAGGGGGAATCAATTCGGGGGCGCGGCCGCTGGCCCCCAATTGGCTGTCACGGCCCAACCGAGCCTCCCCCACACGGTTCATGGCCCAGTAAAAACGCAGATCGAACACGGTGTGCGCCGGCTTCTCCAGCGCGATGATCCGGGTGGCGAGCGCCAGATCCTCTGCGTCGGCGGCGGGATCATGATCGACGCGAACACGCGGCAATAGAACTGTAAAACGATGGGCGGCGCCAGCCAGCGGCATGATCTGGCCCTCGAAGGCCAACCAGTCGCGGATGGCGACGACACTGTCGGGCAGATGGTCGGGGACGGGAATCTCACGGAAGTCGGCCCAGTGGCTCCCCCAGGCACCATTCAACCGTCCGACGCTCCGGTAACGGGCGGCCAGGTAGCCCTGCCAGCGCGCCCGCGCTGGCGATGGGAGCGCCAGGAATGTCGCCCAGGCCCCGGCGATGGCGGCAGGCACCTCGCCCCAGGGCTGGTCTGTCGCCTTCAGCCCCAGGGTGGCCCCCAAGGCCCGCCATCGGGTCCGCTCCGCCGCGCCGATCGAGGGCGCAAAGCCGAAGTGTTCCATGGCAAAACGTTCCCATAGAGCGGCATCCCGGCCATCGCCGCCCAGATCAAACCCCGTGACGCGCTCCCTCTTCGCGTCCGCCGCCTCCTGACCCGGGAGCCGCGCCCAACGTTCGGCCAAACCGGAACCACCTTCCTCCGGCCGCCAGCGCTCGGCCAGGCTTCGTCGCCATGGGCCGCCGGCGTCGGCGGCGCTAGAGACATGGCTGGCGGAAACGGGCCAAACTCGGCCAGAGCGGCGAAGGCTGAACTGTTCGAGGATGCGGATGCCTCCTGGTTGGTCCAGGGCGAGCTGACCGCCGTCAAAATCCAAGGCCGAGATCGTGGGGTCAAAGGCTAACCGCAGCGCCAGGCTCAGCCCCCGCTGGGTGCCGCGCCAGGTGAAAAACGTGGTGGCGTGGGCGATGAACAGGCGGCGACGGTCTTCATCCCAGGCGGGGTCGAGGGCCGTGTCCATCCAGCCGGCCAACCATTCGAGGCTTTCGCTGGGCGCGGTGCGCGGATCCAGCAGCGCCTGCGCCGCCGCGACGCGCCCCTCAATGCCGCCACTGATCCCCTCCATGTTGGCGAGAAAACGCTCGAGGAAATCCGCCGGCCCGGGCTCCGCCCGATAGATCGCCGGGAGACATCGGATCCAAGACACCCGCGGATACCAGGCCCTCAGGGCGCGCAGCTGGGGAGTGCCGCGGGTGTCGCCCGACAGGGTCAGGCGCACCTGCAGATAGCGCCCCACCACCCCCTGAAGGAGCAGGTCCCAGCACCCCCGGCCCGCGGCCGCGTCGGTGGGGGCCATGGCCGCTCGCCCTTTGCCCGGCAGGTCACCGCCGTCGCTGTTGAGGTAGGGAACCGGCTGAGGCAGCCAGCCAATCTCGCCAGGGAGCAAATCGCCAGCGTCGTCGCTGGCCCGGGCCTCGAACCGCACGGCGGTGCCGGCCGGGACGCGGGCATCGAGCCGCAGCCGATCCCACACGCATTGGGGCTCCGCCCCATCCCAAACGGGGGTGGTGAAGCGGGCCATGGCGGCATACGACCGCCGCCGCTGGGCCAACGCCAGCACCCACAGCGGCCGGGTCCCGCTGTCGTAGACGATGGCGTCGCCACGGAGCACGAGCGCCCGCCCGCCAAAACGCCGCAGGGGCACCAGATCGGCTTCCATCCGCGATTGCCAGAGCCCGTCAACGCGCTCCAGGCGCACCCGCCAGGCCTGGTTGCCGTTGCGCACGGCCAGCAGCAGTTCCGCCTCCCCCTCCCTCACCATCCTTCCGGCCAGGGCAAAGGCCGGGCCGGGCACCGGGCCGAGCGGGCGTGGCGCGGCGGTTCCAGGATCGAGGCAAAACAACTTGGCGGGGCCCTCGGCGGGCCCGTCGAGAAGAATGAGCGCATCGCCGATCGTCGCCAGTGCCGCCGGCGAGGTGAGCGCCGGCAGGGGCATGCCATGGATCGTCGCTGGCTGGCTGAGCAGGCGGGGCTCCCCGCCGCTCGGCTGAAACAGGGCCGGCACGGTGGCGGGGGGGGCACTGGAAACAGGCGCCATGCGCCCATCCAGCTGAAACAGGGCCGCGGGACGCCCCTCCGTCCCTCGATCCAGCAGCCACAGTCCACCGCGGCCGTCCGGGGCGAGGTCGGCGACGTGTGGGGCGAACCCCTCGGGGAACAGCAGGGTTTCCGGCGCGCCGCCGCCCAGAAGATCAAAGCGCAGCACCCCATCCGCCTGGTCGGCCCCTGTGCCGTGGATGGCCACCAGAAACTGATCGCTGGTGATGGCCAAGGGCCCGAGCCACCTGGCCGGCACGGGAGGGGGAGCCGCGTCGGCGAACACCCGACCCCGTGCCCGCGTCGCGGGCACATCCCGGTCATCCGGCCAGAACGGGGCGGAGGCTTCGCCGCCGCCCCCCGCCTCCACCCGCAGGGCCTGACGGTCATCGGAAACCACATACAAATTGCCGTAGCGATCCGCCACCGCGCCCCGCCGGCTCGCCGCGTCATAGATCGGCTCCCCCCGGGTCAACGGCAGGGAGATGGGGAGGGGAGCCAGGGTGAGCACCTGGCGGAGCGGGTCCCAACCTGGAGCGCCCCCAGGCGGGAGGCCCGTCGCCGCCGCCCCATCCCAGATGGCCCCCAGCTCCTTGTCGACGTTATTCACCGGCGCCCGGCAGCGCCGCCAGTCGTCGGCCCCCAGCAGCAGGTGGAAGCGAGCGCCGTTGACGTCCATCAGCAGGTCTCCGCCACCACCGGCACCGGAAGGAGGAGCGGGGCGGGCGCCTCCCCACCGGCCTGGCCAGCGGCCTGGCCAGCGGGTGTCGGCGGGACGATCCAGCGGGCCACATCCAGCGGCACCGGATCGCCCACCACCACCGAAACTCCCAGGATCTCCGGCAGTTCCAGCCCCACCAGGGGAACGCTCTCCGACGCCGGCTGGCTCCCCCGCGCCAGCAGAAGATCGACGACCGCCACGACACCGGGGGTGCGGGCCACCTCCGCCAGCAGGGCCCGGGCCTGAACGGCCCGCCCCAGGGGCCAGCCCGCCACTTCTGGATCGGGCTCCGGTCCAAACAGCGGCGGAATCAGCTCATCCAGGCTGGTGCCTGGGGCGGGCAAGGGGCTGAGAAAGGCCGCCAGCCTCGCCGACACCGCCGCCGCCACCTCCGCTCCGCCCTGGCCGCCGGCCAGATCGATCCCCACCGAAATCCAGATCCCCACATAGTCGGGGCCCCGGATCACCAGCTCGGTGGTCACCAGCCGGCGGGGGGCGAGCTGGCGGCACAGCGCGTCCAGAAACTCCCGGTTGCCCCGCGGAGCGGAGGGATGGGCCGGATCGAAGGCGGGAATGGCCAGCAACGTCACCACTCCGGGCGCCGTCCCCACCGCCACCGGCGCGAGGTCGGGATGGGCCGCCGGCAGGACATCGACGCGGCCCACCGCCACCCCCGGCGTCCGCCAGGCGATGCTCCGGAAATCCGCCGCGGTGACCAGCCTGTCGCGGTGCTGCAGGATCCGCGGAATGTGCTTCTCGGCGGCGGCCAGGCTTTCCGAATTCGCTCCGCCGCTCATCGGCAGGGGATTGGTGGCTCGGATGCCGGCCAGCAGCGACGGACCCGCCTTCAGGGCGCCCGCGCCCACATTGCCAGCCGCGCCCCTCGACCAGCCATAGCTGGCGTAGAGCGATTCCCCATCCGCCGGCCGCCGGCCGGTCAGGCCATCGCCAAAGCTGACCACGGCGGCCTCCGCGTCGAGCGTGAACACATCCGTGGGCCCCCGCTGGGCCGCTGGAGCGTCATGGACGGGGATTTCAGGCCCCGCCGCCAGGATGTCATCGATTTCCCGCCACTCCCGCGCCGTGCCGCCTTGGATGCCGGTGATGATCACCGATCCGGGCAAGACGGGTGACCGGGCGAGCCGGCGCCGCTGGTCGGGCGTGCCATCGCCCGCCGCGAGCGGCTCAGCGTTGACCATGGCGTACTGACGGGCCGGCGCCGCGTTGATGCCAGCCCAGCGCAGGGTCAGGTCGGAGGCGGCGCCGGCGCGGAGCGCGATCCAGGTGATCAGACGCCCGGAGAGGGCGGGATCCTCCAGGGCTGGCGGCAAGGTGCCCACCCCGGCCTCCAGGGGATCGAGATCCAACCAGGTGTGGAGGCCGGAGACGGCGGGCAGGGTGAGTTCCACGACGCAGGGCCGCAGCAACGGGTCGGCGTCGGCGCGGGCGGGAAGGGGGAGATAGGTCGGGGCGGGCCGGTCTTCCGCGTCACGGGGAAGGCCGGCCTCCACGGCGGGACGCTCAAAGCTCAAGATCGAGGCCACCCCGCTGGCCGGTTGGGGACCAATCCGGAGGTCTGGGGCCTTCACCTCGGGGACGAGTCCGAACGAGAGCTTGCGACCGGCCAACGCCGCGCGCAGGCGCCCCCAGGGATCATCGCCGCTTTGCCGGTCGATGTCGCGGCCGAGCAAGGCGATCCACAGGGTGCGATCCACCGTGTCGGCGAAATCAACGCTGGCCCCCTCGGGCATGGCCCGGCTTTCATAGAGCAGCAGGCTGGCGGGGCCCAGGCCGCCGTCCGGGGTCAAGCGGCCATAGGAGGCATAGAGAAGGCTGTAGTAGTCGCTGATCTCCTGGGTCGGGGCGATGGGGCGTTTCGTGAACAGCCGCGCTTCCAGCGGCAACACGTCCAGGCTGGCGGTGGTGCGATAGGGAACGGCGCCGGCCAGCAGTTCCGTGCCGATGGGGAGGATGGCGCTTTCAGTGGGCCCCCGCTCATTGGCGAAAGCCACCAGGCCCGTGGCGGAGGTGGCGGGCGCCAGGGGCTGACCCAGCAACTGGAGGAATTTCGCCCGGTTGCGCGCTGGGATCTGGTTGGCGCGATAGATCAGGCTTTCGGTGATGTGGGCAAACAACTGCACCAGGGTGATGCCTGGATCCGCGGCGTTGAAATTGGTCCATTCCGGCGTGTGGACGGGAATGCGCGCGATCAGTTCATCGACCAGATCTTGGTACTGGCGGGAATCCAGGGGCGGATCGGGCAGGGCCATGACTCAAGCCCTCCCCACCGGAACGGAGACCGTGGCCCTGCCCGCCGCGCCGGAGGCCACCAACCGCCAGTGGATGGTGGCCAGGGCGGTTTCGGGGGAGCTGGGATCGGCCTCCACGCGGATCGATTCGAGCTGGATGCGCGGTTCCGCCGCCTTCAGCGCCGTGGCGATGGCTTCGGCGATCCGGGCGTGGGTGCCGGGGTTGTTGCCCTCAAACAGAAAACGATCGAGCCCGGCACCGAAGCGCGGCAGGCCAATGCGTTCGCCAGGGTTGGTGCCCAGGATGATGGTGATGGCGTCGGTGACGCTGGTCTCTCCAATGGCCCATTGCATCCGGCCATCCCCGCCGACGCGGGGGGGGAAGGCCAGGCCCTGGCCCAGCAAGCTCGCCAGCTCCGCCAACGGATCCGTCGAGCGGGCGGCCCGCTGAAGCGCTGAGGCGGGGGGCCCCGCGGGGGTGGCCTGGCTCATGGTTTTCCTCCTTTGGCCTTCAGCCCAGGCACCGGGAAACACATCACGAACCAGGGCAGCCAGCGGAAAATGAAATCGAGCAGGGACACGATGATCATCAACAGGATCAACGCGCAAATCGTGATGATCGGAATGCTCAAGGAGCAGATCATGCCGATGTCCACGTCGCGGCCATTCTTGCAACCGCCGCCGACGCCAATGTCGAGTTGCTTGTGCAGGGGCCAGGGGAGGACATGGCGGATCAGGTCGATCAGGCCCAGGCCTTTGGCGCGCTGCACCTGGCCGCAGAGCAGGTCGGAGAGGACAAAGGCCGTGCCGCGGGCGTGCTTGCGCAGGCCCGCTGGGCTGGCATCCAGCGGCAGGGTGACGCGCAGCGGCCTGGCCGGAGCGTCGGCGTCAAAGAAGGCCGCCAGCTCAAACGACGCGCTTGGGGCCGAGAGGGTGGGTGGGTGCAGCGGGCCGCAATCCGCGTTGAGATGGACGAAGCGCAGGCAAAACAGCCCCGGGTCGTCGATCGTTTTGGCCATGGTGAGGGCGAGTTGCTGGGCATAGGGCATCGGCCGCGCTGTCGTTTCCACCTCTGGCGTGAGGCAGCGGCCAAAGAGCGTCGCCAGCCGCTCAAGCTCATTGATGTCGAAGCGGAGACCAGGGATGGCCAAGGCCGGATCGCCGGGTTCGATCAGCTCAACGCTGGGGGAACTCAGGATCTGCTCCTTGTCCGCCGCGCCCAGGCTGGTGGTGAACCGGAATGGCCCCAGGGCCACAAGGCTGGACGCCTTGCCGTCGACATCGCGACCGATCCCGGCGAGAAGGGCGTGGAACGCGGGCCAGGGGCCACCGGTGCCGCCGTCGTACGTGGTGGTCATGGCCTCGAGCCCCTCCCTGGCGGTGGGCGTGAGGGCGCGGAGAGCGGCGGCGATGCTGGCGCTGTAGGGGCGAACATCGTCGCTTTCTCCCTTCAAGAGAAAGCCGCGCCTCAGAGCCGACTGGTCGTCGCTGGAGAGGTCGCGGGACAAGAAGCGAAAGAAGTCCTTCTGCCGTTCCGTCAGCCCGGCCTCGCTGTTGGTTTGGATGGCCGCGACCAGGGGGGGGAGGTGATCCTCCAGCACCCGGCGCAGGTCGCTGAGCACCAGCCAGGACTGGGTCTGCAGACGCAGATTGGCCTCCCGCGCCCGAGCCATCAGTTCGGCGCCAGGATCGGAGGAGGAGGAGGGACGCGCGGGCCCGTCGCCGGCCGCGTCTCTTTGGATGTCATTGACGACAGCCAGGGCGCCGCGGATCATGGCCTTCCAGGGCTCAATCACGTCCATGCGGAACTCGCTGGAGCGCGCCAGCGTGCTCGGACCCGGCTTGGGGACCACCGGGGGGACCAGCGCCTGGCGCTGGCCATCGACCAGCCGCTGACTGGTGTGACGGACGCTGGCCCCCAAATAGGCCTCCCGCCTCGCGACCGGAATCAACCCGCCCCAGAGGACGCGACGGCGAACGCCCCGGTCGGCGTGAGCCAGCGGAAACACGGGCAGCAGCTCCTCCCCGGGGGCGAGCACGGCATCGCCGCCGCCCTCGCTCACCCGTTGCCAGCGGTGGCCACCGGCATCGCTGACGAAGGCATATTCCGCGGGCGCGCCGGCCTTGTCGCCAGGGCGCGCCGGCAGCAGCCGGCGGAGCACCATGCCCACCTGTTCATGGCCGCCGGCCAGCCGCCGGTCGGGCAGGCCGGGAATGGCGCAGGCCAGCGTCGCGCAGGCGATGTAGTAGCGCTGATGCGCCGGTTGGTAGAGCTTGAGCGGCTTGGCCGCCGCGGGGGGCCTCGGGGCGGCGACCGCCAGCCGGGTTGCCCGCCTGGCCTGCCTCATCGGAGCCGGCAGGGGCACCCGGTCGGTGAGATCCACCGGATTCGTGAACGGCACCCGCCAGGTTTCCTCCCGCGCCACATGGTCGGCGAGCCGGGCCGGATCCTGTTCCAGAAGGGCGATCAGCTGCTCCATGAAGGCATCACTGGCAAACCGGAGGATGGCCGGGGCGAGATCCGGGCTGGCCGCGCCTCGCCAGAGGGGGCGCGGCGCGGCCCAGGCCAATGGATGGGGAGGAGCGTGCGCGATCACCAGATGTTTCCCGCGCCTGGTGTGTAGCTGGCCGACACCACGCTGTTGGCGATGACGGTGTCGGCCTGAACGACACCGGAAAATTTCGACATGCCGGCATCCACCTTGACAAGCCCTGAGGACACGGAGGTTTGCGGGGCGTTGATGGTGAGTTTGGCGGTGGCGGTGATGGTGATGCCGGCGGCTTCAAACGTCATCGTGTTGCCATTGGAATCGCTGATTTCAATGCTGCCCGGGCCATCCTTCAACGTAATCGACTGGCCCCCAGGCGTTTCCAACCTCAAGCGCTCCTGGCCATCCGTGTCATCAAGCGTCACGGTGACGCCGCGCCGCGACTTGAGGACTTTCAGAGCATTGGCGCCACCGCTCAAGGACGCCGGGGGATTGTCCTGCCCGTTCCAAAGGCCGCCCAGCACATAGGGCCGGCGGGGATCCCCCTGTTCAAAGGCCACCAGCACCTCGTCACCCACTTCCGGGAGAAACCAGCTGCCCCGATCCTGGCCGGCGAACAAGGTCGCCATCCGCGCCCAGGCCTCATAGCCTTCGCCCCCCGCGTCCGGACTCCAGGGCAGCTTCACCTTGACGCGACCCTGGCTGTCGGGGTCGTCGATGGCGCTCACCTCCGCGGGCATGACGCCATACCAGCGCCCGCCCCAGCCCGAAGCGACCCGCGCGTCGACGCTGGCGAGGTGACGATCGGGTTCCAGGGATGAATGGACCATCAGGGGCGCCCCAGGCCAGGCCTGTCACAGCGAAAGGCGCTGCGGGCACCCTCTTCCGGATCGAACAGGTGGCTGACGGCGATGGCCCGGTAGCGTCCATCAAACAGGGGCCCCAGACCAGACAACTCCAGAACCGCCCCCACCCGCAGGCGGGGATCAGTTTCACAGAGCCCCTCGCCGGTGACAAAGCTCCGGGCGGCATGCCGGTAGCTCGCTTCGGCCAGCTGCCGCGCTTCCGCCGCGGTGGCCGGACACCCATGGGCGAGGGTGTCGGTGCGGTCGCCGAGGGTGCGGGCGAGGATGTCGCCGCCAGCTTCGTCATTGCCGATCTCACCGCGGATGACGGAAACATCCGCCCGATGGCTGACGCCCGCCCGCGCCGCCACATCCCAGCCACTGGCGACGATGGCGCCGCGCTGATGGGCGAGGTCGGCCATCACCTCAAACCGCCGCAGGCTTCCCGCCCACGCCAGCCCGAGGGCCAGGCCGCCGCCCCCACGCTCCACCACCAGCCGGTCGCCCACCGCCCGCACCTCCGCGTCAGCGGCACGGGCCAGATCGATGAGGAAGGCCAGGTCGCTCTGGTTGAGCTGGGCGATCACCGGGGCGGCTTCGCCCTCCACGGAGATCTCGGGTGTCAGGCCGTGGTCGCTGGCGACGCGCCGGGCGATGCCGCCCAGGGAGACCCGCTCAAACACCCGGCTGCGGCGCGTCATGCGCAACGCCTGCAAGCGGTCTTCCGCATGGACGCGAATTTCCGGAGTGGCCCCCTCGGGATACTCCGCGGCGATGGCGCTGATGGGCCCCTCGAACAGCGGGTCTCCACCGAGGCTGACCTTCAGGAGCTTGCCGAACTCCAGGAGCTTGCGGTCGAAATACTGGAAGCCCGGGCTGTCACCGCCGCCCCAATTGCCAAAGCACAGCTCGGCGTGGGCCATGCCATCAAGGCTGTCTGTCAGCTCGTAGCGCACCAGGCTGGCCTCCAGCTTGGTCTGGCGTTGGCCATCGAGGCTGATCGTCGGCCGCGCGGGCCTCACCGGCCGCTGGGCCACCGTGCTGGGCGTGGCGCTGGAGGTGGTGGGCATCAGTGGGCCCTCAACCGTGCCGCCCGGGTGACGAGCTGCCGCAGCAGGCGCTGGGTGTCTCGCGGGCGGGGCCGCGCCGGGGGCGAGCCCTCCTCAGGCCCCGGTTCGGGGGGAGCGGCGGTGGCTTCGAAGTCGTGAATGACAACAGGCATGGTGGTGGCTCAACCAAAGCTCAGGCGGACGGGGGGCAAGGGGGGCGTCACAGATGGCGTGAGGGTGACGCCAGGGCCGCCAAGGTTGAGGTCGATGAGCGCGCCAGGGGCGAGCCGCAAGGGATCCTCAATGCCGTTGGCGGCGGCGATGCCCTGCCAGTCGGCCCCCTTGCCATGGGCGGCGGCCAGCCCGGCCACGCTGTCGCCAGCGCGGGCCGGGGTGAAGGGGTGCTGGCCCGGGCGACGCCCCGCGCGGCCCTCGCCCTGGAAACTGGCCACGAAAATCTTCTGCTGGCTCACCGTCAGCGCCACCTGGGCGCGCAGGGGCTTGCCCTCTGGGGAGAAAAACTCCAACGTCTCTTCCAGAGACTCCACCATGCCGTCAAACAGGAAGGACCCCCACGAGAAGCGCAGGCCCGGTGGAGCCAGCTTGCTCGAATCACTCGTGGAGGGTTTGGGCGTGATGAAGTGCACCACATCGGCGGTGAGGCGGCGCACATCATCCAGGGGCGCGTCCGTCATGGCCGTCACGTCGAACCACAGGGTCATGGCCAGCTTGGTGGTGCCAGCGCCAACAAACTGGCGCCCGGCGTTGCCCGCCGCCTGATCGCCCCCTTGGGGCTGGACGATCTGGTTGGCAAAGCTCACCTTCATGGATTCGGGATTGAACTGCACACTGACCGACTTGCCGCCGGACTGCTCACCGCTGAAGTCTTCGGTGAGTTCGATGAGCTTCGCCTTGGCCAGGGGGGGGTCGCTCATGCCCCTCCCTCCGGCATGACGAGACGGAATTTCTCATAGGCGATATGGAGTTCCTCAACGGCGATCTGACCATCCTTGCCACTCAACGCGGGGCCCTTGATCTTGATGGGCACACAGCGCTCCACTTGAAAACGGGCCCGTTCCGTGTGTCCATCGGCCGCCAGCAGCACGATTTCCGCGTTGGCGCGGAGCGCTGGATCGCGGGCCGAGCGCTCGAACCAGCGCCACAGATCGAAATTCTCCGTCATGCCGCGCTTCAAGGTGAGGTTGGCATAACTGATCGTATGGGCCAGGCGGATGGCGCGATCATTGGCGCCCCCCTCGCGGATGGTCTTCACATCCATGGTCATTTCCAGGCCATCACAGTCGGCGAAGGCGGCCGAGGCCAAGGGGGCGCTGTCGCCATCGGGGTAGATCTCCACCGAAAAGTTAAACGCCGTGAAGGGGTGGCTCGCCATCACACGACCTCGCTGACCGCCAACCCGGCGCCGCGGCGGGCCAAGCGGATGTTGAGAAAGCGCAACGGCGCCGCCGGGGCCACGGCGATGTCGAAGATGAGGCAGCCATCCTCCCCATTGGCCATCGCTTCGGCGACGCGAAAGGATTCGGCGGAGCTGGCGCCGGCAAAGGCGCCGCGGCGCCGCAACTGATCCAGCAGCTGAGTGAGGCCTCGGGTGACGGCGCGACGCGTCACCGCGTTATCCGGCTCGAAGACATGCACCGCGCCGGCACGCCCCAGGGCTCGGCGCAGCAGGATCATCAACCGACGGGTGCCGATCCGCCCCCATTCCGGTTCCCCCGACAGGGTCATGGCGGCCTGGGCCAGCGGACCCCGGGGGGTGGCGCGAAGGCTGTTGACGCGAGCCTCCTCCAAGCGCCCCACCTCCGCCAGGGACAGGGCCGGATCCAGGCCGACGACCCCCGAGAAAGGTTGCTGGGCTGGGGCCGCCCAGGCGCCATCCCGCCGTGCCCGGGCGGCCATGCTCCCGGCGACGGCGCCATCGGGGCAGGTGGAGCGAGAGCCGACAGACACCAGCCAGGGGTGGTGGAGAGCGCCGAAGGACAAGGAGCGGGTTTCCGCGTCGCCCAGGCGGCCTGGAACGCCAAAGCCCGCGACGGTTCTGGCGAGATCTTGGGCATAGCGGGCGGCCTCATTGGCCCGCCAGCCCCGCGGCAGGGAGAGCAGGGCGAAGCTGTTGCCACCGGCTGCCGCGAGCCTGAGCAGGGCGACATGGATCCGAGCCAGACGGTCGCGGTCCGGGCCTGTCACCACAAAGGCGTCGCGCCGCACGGTGAGGCCCACGGCGGCATAGGCGCTCACATTGCCATCCACCTCGGCGTGGAGGCGGTAGTAATACACGCCTTCCGGCCGACCGACCACCTGAAACTGGGTGGAGCCGCCACGCCAAAGTTCCGCCGCGGCGGCGAAATCCGCCCGTGGCGATTCCTCCAACACAAACGTGGTGCCCGTCGCTCCGGCGGTCCAGGTGAGGATGAAGCTCTCACCGCTGACGACGGCCGGGGCCCGCAACACGGGAGTGGGGACCAGGCGAGTGTCACCATCAAGGAAACGGCGCGCGTCGGGAGCCAGCAAAGGTTCGTTCCCCTCACCACGGCAGCCACCGAGATGATCGCGCCAGCGCCGAGGAACGATGGCCCCCGGCTGGGGTGTCGCGATGGGTCCCTCCGCCAGCCAAGCCTTCCAGCTGGGCTGAGCGGCGTCTGGCAGGGCTAGCAGGCTGGGCGCGTCATGGGGGTCTTCCTCCAAGGTGAGGGAGGCGTGGAGCCCGAACAGCGACCGCCCCTCCAGCTCGCGCAGGGCCTGGGCGCGGGGCAGCAGGGCGCCAGTGGAGAGGTTGGCCAAATCCGGATCAAGATGGAGCTGTTCGTCGTGGCGCGACAGACCATCGCGCGCCAAGGCCGGTCGGGTCGGTGGCAACGGTGGATTTCCGGGGCCAAACTCCTGATCCAGCCCAATGGGCAGCCAACCCGCCGCCAGCAGCTCCGCCTCGGCGGCGGTGCCAGCGGCCGTGCCAAAGCGGGCGCGGAGGGCGTCCAGTCCACCGGCGTCGGCAAGGGCGTCGGCGAGGGCGGCGCGGTCCGGCGCGGGGGCGGCGAACGCCTGGCGGGGACGGGCGGCGGAGTGGGCTGGATCGGCGTAAAAGCTGTCGTCATCCTCCAGGGTGGCCAGGGACAGGGGCTCGAGGATGCCGCCGCCCCATCCAGAGCTGATCCCACCGCTGGTGCCCAGGCGGGTCAGCACGGCGAGGCGAAGGCGCTGGGCGGTGAAGGGACCGGTGGGCGGAGCCGGCTTCACCATGCGCCAGGCGGGGCCCTGGAACCTGAGGCCATCCTCCCGATCGACCCGAAGCCAGCGGGTGGCGCCACCAACGGCAAAGCTCAGCCAACGGCCGGGCTCCTGGGCCAGGGGTTGGGTGGCGATCAGCTCCGCCGGGTTGCCGGGATGGAACTGGGCGGACACACCCGCCACCCTCACAGATCGCGCCGAACCCTTCGTCTCCACCTGGAAGGCACCGGCCCAAACCGCCAGCGCATCCCCATCCTCAAGGCGCACGACCCGAGCGAAGCGGCGGGTGCCGCCATCGGGATCGGCGATCTCCAGGAGGTCGCCGATGGCGACGCCATCGCGATCCGGAAACCGCAGGCCGTGGGCCAGGACCTTTGGGGAAGCGAGGGTCAGAGGCAGGCGCTCGGTGCGGACCGCCAGCGTCAGGGTGTCGGCCCAGCTGCCCACACTGGAGGCCGCCAGCCGCGCCGGGGCGACGGCCATGCCAGCGGGCCCCGGCAGCCGCGCCAAGGCGCCGGTGATGGGGAAAAGGGCCGCCTCGGCGCCATCCGGATCGGGCAAGGGGGCGCCCCAGCGGGCCGCCAGGGCGGGAGTCCGGGCCAGCCGGATCACCTGGCAGCGGTGGCCGCCATTGGCAAAAAAGCCCGCCACCGCCGCCGGCAATTGGGCCATCAGGGGGATCCCGCGGGTGTCATCCCAGGCCAGCGGCGCCTCGCCGCCAAAGGTGTCCGCGAAGGCCTGGGCACTGTCGAGGGTGAGGGCCCGGTGGCAGGGACCGCGGGCGGCGAAGCCGGCGAAGAGCGCCACGTCCATGCGGGGCAGCCCCGGCGGCCTCGACGGCGCCACGATCTCAAAGGCCAGACCAGGCAGACGGGGCGCCATGGCTTATTCCATCTCCAGCCGTTCATAGGCGAGCACCAGCTCCTCCATCGCCACATCGGTTCCCTTCGCATTCAGGGGCCCGTGCGTGCACTTAATGATGCGAGCGCGCAACAGCTTCCAGGTCATCACCGCCTGGGAATGGTCTTCGCTTTGTAACGAAATGGTGACCGTGCGCAGAGCATTGGCATCCCCATTACGAATCTGATGGAGCCAGTTGTAAAGATTGAGCGAACCGATGACACCACGCTTCATGGTGACATCGCTGGCCTTGTTCATGCCGGTGATCTTCATCACTGAATTCTCGCGACTGTTGCCAGCGCGATATTCCGCCACCGTCACCTCCATGCCAATGCCACTGATCTCCTGAAATCCGGCATCGGGCCCTTCGGTGTTGCCATCGCCCAGATCCACAAGGAAATTGAACTGGACGTAGGGACGTTCGCGTTTGACAGCCATGGTGGGTTCCCTCAGATTTTGCGATCGGCCGTCCACTGGCCGATGCGGAAGATGACGAATTCAGCGGGGCGCAATGGGGCGAGGCCGATCTGGCACACCAAGCGCCCGTTATCAAGATCGTTCTGCGACATAGTGGACCGGTCGCATTTGACGAAATAGGCCATTTCCGGCCGATCGCCAAGCAAGGCTCCATTCTGCCATTCATTGAGAAGGAAATCCTCAATGGTGCGACGCACATTGGCCCATAGCCGAGGTCCATTCGGTTCAAACACCGCCCACTGCGTTCCCTTCTCGATCGAGCGCTCCACATAGGCAAAGTAACGACGAAGATTCACATATTTCCATTCCGGATCAGAACTGATCGTCCGCGCTCCCCAGAGGCGCATGCCCCGACCCTCAAAAAAGCGGAAGCAGTTGATGCCCTCGGGGTTCAACACCTCCTGCTGGGCGGTGTTCAAGCGCTTTTCAAAGCCCAGCGCCAGCCCCACCACCTCATTGGCAGGCGCCTTGTAGACCGCGCGTTGGAGATCGTTGCGAGCATAAATGCCAGCGACAAAGCCCGAAGGTGGGTAGAGATTTTCCTGTCCCGTGTGGGGGTCGATGATGCGAACCCAGGGGTAGTACAGGGCGGCATGACTGGAATCAAACAGGCCGCGATAAGCCCGCACTTCGGAAAGGCTATGTCCCTCCACGCTATCGAGAACGGCAATGCGGTAGCGCATTTTGCGGGCATGACTGATCAAGGCGTTGGCGATGGCCTGCGGTTCGCCAGCGGTCATGTCACGGCGGGTGGAACCGGGGGCCGCGACAATCGAGATATCCTCAATATTTTCAAATTGAACCAATCCCGTGGTGCGGTTGTTGGACAGAAGCTGTGTGCCCGCGAATGCGGCGGCGTCCGGGGGAAGACCGTCGCCGCCATTCTGGAGAAAGAACGTGGCTGTGGTGAGCGCTGGATTGGGAGGATCCTCATCCAGCTGTGTTCGCGTGAAGCGATTGGTTGAGTTCACCGTTGCCAGATAGCCATTCAGAAATGTGAGGCCATCAATGGTGCCCCCATTGGCCACCGCCGCCGTGTAAGCAAGCCCGGCCGCGGTCGCCTCGTCAGACGCGGCGATGTGGGCCGCGTCCGCGAGATCGCGCACCTGGATGGCGTTGTCCAGCTCCATTTGAGCGGCGTCCAAATCGTCCTGACGCTCCGCGACGGCGAGGGCGGACGCGTCGGCGGTGGACCGAAGTGTGACGGTGTTGGGGTCGTTCGGCGCGTTGGCTTCCGCCACGACAGCCGCCGCCTCATCCTGTTGCGACTTGTTCACGGCCTCATCGAGCTCATCCTGGGCGTCGTCACGCTTTGTGGTGGCGGTGGCGACAGCCGTGATGGCTTGATTGAGGGGGGTCAGGGCGTCGGCCTTCTTTTTGTCGGCCGCGGCGCTCGCCGCGAAAGCCTCGGCCACCGTCATGGCGGAAATGACGATCGGGATCGTGCGCGCACGGGCCTGAGACGGGGGCTCGACCGCGAAATGGGCGAACAAGGAATCCAAGGCGCCATTTTGCTCATGCAGGGGATCGAGAGCCAGATCGGCGGCCACATAGCTCGGCAACTCGCGGGACGCCTGATCCACGGTCACCGTGGCGGTGATCAGCCGCACGTGAACCTTGGCGCTGGCGCCGGCCAGGGCCTGCATGTCAAAACTGGTGGTGGTGCCCGGCGCTCCATCGGTGGAGCCGGTAAAGGTCCAGGTGTTGGTGAGGGGGGCGTAGGTGAGCAGGTAAAGCCCCGAACGGTCGTTGCCACCCACCACAAAGCCCGTGACCCGCACCACATCGCGATGGCGGGCGCCCCGCACCCTCGCCACACCCTCTTCCATGGTGAAGCGGTTTTGGCCGCTGATGAAGGTGAGCCGCACCCTCGCTTCGCCAGCCTTCCCGGGGAAGCGGGCGCGCATGGTGACATTGGCCGCCGGCCGCGGATCGATCACGCGGGCGCAATCGCGCGTGAAATCGGTGGCGTCGCTTCCCGAGGGTTTGAAAGCGCGGGCGACATAGAGGCGCTTGCCGCCCTCCTCGAAAAAGCCCCGCACCGCGTTCCACAGATGATTGTCAACGGGACCGCCGCCCCAATCGAGGGGCAGCCGGCCGCCGAAGGTCTGTTCAAACTCGACGATGGAGGTGATCAGTTCCGGATCCAAGTCGATCGGGCCATAACGGCTGGCTCCGACAAATCCCGTTGTCGTGGTGCTGACGCCTTCAATGGACTTGGCCCGATACGAGGTTTCCTCGATGAAGACGCCGGGAGCAAGGTATTCAGGCATGGGAGAGCTCCTTGTGGATGTCAGGCGGGAAGGATGAACAGGCTGGACGGTTGGGCAGGCGCGGCACGGGCGCTGCGCGCCACCAGCGCTTGACCAACCCTGAGGGTCAACTCGGGCAGGGGATCGGGGCTCTCCAACCTCTCCAGCACGCGGGAGGGCGCACGGTTGAGTTGGGCCAGGATGTCAGTCAACAGGGGGGGGGCCCCATCCGCCCTGGTGGGGAGCTGACCGCAGTAGACCGCGAGGCCCACGTTCCATTCAAAGCGGGTGGTGCCGGCGGCTCGCTCCGCCGGGGTCGGCGCTGGCAACAACGGATAGGGGAAGGAGACCAGGATGCCGCCCTGCCCATCCGCCACCCCCACCCCCTTGACCTGGCCCCCGATGCTCACCGTCATCACCGCGAAGCTGGCGGGGCCGGCCGGCTCCCCGCCGCGGACGATGGCCAGATGGGCCAGCACTTGGGCGCGCGCCCCAGGGGCGACGCCGGCCACGGCTGGAAACAGCGGTACAAAGTCTGGCCTGGATCCGGGGGGACTTCCGGCTGGCAAGAGCGCGGGGCTGATGTCCGGAGGCAGGGCGTCAAAGTTGGGCCAGGCGATGGGGGCCTCCGCCGGAAGGCTGGCGACCAGGCGCGATGTCAGATACCGGTTGCGGGGATCGCGGACGCGGAGTTCGAAGGGGCGCGCCACAGCCGGCCAATGGGAGGGGTGGACGGACTCCTCAGGGGAGAGACCGGGCACACGGGACGCGGTCCAGGTGCCACTGGGGGTGGATGTGAGCACGAGGCTCCGATGAGCGGGGCCAGTTTCCGTCGCCGTGATCAGTAACTCGTCGCGCACGAGCGACAGATCCGAGACGTCTCGCGTGCGCAGGGCCAGGGGCACCCGCAGGGTGACGATATCGGGGGATTGGAGACGGGGGTCGAGAGTCATGAGGAGCGCACCCCAACCTGGAATTCCCGGGTGGTCACCGGCGGGCCCTCGCTAAAGGCCTCCTGGCTATCGATGAGCACCATCCGCATCAGGTAGTTGGCGGCCGGAGGAAACTGTTTGAGTCGATCCCAAAGAGCCAGATGGTCGGCCAACGCCAGGGGATCGCAGACCAGATCCACGTCCTCCTCTGGGGCGAAAATGTCGGATTCTGCGAGATAGAAATTGAGTTGCGCCGCCGTCAACGGGCCGGCGTCCTCCAGGGCCCGCATCACCCAGCCCAGCAGGCGAGCCTGGCGCTCGGGATCACTGGAATAGGGAATCACCAGAAACGACAGATCCAGGGGGAGCGAGGGCTTGAAGCGGTTGCCAAACGCGTCCACCCGCGCCCCCCGGGAGCGGCGCTGGCCATTCAGCGCGACACGCCAGAGACAAATCGCGATGCCATCTCCCGTCAATCCCCTCTCCACGGCGTTGGGCAACAGGGTGGCCACCGTCAAGGAGGGGCCAAACTCAGGGCGGGGGTAGCGTTCCTTGATCAGACCCACGATGGCGGCGCCAGCCGCGGCAATCGCCCGGTAATGGGCCATTTATGCCCTCCACCCTGGAGTGGAAAGGGAGGCCTGGAAGGGTGAGCGACGGCGCTTCGCCGGAGCCAGGGGGCGGCGAAGCCCCCGGAGCGGGGAGCGTGAGATCGGGAGCGTTGGCGACGTGCCCTCGCCGATCATCGACCAGAAGGGCGAAGACCTGGAGGCGTCCACGACGCGAGTGCTCCCCATGGCCTTCCAGCTCGGAACGCCACGTCACTTTGACATGACAGATGAACGGGAAATGGACGGTGGGCAAGATATCTTCATTCTTTAGGCTTCCTCAACAGCGAGTGAGCGCGACGGCTCTGGGCTGACATCAATACTCCCTCCCGCGCCCGGGTGATCACCCCCGAGCCGACGACCGTCGCCCAAACGGCACCAGAGGCCTCCCGCGGGGTGATGGGCGGCGTGAGGATTCCCGGCCTCGGCCCGAATCGGCGAGCGGTAGCTTTTGCTCGCTTCTCACCCTCCCGATGGCCGCTGACACCCTTGCCCTGCTGAGCCTGGAGGGCGGCGTGGATCAAGCCATGTTGACGGAATGGCTGCGGCAGTGGGGGTATGGCGTGATCTTCGTGGCGATGCTGCTGGAAAACGCCGGGCTCCCCCTGCCTGGAGAAACCGTCACCTTGTTGGGGGGCTACGCCGCCGGTGGCGGGCAGCTGAATGTGGTGGGGGTGATGGCCGCGGCGGCGGGCGGGGCGATCTTGGGGGACAACCTGGGCTACTGGGTGGGACGACGGGCCGGGTGGGATCTGATCCTCCGGGTGGGCCGGCTGCTGCGCCAGTCGCCCGAGCAGCTGGAGGGGCTTCGGGAGCAATTTCTGCGCCATGCCAACGCCTCGGTTCTGTTGGGGCGCTTCGTGGCCGTGCTGCGGGTGGTGGCCGGCCCCATGGCCGGCGCCGTGGGCATGCCCTACCCCCGCTTCCTGCTGTGCAACAGCGCCGGAGCCGTCCTCTGGGCGAGCACCATGGTGACCCTGGCCTGGTTGGGGGGCCGTTGGATTCCCTTCTCCCAGATGATGAGCGGGGTGATCGACTTTGGCCTGGGCGCCCTCCTTCTCGTGGTGGTGCTGGTCTTGGTGCCCAAGCTTCTCTCCCGCCTGGAGCGGCGCCAACTCGAGAGCAAGCCCCCAGGCACCGTCCCCCCGGCCCCCTGAGTCCGGGGCCCTCGCACCAGCGATCATGGGGGATGCGTCGCTCCCCTCCCATGCCCTGGCGGTTTGTCCGCTATCTGCTGTTCCCCCTGGGATGTTGCGCGGCGGGATTGGCGATCGTGCTGGGGTGGAAAGGGTTGAGTGCCGCCTGGGTCACCCTGGTGCTCCTGGTGCTGGAGGTGTCGCTCTCCTTCGACAACGCGGTGGTGAACGCCCGCGTGCTCGACAAGCTCACGCCGGGGCAACAACGCTTCTTTCTCACCTGGGGCCTGGTGATCCCGGTGTTCGGGGTGCGCTTTGCCGGCCCCCTTTTGATGGTGTCCCTGGCCGGGGGCGTGAGCCTGGGGCAGGCCCTGGACGCCGCACTGAATCAGCCGTCGCGATACAAAGAGCTCTTGGACTTGGCCGAACCCCGCATCCTGGCCTTCGGGGGAATGTTTCTGCTGATGGTGTTTTTGCGCTACTTCTTTGATGAGGCCAAAACCCTGCACTGGTTCCGGCCCCTGGAGCGGCGTTTAAGTGACGCGGGCCGGGTGGAGGCCGTGGAAATCGCCCTGGCCCTGACCCTGCTGTTGATCCTGGTGGCCCAGCTGCCAGGGGAGCGCAGGGCTGAGGTGATGATCGCGGGGGTGCTGGGCCTGGTGCTGCAGTTGTTGAGCACCTCGCTGGCGGAGGCCTTCGGCGATGAGGAGCGGGCCGGAGCTCGTCTGGCGGCGGGCGGGGGCCTGGCGAGCCTGCTTTACCTCGAATTGCTGGATGCCTCCTTCAGCCTGGATGGCACGATCGGCGCCTTCGCCATCACCTCCAACCTGGCCCTGATCATGGTGGGATTGGGTTTGGGGGCCCTGTTCATCCGCTCCCTCACCTTGATGATCAGCCGGGAGAAAGCCCTCGATCAGCTGATTTTCCTGGAGCACGGCGCCCACTACGCCATCGGCGCCCTCGGTGGACTCATGCTGGGGGGCATCTGGCTGAGGGAACACCACAGCCATCTGCCTGAATGGGTCACGGGTCTGATCGGCCTGGTGTTTTTAGCCCTGTCCCTGGCCGATTCCCTTCGCCACAGGAGACGATTTGTTGTCCCCGCGGGACCTCAAAGGCCAAAGTAACGGCAAATGAACCATGGCACCGTGAGAGCCAACAGCAGGGTGAGGGGAGCTCCGTAGCGGGTCATGTCGAGGAAGCGGTAGCGTCCCGGCCCAAACACCATCAAATTGGTCTGATAGCCGATCGGGGTGAGGAAGCTCTGGCTGGCGGCGAACAGAATCGCGAAGATGAAGGCCATGGGGGGCAGGCCCAGCCCTTTGGCCAGTTCGGTGGCGATGGGCATGAGCAGCACCACGGTGGTGCCATTGCTGAGGGCCTCGGTGAACATCTGGGAGAGCACAAACACCACCAGCAGCACCGCGTAGGTGGGCCATCCCCGCAACGAGAGAAGCAGATCCTTGGCCAGGGCCTCCGCCAGGCCGGTCTTCTGCATCGCCACCGAAAAGCAGGAGAGCGAGCCCAACAGAAGGATCACATCCCATCGGATGGAGCGCTGCAGTTCCCCGGGGCGCAAACATCCCGTGGCCACCATGATCACCACCGCGAGGAGCACGGCGGCGAGCAAGGGCAGAATTTTGAGCATGGGCAGCACGATCACCAGGGAGGAGACGATCAGGGCCAAAGTCTTGCGATTGGTGGTGGGCAGATCTTTTTCCAGTTCATCGAGCAACACCAGGTCGTTGTTGGCCTGCATGCCCCGGATCGCATCCACCGGAGCCTGCAGCAGAAGCACATCGCCCGCCTGGAGCACCAACCGGCCGAGCCGCTCCCGCAACACCTGATTGCCTCGCCGCACAGCCATCAAAGTGGCGTTGAAACGCTGTCGAAAACGCAGGTCGCGGGGGCTCGCGCCAGCCAGAGTCGACCCGCTTGGCAACAGCACCTCCACAATCCGCTGGGTGGTGATCTCCGGACGGGAGAGTTCTTGAATGGCCTCTTCCTGTTCGCCAGCGGGGGAGAGCACCACGGTGCGCTCCTGCTGCAAGCGGAGCAGGGTCTCTCGGTTGCAACGCAGCACGAGGCGGTCGCCCCCCTGGAGCACCCGCTCGGCCAGGGGGGCGCCGAAGATGTCACTGCCGCGCTGCAGCTCCAACACGTCCACATCAAAGCGGCGCTGGAGCCGACTGGCGTGAAGGGTTTGCCCGATCAGCTCGGAGCCCGCGGGGATCAGCACCTCCGTGAGGTACCCCTCCCGGGTGAGCCCGCCCAGGAGGTCGTCTCCTTCCAGGCCTCGATCGGGCAGCAGGCGATCGCTCACCCAAAGCATGTACAAACTTCCCAGCAGCCACACCGGAATGCCAATGGCCGTGAAGCTGAACAGCTCCAGGGGGCCGTAGCCCAGCTGGCGGCTCACATCGCTGGCCAAGAGATTGGTGGAAGTGCCCAGAAGGGAAATGGTGCCCCCCAGCACCGTGGCGAAGGAGAGGGGCAGGAGCACCTTAGAGGGGGCGATTCGACGGCGGTGGCACCAGCCCTCCAGCACGGGCAAGAGGGTGGCGACGATCGGCGTGTTGGGGATGAATCCGGAGATTGGCGCCACCACGCCCACCAGCAGGGCGATCATGCGCTGGGGACCGCGCACGGCGTCCGAGCCGATGAGGGCCCGCAAGCGATCGAGGCCGCCGCTGCGAAACAGGCCCGCTGACACGGCAAACAGGCCCATCAAGGTGATCAGCGCGGGGCTGCCAAAGCCCTGAACGGCCTCATCGGGCTTGAGCACCTTGAAGGTGACGAGCAAGGCGACGGCGAGCAGGCCCACCACCTCCGGCACGAGCCAGCCGGTGACGAAGAGCAGGATGGCGCCAGCAAGAACGGCCAGGGTGATGAGGCCGGGGAGGGTGGCGGCCACCGCGAGGAAGTTGCTCATGGGGGCGGGCAGAACCCCATGATCCTAAAGAACGGTTAGTTGATCGGAAACTCGACCAGTCGGCAAACAGATCCAGCGGTCTGGAGGATCCGGGCCCGCCTCAAAGGTAAAACCCCACAGTGGTGACCACCCGGGTGCCCTGGGCGCGCAGGGCGGTGCGCAGCAGGATCGTGCTCTGGTTGTGAAGGAGATTCTCCCAGCGGTGCCGTGTCACAAACACGGGCAGCACAATCACGCAAAACCGGTCGCGATCCTTGCGGTGCTCCACCTCAAATCGCTTCACAAACTCCACCACCGGATCCACCAACGAGCGGTACGGCGAATCCAGCACCACCAACTTCACTTCCGGCACCTGCCGCATCCAGTTGTCGCGGAAATCCTGGGTGCTCGCCGTGCCCAGATCCACATGCACCGCCACCAGATCACTGGCGATGGTGCGGGCAAAGCGAATCGCCTCAAAGGTGCCCCGGTGCAGCTGGCCCACCAGCACCACCGTGGGCGTGCCTCCGGTGGGAGGACCTGGCGGCAGTTTCAGGCGCACATCCCGCGCCATGCGCAGCCGCCGCGCCACATGGTTGTAGTGGGTGCGAATGCGCAGAAAGATCGCCACCAGGATCGGGATCGTGAGCACCACCAACCAGGCCCCATGGGTGAATTTGCTCAGCAGCAGCACCACCGTCACCACAGCGGTGATGAAGGCTCCCAGGCCATTCACCAGGGCTTTGGACAGCCAGCCCCGCCCCCGCTCTTTCCACCAGTGCACCACCATCCCCGTCTGGGAGAGGGTGAAGCTGAGAAACACCCCCACCGCATAGAGGGGAATCAGGCGGCTGACGCTGCCCTGAAACACAATCAGCAAGAGCGCCGCGAATCCACTCAGGGCATAGATGCCGTTGCTGAACACCAGCCGGTCGCCCAGGGAGGCCAGCTGGCGGGGCAGGAAGCCATCGCGGGCCAGGAAGGCCGCCAGCCGAGGGAAATCGGCGTAGGCCGTGTTTGCCGCCAGCAGGAGGATCAGCAAGGTGGCGAGTTGCAGCAAGGCCAGCAACACACCGTCGCCAAAAATCCGCTCCCCCAGCTGGTACAGCAGGGTGGGGCCATTTTCCAGATACACCAGGCCGCTCTGGTGGGCCAGGGCGCTGATGCCGCTGAACATCACCGCCAGCATCGTCACCATCACCGCCAGCACCCGCCGGGCGTTGCGCCACTCCACGGGCTTGAAGGCCGCCACGCTGTCGCTGATGGCCTCTATACCCGTGAGGGCGGCGCAGCCCGAACTGAAGGCCCGCAGCAGCAACATCGGGCCAAACACCGTGAGACCGCTTTCGTGGGCCTTCTCCAACAGCGCCTGCTGGGTGGGGAGCGGGGTGGTGGGCAGCTGGCCCATGCCGGTTTTCACCGCTCCAGCCACCAGGAGCAGCATCACCATGCCCATGAAGAAATAGGTGGGCACGCTCATCAGGCCCGCGCTCGAACTCACCCCCCGCAGGTTGGCCACCATCACCAGCACCACCGCCACCAGGCAGAGGGGCACCCGCTCCGCTTCCAGGTTGGGGAAATAGGAGGTGAGGGCGGCGATGCCCGCCGCCACGCTCACCGCCACGGTGAGCACATAGTCGATGGAGAGGGAGGCGCCGGCCACCAGACCCGGGATGGGGCCAAGGTTTTCCTCCGACACCCGGTAGGAGCCCCCGCCATGGGGATAGGCCCGGATGGTCTGCCGATAGCTCGTGCCCACGATCACCATCAGGGCCACAATCAAGCCCGTGATCGGCAGGGTGTAGGTGAGGGCCGCCGCTCCAGCCATGCCCAGCATCAACACGATTTCCTGGGTGGCGTAAGCCACCGAGGACAGGGCGTCTGAACTCAAAATGGCCAAGGCCTCGGCGTTGCTGTAGCGCTCCTCGTGGTGGGCGCTGGTGGGCAACGGTTGGCCGATCAACAGCTTGCGCAGCGTGGCCAAGGCTTGAAAACGTGCCATCGACGGGGCCGGGCTGCCGCTAAAACCTACGACCCACCATCTCCAGCCTCAGGAAACCGTCGCTGGCGCCCAAAGGACGTTAAGTTCCTGGCCGACTAGCCCCCCCTCAGTGACCCTGTCTCCCGTTCGGCCCCTCTGGCATTCCCTCTCCCCCCAGGATTGCCTGCGGCAGCTTGACGCGACGGAGGAGGGGCTCTCCACGGCTCAAAGCGCCGAGCGGCTGGCCAGGATCGGCCTCAACCGGCTGGAGCTGGCCGCCGGTCGGGGCAACCTTCGCATCCTTTGGGATCAATTCAGCAACGTGATGTTGGTGATGCTGCTCGCTGTGGCGGCGGTGTCAGCCGGGGTGGCCTATGTGGAGCAAAAATTTCCAAAAGACGCGATCGCGATTGTTTTGATCGTGGGCCTCAACGCCCTGCTGGGGTACCTGCAAGAGTCCCGTGCTCAAAAGGCTCTCCTGGCCCTGCGGGAGATGGCCCAGCCCCTGGTGATGGTGCGCCGCGATCTGGAGTGGCAGCGCCTGCCCAGCGAACAACTCGTTCCTGGCGACTTGATTCGCGTGGAGGCGGGCGATCGGGTTCCCGCTGACGCCCGGGTGTTGGAAAGCGTGGAGCTCGGACTCCGGGAGGCCGCTCTCACGGGGGAGGCGGAAGTGGTGAACAAGCAGGCCCAGCTGCTCTTGGAGGACTCCACGCCGGTGCTGGAACGGCAAAATTGCCTCTTCCAAGGCACGGAGGTGGCCCGAGGTCGGGGCACCGCGGTGGTGACGTCCACCGGCATGGCCACGGAGCTGGGCCAGATCGCCGAGCTGATCAACACCGCCGGCGGTGAGACCACCCCCCTGCAGGAGCGGCTCGATGGCCTGGCCAACGTGTTGGTGGGCTCCGCTTTGGCCCTGGTGGCCTTGGTGGTGCTTGGCGGCTGGCTGCTGGGCCAACCTCTGCTCAACCTTCTGGAGGTGGCCCTCTCGATGGCCGTGGCGATCGTGCCGGAGGGCTTGCCCGCCGTGATCACCGTCACCCTGGCCATCGGCACCCAGCGCATGGTGCAGCGGGCCGCCCTGATTCGCCGCCTGCCCGCGGTGGAAGCCCTGGGTTCGGTAACCGTGATCTGCTCCGACAAGACAGGCACCCTCACCCAAAACCGCCAGGTGGTGCAGGAACTGCGCTGCGGCACCGAGGCGGTGGCCGTATCGGGCCAGGGCTATGAGCCCACGGGCACCTTCACGGCCCGGCCCCTCCATCCCCCGGCCGGGAGCCACCCCGGCTTGCCGGAAGGGTGCCGCGACCTGCTGTTGAAGGCCGGGGTGCTCTGCAGCGACGCCGAACTCACCAAGGAGGAGAACGGACGTTTCGAAATCCTGGGCGACCCCACCGAAGGCGCTTTGCTGGTGGTGGCCGCCAAAGCGGGCATGGACGGCTTTGCCCTGCGCAGCCACTACCCCCGGGAAGCGGAGATTCCCTTCAGCTCGGAGCGCCAGCTCATGGCCGTGTGGGTCCACGACCGTGACGGCCAGCTCCAGGCTCCCCTGGGGGCCATCGCCCAGGGGTCCCAAACCTTGCTCATCAGCAAAGGGGCTCCCGAGGTGATCGTCCCCACCTGCAGCCGCTGGATCGATGGCTCGGGCGTGGTGGCCCTTGAGGCCAATGAGCGGCGCTGGTGGCTGGAGCAGGCCAAAGAGCTGGCGGCCAAGGGCCTCCGGGTGCTGGCTTTCGCCTGCGCCCCCCATCACCCCAGCCCCGAGCTGGAGCTGGGGGAGCAGGTGCTGCTGGGCCTGATGGCCCAGCTGGATCCCGCCCGACCGGAGGTGGCCTTGGCCGTGAGCCGCTGCAGGGAAGCGGGCATTCGGCCCGTGATGATCACGGGCGATCATCCCCTCACGGCCAAAGCCATTGGCACCGGCATCGGCCTGGCCGACGCCGAGAGCGAGGTTGTGCTGGGACGGGAGCTGGAAAGCTTTGACGAGGCCCGACTCAAGAGCGTGGTGAGCCATTGCAACATCTATGCCCGGGTGCCCCCCGAGCAAAAGCTGCGCATCGTCAAAGCCCTCCAAGCCAATGGTCAGGTGGTGGCGATGACCGGCGACGGGGTCAATGACGCCCCCGCCCTGAAACAAGCGCACATCGGGGTGGCGATGGGCATCACGGGCACGGAGGTGAGCAAGGAGGCGGCCGACATGGTGCTTCTGGATGACAACTTCGCCACGATCGTCAACGCGGTGGAGGAAGGGAGGCTGGTGTACGCGAATATCCGCCGCTTCGTGAAATACATCCTCGGCAGCAATGTGGGTGAACTGCTCACCATCGCCGCCGCACCCTTGGTGGGACTGTTCGGGGTGCCGATGACTCCGCTTCAGATTCTCTGGATGAACCTGGTCACCGACGGGGTGCCCGCCCTGGCCCTGGCCCTCGAGCCTGGAGAGAGCGACCTCATGCGACGGCCCCCGGCCGAGCCCGGCGAATCCATCTTCGCCCGCGGCATAGGCCGCTACATCCTGCGGGTGGGCGTGGTCTTCGCCGCCCTCACGATCGCCTTGATGGTGTGGGCCTACCGCACCTACGGGCCCGATGGCCCCTGGCGCACCATGGTGTTCACCACCCTCTGCCTGGCCCAAATGGGCCATGCTCTAGCGGCCCGCAGCGACCGGCCCCTGATCCAGGTGGCCCCCTTCTCCAACCCCTGGCTGCTCTGGGCGGTGCTGCTCACCACCGCCCTCCAAATGGCCCTGCTCTACGTTCCAGCCCTGGCGAAGTTTTTTGGCACCGTTCCCCTTTCAGGGAAGGATCTGGGCATCTGCGTCGGCTTCAGTTTGATTCTCTTCGTCTATCTCGAACTCGAGAAGGTTTGGCGGCTCCGGCGCCGCCGGGCTCAATCCCATGCCTGATGTCACCAGCCTGCTGAAAACCCTGGTGGAATCCCTGCCACGGCTGATCCAGCAGGGGGCTGAGCGCAACCCGCTTCTGGGGTACGCCCTGATCACCCTGGGGATGTTTCTTGAGAATCTCCTCCCCCCCATCCCCGCCGAATTGATCATGCCCCTGGGGGGATACCTGGCCCACAAAGGCCAGTTAGGGCTGGTGCCGGTGATCTTGTCCGGCCTCCTCGGCACCGTGTTGGGCGCCTGGTTTTGGTATGGCGTGGGCCGGCTGATCAACGAGGAACGTCTGGAGCACCTCATCGGCCGCCATGGTCGCTGGATGGGGGTCACCCCCCAGGGCCTGCGTCAGAGCCGGCGCTGGTTTCAACGGCATGGGGCGGCGGTGGTGTTCTGGGGGCGGCTGGTGCCAGCGGTTCGCACCCTGATCTCCGTGCCAGCGGGCATTGAATTGATGCCCCAACCAGGGTTTCTGCTCTGGACGACAGCCGGCAGCAGCATCCTGGTGATCGCCCTCGCCCTGGCGGGAAAAACCCTTGGAGAGAACTACGGCAAGGTGTTGAGCTGGATGGAGCCGATCGGCGGCTTTGTGGTGGGGGGCCTCTTGGGGATGGCGGTCCTGCTGCTCCTGCTGGTGTTCTGGCGCGGCCGCGGGGGGCAGTCGCGTTGAAGGCGAAGGGACCAAACCGTTCAGTCGCCAGGGTGGGTTGGGGTGGCGCGGGTCTCCAGCGCCCGCTCGCCAGGCCCCCCATGACGATCCACCAAAGCGCTGGGCTCCAACAGCGGGCTATTTTCTCCCTGCGCCTCCGCCGCTTCCTCCCGCTGGATGGTTTCCGCGCCCTCCCTGCGGGCCTCGTTCAAGGAAGCCAGCGAGAGCAGAGCCCCACCCACTAGGGCCATCACCAGCAGGGAGCTGGCGGCCACGAGGCGCTGTCGCGACAGGGAGGCCGCTTCCCGTTGATCCACCGGCAGGCCGCAATCCGTGCAGATCAGCATGGGATGGGTGCGCCCCACCTTGGTGAGCATCCGGCAGCCGCATTGACGACAGGCCACGGCAGACAGACAAAAATCAACTCTGGCACCGGGGGATGGACCCGCTTGGCTCATCGTGAGCCATAACGGCGGCTTTTCCATGGCATCAGCAGCACCTTGTGAAGGATCCGCCCAGGGATGGCGAAAGATCTCTAGTCTTCCCCGCCAATGGGGCCTCGCGTCCGGCCTGTCTCTGTCGCCATGACCCTTCTTCTTGCCCAGACCGCCTGGCTGGTTCCGCTCTACCCCCTCCTGGCCTCCCTGCTCTCGTTGCTGTGGTCGCCCGGGCTGATCTCCCGGACGGGGCCTCGCCCCTGCGGGTATCTCAACCTGTTCATGGTCAGCGTGGCGTTTGTCCACAGCGCCATGGCCATGGTGGCCTTGCATTCCAACTCCACCGCCGGCTCCTCGGCCATCTACCGCCCACTGACGTTTGGCTGGACCTGGCTCGACACGGCTGGCCTGCGCATCGGCTTTGACGGATTGATCACCGAGCCGGCCCTGATCGCCATGACCGTCATCACGGGGCTGCATGTGCTGGTTCAGGTGTATTCCATCGCCTATCTGGAAATGGATTGGGGTTGGCCTCGTTTTTTTGGCTCCCTGAGTTTTTTCGAGGCTGGCTTATGCGCCCTGGTGCTCACCGATTCGCTGTTTTTCAGCTACGTCATTCTTGAGCTGCTCACCCTCGGCACCTATCTGATCGTCGGCACCTGGTACAACCAGCCCCTGGTGGTGAAAGGGGCCCGGGACGCCTTTCTCACCAAGCGGATTGGGGATCTCATCCTTCTGGCTGGCGTGATCGCCCTGTTGCCCCTCACGGGCACCTGGAACTTCCACGGCCTTCAGGCCTGGGCCGCCGATCAGGCCAACAACCACATTCCTCTCACCCCGAGCGTCACCCTGATTCTGCTGGCCCTGATCGCAGGTCCCATGGGTAAGTGCGCCCAGATCCCTCTTCACCTTTGGCTGGATGAGGCCATGGAGAGCCCCCTGCCCTCCACGGTGCTGCGCAATTCCGTGGTGGTGGTGGGGGGGATCTGGGTGCTCTTGCGGCTGGAGCCCTTGATTGCCCTGAGCCCCCTGGTGCAAACCGTGCTGGTGGTGGTGGGTGGAACCAGTGCCCTGGTGGGATCCCTGATCGCCCTGGCCCAGATCGATGTGAAGCGGGCCCTTTCTTTTGTGGTCACCAGCTGGATGGGTCTTCTGTTCATGGCCGTGGGCCTGGGGGGCATCAACGTGGCCGATCACCTGATGCTGGTGTACCCGCTGCCGATGGCCCTGATGCTGATGGCCACCGGCGCGATCGTGTTCACCAACGTCACCCAAGACCTGACCCAGCTGGGCGGCCTGTGGAAGAAGCGGCCCTTGATGGGATTGGCCTTCCTCTCAGGAGCGGGTGGGCTGATGGCGCTCCCGCCCTTCGCGGGCTTCGCGGCCCTCAGGGAGCTGCTGGCCGTGGCCACCAGCGGCGACCACCCCTGGCTCCTGGGGGCCATCGTGCTGGTCACCAACGCCTTGCTGAGCGCTGGCCTGATTCGGGTGTTCGGCCTCATCTGGGGGGGGAGGCCCAGTGCCTTCACCACCCGGTCCCCGGAGGCGCTGTGGCTGCTGGTGCTCCCAACTTTCGTGCTCATGGGAATGGTGCTCCATCTGCCCCAGTTGCTGGTGCGCAATGGCGTCTACCCCCTCACCCCCCTGGCCGGATGGGGCCCGATGGCCTGGCCCTTGCTGGCGAGCACCCTGGTGGGTGCTGGGCTCTCAGCTCTCTTCTACCTTCGCCCTCACCCCCTGGCGCACTTGCCCTCCACCCTGGGCGGGCTCCAAGACTGGCTGGCCCACGACATGCAAACCGAGCGGTTTTATCACCGCACCATCGTGGGCCTGGTGGTGGCCCTCGCCCGGCTTAGCGCGTGGTCGGACCAGCGGATCGTGGATGGCTTCAGCGGCACCACCGGGGCGGTGGCCCTTCAAGGAGCCAAACGCCTCAGCTTCACCACCTCGGGCCGGTCGCAGGCCTATGCCCTCACGCTCCTGCTGGGCATCCTCCTGATGGCGGCTTGGTTGCTCGCCAATCCGGTGTCCTCCAATCTTCTCCGCCCGCTCCGCTGATGCCGCCCTCCATCCTGTTGTCGCTCCTTGGGCTGCCCCTGGCGGCGGCCCTGGTCCTGCCCGTCCTGTCCGGGGAGAATTCCGTTCGCCTGCGCAACCTCTCCGCCCTAGCCTGCGCGGGGCAGCTGATCCTGGGGTTGGCCTGCTGGCGTTTTCCCCCCGCCGATCTCCATCAAGCCTGGCTACCAAAACTGAGCCTGTCGCTCGATCTGGGCCTGGATGGTCTGTCGCTCCCCCTGGTGCTGCTCACTGCCCTGCTGAGCACCACGGCGATCCTTTCGGCGCCCAACGACCAATCCCGACCCCGGCTCTTCTATTCCCTGCTGCTCGCCACCAATGTGGGCGTGGTGGGAGCGTTTCTGGCGCGCAATGCCCTGCTGTTTTTGCTGGCCTTCGAATTGGTGCTCATTCCCGCCACGTTGCTGGTGGCCACCTGGGGGGGACCTCGACGGGCGGGCGCGGCCATCCGCTACCTGGTGTACGGCTCCGTTTCGGGCCTTAGTTTGCTGGGGGGGGTGTTGGCCCTGGGTTGGTTCAACGGCCATGGGATCAGTTTTTCCTACACGGATCTGGCCCAGGCCGATCTCAGCCCCACCTCCCAGGCCTGGATTTTGGCCCTTCTGCTGCTGGCCTTTGGCTTGAAGCTGCCGGTGGTGCCCCTGCACGGTTGGCAACCGTTCACCTACGGAGAGGCGCCGATCCCCGCCGTGATGCTGCTGGGAGGGGCGGTGTCCAAGCTGGGAGCCTATGGACTGCTGCGTTTTGGGGTGGGTTTCCTGCCTGAGGTCTGGGCGGCCTGGTCTCCCTGGATCGCCGCGGCCGGGGCGGTGAGCGCCATCTACGGGGCCCTGAACGCCATCGCCCAAACCGACATCCGACGGTTGATGGCCTACAGCTCCCTTGGGCACATGGGGTTGTTGGTGCTCGCCCTGGCGGCGGCCACTCCCCTCAGCCTGCAGGGCGCCGTCGCCCAGATCCTGGCCCACGGAATGATCGTGGCCCTGCTGTTTGCCTGCGTGGGGCTGATCGAGAGAAAAACGGGCAGCAGCTCGATTCCCGAGCTTTCAGGCCTGCTGAATCCTCTGCGGGGGCTCCCTTTCACCATGGGAATGCTGCTGCTGGCCCTGATGGCCGCCGCCGGGATCCCTGGCCTCGCTGGCTTTCCGGCGGAGTTGGTGGTGTTTGAGGGCAGCTGGGTGGTGTTTCCCAGGGCCACGCTGATCTGCTTGCTGGCCTCAGGTTTCACGGCCGTTTACGCCATTCGCCTGTTCAACCGGGTGGGTTTCGGCAGGCTCGACAACACCAAGGCCAACTGGGCCTCCACCCGATGGTCGGAGCGGGCGCCAGCGGTGGTGCTCACCCTGCTGATCCTGGTGAGTGGCCTGTGGCCCAAGGCCCTCACGGGCTGGAGTGAGGAGGCCACCTCCGCCCTGGCGCTTCGTTCCTTCTCACTTCCCGTCCAGATGGTGGCTTCCCCTTGGAACACCACCGCCATCGCCTCCACCAACCTCCAGACGTTGCCCTCATGACGCCCCCCTCCGCCACCGTTGAGGCACCACGCCAGGCTCCCTTGATCCCCCCCTCCGAGCATCGCTGGGCGGAGGTCATCCATCGACTGGAGGCCGGGGGGTCGATGCTGCCCGACACGCCAGAAAACTTGAAGCAGATCATTGGCATCTACAAGGCTTACGCCGTGCCGATGGATTTCTACTGGCGGGATTTGCTGTACATCGCCGAGCAGGTGTTTCTCAATCCGCTGCCAGCGTTCAAGTATTTCCCATCCCAGGCCTATCTGGATCGGCCGAATTCCTATGCCGGAGACCAATCCCAATTGCGCATCTGGCGAGGCGGCGAGAAAGCGCACCCAGAGCTGTTGGAGTTCATGGCGAAGGGCGAAACCCAGACGATGCCCAAGCTGCTGCATCACCTGTGGCACGATCGCATCAACATGGAATTCGCCGAAGCCTGCATGCAAGCCATGCTCTGGCACCAGGGCATGGGGGGACGCTTCAACGACTATCTGGAAAGCGAGGCCTACCGAGCCAATGCGGATCGGGCGATCAAGGCTTATTTCCGGGGCAACCCCCTGATGCTGGGGCTGTACAAACTGTTCCCTGAAATGTTCATGGAACAGGTGAAGCAGATGAGCTATTACGCGAATTTGGGCCTGTTTTGGGAGGTGATGGCCCCGGTGTTCTTTGAAATGAGTGACATCTACGATGAAGGGGGCTTCAGCGGCGTGCCAGACGCCATGAATTTCCTGGTGAATGGCATCTTTGCCGTGGCGGGGCGGCCAATTTATCACCACGTTTATGTCGGTGAGGAATGCATCGAAGTGATCCCCAAATCAGAAGGATTTACCTGGCTCTATGAAGCGGCTCTTCCCTATGTGGAAGCTGTGTTTTACCGAACGGCACCGTTTCGCGGCACCAAGAGTTACAACGCTCAGGCCTATCAGGTGCCTTCAGACCAGGCGGATTTTCACTATGGAATTCTCTATGCAGACGTATTCCCTGTGGGGTCCGCGGGAATCCCGCCCACCCTGCTGATGCAAGACATGTTGCATTTCCTTCCCCCCTATTTGGAAGAGATCTATCTGCATCACCGGCGGGGAGAGGAAGACCAGCTGATTCAGCTGGGCATCACCTTCCAGCGCTCCATGTACAACGTCACCTCCGCGGTGATCCAGGCTTTGCGTTGCGCCCTCCTGTATCCGCTCGACGACACCGACCCCGAGCACTTGCTGGCCAATCGGCGGTTCTTTGAGGCCCAGATGGATCGTTTCATCCGCCCGGAGGCCCGCCTGGGTGACGTGCAAACCCAGGATTATCGTTAAACGCCCGGTCTCACATTTCTGAGTTCACCCTTCGATTGAGGATGATTGTTGATGGCAAACATTATTGAAACGGCCAAAGCCGCTGGCTGTTTCTCCACCTTGCTCACCGCCGTGGAGGTGGCCGGTCTCACCTCCGCGTTGGAGAGTCCCGGCCCCTTCACCGTTTTTGCCCCAGTGGATGACGCCTTCGCCGCCCTCCCTACAGGCACGGTGCAAACCCTGGTGGACAATCCCCCTCAGCTGGCCCGGATCTTGAAGTATCACGTGCTGGCGGGCGACCATCGCAAAGCGGAGCTGGTGGATCAACCCGAATGGACCAGCTTGGAGGGCGCCCCTGTGGCCATCCGCCGGGCGGAGCCGTTTGAGGTCAAAAACGCCACGGTCGTCTCGGCGGATGTGGTCTGCGACAACGGCGTGGTGCACGTGATCGATCGGGTGATCCTGCCGGGATGAGCCTTTCCACGTCAGCCTGAGCTTGTGCCACCCGAAGGACGTGTAAAAATCGGCGCGTCTTGAGCATCCCCCATGCGCCGTCTGGCCCGTTGGCTCCCCCTGTCCCTTCTCGCCGCCGGCCTGCTCGGAGGGTGCGCCCCCGAGGGGGGTTCCGGGGTGCAAAGCGCGAAGCTGAGCGCGATCCAGGGACGGGGCAAGTTGATCTGCGGGGTGGATGGAAAGTTGCCGGGCTTCAGCTTTGTGGGGCCCGACGGCACCTACAGCGGATTGGATGTGGACGTGTGCAAGGCCGTGGCGGCGGCGCTCTTCGGCGATCCCAAGAAGGTGGAATACCGCGATCTCAACTCCAGCGAGCGCTTTGCCGCCCTGGCCAGCGGCGAGGTGGACCTGCTCTCGCGCAACACCACCATGACCCTCAGCCGGGACGCGGCGGGGGGAAACGCGCTGAGTTTCGCCCCCACCGTTTTCTATGACGGCCAGGGGGTGATGACCCCCAAAGCGAGCGGCATCACCACCCTGAAGGCCCTGGCGGGCAAACCGATCTGCGTGGAGAGCGGCACCACCACCGAGCTCAACCTGGCGGATCGGATGCGGGAGCTGAATGTGCCCTACACCCCGCTGAAGTTCCAAACCGGCGACCAAACCTACGCCGCCTACCTGGGTGGGCGGTGCGTGGCGGTCACCAGCGACCGCTCCCAGCTGGCGGCCAAGCGCACGAGCTTCCCCAAGCCCGACGAGCACGTGCTGCTGCCGGATGTGATGAGCAAGGAGCCCCTCACCCCGGCCACCGTGAACGCCGATCCCCCTTGGGCGGATGTGGTGCGCTGGACCGTCAACACCCTGTTCCAGGCCGAGGAGTTGGGCATCACCCAGGCCAACGTGGCGGCGAAGGTGGCCGAGGCCAAGGCCAACCCCAAGCTGGCCGACCTGCGGCGGTTCCTCGGGGTGGAGGGGGATTTCGGCAAGCAACTGGGCCTGCCGGCCGACTTTGTGCCCAAGGTGATCGGGGCGGTGGGCAACTACGGCGAGGTGTTCGACCGCAACGTGGGGCCCCAATCGGCGCTCAAACTGGATCGAGGCAGCAACAAACAGTGGAAGGACGGCGGCTTGATCTACTCGCCTCCCTTCCGCTGACGCGATGATCAGCCCCCCTTCCCCCTCCATCCCCGAGGCGCCCCCTCCCTGGTGGCGCGATCGCCGAGTCGTTCCCTGGCTGGTGCAGGCCGCGGTGGGCTTGGTGGTGCTGCTGGTGATCGCCTTCCTGCTGGGCAATCTGGTGCGCAACCTGTCGGCGGCGGGCTTGCTGCTCACCTGGCGGTGGCTTTCCCAGCCCGCCGGTTTCGACCTGGCCGAATCGATCGTGCCCTTTGACGCCGGCATGCCCTATTGGCGCGGATTGATGGCCGGCCTGGCCAACACCTTGCGGGCGGTGCTCACGGGGCTGGTGGGGGCCACCGCCCTGGGCACCTTGGCGGGCATGGCCGCGTTCAGCGGCAACGGGCTGCTGCGGGGGCTGGCCCGGGTGTACGTGGAGGTGGTTCGCAACATCCCCCTGCTGCTGCAGCTGGTGTTTTGGTATTTCGTGGTGTTTCTCACCCTGCCCAATGGGGCCGACGCCTTTCAGCTGCCGGGGGTGGTGCTGGCCAAATCGGGCCTCTACCTGGCGGGGTTGGCGGAGGGTCTGCGCTGGCAGGGGCCCCAGCTGGTGAACGGGGTGTGGCAGGCCCCCTTGAGGCTGAGCGTGGAGTTTGCCGCCCTGCTCACCGGACTGATCATCTATTCAGGGGCGTTCATCGCCGAGGTGGTGCGGGGCGGCATCGCGGCGGTGCCGAGGGGGCAGTGGGAAGCGGCATCCTCGCTGGGGTTGGGGTGGTTCACCACCCTGCGCGAGGTGGTGCTCCCCCAGGCCCTGCGGGTGATACTGCCGGGGTTGAACACCCAATACATCTCCTTGGCCAAGAATTCCTCCCTGGCGGTGGCGGTGGGGTTCAGCGACTTGTACTCCGTGGCCGAAACCACCCTCAACCAGACCGGCCGGGCGGTGGAGGTGTATTTGATCCTGCTGGGGGCCTATCTGGGGTTGGATCTGCTGATTTCAGCCGTGATGAATGGCCTCAATCGGCTTGTGCAGATTCGGGAGCGCTGAGATGAACTCACTCCCGCGCAGGCTGCGCCGCGAGTTGTTCGCCACTCCAGGAGATGCCGTATTGAGCGTGGGCCTGCTGACGTTGCTGGCCGTGGCGCTAGTGGGGTTCCTGCGTTGGGCGTTATTCCACGCGAAATGGGCGGTGATTCAGGCGAACAGCACCCTGTTTGCCGTTGGGCGCTATCCCATCGAGCAGCAATGGCGCTTGTGGCTGCTGAGCGCCTTGCTGGCGGCGGCGGCTGGCCTGAGCTGGGGGTTGCTGCGGGCCCATCCCCGGGCGGATCGGGAGGGCATCCTCTGGCCCCGCAACGATCGGGTGGCGGCGGGGCTCCTGGTGGCCGCCGCGGCGTGGCTGCCCTGGGCCCTCCAGCTCCAGCTCGGACTCCAGGCCCGCTGGTGGGCTCTTGCCGCCCTGCTGATCGGTCTGCGCTGGCTGGCCGGGCGGGGGGGAGCCCAGTGGCCCCCCCGACTTCGGCGCCTGGTGCCCCTGCTCTGGCCGGCCCTGTATCTGCTGGGCATGCTGCTGATCAGCGGCGGACTGGGGGTGGTGAAGGTGCCCCCCTCGGAATGGGGAGGGTTGCTGCTCACCCTGCTGGCCGCCAGCTTTGCCATCCTGCTGTGCTTCCCCCTGGGGGTGCTGCTGGCCCTGGGGCGCCGGAGCGATCTGCCTTTGCTGCGCTGGGCTTCGGTGGTTTACATCGAATTCATTCGCGGCGCGCCGCTGATCACGCTGCTGTTTCTTGGCCAAAACATCCTGGGATTCCTGCTGCCCAACGGGCTCGCGCCTGAGCGGGTGTGGCGGGCCGCCTGGGTGCTCACCTTTTTCGCGGCGGCCTACCTGGCGGAGGCGGTGCGCTCCGGCCTGGCGGCAGTGCCCAACGGCCAGGTGGAGGCGGCCCGCTCCCTGGGCCTTTCCTACCCCCAAGCCCTGCAAAAGGTGGTGCTCCCCCAGGCCCTGCGGGTGGCCCTGCCAGCGATGGTGGGGCAGTTCATCTCCCTGCTGCAAGACACCACCTTGCTTTCTTTGATCGGCCTGCTCGAATTGCTCGGCGTGGCCCGCACGGTGATGGCCAATCCCGCTTATTTGGGCAAGAACGCCGAGGTTTACCTCACCCTTGCCGTGTTGTTTTGGTGCTGCTGCGCGGCTCTAGGCCTGGGCAGCAGGGCCCTGGAACGACGCCTCGACCCCCGCACGGTCCCCAGCCGCTGATGCCCCCGCCTTCTTCCACCATGACCCCCGCTTCCTCCAGTGCCAACGCCGTGATGATCGAGGCCCACGGGGTGCAGAAGTGGTATCCCAATGGTTTTCATGCTCTACGGGGCTGTGATTTGAAGGTGAACAAAGGCGAGGTGGTGGTGATCATGGGCCCCTCGGGATCAGGCAAGAGCACCTTCATCCGCACGTTCAACGCGCTGGAGGATTTCCAGAAGGGGCGGATCACGGTGGATGGCATCGCCCTCTCGAACGACCTGCGCAACATCGACGCGATCCGCCGGGAGGTGGGGATGGTGTTTCAACAGTTCAATCTCTTCCCCCACCTCACGGTGCTCGACAACCTCACGCTGGCTCCGGTGCTGGTGCGCAAGCGACCGAAGGCGGAGGTGGAGGGACAGGCCCGGGCCCTGCTGAGGCGGGTGGGAATTGAGGAGCAGGCGAGCAAATTTCCTGGCCAACTTTCTGGAGGGCAGCAGCAGCGGGTGGCGATCGCCCGGGCCCTGTGCATGGAGCCCCGCATCCTGCTCTTCGATGAACCCACGAGCGCCCTGGATCCGGAGATGGTGCGGGAGGTGCTGGATGTGATGCGCAACCTGGCCGAAGACGACATCACGATGGTGGTGGTGACGCACGAGGTGAAATTCGCCGAACAGGTGGCCGATCGGGTGGTGCTGATGGCCGATGGAGAGGTGGTGGAGGAAGCGACGCCCCAGGTGTTCTTCAACACCCCCACCCATGAACGCACCCGGCGTTTCCTGGATCAGATTCTCTGAGGAGTTCAGCCATGATTAATCTCGATCACTATTCGCTTTCTGAGCAGGAGCGTGAAACAATTCAGGCCCTACTGACAAAAACTGGCAATGAACCGCGATTGGAAGATCTCTATAGGATGATGGATGAGGTGTGGCAAGCTTGCGGCTGCGACTCATCCAAATACGACGAGCAACGGTATGCCACTTTCTATCGCCATCCGATCTGGCTACTGAATGGTATTTTCATCGAGCAGCACGAGGAGTCCCTTGGGCATCGCCGGGCCATCGCAGATGCTGTCCATCAAAGGAAAGCTTCTCGAGTACTCGATTTTGGCGGTGGATTTGGAACCCTGGCCAGAATGATCGCGGGATCCGATCCTAATTGCCGAGTGGATATCTGGGACCCCTTCCCTCCCACCCATGGCATCAAAGCTTGTGAGCCCTACGCCAACATCCGTTTTGTCTCCTCTCCTGAGGAGGACACCTACGACGCCCTTGTGTGCACCGATGTCCTTGAACATGTGCACGACCCCCTAACCCTGCTTGCTGACATCATCAGAAAGGTCCAAAAGGGAGGCACGCTGGTGATCTACAACTGTTTCTACGGCATGATCCAATGCCACCTGCCCTGCACGTTTCATTTTCTCTATACATTTGACGACTTTTGTGAATTGATGGGCTTGCGCGTTTTGGGAAAAACCACAGACGATCATGCCACGATCTATAGCAAAGTCTCCGCTATCTCACCTGACTGGCCCCTGATCAGGAGCCGAGAAAAATCTTCCAAACTATCTTACGCCATGAATCAATGGGCAAAAGCAAATCCGAATGCCGGCTCGCTCCGCTACAAATTAGCCTTGATGCGTGCAGATCCTTTTTACTATCTCTCAAAGCTTACGGGAAAGATTTAATTGCTTGTTGCTTGCCATCGGAATTCTGTCCAGGTGTCCATGTTCTTGGAGGGGGGGGGGTCGGGCGTCATGAATGGAAGCTAGAAATGTTTGATTCATTTGACGGTGTATAAATTTGTGTGCGAGAAGCCTACGCGCCTCTCGCTGGCAGCATTCGCACCGAGTCTGCAGTTCGCTTTTTCAAGAGTCCCAAATTAGTTGGGGCCTCCTGAATAAGGCCAGACCAGTTGCGCCGCAATGGATGTGAGCAGTTTCTGGCGGTAGAATGTACGCAAATGGGTTCAGTTGTGCCCAAAAGCCGCCCAGAGTTTTCCACATGAATCGGCGCAAGCATCGTAATCAGCTCTCGTTCAAGGATTTCGTCCTGCCATTTGGTGGACAACTCTCAGGTGAAAACCGCTGGATCAAGTTGGCCGAGCTGATCCCGTGGGACGAATTAGAAGATGACTATGCATCCCAGTTCTGCAAGGGGTTTGGTGCTCCAGCGAAGCCATTTCGCATGGCTCTAGGTGCTTTGATCATCAAAGCCCGCTTGGGGATCACGGATGAAGAACTCGTTGAGCAGATCAAAGAAAACCCTTACCTCCAGTTCTTCATTGGCCTGGAAGGCTTCCAATATTCGGCTCCATTTGACCCATCGATGATGGTGTATTTCCGGAAGCGGCTGCCGGAATCGGTGGTGAATGACTGCAATGAACGAGTTGTACGTCATGGCCTGAAAGTGATCCGTTCTTCTGCATCTACTGATCACGATGACGACAGCAGCCATGGAGGCGGACCCGCACGCCCAGCCGATCAGCAGATTGGATCCAACACAAAGCGACCCAAACAGGGCTCATTGCTGATTGATGCAACATGTGTTCCAGCAGCTATTCGTTACCCCACCGATTTCTCGCTGCTCAATGAAGCCCGCGAATTGACCGAGACATTGATCGATGCGATGCATTCTCAGGTCAGAGAATCCTTTGGCCATAAGCCTCGCACGCACCGCAAACAAGCCGGGCAGCAGTTTCTGGCCGTAGCCAAGAAGAAGCGACCACGAATCAATAACAGCCGCAAAGCGATCAAGAAACAGCTTGCTCATCTCAAGCGCAATCTGGCCAGCATCGACGCTCTAACCTCGTGTGGTGCAGGCCTTCTGGCAGCTGGCCAATACAGCTATCAGAAGCTTTTGATTGTCAGCGAGCTGGTCCGTCAGCAGAATATTCTGTACTATTCTGACAACAGAAGCATCCCTGACCGTATCGTCAACCTCAGCCAGGCTCATATTAGGCCGATTGTGCGTGGCAAGGCCAGGTGCAACGTTGAGTTTGGAGCAAAGATCTCCATCTCGGTGACAGGTGAAGGCTTTACGTTTCTGGATCGACTCAGCTTTGACCCCTACAACGAAGGAGAAGACCTGAAAGCCCAGGCCAGGGCCTATCGCCGCCATCATGGTCACCACCCCAAAGTGATATGTGCCGATCAGATCTATCGAACTCGCTCCAATCGAGCCCTCTGTCTGCGGCATGGCATTCGCTTGAGTGGTCCGCGACTGGGACGCCCCAAGATCGATCCAGAGTTATTGGCTGAAGAGAAGTGCCAGTTCCTGGATGATCAGAGACAGCGCAACGCTGTTGAGGGAAAGATCGGTCAGGGCAAACGGCGGTTTGGATTGGTTCTGATCCGCGAGAAGCTTGCTGTGACCCAAGCTTCCACCATTGCACTGAATGTGCTGGTGATGAACCTCGAGAAGCTGCTGGAGCTTCTTTTTGTCTTTTTTGCGGCCTTGCTACGCCTTGTCCTGGGCACTGTTAGTAGTGGGAGTAGTTGTCGTATGCCGCTAATGCCCCAGATAGTTGCAGCGTGATGATCAAGCGGCAAACTCAAGGGCACCTCGAAAAATCAAAATGCTGCTTGGCCTTGTCGCGGCCCGGCGTATAATATGGTTGGAAAATATCGAGCCAACTGTGGGTCAGAGAGGCTTCTGGGACGAACAAGAGAGAATAGCCAGG
>Ga0315904_10000480_pt1 | contig 63647 bp, 68 predicted proteins | sample LakEriMetagenome_6_FD_203529 | JGI IMG/M metagenome (GOLD analysis project Ga0315904, IMG submission 203529) | Freshwater fungal communities from buoy surface, Lake Erie, Ohio, United States - Buoy 12 MA120 | ecosystem: Environmental > Aquatic > Freshwater > Lake | place: USA: Lake Erie, Ohio...
AATGGTCGGATGGACCACAGAGTTCGTGTCCGTCTTATCCTTTTCCAGCACGGACGGGGTATACATGCTACACCTCAATCGGCCCCTGCCACCGAGCGGGATTCTTTCGCGTCTGGATTTAACGCTCCCCGATCCGCGCTTCCAGTGCCTCCATTCGCTTTTGCAGGTTTTTGATATACCGACACAGGTAATGGATTGGCGGGATCGTAATAAAGCAAAGTGGTATCCACATGCCCCAGAGCATCGAAACGCCACCACCACTCAAGAAAAGCGATGAGACCAGATGGGCTCCAATATCCATCAGGGCACCCCCTAGCGCAAAACCCATCGCGATCGTCATCACATGTTGGTCGCTACGTCGCGCAAATGCGTCCACCGTCTCATGGTCTGGAGACATCTTCATGAAACGGTCCTTTCGAGGTGATGAATCATCAGAACGGCATCGAGGAAAAAAACTCGGTCGCACGCCGTGGGACCTCAACGATACCTCAGCGGCGGATTTGGAACCATCGACGAGCAAGTGCAGATCATGCTCCGATAGGACAGCTTGACGCAAGCGGCAATAAGAACCGTCCAAATTCGGCTCCTGCGTCGATCGAATGCTCCTGCACGGGCGGGACGCCCGTGCCACGTAAGCTAGTCGGGGCCAACGCCGGCTCGGCCAAGCCTTGGCTGATCACCCCCAATAGAAATGGCGACCCTATTCGGGGGCTATCAAAGCCGTCGATGGGATATTTTTTAGCGATCTGAGAGGGGAAGTAGCAATCCAATCGGTGCCAAGTTGGCCTGGAACGACTTTTTTGGGAACCTCTTCAGTAGCTCTGGCGTCTGGCTGGCTGGAAAGGGACAGATCCTCGTGGACATCCCGTGCTTCACTGCAGATGCTTGATCATCCACGCGCCGTCATGTCGCTCAAGAGTCACCCTCCAGCGACATCCTCGATCGAGGCAGGACCTGTGGCGTGGTAAGTTGACTTTGCTGGAAATTCTTCGTGGACGGACGCCATCCTGCCAAGGGAGGGCGACTGGTTCATCGGGGGAAGGCATCATTGGTTTTCGGATCGACGGAATCCCGAGGAGTCGCATCATGTCGACGATCACCAGGCTGTTTCTGACGCAAGGCTCTATTCTGATTGGTTTAGCCATGTGGCTTGGAATCCTGCATGGTGCCTCTTTGGGTCAGGGTTTCCTGATCGATCAGTCAGCCGGGGAGGCTCATCATCGACTGCCGCGTCCTTGGCCGCCTCATCCCCCCTTTCCTCCCCATCCTCCGTTGCCGCCTCCTCCTCCGCCTCCACCGATGATCCAGTATGGCATCAAGTCGCTGGAGATCGACGCTCAGATCCGCAACTCCGTCGCTCAAATCTCGCTTAGCCAAACCTTCATCAATGAAGGCTCGCGGGTGATTGAAGCGAAGTGTCTTTTCCCGATGCCGCCCGGTGCGGTGGTGCAGGATGTTTCGATGCTGGTGGATGGGAAGGAGCTGGCAGGTCAGCTTTTATCGAGCGACGAGGCGCAGCGCATCTACCAGGGGCACCTGCAGCGGATGCGGGATCCGGCGCTAGTCCAGTGGGTGGGTCACGGGCTACTGGAGACCAGCGTCTTCCCGATCCCTCCAGGCGCCGAGCGAACGGTGACGCTACGGTACTCGGAGCTTCTGGAGTCATCCGATGGATTGCTGCAGTGGCAGGTCCCGCTCCGCGCCAGCAGCTATTCCATCAAGCCGATTGAAAAGGTTCGCCTGACAGCATTCATCCAGCAGGATCAACCACTGGCCAGCATCTATTCTCCCACGCATTCGGTCACGACAGAAAAACATACGGCGCAGTCGGCCACCGTGCGATTGGAATCGGATCAGACGGTTCCCAAATCGAACTTCCGACTGCTGCTCTCCACTGGCAAGCATTCCAAACTGGCCGACTGGCTGGCGTACCATCCTGCGCCTGAGGAGCCGGGTTACTTCCTGATGCTCTTTCATCCCGACCAAGCAGCCTTCGCCGACCCTAAACTTGCAGAGGCAGCCAAGGCACCCAAGGACGTCGTCCTGCTGTTGGATAAGTCAGGAAGCATGCGTGGCGCGAAGATCGACCAGGCGCGGGCTGCGCTGCTGGAGGTGCTGGAGGATCTGGCGCCCGAGGACCGCTTTGGCATCGTCGTCTACGATCAAATGGCCAGCACCTTTCGCCCTGCATTGGTCGAAAAGTCCGATGCGATATCGCTGGAGAGCGCCCGGGGCTTCATTCGTTCGTTGGCCGCCTCTGGATCGACCAACATGGAAATGGGGCTGCGCGATGCGCTGGCGATGCTGGAGAAATCGGATCGCCCCAGTTACCTAGTCCACTTGTCGGATGGGGTGCCAACCATCGGCCAGCGCGATCCTCGCAAGATCGCCGCTCAGGCCTTGCAATGGAACAGCCGAAAGGTGCGCATGTTCTCTTTTGGCGTCGGTCATGATGTCAACAGTCGACTGCTGAACCAGTTGAGCCGTGATGGGCGTGGCAAGACCTACTTTGTGGCTCCCGAAGAGCCGATCGAGGCATCGGTGTCGGCGCTTTCGCAGAGGCTGGGACAGCCCGCGCTAAGCGATATTCGGTGGGAATTGCGGGATGCAGCTGGCAAGGTACTCACGCTGAGCGAAGTGGAACCGGCGCAGATCTACGATCTGTTTCAGGGAGACCAAGCGACCATCGTGGGGCGTTACCAAGGGACGGGCCAGGTTCAACTGGTGGTGCGCGGCAGCGTCGCGGGTGAGCACAAGGAGTGGACCGAGCCGATCGACCTCACATTGCCGCAGCGCCCGCAAGAGAACGCCTTCATCGCGCCCCTTTGGGCTTCGCGACGAGTCGCTTCGCTGATCGATGAGATCGATCTGGAGGGACAGACGCCTGAGCGAGTCAAACTGCTGGTCGATCTGGCCAAGCGCTACGGTATCCTGACCGAGTACACCGCATTTCTGGCGGATGAAAGCGCGCCGGGTGCTTCTGCGGTCGATCGGGAATCGCGCGTCGTCGAGGAACTGAAGCGGCTTGGGGAAGAATCGGGGCAGCTGGGATTCCAGCAGCGCGCCGGGAACCGCAAGAGCATCGAGGCGAACAATCTGTCGGATGCACTGGCTGCGCAAAGCAGTTCTCTGCAGCGGGGACTTGCTGCCAAAGCGGGCGCAGGCCGGCCACCCGGTGGTCCAGCGGGAGGCACCGCCGGAGGTTTGGGCGGATTGGCGTTACCTGGCGCGCCCACCGCTACGCCTCCCGCCGACGCCGGCGCACCCAATAGCACCCGTGATGCACCTTCGCTTCCGATTGTGCAATCGGGCGACCGCGCCTTCTTTCAGAAGGATGGCCAATGGGTCGACTCCCAATTGCTCGATCAAATCCCCAAGGAATGGACCAGCGTTGCAAGATTCAGCGAGCCCTATTTCCAGCTTCTTTCGAAGCATCGCGACGCGCTGGAAGGTGTTCTGGAGGTGGATCTACCGGTGCTGGTGCGGCTGGATGGGAAGGTCTACCGGATTGAATGAGCGTCTTAGAGGGAGAGGTTTTCTGATAAAACTGGGCTGGCCGGATGCCAAGTACCGGCCATCCCCTGTTGCCCCGGAAGGAATCTCCCGATGCTTTCGCGTCATGCCCATGGTCTGCCAGTTTCGCTTCTGCTGACTTCCTTGTTTCTTGCCCTGGTGGCAGCAGGAATCCCAGCCACCAAGCTGCATGGTCAAACCCCAACCGGCTGGGAACTGTTGGGGCGAGGCGTCAACTACGGGAACATGCTGGAAGCTCCCACCGAAGGCGAATGGGGCCTTCGGTTCGACGATCGCTGGCCAGAGCAGATCCGGCAGGCTGGGTTCGATACGGTGCGACTACCCGTGCGCTGGTCGACTCATACCGATCCCAATCCTCCTTACCGAATCGATCCTGCATTCCTGGAACGGGTCCAGTCGATCATCGATCGCAATCTGAAGCAGAACCTTCGAGTTGTCGTCAATCTGCATCATTACGAAGAGTTATTCGCCGATCCTCAGGGACATCGCGAACGTTTCTTGGCGATCTGGAAGCAGCTTTCCGAAGCCTTCCAGTCGGCTCCCGCGAATCTCTACCTGGAGCCGCTTAATGAGCCGCATGACCAACTTCAAGGGGAGCTTTGGAATGAACTGCTGGAAGAAGTGCTGTCGGTGATTCGTCCCAAGCATCCTGACCGATGGGTCGTCGCCGGCCCTGACTTTTGGAGCAACGTGTCGGCGCTGCCGCGACTGAAGCTCCCCGAGAACGATCGACGGCTGATCGTCACCGTCCACTACTACCTTCCCTTTGCCTTCACCCATCAAGGGGCCCCCTGGAATCAGCCGGTCCTTCCGACGGGGCTGAACTGGGACGGGAGTGCCGAGCAGCAGGAGGCGATGGACAACGATTTCAAGCTGGTGATCGACTGGGCAAAAAAAGCAGACCGACCGGTCTACATCGGGGAGTTTGGTGCCTTTGAAAAAGCGCCGTTGGAATCTCGCGCACGATGGACTCAGGCAGTACGGGAGCGCTGTGAAATGCATCAGATGGGATGGAGTTACTGGGAGCTGGCATCCGGCTTTGGGATCCTCGATCCAGCCACCGGCAGGTGGCGCGAACCTCTGCTTCAAGCGCTACTTCCTTCCACCCAGCCAGACGGTCGATGACCAGGAGGAAGCGATGTCGCTAAGACTTTCCGTTGCGCTTTCCCGTCAAGTCGACCGGATCGCGATCGAACGGTTCGGGATGTCCGGACTGGTGCTGATGGAGAATGCGGGCCGTGGTGTGGCCGATCGACTGCTGCCAGTCGCCTCAGGCTCCAAACCGATCGTCATTCTCTGTGGCACGGGCAACAACGGGGGAGATGGTCTGGTCGTCGCGCGCCACCTGCTGTTCGCTCACCTGCCCGTCGCGATCTGGATGATGGGGAGCATCGAAAACCTAGCACCCGATGCGCTGACCAACTACCAGATACTGCAGCGATCTGGGGTGGTGGTGGGGCAAGCGGAGGAGCGATTCGTGTCTCTGAGGCAAGAGATTCAGAATGCCGACATCCTTGTCGATGCCATGCTAGGAACGGGTGCCCGAGGGGCCCCACGGGGTGTGATGGCCGATGCGATCCTTGAAACGAATCGTGCGGATGCACTCCGCGTCGCGATCGATCTGCCTAGTGGGCTGGATGCCGATACGGGAGAGGTGCATCAGCCAACGTTCCTGGCCGATCGCACCTACACCTTCGTTGCCGCCAAAACCGGGTTCGACCACCCCGAAGCCCAGTGCCATCTGGGCGCGGTGGAGGTGCTGCCAATCGGTATCCCTTCCCAAGTGCTGGATCTTGTCATGAAGTCCGATCCTGGTCTTGCTGCAGGTACGCCCTGAAACAGAACCACTGCTCGTTCTCGAATGGAACGTTTGGTTCTGGTGTGTTCGCGGTCAAGTCGCCTGGGCTAGCCGGCGTCACAAAGAGTCTCGGGGGCCATGCCCGTCAGCAAGTCGTTTGGAAGCGACCGGCTTACACACCCTACGGGGCTCCTACTCCTACTCCTACTCCTACTCCTACTCCTACTCCTACTCGTGCTCGTGCTCGTGCTCGTGCTCGTGCTCGTGCTCCAAAGGGACGTTTGGTTCTGGTGTGTTCGCGGTCGAGTCGCCCAAGCTAGCCGGCGTCACAAAGAGTCTCGGGGGCCATGGCCGTCAGCAAGTCGTTTGGCCCGCGACCGACTCACACACCCTACGGGACTTGTGCGCGAAAACGACTATCGCGCTCGGTGACCGTGAATCCACCTAAAGAAAATCGAGTACGAGTCGATACCACGAGCACCGTCCTCCAGGGGGGACTGTCTACGACTACGACGGAGAAGCCCAGTGGAGTTCGCCGGGATAAGGACAGGTATGGCGATTCGATTTGCGGGTGTGTCGAATTCCACCTAGCAGTAGAATGCGGCCTGCCAATGACGACAGCGAGAACCGTTCTTTGTGTTGGACTGCGATAGAACGATTCCCATACCGATCATTTGCAGGAAGCAGTCACGGCACTGGTTGTTTTTCCCAACAGCCCATTGAGACTTCTCTACCCAGCCGACGACATTCGCTCGCTGGCTACCAACAACGACTTACCGACGAAACCAACAGGTGACATCGATGAATGCTCTTTTGGGACGAATACTTCTTGCGATCGTGTTCTTTAGTACGCATTGTTCGATTTTTCCGCGACGAGTTGACGCCGCAGACCAACCCAATATCGTCTTTGTTCTCGCAGACAACCTTGGTTATGGGGAAATCGGTTCTTACGGCGGCGGCATCACGCGAGGTGCAGCCACGCCGCGCATCGACTCCCTTGCCAAAGAGGGGATGCGTTTTCTGAACATGAATATGGAGACGCAGTGCACGCCGAGTCGTTCGAGCTTGATGACAGGTCGCTGGGCCATTCGCTCGGGCACCCATTCGGTTCCCTTCGGGGGGGTGGCGGATGGCCTGACCCAGTGGGAGGTGACGATGGGTGAGGCGCTATCGGATGCGGGCTACAGGACTGGTTATTACGGCAAATGGCACCTCGGAAGTCACGATGGACGCTTGCCCAACGACCAGGGGTTTGACGAGTGGTTCGGGATACCGCGCACGACGGATGAATCGCTGTGGCCAACTGCGCCTGGGTGGTCCCCTGATATCATGCCGGCGGAACAGATGATGGAGGGTAAGAAGGGCGAGAAGAGTCGAGAACTGGGGGTCTATGATTTGGTGCAGCGGCGACTGATTGATGCGGAAATCACTCAGCGCACGGTTGCATTCATCGAACGGGAGAGCAAGTCGGGCAAGCCGTTTTTCGCCTACGTGGCACTCACGCAACCGCACTTACCCACTTTGCCGAATCCTGCATTCTCCGGCAAGACCGGCAACGGGGATTGGGCAGATATGCTTGCCGAGATGGATGCCAATGTCGGACAGATCCTCGACGCGGTGGACGCCGCAGGCGTGCGCGACAACACGATTTTTATCTTCACCAGCGACAATGGGGCGGAATATTTCCGACCCTGGGACGGTTGGGCCGGTCCATGGCGAGGGGCCTATTTCACCGCCCTGGAAGGTGGTATTCGCGTCCCATTTCTGATTCGATGGCCCGGTAAGATTGCTGCCGAACGCGTGAGCAATGAAATTGTGCATGGGGTCGATATGTTTGCGACCCTCGCCAGTTTCAGCGGTGCCAAGCTACCAACGGATCGGCCGATCGATAGCATCGATCAGACTGAATTTTTCCTGGGTAAGACCGAGAAGTCAGCACGGGAAGGATTTCCAATCTGGGGTGCGGAACGCCTTCAAGCTGTGAAGTGGCGTAACTGGAAGATGCACTTCATGCGTCAGGACACCATGTTCGACCCACCGGTCAAAAACCCCACGCCTACCATTTTTAACCTCTACACCGATCCTCGCGAGGAGAAGCCGACTGTCGATTCCTGGGTGGTAGGACCGATGCTGAAAATCGTAGGCGAATTTGAGCAGAGCGTGAAAAAGCACCCGATGATTCCGATGGGCACACCCGATCCCTATACGCCACCGACTCCGCGACGGTAAACCATTTGGACAGCCTGCCTGCTCTTTTCGAGTTTGTGCGCGAAAACGAATGGCGATTCTCGATCCCGAGCCATTCGGTGACCGTGAATCCACCGAAAGAAAACCGAGTGCGAGTCGATACTTCGAGTACCGTCCGCAAGGGTGGACTGTGTACGAATACGACGCAGAGGGTCGGAGAGTTGGAAGATCGATGGGAGGCAGTCCCGCCGGGCAATTCGAGTTGGTGAGTCGATCTAGGATGACCCGAATCGACTCACAAACCCGAAAAGATCGTTGCCAGCTTAGAAGTCCGCTGTCTCGATGTAACGGATGTCTTCACCGGCCGCCTCGGGCACCACGAAATCCTTGGTGGCCGATTCCAGACCGATATCGACATCCTGTTCGATGGCGTTGAAGATCTGCTTACCACTGTAGAACATCGGAACCTGTTTGCCGTCATAGCCGGCAATTCGGACCCGGTATCGTCCAGGAAGTAGTCCATCGTCGGGATTCGCCGACGAGTCGTACTTGCCTTCCTTGATGACGTACTGACGCACCTGACCGTTGGCGATCGTGACATCCGGCGTGAAGGTGACTTCTCCGGCGGGAACAGGTGATCCCTTGAAAGTCACCGAACCGGAAATCTGACCGGTCGGTACTTTGCTGGAACACCCGCAGATGCCCAGCAGCGTCAATCCAAGCAGTAGTCGGATCATTCGCCACCCCAATCTACCCCAAGCGACTCACCGTCGGCGGGATCACAAAGCCGCTGAAAGGTGACGACGTTGATGTTGCCCGAAAGCATCGAAACACTCCCATCGGCAAATCCAGTGACCATGACCGGACCATGCATCGCCTGGGGCCGTCGCCAATCGCAACCGGTATCGAAGGTGCCTACCTGAATGCCGCCTGGATTCCGAACGCCGTTGAAGGGATTTCTGAAGTTCGGATCGGATCGAGGGCCGGGACCTGCTGCGTAGTTGGCCGGATTGCGCAATGTGGGATCGATCACCGGGCAATCCCACCACGTGTAGCCTCGATTGACTTCCGTAGCCGTTCCGTTGACCGTGTTGAGGTCGCTTGCCGTGGTCGCTCCATCAACCCAAGGGCTGAATGTCGCGTGGCGACCACCTCGCGACCAGATGCTGAAGGTGAAGGATCCGGTGGAAAGGTTGGGCGTTCGGCCGCGAGCCGGGAAATCGAAACCGTAGCAAGCCGCCTGTCGCTCCACACTGAAAATCGTATTGGTCAGACCATCGTTGACATAAGCCAGTTTGGCGTTGGGCTGTGTGGGGTGCCCGTTGTTGAAGGTGACTGTGCAAAGCTGGGCATTGATGGCATAGGTGGTGCCACCGTAGGGAGTCGTGCCGATGTTCGTACGGGCGTTGTTGAGTGCCAGTGCTTTGCCAGTGAACAGAGCCGAGGAGAGGGTCACATCCTCTGGACAGGCAAAGCTTGGAACGCCAAAGGTCCTCACTTCCCAACTAATCCCATTGGCTTGGTTGTAGATCGGATTTTGCTCCAGGTAAGGCAGCATCATGTAGTGCCCCGAGGCAAGGATCGCCGGCCTAGCGCCAGCGCCGGTGCCTCGGGCATGAGTCCAAGGGGGCAGCGTCTTGAATGCGCTTTCGAAATTCAGCGCCGCAAGGCTCAATTGCTTGACATTGTTCTGGCACTGAGCACGCCTGGCGGCAGCCCGCGCCGACTGCACGGCTGGTAGCAGCAAGCCGACCAAAACTCCAATAATGGCAATCACCACCAGCAGTTCCACCAAAGTGAACGCGCGATGGGCCGCTCGTCGAATGTTCATCGAAGACTCTCCCCACTACAGATCAAAAACCGACGAAGAATACGAAAGAGAAAAAAGAAGAAAACAAGAGCATCGGATCCCAGACTAACTTAAACCCCCTATTGAGGGCAACAGAACTACCTTAAACTCTCGCAGGCTGATGGAAAAAAACTCCATACCACCCGAAAGAAGGGAATCCGCCTGCTCGAATCCGACCCCTTCAACTCACGCATTCACCATGGCCCAGCGATGCAAGAGCAATCGATCGTTCCACACTCTCCGTGGCTCTGTGCCTCCGTGAGTGGCAAAAAACGCGATCCGGTTTTTTTGGCTGGTGCTGCTCTCTGGATCGATTAGTTTTCGTCCAGATCGAAGAGCGCCCGAGTGAACGACTCGGGATCAAACTCAGCGAAGTCGGGAAGTTTCTCCCCCAGCCCGACGAACTTCACAGGGAGGCCGAATTGCTTCAGGATGGGAACCACCACACCCCCTTTGGCGCTTCCGTCCAATTTGGCCAGCACGATGCCGGTGCAGCCAGCGGCATCGGAAAAACCTTTGGCTTGACTGAGTGCATTCTGTCCGGCCGTGGCATCGAGGACCAGTAGCACCTCATGGGGTGCCCCTTCGATCTGCTTGCCGATGACGCGACGGATCTTCTCCAGTTGCTGCATCAAGTTGACCTGGGTCTGCAATCTTCCCGCAGTATCGAGGATACAGACATCGTACTGGCCATCGCGCGCTTGCACGCAGGCGCGATGAGCGACGGCGGCCGGATCGCTTCCCTGTTCTCCCAGGACGATATCGCATCCGATCCGTTCGGACCAGATTTTGAGTTGTTCGACGGCGGCAGCGCGGAAGGTATCCCCTGCCCCAAGCAGCACTCGTTTTCCTCGACGAGTTAGTCGGTACGCTAGTTTAGCGATCGAAGTGGTCTTGCCTGAGCCATTGACACCGACGACGAGAATGACCGTGGTACCGGAGGCTGCCTGGGCCAAAGGCGACCTATCCTTCTGCATCGTATCGCGAAGTTCTTGGCGAAGGGTCTCCAGCAGTTCCTCCTGATCGACCTTGCGCCCTCGGTAGTCTTTTTGGACTCGATCGCGAATCTGATTGGCAACGGGTGCCCCCATATCGCTCTTGACCAGCAAGGCGAAGAGTTCCTCGAGGAACGCTTCATCCACCAGCCTCCCTTCACTCTTGAAGAGATCTCGAATGTCGGTCTTCAGCCATTGCCGCGTCTTGCTGAGGGCTCCCTTCAGCCAGCGCCAGCCTCCCTTGGGTGGATCTTGCGGATGGTCATCCCCGGAATCGCCGTCATCGCCACTGGATCCTCCCCCTCCTCCCGGTCCTTCCGGGATCGACGTTTCGGGAGGGGGCGATTCCTTGCGTTCCTCTGCCTCCAGGCGTTCCTGCGGGGGCTGGGTGTCCTGGGACTTCTTGCGATTCCAAAAATTTCCGAAAGGCATGATGGGTTGGTTACTCGTTGAGTTCCAGCGCTTCTTCGTAATGCAGATAGAGCTGTTCTAGTTTCTGCTCCAGCTCTTCCATCCTGGCCACCAGCCGCTTCATCGCTGCGCCATCGCGCAGCTGATCGGGATCGGTCATATCGATATGGGCAGCCGCGATGGCTTCCTCGGTCGCCAGTATTTCTTTCTCCAGCACCTGCGGTTTGCAGTAGGGAAACTTCCTCTTCCTGGCTGCAGGGCTAGAGCCTTGGGCGTTTTCGGATTTGGCTGCCCCTTTGCTGTCGCTTGATTTCCTCCCCGCAGCAGCACCGTTGGCTGCTCCCCCCGAGCCTTTGGTGCGATCCCCCCATGCAGCGCCTCGATCCTCGATTGCCAAACCCTCCTTGATCCAGTGGCGATAGTCCTCGTAATTCCCTTGAACGATCGACGCCTGGCCGCTGCGGAGGACCAGAACATGCTGGGCCGTTGCGTTGACTAGATAGCGATCGTGGGTGACAAGGAGCACTGTTCCTGAGAACTCGCAGATCGCCTGTTCCAGTGCCTCGCGGGACCACAGGTCCAGGTGGTTGGTCGGTTCATCGAGGATCAGGAAATTGGCATCCAGCGATGCCAGAAGGGCCAGCATGGTTCGATTGCGTTCGCCACCGCTGAGTTGTCCGAGCGGTTTGGAGGCGAGTTCACCGGCGATCCCGAAACGGGCAAGCATGTTGCGGCGTTCCAGATCGTTGCGGTCGGCGTGTGAGACTCGGATCGCCTCCAGGGGTGTGGTGGTCAGATCGAGTTGCTGGAGCAATTGGTCGAAGTAACCGACTCGCACATTCGCACCCAGCTCCACCGCCCCCTGATCCAGAGGCTCCTTGCCCAGTAGGCACTTGAGCAGTGTGGTCTTCCCGGCTCCATTGCTTCCCAGGATGGCCCACCGCTGGCCTCGGAGGATTTGAAAAGAGAGGCGTGAAAAGAGCGAATGGGCGCCGAAGGCTTTGGCTGCCTTGTCGCACCGAAGGACGATATCCCCCGTCCTGGTCGCCTCCGGAAAACGGAACCTTGGAGTATGGATCTCCCGTGGCGCATCGACCAATTCGATCCGCTCGAGCTTCTTCCTCCGATCCTCTGCTTGCGTGGACTTCTGGCCTGCATGATGCCGACGAATGAAGTCCTCCAGCTTTTCCACCTCCTCGCGTTGCTTATCGAAAGTCCGCCTCTGCACCTCCAGACGCATCGCCTTCTGCTGGACGTAGGCCGAGTAATTTCCGACAAACCGGTCGATCGATCCATCCAGCAGTTCCCAGACGCTTGTCGCGACGCAGTCGAGGAAGTAGCGATCGTGGCTGACCACCAGAACCGCCGACGAACTGGCTGCCAGCGCCTGCTCCAGCCACTCGGTCGTCTCCACATCCAGATGGTTGCTCGGTTCATCCAGAATCAGCAGATCGGGCTGACCGATCAAGACGCAGGCCAGTAGCAGGCGATTGCGTTGGCCACCGCTGAGCCGTTCGATGGGGGCATGCCAGAGGTCGACGGGAAACCCCATCCCCATCAACACTCGCTCCACCTGCACCTGCCACTGGTAGGCATCGCATTGCTGGATTTCGGCTTGGAGGCGATCGAGTCGCTGGAGTTGTTGGTTGCGAACCTGGGGATCGGTGGAGCTAGCGACCGCATCGGCCAGAGCTTCCGATTCGGCAATCAGCTGGCTGAACCTCCCCGCAGCTCGACACGCCTCCGACCAGATGGTGGCACCTTGAGGGAACTCCTGATGCTGCTTGACATAGCCGATCGTGGCTCGGGGCGCGATTTGGACGTCGCCGGCATCTGGTGCCAGTTGGCCTGTCAGGATATTCAGCAGCGAACTCTTGCCGGCTCCGTTGGGCCCCACCAGCGCCACGTGGTCACCTCGCCGAAGCTCCAGGTCGATGCCATCGAGCACCGTCCGCTCCGCAAATGTTTTGGAAAGACCGCGAACCTGCAAAATCACCCCAATCGACCCCCTTCGACTTGCACTGCTTGGCCCCTGGTGACCGCCAGCTGACGGCTAGCCACCCGACACAACCCTTACTCTTGCGGGCTTCTCGCCACCATCGTTTCAACGCCGTTCGTTTCTTTGCTTTTGTTCGTCTCTATCTTAGCTGGGGCAGGCAATTTCGGTAGGGACTGCCCCTGGCCACCGCCGGGAGAGGGACACGGAAAAAAGCCAGGGGTCGACGGAGCACTTGCCTGGATCGATTGATCGATCGACAATCGAAACTTTCGTCTGCGGTGGGAAGTGGGCAGGCCGATTTCCCACAGTCCATCGACGGAGAAAGGAGCAGGAGCGGCATGCTGCATCTTCATGAGGAAACCCAAGCTCGCTGGTTGAAACAAGTGCAGGCCGACCTGCCCTCGGTGCTGATCGACCACGCTCACTGCGAACACAAGGCAGCGGCGACAGCGATGAGCCTTTTGGGGAGCTATATCGAGCGGCAGGAGGTCACCGATGCGATGACGGAAATCATCGCGGAGGAACTGGAGCACTTTCGACTGGTCCGCGAGCTGCTCAAGCGGCGGGGGATCCCGTTTCGCAAGTTGCCGCCGGGCCATTACGGCAAGGAGTTACAGCAGCGGATCCGCCTCCTAGAGCCCGATCGCGCGGTCGATCGCATGCTGGTCAGCGGATTGATCGAAGCGCGTTCCTGCGAACGTTTTGATCTGCTCCGCAAACACATCGACGATCCAGAGCTTCAGACGTTCTATGATGGGCTCTTCGAGTCCGAAGCGCGCCATCACAGTACCTATGTTCGCCTGGCCAAGTGCTTCGCTCCCGCAAAAGTCGTCCAGCAGCGACTGGAGGAACTGGCGGTGGAAGAGGCGGCCATCATCGCCAAAGGCTGGCCTCGAGCTCGCATGCACAGTTGAATGCTTCAGTGGAATGCTCCAGTCTCCCTTCGGTCCATACGACTACTTTCAGCCGAATCCCTCAAGGCCCCCAAGTCTCCATGAACCAGCCGCTTCCTGAACACTTGACCCCCTTTCGACATCAGATCGCCGGACTTCAGCAGGTGGGTCACCAGTGCTGGCAGCGAGGCTGGTCGTTGGGTACCTCCAGCAACTACAGCGTCGTGCTGGAGAGAGAACCGCTTCGCCTGCTGGTGACCGCCAGCGGAAAGGATAAGGGCCATTTGCAGGATTCCGACTTCGTCATCGTCGACTCCGAAGGGCGTCCCGTTCCCGAGGGACAGCCCAAATCGAGCGCTGAGACACTGCTGCACTGCAGCGCCGCCCAACACTGGAAGGCCGGTGCCGTGCTGCACACCCACTCCCCCTGGGCGACCGTCCTGTCCGACCTGTTCTTCGCTCAGCGTGGCATCCTCCTGGAGGGGTACGAATTCCTGAAAGGATTCGAGGGAGTCACCTCCCACCAAACCACCCTTTGGGTCCCCATCTTCGAAAACACGCAGGATATCGCGGCGCTTCGGGAGGAAGTGGAGCGATACTGGAAGAGCAACCCTCATGCCCTTTGCTTCGCCTACCTGATCCGAAAACATGGGCTCTACACTTGGGGAAACCACCTCCCGGCCGCCACCCGGCACCTGGAGGTGATCGAGTTCCTTCTGGATTGCATGGGACGCAGGATGAGCCTGCGGGGCAGTGCTTGAAGAATCATCGCAGGGATATTGGTGGCTGCCAGAACCCCACGCATTTCGAACGGAAAATCGCGCCGCTCCATTGCAGCACCCACTCCAGGAACTTAACCTGAAGGGGTTCGCTGCCATCATTGATGAGGCCATCGATCGAGGCGAGGCTATTGGATCACACAGCCCCAGTTTCCGGTCTTGCCAACCCGCTTCGATCGCCACCGTCCCCGGACCTTCCCAACAAGAAAGCCACCCCATGAACAGCCTGACGCGCATTCTCGGTTTTGCCATCTTCGCTACCGCCGTCGCGGGAGCGATTTACGGCGGGATCTTTTACAACGAATACCTTAAGGCCCAGGCTGAACTGAAGGCCCTCGAGGGTCCACCAGAAAAAATGCCGGAAGGCCGCCCCGTACTGCCTGGGATGGGTGGTGGTGGCGGTGGCGGCGGACCAGGGGCCGGTGGGGATGGCGGCGGTCGTCGTGGACGTCCCGAAGAATCGAAGGAAGCCGAGGGAGAGACCGAAGCATCCAAGCCAGAAGAAACCAAAGAGCCAACTGAGGAAGCGCAAACGAAGGAATCGACCGAACCGCCAACCGCTGAAGAGCCCGAAGCCAAAGATCCGACCAACGCAGATACTGCCACAGAAACTCCAGCTGATCCACCTGCTGAATCGGCCAAAGAAGGAGACGGAAGCGGGAACTAGCAACCTGTGGAATATGGCGGTCCATTTTTCACCGGAACTATCGCTCCGACCATAACCCATCGGCTGGCGAATCGATCGGTTTCGAATCTGCTACGTTACGATCCAGCCGCTACCGATTGGTCCAACAAGTCGACAGCCCCCCTTCCCCTTTGTCCAAAATCCAGACCACCAGCGATCGCTTGCGATCGCTGGCCACCCTAGGAGCAACCCTCGATGGCCCGCGTTCATATCCCCAGTGAAAACCGTGTCCTCGACCAAGTCGACCAGATCCGATCGTTCCTGCAGCCGCATGGCATCTGGTACGAACATTGGGAGGTCGAAGGTCGGCTGCCACAGGATCCCACTGATGCCCAAATCCTGGAAACCTACCAAGCCGAAATCGATCGACTGAAATCCGCCGGTGGTTTCGTCACGGCCGATGTGATCAATGTGCGACCGGAAACCCCAAACCTCGATGCGATGCTTGAGAAGTTCAGCAAAGAACATACCCACGATGAAGATGAGGTTCGATTCACGGTATCGGGCCGAGGCCTGTTTCATATCCACCCCGAATCAGGACCGGTGTTCGCCGTCGAAGTTTCCACCGGCGACCTGATCAATGTCCCTCGGGGCACCAAGCACTGGTTTCATCTTTGCGACGATCGACACATCCGCTGCATTCGACTCTTTCAAGACCCCACCGGCTGGACTCCTCATTACATCCAGGAAGGAGTCCACAGTCAGTACCAACCGGTCTGCTTTGGGCCCGGCTACGTCGAGGGTTCCAAGCGCGTTGCACCGGTGATTCCCCTGTGAACGAGAAACCGTTCGCACTCCAAGTTCAAGCGATCGTCGTCGATATCGAAGGCACGGTCTCCAGCATTCAGTTCGTTCATGAAGTGATGTTCCCGTTCGCCAGTGAGGCGGCCGAGCGATTCCTTCAGGATCGCTGGGAGGATGCGGAAGTCCAGCGGGCGATCGATCAGATGGCCAAAGACTGGTCGGGGACGACCTCGTTCTCTATTCCGGTCGATGGAGGAAACTGGAGATGGAACCCAGAGCTTCCCGCCACCGGTCGTCCCATGGCGGTCGCAAAGTGGGTCCGACAGTTGATCGCTGACGACTCCAAGACAACCGGACTGAAACATCTCCAGGGCATGATCTGGAAAGACGGCTTTCATGCCGGACTCCTGACCGCACCGCTCTTTTCTGATGTCCCCCCTGCCCTCCAACGATGGTCCAATCAGGGTTTGCAACTGGCTGTCTATTCCTCTGGAAGCATCGCAGCCCAGAAGCTCTTCTTCCAGCACACTAGCTCTGGAAACTTGCTGTCGCTTTTCTCCCACCATTTTGACACGACGACGGGTGGTAAGCGATCCTCAAGCAGCTACCGAGCGATCGCACAGCGGCTGGAACGGAACCCCAGCCAACTGCTTTTCCTCAGCGATGTGCACGAGGAATTGACCGCTGCGAAGGAAGCTGGCTGGCAAGCCATCGCAGTCGTTCGTCCAGGCAATGCACCGCTACCACCCAACTGCTCCATTCCAGCCATCCAGTCGTTCGACGAGCTATCTGTCGCGGCCACCCACTAGGTCATTCGCCGACTTTCGATACCCAAGTCGTCCTCTTCCTTCCCTTGCCTGTCACAGGGGGGGCGCTAGAATGAGCTGCGCAGTTGGGATCGTCCTATGTTGGCGATCTCCTGGAGAGGGATCCAGACCCGCCATCGGTGAGCGGGAAGCCTGCAGGGAATCGATCTTCCATGCCCGAATGCCATCCTCAGTAAGGGAAACGTGGCGCACCGAGCATGCGAAGGCAGCTTTCCAAGGATGCGCGATCCCATGTTTGCGGCATGCTTTCCATTGTCGAAATACCTTTCGTCGGCCATTCTCCCACCCCCTCTGGTCTTGATCCTGGCGATTTTTTTCGACTTCTGCTGCATTGCCAGTGGCTCGTTCGCGCAATCGTCCGACGCTTCCGATGGTCTGATCGCCGACCTCCCACCGTCCATCATCGCGCACACCCTGGATCTTCCCTCGGATCCGGAGACCACTTCTTTCGAACACAAAACCATCGCGATCCAGTTCCCAGTCAGCGCCATTCTGGAAGCTGACCAGCAGGGAACGATGGCATCTGTCCAGGTCTCGATTCACGGCGATCTGGCGGGATGGCAATTGGTCGATTATGAACCCAAGAGCTATCAGATACCCGACGCACTGTCCGCTGTCGCGCTGGAGCTGGCGGTAACTCAAGACGGGGTCCATCGCTTTGAGGCCGGCGCGACAGCGGCTCCTTTCGCCGAAGCGCAGCTAGGGTATCACCAGCGCACTCAGAAGTCACAGCGGGAGCGAGCCTGGGTTTCTCCTTCCGCGAAATGGGCTGTCACCTCAGGGACCACCAACACCCAACGCGACTTGGTGGTGCAGTGGCACCATCTGCCCAGCCAGGGAATCGAAGGCACTCGCCACATTCGCGTTCTCGCCAATGTGCCCTCGCATTGGTCAAGCGGCATGGTTTTTTTGACCCTCGAAGCACGATGGCATGCCAACAGCAGCGGCAAGGCCCCGCCAGCTTTTATTGAGACTTCTAGCGCGTCGCGTCAGCGATGGTCTCCCGTTTCTCTAGGGGACGATCCAACTGCTCGAAAGAGCATCGCGAAGCTACTGCTTGCCGAGCAACATCTAGCCAACGAACGGTTGCGATTGCTTATCCATCCCTCAGAGAAGTCGTCGAGTTTTCCGCTGTGGATACGTCTGCAAAACATCCGCCGCGCCGAGCAAGCGGAGTTGATCGAGCAATTCACCCGCGTGCTTCCCTACCCAGAATATCCGAGCAAGCCACACGCCAACCTTCCGACCGCAGCGCGTGTTGCCATGCTGAACTATCGAGACGCATTCCTATCGCTGATTCCAAGCCAACCAAGGTCCCTTCAGTTCGACCGCCTTCCTGCTGGGCCCAATCCCCTGGCACAACGCTGATGCGCTATCAGATAGTCGACCGTATCAGGTAAGTCCTAGCCAAAAACGGATGTGGACCCACCACTCTCAAACGCCGAAACCTGTCATCGCTGATCGTGACCGTTCGCTTCTCATGGCGAGTCTGAAGCATCAGCATCGCAGCCCTCCCAGGAGAAGCGCGAGCCCAGCGCAGAGCGGTCATCGATTTGGGGCAACCACTTTCTTCGGCGGCACGATTGCTGATGAGCCACTGTCGCGGAATGCCGACGCAACGCCAAAAGGGGCTCATTCAAGCAGTACACTGCATCCGACCGCTTGGCCTTCCATTTGCGATTTTGGAAGAATCCCGGCCTGGAATGGATGCGGTGATGCGCTCACTACCCAGAATAAAACCCGATGGGACTGGTTTTCCAATGTAAAAAAAACGCCCCCTGATGTTCAGGGGGCGTTTCGGTAGAGCAACTCTATTGAAACAGTTTAACTGTTCTTGCGACGTCGCAGGGATCGGAAACCAGCTGCTCCAGCAGCGAGGCCGAAGATCGCCATCGAGGTCGGTTCAGGAACCACACCGATCAGACCGAGACCGATACCGTCACTGTTGACGGTATCCGTTTCGATGATAACTTTCCAGATCGGCGTTGTTGTGGTGGCAGTCAACATCCAAAGACCATTGAAGTTGCCTGCGTAAATCGCGTTGCTAGCAGGGCCAGAAAGAACACCCGTCGCGGCATTCCAGTTGCCACCAGGAGCAGCAGGATTGGTGGCGGTGGTGCTGTACTCGTAATACTTGCCAGTGAAAGCGTTGGCGATCACGTTGTTCGACGAGTCGTAGGCCGTTATCGTAACCTTCGACGCGGTCCTTTCCAAATCGGCAATGCCAATAGCGGCACCCCTTGGCATGGCGGCACCAATGAAATCCCACTGGTCGGTGACCTTAATGTTTCCACTTCCCGTGTTGTAGTACATCGAGTTGGAACCGATAGGATTCTTGTACTGGGCCGGCCAAGTAGGATCCTTCACCTGGGTACCAGCCAAGGTGATCAAAACGCCGGCGTTAGGCGTACCCTTGGTGCCCGCGTCAATCTTCACCTGACCATTACCGAAAGGCTTGGTAATCTCGCCGTTCGCGGTACCACCCAACCCTACCCCATCCAACTGCAGGAAATCAATCTGCGATGCAGTCGCCATGCTGGCAACGCTCATTCCGAGCACCGCCACACAGCTCATGAAAAATTTCTTCATCCCCCACGCTCCCTTCTTGAAGCAACTAGTCGCTACACATTCAATCTGCGAAATGCACTTCGGAACAGCAAATGCAAGGATCGATTTGCAAGTTGCGCCCGTCAGAAAATATCCTTCGAATGGGAGCGTTCGTCAATAGATTTCGGCTGTTCAGAGGAAAAAAATAACCGGATTTGGACGCATTCACCCCACAAATAAACGAATTTCCTTTCGTTTTTCAGGTTCCCACCGAAGGGCGGCGGGTTGCCTTGAATCGCGACAACCTTGGAAAGATGCGGGATTCGCGTCCCCTAGAAGGGATAATCCGGTTCTGCCGACTGGAGAGTCTCAAGACCTTGGGCGAAGCCGAGCTTGAACGCGGCCGGGCAACCCTTGGATACGGAGAAACCCTTCGGCATCGGTTTGATTGTACGACCCACCCCCCTCCATGGTGGCAATCGCTTCATCGTAGAGACTTTGCGGGCTTTGTCGGCCGGCGACAAGAATATTGCCTTTGTAGAGTTTCAGTTGGATGGTGCCGGTGACCACATGCTGAGCCTGACGGATCATGGCCATCAGGGCATCCATCTTGGCGGCGTACCAAAATCCGTAGTAGACCATTTCGGCCACTTCGGGGCTGAGCCGGTCTCGAAGGTGATGGAAATCGCGGTCCAGGGTGATTTGCTCCAGCTGCTGGTGAGCAAAGTAAAGCAGCGTCATCCCTGGGGCTTCGTAGACGCCTCGGCTTTTCATCCCGACGAAACGGTTTTCTACGACATCGATCCGCCCGATTCCGTTTCGCCCACCGATGGTGTTCAGGGTATGGACGATTTCCAGGGGGCTAAGTCGCTTCCCGTTGACTGCTACGGGAACCCCCTGCTGGAATTCGATCGATACCGTTTCTGGGGTTTCTGGCGCTTGCTGAGGGCTGACGGTCATCCCGAAATCGACCGATTCCACACCGCAGACTTGGAGGTCTTCCAGCACCCCCGCTTCGTAGCTGATGTGCAGGACATTTTCGTCTGAGCTGTAGGGTTTCTTTGAGGTGGCTTTGACGGGGATTCCTTTCGCTTCGCAGAAGGCGATCAGTTCCGTACGGCCAGGAAATTGCTTTCGAAACTCCGGATCCCTCCAAGGCGCGATGACCTGGATGGTGGGGTCGAGGGCTTCTGCTGCCAATTGGAAGCGGCATTGGTCATTCCCTTTGCCGGTGGCGCCATGAGCGTAGGCGCGGGCTCCGACTTCGCGAGCCACCTCCAGGCAGACTTTGGAGATCAGGGGGCGAGCGATCGAGGTGCCCAGGAGGTAGATTCCCTCGTAGCGAGCCTGCCACTGGAGAACGGGGAAAGCGAAGTCGCGGCAGAGTTCTTCTCGGGCATCGACCAGTCGCGACGATGCGGCACCGGCATCTCTCGCTTTCTTCAGGATCGCGTCGCGGTCTTCGCACGGCTGGCCCAGATCGACGTAAACGGCGTGGACGCGGTGGCCTCGTTCCATCAACCAACCCAGAATCACGCTGGTGTCCAAACCGCCGGAGTATGCCAGAACGCAATCAGTCATTTGCTAAACTTTCGAGAAAGTCGTGATGCTACGATGAGATTTAAGGGGCGATTCCTCAGGAAAGCCCCAGCAAGCAACGCCGCTTTCGATTGTCGATTCGCAACCTTTTTTTGGCAACCCGCAAAGCGATGATCCCACAAGAGCTCCTGTCTGCCCTGCGGTCCTTTGAGTCGGGGACATTGGCCGCCGAGGTCCTTGCCGAGCAACTGCTGCGATTCGCCTCCCCTACCACTCCCTCAGGAGTGACGCTGGATCTGGATCGCAGCCGGCGATGTGGTTGGCCGGAGGTGATTTACGGCCAAGGGAAAACGGCCGAGGCGATCGGTGATGCGATGGAGCGGGTGCTGGGGAGGCACCGGGAAGCCCTAGCGACGCGGGTAGCAGCCGAACATCTCCCGGAGATTCGAAAGCGATTTCCCTATGTTCGCCACGAACCGACCAGTGGTGTGGTGCGGGTGGGACGGGACCAGGTTCCCATCGATTCTTTGGAGGCAACCACTTCGTCCCGCTGCGAATGTCTGGTGGTGTCGGCGGGGACTACCGACGGACCTGTGGCCAGGGAGGCGATTGAGACGCTGGGCTGGATGGGCGTGGCGTGTCAATGGCATCAGGATATCGGGGTCGCCGGCCCCTACCGACTCCTTGGGCGGTTGCAGGAACTGCGTGAGGCGAAAGTCCTGGTCGCAGTCGCCGGAATGGAAGCGGCGCTAGCCAGCGTGCTGGGTGGACTCGTCGCCTGCCCCGTGATCGCGGTCCCGACCAGCGTCGGCTATGGTGCCAACTTGGGTGGGATCGCTGCCTTGCTGGGGATGCTCAGCAGCTGTGCGGCCAACGTGGCGGTCGTCAATATCGACGCGGGGTTCAAGGGAGGCTACCTGGCGGGCATGATCTGTCGTGGAATGCCTCCAGAGAACGAGGGAGGATCGAGATGAGTCCCCTCGCCATCCATCGGCTTTTCGATCGGCCCCTGGAAGCACACAAAGGGGATTTCGGCCATGTCCTGCTGATTGGCGGCAGCGCGGGGATGGCCGGGTCGATCGCATTGGCGGCGATGGCGGCTCTGCGCGGAGGAGCCGGTTTGGTGACTGCTGCGGTTCCGGCTTCCCTGCAAGCCCTCGTCGCTTCTTGGCACCCCTGCATGATGACGCTGGGGCTGCCGGAGACCCAAGCCCACAAAATCGCCGCCGATGCATCGGTTCCGCTGCTGCAACTGGCCAGGATGGGGCGCGTCGTCGCGATTGGTCCAGGGTTGGGAAGAACCGCAGACAGCCAATCGCTGGTTCAAGCCCTATACCAACTAGAACACCTTCCCATGGTGCTCGACGCCGACGCGATCCCCGATGGATGCCCCCAATGGCTCACGCGCCGCACCGGGGAGCGGCCCGCAGCCAGAATCTGGACACCGCATCCGGGGGAATTCGAGCGTTGGTCGGGGGTTCCAAGGAACAACCGGTCGGCGCAGGAACAAGCGGCCAGGGAGTTGGCCGAAATGCTTGGGGTGGTGATCCTCTTGAAAGGTCACCGGTCACTGATCACCGACGGAATCCATGCCGAGCACAATCCGACTGGGTGCCCAGAGATGGCAGCCGGAGGCGCCGGGGACTGCTTGACTGGACTTCTGGCCGCCCTGCTGGCTCAAGGACTTCCCGCCTGGGACGCAGCCCGCCTTGGGGCTCACCTGCATGGACTGGCCGGGCAGTTGGCGGCCAAGCGTCTGGGAAGCCCAAGCGTTCTGGCCACCGATATAATAGAATCATTCCCCACTGCTTTCCGCCAGCTTCGCTCACCCCAGGACACCGATGCTCCGCTTGGTCCGCCCTAACGCTTCCATCGATCCGGATTTGCAAAGGCGCGTCCTGGCGATCGGCAATTTTGATGGTGTCCATCTGGGGCATCGTCATCTTCTAGAGCAGCTTCTTCGGATGGCTGTCCAGCACCACGCCCAACCTCTGCTGGTGACTCTGGATCCGCCACCCCTGCACTGGCTGGCGCCCGATCGCTGCCCCAAGCCGCTGACGACGCTGGCCAGGCGCGCCCAACTGGCCGAAGAAGCTGGGGTTGGTGATACCGTGGCTTTGACCACCTCCCCGGAACTGCTGCAGATGGAAGCGGAGGCATTCTTCGAGCGAGTGATTCTCGAACAGTTTCAGGCGATCGGCTTGGTGGAAGGCCCCAACTTCCACTTTGGCAAGGATCGCCGAGGGACGCCGGAGTTGCTTCGGCAGTGGTGCGAGGAGCGAGGATTGGAACTGGGAATCATCGAGCGGCAAGGGGAGGCTGGCCAGATGATCTCCAGCAGCCGAATCCGACAGGCCCTGAGCGAGGGGAAGATCGATTCGGCCAACCAGTGGCTGGGGTATCCCTATCGACTGGAAGGCAAAGTGGCAGCCGGTGCCCGGCGCGGCCGACAGCTCGGTTTTCCCACCGCCAATTTGTCCGAGGTTCCTGTGCTCATCCCAGCCGAGGGAGTTTACGCCGGACATGCCACGACCGCGATGGGAACCTACCCGTCAGCGATCCACATCGGACCCAACCCGACTTTTGGCGAACCGGACCGGAAGATCGAAGTCCATCTGCTGGACTTCCAAGGGGACCTTTACGGTCAACCGATCGCTGTCGATCTGGTGGCTCGGCTACGTGGCATCACCCGCTTTGAAGATGCCGCTGCCCTCCAGAAACAGCTGCAGCAAGACATCCACTTGGCCAGAGAACTGCTGCGCCGCTGACCAAATCCCTTGCGGCGAGCAGAGCCACCAGAAGGGGGCTCAAGCTATTCGTGGCGGATACGACGGCGCGGAGCCATCTTGATCCCAACCACCACGGCGATGGATGCTGGGGTATCAAGCCGACTTCATGAGGCTCTTCAGGAATGATCGTGGCTTCGGAGCCTGAGCGACTGCTTTTGATCGTACTCGTCCTCGCACTCCATGACATGGTACTCGGACTCCAAAAGAAGCATTGGGACACTGGGGCATCAAATAGGAGTAGGAGCCCCGTAGGGTGTGTGAGCCGGTCGTGGGCCAAACGACTTGCTGACGGGCATGGCCCCCGAGACTCTTTGTGACGCCGGCTAGCTTGGGCGACTCGACCGCGAACACACCAGAACCAAACGTTCCTTTCGAGCACGAGCACGAGCACGAGCACGAGCACGATCACGAGTAGGAGCACGATCACGAGTAGGAGCACGAGCAGGAGTAGGAGTAGGAGTAGGAGCCCGGTAGGGTGTGTGAGCCGGTCGTGGGCCAAACGACTTGCTGACGGGCATGGCCCCCGAGACTCTTTGAAACACCTGCTAGCCCGGTCGACTCAACCGCGAACACACCAGAACCAAACGTTCCTTTCGAGCACGATTACGAGGACGAGCACCGACCGACGCAGCGGGCTGAGCACGAGTTCGGAACGGATCCCGTGGGCCAGAACGTCCTGTTCGCGAGATAGATCCGCGACTAGCATTTCTTCGCGTTCTGGTCTCTTCGCGTGATACCAGCGGCATGGTTTCCCAACCACCGAAGGCGATCCCAAGATAAAAAGCTTTAAGGCTTGGTATCGATGATCCATCGTATTCCCATGACGGTGCAGCGGAACCCGCGACCGATCGTTTTCCATTGAGGCAGGCTGTGGCCGACGGTCGCAATTTTGTCCGACTGGCCGGACAGCGTGGCGTGACTATGATGCAATCGTGGCTTATCCTTAGGCATAGCCAGGACTTTCCGTGGCGTTTTTCTGCCAGTTTCGATGCGGAAGTAGCATCAGAAGGGAACCGATGGCATCCCCAAGCGTCGGGCTTTTGAAGGTACTCTACGACGGGCACTGCCGCTTTTGCTGCAGCCAGATCGGTTTGCTGAAGCGTCTGGACTGGTTTTCCCAGTTGACCCCCATTTCGCTCCATGATCCGCAAGCCGCCCAGGTAGCCCCTGACCTGTCGTTCGACCAGATGATGGATCAGATGTGGGTGGTCTTGCCGGATGGATCCAAAGGGGGTGGCATCCACGCGGTGCGGCTCCTTGCCCGGAAGATGCCGACCCTTTACCCGCTCCTTCCGCTCCTTTATTTCCCGGGGACATTGCCGCTTTGGGACTGGGCATACCGAACCGTCGCGCGCTATCGATACCGGCTGGCCGGCAAGAACTGCTCGGAAGGCACTTGCCAACTCCACGGGCGGCGTTGAACTGGTCGCTGGCAGAGCCTCCCTGTCCAAAGGAGGCAGGTTTTTCGCACCCTGATCGGCGCCGGCAGGTGTCAGATACCGTATATTCAATCGATGTGATGGGATGTAGCCGGCAGCGCCCTCTGTTTGCCTGCCATCGCAGCCTCCAATCCCTTTAAGACCGAAAGCACTGGTGCGTATGTCTGTTTCCTGGGAAGCGCTGTTCCAGCAACTGAGAAGCCACCAGCGATTTATTCTGACCAGCCACATCCGCCCCGACTGCGATGCGCTGGGCAGCGAGCTGGGGATGGCCGGCATCCTCGAAGCGATGGGCAAGCAGGTCCAGATTCTCAATGGCCATCCCACCCCACCCAGCCTTGCGTTCCTGGATCCGGCCGAACGGATCCAGGTAATCGGTCAGGATATCGATCCGGACGACGTGCGCGGCGACTGCCTGATGGTGCTCGACACCAGTGCCTGGGCGCAGCTTGGACCGATGGCCGAGGTGGTACGACGCTTTCCCGGTACCAAGTTGGTGCTCGATCATCATGTCGGTGAAGATGACTTGGGTGCGATCTTGTTCAAGGACACCAGCGCGGAGGCAACGGGGACTCTAGTCTTCCAGTGCGCTCAAGGGTTAGGGATTCCGGTCACGCGATCGATCGCCAAACCGCTTTACGCCGCCATCGCGACCGATACCGGCTGGTTTCGTTTTGGCTCAACCAACAGCCGAACCTACCAAGTGGTCGGGCAATTGGTCGATGCCGGCGCCAGCCCCTCAGAGATCTATCGCGATCTTTACGAATGCGACACAATCGGCCGCGTGCGTCTGCGAGGCAGAATCCTGGCGAGGGTCTCCGAGGCGCTGGAGGGGCAGATCGTCCATACCTATGTGAAGAAGGAAGATTTCACGGAGACTGGCGCCCTGCCCAGCGACACCGAGGACGTGATCAATCAGACGCTTGCGATCGCGGGCACCAAGGTCGCGTTCATCATGATCGAACAGCTAAAAGGAGGCTACAAGATCAGCTTCCGAAGCCGCTGTCATGTCGATTGCAACCAGCTTGCAGGGCTTTTTGGAGGCGGTGGGCACCGCGCTGCGGCCGGTGCTTTTCTCGAAGGGGACTTCGTCGACATTCAGCGCCGCCTCCTGGACGCGGCGGTCGATGCCTTTCAGCGACCACCTACGTCGACCTGATCCCGAGCGACAAACCAGCGCTGCAGTTCAGACTTTCTGCTGTGCAGACTTTCTGCTGTGTAGACTTTCTGCTGTGTAGACTTTCTGCTGTGTAGACTTTCTGCTGTGTAGACTTTCTGCTGTGTAGACTTTCTGCTGTGCAGACTTTCTGCTGTGTAGGGACTCTGCTTCGCAGGCACTCTGCAGAGGAGCCGTCAGGCAGATTTTCCCGCCTTGGGCAATCCGAAGCCCGCCCCTTCCGCTCCACCCCCTACTGGGGTCGAACCCTTCCCGATCCTATTGGCTCGGCTGGCCCCCCCTTGGGTGGCTCAGGAACCGGGATCAGCAGTTCAAACGCTTCGTCGAACATCTTTTCCCCGTAAACCAGTTCGCCCCCCTGGTGGCCCACCACGCCCACCAGCGCCGCTAGGCCCAGCAGCCCCACACGCCAAATGATTCGGGACATCCGAGCACCCTCGCGCAATCCTGCCAGCGCGAAGTAACTGAGGACGGCGCCCAGGAAGGCGATGGAGACCCCCAGCCAGCGGTGCCAGAAGAAGGTCGAGTCCTTGAATTGGTCCAAGGGGGTGAAAGGGAGTTGGTAGCCCTTTAGCTCGGCAAAAGACCAACCAGCTGCTGCGGCAGCGATCGCCCCTAGCGTCCCCAGCCAGAGACAAACGGCGGCGAAGCGATCGGCCGATCGACCGAAGACCAGCGATGCGGGCACCGCCACGGCGCCCACCACCAAAAGAGCGATCGGGAAATGGACTAGGGCGGGATGAAAATAGCCATAGAATCGCCACAGCCTTTCGGGCCAGCTTCCCGAAACACCGCGCACCTTCGGCCCTTCCTCTTCGGGGACTCCCAGCGCTTCAGGCCACTGAGCCCCCTGCTCAATCCACCACCGAATCGTCGCCAGCTCGGACATCGTCAACGGCTCCTCCGACACCGGCGGCATCACCTGACTTTCCTCTGCGTCGGGATCGGCAGTCAGGTAGTCGGTCCAAAGACTTGATGCCGACACATCCCCCGGCTCGATGTAGCCCAGCACGGTATCGCGGTCATCGATCCGAAAATCGGCCTTGGCATCCTCCGCTCCATGACAGCTTTGGCAGCGCTTTTGAAAAATCGGCATCACATCGCGGCGGAAGAGCACCTGAGGTCCAGTCGCCTGCTCAGAGGTCAAGCTGGCTGATGGGTCACCCAAGGCCTTTGCCTCATCGCTAGTAGCTACCTGCGTTTCGGCAGCCTGCGATTCTTCCTGCGACATCGCCAACTGCATTCCCAGGGGAAGTAGGAATAGGCAGCACCCGAAGGCAAGCAGCCGCAGCTTCGAGGCAACGTCACCTGGGGTTTGGAAGCGATTCATCGGCAGTACTCCTCGTAATCAGTCCATCGCTGGAAAGGCAGATTGGCGGCATGGCTGCAAAAGCAGCAGCGGCAAACGATCGCCAGGCGACATCCGGTGGAGGGGGGTTGGGTGGGAACCACGCAGGGGCTCGATCGCTGCTCTTCGCATCGCGGTCGCGGCTCCTGGGCAAACCTCATTGTGGTTCAATCGGGTATTGGTGACTAGGTCGCCCAAGCCTTCGAGGGGGTTTGCGACGATCTGTCACTTGGCTTGGTAGCTCCCGTAGACAACAGGAGCATCCGCCCGATTTCAGGGTGGCACCAGATGGGGACGCCCTCCTGCCAGGAAGTCGCTGAATCGATCGATTGGGCTGGTCCCGACCTGGCGAGCCCGCAACGCAAACGGCCGACTCCGATCGATCTGTCCATCCAGACGCAAAAGAGCCGCGATCAGGATCAAGTGGCTGCGGTCGGCACCATCGTCTCCTGTGGACTGGAGCACTTGGGTAGCTAGTCGATCCAGCGTCTGGTCCAGAAGTTCCTCAGATTCCTCCGGCAGATAGTTCCGGAGCGATCCCCTCGGCAATTCCTCCGGGCGAATCGCAAGCCCCTGATCCCAGGCGATGGCCAGACGCGTGGCCGCCCAATGGGGAGATTCTCCATGAAGCGCACCCAAAATGGCCTGTCGAAGCCGTACCTCGGCTGGCAACTGCTGAGCGATCTGGTCCATCCCCTGACACGCGCCCCAGGCTTCGTCCAGCTTCCCCTGCTCGACCAGCCGGTCAAGGACTCCCAGAGCCGCATCGCGCCAAGGCTTGGAGGTCGGCACGATGGTTCTGGCGATTGCTGCCGAGCCCATGGGGCCCCGTGGACCGGAGGGTGGATAGGTAGGTGGCACCAGCCCCTCAATCGACTCGCTGGTGCGCCGCGTTTCCAATTTGTCAGGGAGAGTCCCCTCCTGGCGGATTGGAGAAGGCAACTCCTCGTTACTCTGGGATTCCAATGGGCTCTGGGGTTCCAATGGGCTCTGGGATTCCAATGGGCTCTGGGATTCCAGCATCTCGCTGGGAATCGATTCCTGAGTGGCTAGGCTTCTTTGGATGGCCTCGCGGGGACTGGGAAGGATGGCGGAATCGGAATACGGGGGTGGTTCGATCGCCAATCCCTCCCCAACGACTTCGCTCAGCAGGGAGGAAAGAATCGGTTGGTAGCTGCTGCGAGGAATCGGGTCGGTATCGGCAGGTGGGTTCGCCTCCATGCAGGGACAGCCATCCGATCCAGCGACTTGCGACACAGAGAAGGAGTTGGAGCCGATGGTGCTCCATTGCCACGTGGGGACTGGGCTGGATGGACTGGCAGGTCCACCCATGGTCGGCGGGGAGGTGAAGAGAGGAACCGGGCCACTGGGGAGTTGGCTCGAACTACCGCTCCAAATGGATCGGCGACTCCCTCCCCATTTTCGGCTCATCCGGAAATCTTCCCCTGCAGATTCCTCGCACGGGACCACTGCCAGCCATAGGATGCCGATGGTGGTGACGCGAAGCCATCGAGAAGGATATTCCAAAGATTTCACCGATCGCTTTCTCCAGTGAACCACTCCGCATTCCGATCGATCGGCGGCCCGATCGATGCGTCGATGTCGATCGTCCGATCCAGCCGAACATTGCATGGTGGACTCCCTAGCCTTCGGAGCAAACTTCGGAGCAAAACCCAGACAGGTTTGGATCGACAGGTTGCGCAAAGACCGACCTTTCGCTCTCATGACGTTCGGAACGACGCCCCCTTCACGTTTGGAATCTGGCTCCGTTTTCCGTCAAAAAAGAAATCTCTGGTTGGGATTTCTCTCGACGTAACGGCAAAACCGCCCGATGTCGGGCTTGTGGAACAAAAGGAAATCGCGGTAAATGAATGGGTTGGGGGGCCCGTACGGTCAGGGTGGCTTTTACGATTCGGCAAAGGATGAGCGATCGGCATGTCGCAGCGCGTAGTTGTCACTGGCGTCGGGGTCGTCAGCCCGATCGGATGCAATCCCGATTCTTTTTGGGCTGCACTGGTTGCAAACCGCAGTGGGATCGGCCCCTTGGGCTCCATCCCCAAAGGGATCCTGCAGGTCCAGTGCGGTGCCGAAGCGCGGGAGTTCACCGGCCAGATCGATCAGTTTGGGCCGATGGAAAAAGGGCTGGAGCGACAAATTCGCAAGGGCCAGAAGGTGATGTGCCGGGAGATCGAAATGGGGGTGGCCGCCTGCCAATGGGCCCTCCATGACTGTGGGCTGGATGCCAGCCGACGCGATCCCCAACGCACTGGCATTGTCTATGGATCCGACTACATCCTGACACGTCCTGAAGAATTCTCCGACGGGATCGCCGCCTGTCACGACGATCAGGGGCAGTTCCATATCGAACAGTGGCCTTCCCATGGCCTCCCGAAGCTCAATCCCTTGTGGCTGCTGAAATACCTGCCCAACATGCCAGCCAGCCACGTCGCCATCTACAACGATCTCCGCGGGCCGAGCAATTCGTTGACGGTGCGGGAGGCGAGCAATGATCTGGCGATTGCGGAAGCGGCAGCAGTCATTCGACGCGGTGCGGCCGACTGCATGCTGGCCGGTTCCACAGGCAGCCTGGTGCATCCCGTCCGCTCCCTCCATGTCGAAGGACAAGTCCGCCTCGCAAGCGATCGACCCGACCCGACCGAAATGTCCCGACCTTTCCAACTCGATCGCGACGGGATCGTTCTGGGAGAAGGGGCCGCAGCTTTTATGCTGGAGTCGCTGGAGCATGCCAAAAGGCGAGGTGCCTCCATCTATGCCGAACTGGTGGCCACCGCCGCTCACCAAGTGGGACCACGCCCCCAGCGCGATCCGTTCCGGGAGGCCACCCGTCTGACGATCCAAAGCCTCCTTCGTCCGCTCAACCACCAGCTTCCCGATGGCTGGCACCTGCATGCCTGCGGGCGCAGCGATCCCCAGATCGATCTTTCCGAATCGCTTGGAATGGCCGATGCCCTGGGTGACCGACTCCGGCACAGCCCAGTCTTTTGCGGCAAAGGACTCTTCGGTAACCTCGGCGGTGGGTCAGGTGCCGTCGAAGTGGCGGCCTCTCTGATGGCTTTGCGAAATCAACAATTCTTCCCCACACCCAACCGCGATCGACCCGATCCCCAAATCCCGCTCCGACTCGCCGATGGCTCTGAGTCCGATCAGGCCACCGCCGGCTTCCTCCACTGGAGTTTTTCCATGCAGGGACAATGCAGCGGAGTCGCCTTCCGGCGATACACAGAGGAATAGACCCCTCAATAAGGTGGATTTCCGTGATTGCGTGTTGACGTTTTATGGGTTGACGGAATTCGGCTGGGAATTTAATCTTCCAAGCCATAGAAATGGGTGTTCGGTAGCCGATTCCAGGTAGTCTTCTGGGATAGGCTTTCCCAGTTTTTCATCACGACCAGTCTGGCATTGACGTCCGCACGGGGCGTCCGAGGCGAATTACCATGGCGGTTCCCAAGCGGCGTCACTCCAATTCCCGAAGCAACAAGCGACGTTCGCACCATCACAAGCGACCCAAGCAATTGACCGCTTGCACCAAGTGCAGCTACGTCGTTCCCACACATACGATCTGCCCGAAGTGCGGTACTTACATGAATCGCACGGTGGTGGAGATGAGTGCGGAGTATTGAGCCGCCTGTTGGATTGGGGGAGTTGAGGGAATGTGTCTCAACTTGCCCTGCCAACGTGCACTTGCTGATGCATTCCTTCCTTGGACCGTCGCGTTGATTCCTTTGCGATGGTAGACAAACGGTCGGTGCTGAAGTGCCTTTCGCCGTAGGCCCAGAGAGTCGGTTCGCTTGGACATCGGATTGCTCGCCAGAGACGCGGCATCTTTCTGGGTGTTTGGATCGCTGTCAGTGGGATCAAGCAAACCCATGGTTGGATCAGGGGTAGCTGAGGATCTCATCGAGTCCAGTGGCCGAGGTTCTATGGCCCCAGTTCGATAGGGAAGCAAATGGGAATGACAGGTCATGTGCTTCTTTTTCCCGGTCAGGGGGCTCAGGTGGTCGGGATGGGATCTGGGATTGTCGCCAGATCAGAGCGAGCGGCTCAGTTGTTTGCCGACGCCGGCCGGATTCTTGGTTACGACCTGCTGAAGCTTTGCGTGGAGGGACCCGAAACGCAGCTGCACGCAACCCAGTACAGCCAGCCCGCTCTGTTTGTCCATTCCATTGCGTGCCTGGAAGCGAAGCGCTGGGAATCGCCCGAGTGGGATTCCCAGTTGGTCGCCGTTGCAGGCCTGAGCTTGGGAGAGTATTCGGCGTTGGTCGCTGCAGGGGCCGTCGATTTTGAAGATGCCTTACGTCTGGTCGATGCGCGTGGCAAAGCGATGCAGCAGGCTGCCGACCAAGTGGCCAGTGGCATGGCGAGCGTGCTTGGACTGGATGCCGCGCAGGTGGAGAGCCTCTGCCAAACCGCTCGTCTGCCCGGGCAACTGCTGCAGCCTGCCAACTGGCTTTGCCCAGGAAACACCGCCATTTCGGGCCATTTGGAGTCGCTGGTGGCCAGTGAGCCGATGGCGCAGCAAATGGGAGCGATCAAATGGATCCGGCTGCAGGTGGCAGGTGCCTTCCACACTGCGCTGATGGAGTCCGCGGTTCAGCAACTTCAGGCAGCACTGCGCCAGACCCCCTTCAAACAGGCTCGCGTTCCGGTCGTTTCCAATGTCGATGGCAGACCGCACCAGAGTCCTGAAGAGTTCCAGGAATTGCTTGCCAGACAGGTCGCCTCCCCAGTGCTTTGGGAATCGTCGCTACGGCACCTCTTGAGCCTATCGCCCGACTGCTTCTACGAAGTGGGGGTGGGGCGTGTCCTGGCGGGAACATTGAAAAGAATCGAGCGTAAGGTGGTTTGCCACAGCCTAGGGGATGAACCCTCGGCATAATAAGCTGCCCATGGGTCGTTCCGATGGGACGATCAAAGGGGGAAGCCAATCAGGGGATCCAACGACTTCCATTTGAAAACAGGATGGTGAAGAACGATGAGCGACACCAAGGGACTGGGATTGAGCGCCGAGCTAAGTGGGCAGATCGCTATGGTCACCGGCGCTTCGCAAGGGTTGGGGAAGGCGATCGCTTTGCGTTTGGGGCAGTGTGGTGCCAAGGTTTTCTGCATCGCCCGCAACGCATCGAAGCTCGCTGACACGGTGCAAGCGATTCAGGCATTTCCGAGCGGTCAGGCCGAGGCGGTCGCCTGTGATGTAACGGACCGGGAGGCGGTGGCCAGCCTCTTTCAGCAATGGGAAGATCGAGGCGAACGGCTAGATATCCTCGTCAACAATGCAGGGATCACCCGCGACACCCTGCTGCCGGTCATGAATGACGATCAGTGGGATCAGGTGCTGGCATCCAACCTAACCAGCTGCTTTCTATTCAGCCGCGCCGCGGCTCGCCTGATGATGCGGCAGCGCTACGGAAGAATCATCAATATCTCCAGCGTTTCCGGACTGATCGGCAACGCAGGTCAAACCAACTACTCCGCCACCAAGGCCGGCATGATCGGGCTGACTCGTTCTCTGAGCAAGGAGTTGGCCAAGCGGAAGGTCACCGTCAATGCGGTCGCTCCCGGGTTCATCGCCAGTGAAATGACCGAGATGCTGGGGGAGGAAATCCTGGCGAAAGTCAAGGAACGGATCCCTGCGGCGCGGATCGGCACCGCCGACGACGTCGCCGCCTGCGTTCTTTTCCTTGCATCACCGGCCGCTAGCTACGTCACCGGCCAGGTGCTGACCGTCGATGGTGGCATGACCGGCTGATCGCGCCGGAAGAGGACGGAAACCGAGCAACCGGAAAGATTTTCCCAGGTTGACTGGCCGAAAGCACCCTATCCGCCTTCATGCCTTGACCTGGTTTGCTAAAATCCTCTATCTTTGCGACCGCAGTGGATCGGGGAAATGAAACGGCAAGGGAGCTCGCAGGAGACCTTTTGCCCATCGCCTCACCTGCTGCGGAAGCAGGAGCGATTCCTGCAAATTGGAATAAGCATTCACCTAAGAGTTGTCTTTTAGCGGAGGGAGTTCCTTCTATGGCGACCATTGAGGAACGCGTCATCAAGATTGTTTCGGAACAGTTGGGCGTCGAGAAAGACAAGATCAAGCCAGAGACCCATTTCGTCAACGATCTGGGCGCTGACTCGCTCGACACCGTCGAACTGGTGATGGAACTAGAGAGCGAATTCGACATCAGCATCCCAGAAGAAGCGGCGGAAAAGATCCAACGCGTAGGTGAAGCTGTCGATTACATCGAAAAGCATCAGAACTGACGCAATCGGTGTTTGGGGACTGAGTGGACCAAATGAAGCGTCGAGTTGTGATCACTGGACTTGGGGTTGTCACACCCTTAGGGTGCGATGTCCCAATGCTCTGGGAGAGGGTTTTGGCTGGTGACAGCGGCATTCATCCGCTGACCATTCGGCCTACCGAAAACCATAAGGTTCGATTCGGCGGAGACATTCCCGATTTCGACCCAAGCGGTATCGTCGACGCAAAAGAAGTGAAACGGCTCGATCGTTTCACCCTCTTCGCCATGGTTGCAGCTCATCACGCGATCCGTGACTCAGGGCTTGCATTCGATCGCGAAGACCCATACCGATGCGGCGTCATCATCGGTTCGGGAATCGGTGGTCTGAATGAAATTGAAGACCAGATGGAGCGACTTTTTGCCAAGGGTCCGGACCGCGTCAGTCCGTTCACCATCCCCAAAATGATGCTCAATGCGGCCGGTGGTAATGTGGCGATCAGTCATGGGATGCGCGGACCGAATTTCGGCGTCGCCACCGCCTGCGCTAGCGCGACCAACGCGATGGGGGACGCGCTGAAGTATCTTCAGACCGACGATGCCGATGTGATTGTTACCGGCGGCAGCGAAGCGGCCATCACAGCGATGGGACTGGCTGGCTTTGCCAACATGAAAGCCCTGTCGACAAGAAGCGATTCACCGCAAGAAGCCAGTCGCCCTTTCGATCTCCAACGGGATGGCTTTGTCCTGGCGGAAGGGGCGGGCATCCTGGTTTTTGAGGAACTGGAGCATGCGCGGCAACGAGGCGCCAGGATTTATGCCGAAGTGATTGGATTTGGCGCCAGTTGCGATGCAGGTCACATCACGCAACCAGATCCCTTGGGGACGGGGGCCGCGCGCGCCATGAGCAACGCACTAAGGAGCGCGGGAATCGACGCCTCTCAGGTCGACTACATCAATGCCCACGGCACCAGCACCCCGCTGGGGGACAAGGCCGAGACGCAAGCGATCAAAGCCGTCTATGGGGAATCGGCTCGCAAGGTTTCCATCTCCAGCACCAAAGGACACCTAGGCCACTCTCTGGGAGCCAGCGGTGGTATCGAAATGGTGCTCGCCGTGAAAAGCGTCTTTCATAATCTGATCCCCCCCACCATCAACCTGACCGACCCGGATCCCGAGTGCGATCTGGACTACACGCCACTGACTCCCAAAGAACGTGTGGTTCGAATCGCCATGAACAACAGCTTCGGATTCGGTGGGCACAACGCCAGTATTCTCTGCAGCAAGTTCACTGGCTAGGCGACCCAAGCCCTTCTCAACGTAGGTCGCTTCAAGCCCAGCAGACCCGTAGGGTGTGTGAGCCGGGGTGAGGGCTTTAGACGGTGATGTGGTAAAACCTGCCCCGCGAACAGACCAGGGGTTGGTATCGGCGCGTGACATTGGTTCTGGTGTGTTCCGCGGCGGATAGGCTTGCGCGCGGTGCCGGTGACAAACAGGCCGCCTCACACACCCTACGAAGAGGCGCCGGTGTGTGAGCCGGTCGTGATTGCTGGAAAGAGCCGTAGGGTTGGTATCGGCGCGTGACATTGGTTCTGGTGTGTTCCGCGGCGGACAGTCTTTCGCGCGGTGCCGGTGACAAATAGGCCGCCTCACACACCCTACGAAGAGGCGCCGGTGTGTGAGCCGATCGCCTATTTTTCTGCCTTGTCACCGCGCTGCAGCCACTCGACCCAAACCGCGTCCAGAAGCAGCTGCGCGGCATGATAGACCACCATCGGCAGGATGCTGACCCCACAGTCGATCCCCAGCTTCAGGCCCACCATCAGCGTCTTCTGGCTGCCTGCGATCGCCACCGCCACCCGGTTGCTGCGTGACGCTCCGATCCAGCCGCTGGCCCACCAACCGGCTGCCAGCATCGCCAAATGCATTGCCGAAGCGACCAGCACCACCATCGCAATCGACTGCCAGCCAGCCGACTCCTGACCGGCTCGCGGCAACCCCATCTGGATCGCCCCCAGCAAGACCATCCAAAGAATCCCCAGCTGGCAGATCACCCCGACCACTTTCTTTGCGTTTTTCATCTGCTGCTGGATCGCCGGCATCGATCCCAACCACTGCCCCAGCGCCATGGGCAAAAGTACCAGCAGGGCCAGATCGGTCAGCATCGGCAGCGGTTGGACGGTTACTTCCCTCCCCATCAGAAGACTGATCCATAGCGGTGCGATCCAGAAACAATTCGCATTGGTGACGATTGTCACCAGGATCGCCAAACTGTCGTTACCCGACCCTCGACGTGTCCAAAGGGCTGCCGATGCCAAGGTACAAGGCACCACGGCGGCAACGATCATGCCGCCTGCCAGATCGGTCGACCATCCCCAGGTCATCCACCAAGCCAAAAGTGGGAGTGCGACCACATTGAGCGATATCGCCAGCAACGCCTCCCGCCATGCCCGAATCGCCTGAAGAAGTTGGGATGCCGGAACCGGTAGCGCCATCAGAAAAAGGACGATGGCCACTGGAGCCTGTCTTAGGAGGGGCACGCGACTGATCCCCTCCCATCGCTGGGCCTGCAAGCCCCCGATCACCAAACAGCAGGCCAAAGCGCAAAGAAACCACTGCTCCTTGAGAAACCTCAATCCCATCGCATCCTTTCATCCCACTGGGGCCCGGGGCTGGCTGGTCTACCCTCAGCATCCTCTTTCGCCTGTCGCATCCAGTCACTGCAGATTAAACTAAAGGAGTGGAGGGCACAAAGGTCGGCCAACCAATCGCACGCCTGATTTCGATCTTCGCACCAGGTTTCTCATGCTCCGCTACTGGACCGCCGGCGAATCCCACGGCAAAGCACTGATCGCTCTTATCGATGGTTTCCCTGCAGGTCTTCAGATCGACCCCCACGCGATCGACCGCGACCTGCGGTTGCGGCAGGGCGGCTATGGTCGCGGCGGCCGGCAAAAACTGGAAACCGATACGGTTGAAATCCTGACTGGCATCTGGCAGTCGGTGACGCTTGGATCGCCTCTGACGCTGCAGGTCATCAACAGCGACTCCAAACTGGAACGGCTCAAGGAACTCCCTCGCCCCCGGCCGGGCCATGCCGATCTGACAGGAGCCATCAAGTACCTTGGGTCGATTCGTGGCGTGCTTGAGCGATCGAGCGCTCGGGAGACAGCCGTGCGCGTCGCCGCCGGTTCCCTGACGCGGCAACTGCTTTCGGCCTTTCAGATCGAAGTCCTGGGCTATGTCGTGGCGCTGGGGGGTATCCCAATTCCCGCCGTTCGGGGATCGATGGCCGAACATCGTGCCTTGCGCGATGCATCGGCCATCTATTCGCTCAACCCCGAAGTCGATCCTGAAGTCTGCGCGGCGATCGATCGAGCTGCTGACGAGGGAGATACTCTGGGGGGCCTGATCGAAGTGCGCGTCGAAGGCCTTCCTTTCGGACTTGGTACCCATGCGCAGTGGGACCGCAAACTCGATGGCAAATTAGCGCAAGCCGTCATGGCCGTGCAGGCGATCAAGGGAGTCGAAATCGGCTTGGGCTTCCAGGCAGCTCATCTCCCCGGATCCCAGGTTCACGATCCGATTCACTACGATCCCGCTCAGCGACAAAGCCCCAATCTGGGCTACGTCCGCCCCACCAACCATGCCGGTGGTCTGGAGGGTGGAATGACCAACGGCCAGCCGTTGGTGGTGCGAGCCGCCAAGAAGCCGATCAGCACCCTCCGAAAACCACTCGATTCGATCGAGATGGATTCGAAGGAGCCGCATCGCGCCAGTTACGAACGGAGCGACGTGTGCGCGGTCCCTGCTGCGGCCATCATCCTGGAGTCGGTGGTTGCCTTCGAGATCGCGGCCGCCCTCATCGACAAATTCGGCGGTGACAGCCTCCAGGAAATGCAGGCCCGTTACCAATTGTTCCTGGAGCTGGCCGCGAAGCGATAAGCCGATCGAACTGGAAGCGGTTCAGGCTCGCCTTTTGCCACCAACCGCTACGGCTTCTCGCTCATCGGACAAGTACACTCCCATCGTTGGCAACCGGGACATCCACTTCCATACTTCTTCTGCAGCGCCTGACTCAGATCGACCCCCGCGACATTGGCGATGGTCGCCAGCCACGCGATCACATCGGCGAATTCTTCATGCAGATTCTCGCGGTCCCCTGTTCGCAGAGCGGTCGCTAGTTCCCCCACCTCCTCCATCAGCCACATGAAGGTGCCGTCGACCCCTCGCTCGCGGTCCTTTTCAAAATACATCGTCCGGATCTGCTGCTGGAAATCCTTCAGCGATACATCTGCTGCTCGGTCGTCCATCGTTGCTCCATTTGGCTCGTTGTTGCTTTTCCAGTCGACCTGAACTGGTCGACCGATGGTACTCCATGGCTCCGAAAGGAATCGTACTCTTGCGCTCACCGGGATCCAGGCGTCCAGATCTTCTGCTGCTGCAATACCATTGCCCACCCGTCGACTCCCCCACCCTGCCCCGCCGGCGACCGCCGGGCCTTGATCCTTAGGTAGGGAGCGATGAACTGGCAGCGATGCGCGAACGAGCCGATCGGCTGGTCGGGCTTGCCGTGCTGCGGTTCCCGAATATCCTCGATCACCATCCCAGCGCGGCAGATACCGCCAAGAATGGACTCCAGGCTATGCGCAAACTCCATCGTACCCGGCTCCCTCAGACGGCTTGGTCCCACCGGGCTGTCGACTGCGACACCACTGCCAGCTGGATGATCGATCCGGTACTTCCCTCCCAGCGGTTCCAGGGAGGCCTGCAGGTTCATCGGCTGCTTGTGCTGGGAGATATAGAGCCCACCGGGGCGCAGCACTCGGGCCACCTCGCGAAAGACCGGCAGTGGCTGCTTCACATAGCAGGTGCTGACTGGATGGATCACTAGGTCGAACGCGGCATCCTCCAGCATCGGCATCGAAACCATCGATGCTTGGATCAGTCGTACGGAGAGCTTTCGTTCGGCGGCTACCCTTCGATCCAATTCCAGCATCCCAGGGCTAAGATCAACCACCGTCACATCGGCCCCTGCGGAGGCATAAAGAGCGCTGTGTCTGCCCCCACCGGCCGCCAGGGCCAGGACCCGCCACCCTCGAATATCGCCCCCCAACCACCCCACCTCATCGACCACTTCCAGGGGTCGTCGCAGTTCGTCGTCCTTGGCGGGTTGGGCCAGTGGGTGAGCCAGATTGGCCATGCGGTCCCAAGCCGCGGCGTTGATTTTCTCTTCGTCAGCCGCCGCCCAACGATCTCCCAAGGAACTGACTTCTTCCTCCCCGCTGCTCATCGATTCCCTCCCTGCTCCCCCGCGATCCCCTCCAGCAATCGTCGCTCGACCTCCCCTAGATCGCTCCATCGTCCCTCGTTCACCCAGTGGACGACTGGCTGCCTGGGTTCGCGTGCCGCCGCCCCCAACCATTGGCTAAGGCGCCGCCAGGCCGCCACACTGGGCCAACCTTTCAGTTCCAGATAGATCACTCGTCCGTGGCGATCGTAGAGCTGTCCGTCCAGCTGCCATCGTCGGGTCGCTTCGCTTCCGGTCCATACCCAAGATCCATCCGGCTCGAAAAACATCCCGGCTTCATCCCCCACCAACTGCTCGAACTCCTCGAACGCCATGTCCCATCCGGATGAGGGTCCGAACGCAGGATGGGTGGTGTCTAGAGAAGTCGCTTCTCGACTTTTCAGGTCGGTCTGCGACAGTTCATCTGCTGCCCCATCGATCACATAGATACGAAGGAATAGCTCGGGCGTACCCAGTGGGTCGGTGGGGTCGATCATTCCACTTTCTCCCGATCGACCGATGCACTGACCCAGCGATGGTATGCGGTGCTGCTAGCCGCTTCGATCGAAAGCAACTCGGGCACCTCGTAAGGATGCAGCCGTTCCAGACATCGCAAGACTGCCTGACGGCAGCTGGGTAACGTCTTGATCTGCAAGCGAAATTCCCTGGACGACTCCAGTTGGCCTTCCCAGCGATACCAGCTTTCGATCGGTCCATCGATCTGAACGCAGGCGGCCCACCGACTTTCGATCAACTCGCGCGCGATCCGCTGGGCCTGCTCCATCTGAGCGACGGTGGTGCAGATCATCAAAAGAGGCTCACTCCCGGATGTTTTGGGCATCGACTCCTGCGAACCGTTCGATCGTTCCATCGAAACCTCCTGCCGATAGCGAACGAGTCAATCCTTAAGAAATGCCTGCCTCAATTCTTCGATCGCCTCATCGGGCATCGGCTGAATCGGGCCGAGGGCAGAGGCCTGAAGAATCGCCTCCGCCGTTGTCTCCAGCACCTCCAGCCGATCGAAAGTCTCCAGGACGTCACCACCCACCACCAGGACACCGTCGTTGTCCATCAGTACCACAGGATGATCCGTATTGATCTCCTGAGCGATCGACTCTGGCCGGTCGAACGCTCGGCCAAAAGTAGCTCGCAGCACATCGCGCAGGAAGAGATAACTTTCGGGGATGGTGCGTGAGCGAAGTGGGGCATCGACGACGCTGAATGCAGACGCGTGGACGGGATAGGCATTGGCGATCGACCCCACCCAGGGGTGCAGCCGATAGATGGCTCGGTGCAGCGCCGCAGCGCGACTGGGCCGCCCGGTGGTATGCGCTACCCCTTGGCGGACCCGCACCAATTGCTCGGCTGTCAATCCGCTGCGATGCGCTCGGTAGGGAGTGATCAGGAAGTCATCGCTACCCAGCCGCGCCGAAAAGGTCCCTTCGGTGCTGATGATCAGTCGCTGCTGGTATCCGCGCCGAACGAAATGAGCCAACTCGCGGCGCAGCTCCTTCTCCCTAGTCGATACCTCCAGAAGCTTCGGGGAGGTAGGCATCCGCTCGGCATTTTGAGCGGTTGCCAGTTGGTGGTCCGACAACTGCCGTGGCTCACCCAGGCCGCGCGCCGCCAGTTCGGTCAGCGCCGTGAATTCCAACGTCTCAAAACGCTGAAAAGCGTGCCGCAGGCTCTCTCCCCCAACCACCACCCCATGGTTCTCCAGAATCACACAGCGAGCCCCAGAGGCAAACGATTCCGCGATGCATTCCCCCAGCCGCTGACTGCCGGGAAGGGCATAAGGGGCCATGGCGACATCCTGGCAGACCTCATGCGACTGGCGAAACATCCGGACTCGCGGAAGCTGGCGGGCGATGCTGAAGGCGACCAGCGCCACCGGATGGGCGTGGACGATCCCCCGCACCTCAGGCGCCGCCCGGTAGATGGCTTGGTGAAATGGCAGTTCACTGGAGGGTCGGTGTCGCCCATCCACCACCCCATCGGACCGGACGCAGACAATATCGTCGCGCGTCATCTGTCCCTTGTCGACGCGGCTGGGGGTGATCCAAATGTCTCCCTCGGGGGTGAGAATCGAGAGATTGCCCCCGGAGGTGGTCGTCATGCGATGGCGGTAGATTGCATCGATCGTGGTCGCGATTTCATCGCGAGGTGGAACGAGCGGATCGTCGAACGGTTGCGTGGTCGGATCCATGGTCCGCTAGCTCCTGATAGGTTTTCAGACGATAGGGAATCTGGACGTAATCGAGCACCCGGCAGAGGCCCCTCAAGGCGATCCCCAGGCCATCGGGACCGCTGTAGCCGCCAAATTGCCCGCCCCCTTTCACGTGAGGCTCCAGATCCAAAAACACCCCATCGGCTCCTCGACGGCGCATCCTTCGCTCGATCTTCGGCAATTCCTCTTTCAGGTCGCGCAGAATCGCCTCATGGCCACTGTCTCCCTGGTCGGCCGGGACGAAATGCTTCAGCGATTCTTCGTCGACGTGTCCCTTGCGACCGGTGGGATTCGGATTTCGGTAATCTTTGATATGCAGCCAACCAAGACCTGGCTTCATCGCCAGATATTCTTCGTAGACCTGCTGCGTCGTCATCCCCTGACAGACCAGATTCGCGCCATCGAAGATCAGCACCAGTGCCGCACTGCCAATCGCTCGATGCATCTGCCCCAGCAATTGGCCCGTCTGCCCCACCAGATTCGCTTCCACCTCCAGACCGAACGTCAATCCTTCCTTATCGCAGACCTCGGCGATCTTCCCTACCTGGTCGATCGCCTGCGCCAAATGCGGTCCAGGATCGCTCCCCTTGGGATGGTAGAAGGAGAAACCGCGGATCAGCTTCGCGTCGAGCGCATGGGCTTGCGCGCACGCCTGCTTGACATCCTTCTGCAGGTATTGCTTGAAAGGGACGTAGCGGTTGGATGTACCGTCCTCGACATCCAGCAGCTTCACCTTGCCGATCGGGGAACCGATCGAGGAGATCGACAGACCATAGTCGCTGGCCATTTTGCGGACTACCGCTAGCTCCGACTTCTCCAGCAGCATCACATTCTTGACCCCCTGCCCCACATCGATGAAGCGCAGGGTCATGTAGCGAAGCCCTAGAGCGGCCATGGTGCACATTTGCGCGGTGGCGTTCTTATCGGAAGCCGCCTCATCCGCAAAACCGCTCAGCAATACCTCCACCGAATCGCTCATCTGCTTCTCCCTCTGGCCGTCGCCAAAAAACCCGCGATCCCCCTCCAGCCAAGCCGACTGCTAGTCCAAGCCCCGGTCGATCAACTCTCCACTGGATGCTGGACGCGAATCACCGAAGTGATCCCGCCACGCGCGTTCCACCGACTTTCGATCATCACCCGACGTGGCTGCACCATGTCGATGAAGTCGTCGAGAATCCGATTGGTGACGTTTTCATAGAAGATCCCCTCCTGACGAAAACGCTGCAAATAAAGCTTCAGGCTCTTCAGCTCCACAATCGATCGGTCAGGGACATACCGGAAAACCAGCGTCCCGAAATCGGGCTGACCCGTCTTGGGGCAGACCGATGTGAATTCGGGGCAGACGATTTCGATCTCGTAGGGTCGATCCGGGTAGGAATTCTCGAAACACTCCAGAACTTCACGAAATGGCGTTCCCACGGGGATGGCTCCTTGATCGAAGGGGAGGGTCGGTCGTACGATCGGTGGACCGACACTAGGTGTTGGTTATTGTCACCATTCTAGGTTCCGCGAACAGCCACCCCACTCCGCCACCCCACTCTGCGAAGCATCGCCCCAGCTTATGGAGATTTGCGAGTTCTACCACAGCCGACAAGGAGAAGGACTGCTGACGGGCACTCCCTCCATCTTCCTTCGCACCAGTGGCTGCAATCTGCGATGCGGTTTCTGCGATACCCCCTTTGCTTCTTGGCAACCGGAGGGTGAGACGGTCGCGATCGCCGAATTGTCCCAGCGGATTCTTTTGGACCCCATCTCCCACGTCGTCATCACCGGCGGGGAACCGATGGTCTGGAATTCAATCCAGAATCTCACCGAAACGCTGGTCCAGGGAGGGAAACATGTGACGATCGAAACCGCCGGAACCATCGACCGACCGGTCGCATGCAACCTCATGTCGATCAGCCCCAAGCTGAGCAACAGCGATCCAGATCCTCTGCGTGCTGGTCGGTGGTTGGACAGGCACCAAAAGCGACGGCAAAAAGCACTGCAGGTTGTTCCCCAACTGATCGCGCGTTACCCATACCAACTGAAGTTTGTTGTTGCCACAAAGGAGGATCTCGAGGAGGCAACGCGCTTCCTTGAGCTGGTGGCTCCATGGGACGCCGATCGAGTCCTCTGGATGCCGGAGGGAATCGATCAGAAAACTCTAGATCAGCGAACCGAGTGGCTGGAGCCCTGGTGCCGGAGACATGGCTTTCGCTTCTGCCCTCGAAAGCATATCGAGTGGTATGGGAACCGACGGGGCACCTAAGCGGCCCCGGTTGGAACAACAAGCAACCAACCGACTCAACTCCCAGTGAATCACCCAACCGTCCAGCAGCGATGCATCGATCCGCCGCCATCGCGCTGCGACGGGCCGAAGCGACAAACGCATCGGCCAGCGGCGGAAGCGACAGGCTGGCATGAGCAATTCGAGGCCGCTCGACATCCCGATCAGCTAATCTCTTCTTTGATCCGCTTGAGAAAGTGCTCGCTTCCCCCTTTGGAAAGCTCTTTCACCTGCTTCTCGGCTTCCTTCTTGTTCTCGTACTCGAAGATAGCGACGCGCTTGAGGTTCTGATTGAAGACCCCCCAGAACAACTTCGCTCGTGGCGGATTGGCCGCCTTCGATCGGCTCTTTCTTGGAGTCGCTGCCTTGGCCTTTTTCTTTGGTGCCTTTTCCGACTCTTCTCCCCCCTCCTCGTCACCGCCCTGCGCAAGCTCGTCGGTCACTTCGACATCCTCTGTCTTCTTTTTGGAAGTGCCTTTGCCTTTGGATGGAGCCACGATCGATCCTCCGCTGAGATGCCTTGAATGACCCGATCAATCCGACGAGAGAAAGCGAGAGCTGGTGGTGTCCGCCGGATGGAGCACCAAAGCCCCCGTAAGGTGTCGGGGACGGCTGCGTCGGCGACGAATTCGGGTCGGGAAATCCCGGTTCGCCATTTCCACTCGAACAACCCTTATTCTAATGCAAATCGTATCTTTTTCCCACACCCTGGAGCGGCAAACACCCATAACACCCCTATTTAGGACTATCTGAGTGTCGACATTTCCAGGGAATGAGGAAGATTACGCGAGTCTTTCCAGGATGGCATCGACCCAGAGACGGTACTGGAGGGGAGAGGGATGAAGCTGATCGGAGGTGTAGAAGGCCTCCTCGGGATGGCCTTGGGGCTGGGATGCGGCGGTCAAATCGATCCAGGGAATCTGCCATCGATCGGCCAAGCTCGAGATCGCTCGATTGAAGGAGGCGATCTGCGAGGCGATTTGGTGGCGATCGCGATCGGCAGCAAAAGGACTCTGGCTCCAGTCAGGAATCCCGACCATCCAGAGGTATTGTTTTCGATAGCCGCAGGCAGCAGCGGCCAACTGCAGTAGTCGCTCCAGGTGCTCGACGCACTCCTCGATCGCCATCTGTCGATACTGATCGTTGACTCCAGCGCTCACGCAGGCACCCCGGAATCCATCGCCCAGGCCAGACTTGGGAAGATTCTGGAGCAACTCCCCTGCGGTCCATCCGGTCTGGGCGATGATGCGAGGCGGCCCCCAGTGGCGGCCCCACTTCGGCAAGGCTCCCTGCTGCAGTCGTTCGATCAATTGCCAAGGCCACGATTCCTGTGGGGAAACTCCCTCACCAATGGTGTAGGAGTCTCCCAGAAATAGCAGCGAGTGAATCATCTCCGGGTTCCTGCTGGCTGGGCTTTGCGGGGGCCGGTTGCCAACCGCAGTCCGGTGGTTTTCTTGACTGCCTTTGGCTTGGTCGCCGTGCTGAGGTCAACGGCGCGCTGCAGGGTGTTGGAAGGGGAGCCAAGCTCCATCCTTCTGGCTGCTGGCGACGCATTGCTGAATGAAGAACATCCCTTCGACCCCATCGTAGACGTTCGGGTAGACCGTCTCCCGCTGCTCTGGCTTCCCACCCGACTGCGCAGCCACCATCGCATCGAACGCCGATGCATAGATGTTGGCGAATGCCTCGAAGAAGGCTTCCGGGTGCCCGCTGGGCAAGCGACAGGCAGCGCGACCTGAGGCATTCATGAAGGGGGCGTTGGGATCGCGTGTGTAAAGTTGATGCGGGTGTCCATTGCGGCGCACCACCAAGACGTTCGGTTCTTCCTGGCGCCAAGAAAGAGCCCCCTTGGTGCCATCGATTTCGATCGATAGGTCATTTTCGCGACCGTGGCTGATCTGGCTGGCGGTCACCGAGCCAATTCCGCCGCCCTGATAACGAATGATCGCTGTCCCATAGTCGTCCAGCTTCCTACCCGGCTCGAAGGTGCGCAAATGGCAACTGATCGCCTCGGGAAGCAATCCAGTCATGTAGCGTCCTAGGTTGTAGGCATGGGTCGCAATGTCCCCAAAGCAGCCCGCAGCGCCGCTCTTGGCCGGATCGGTTCGCCAAGCTGCCTGCTTCTGATCCGACTCTTCCAAGCGAGTCCGCAGCCACCCCTGGATGTAGGCGGATCGGACCGCCTGAATCTCTCCTAGTTCCCCGCTGAGAATCATCTCTCGCGCCTGGCGAACCAGAGGATAGCCGGTGTAGTTGTGCGTCAGCGCAAAGACGCGACCACTCGATTCCACCACCTTCTGCAGCGATTCAGCCTGCCCAAGATCGAACGTCATCGGCTTGTCGCAAACGACATGAAACCCCGCCTCCAGTGCCGCTCTGGCAATCTCATAGTGGGTGTGGTTGGGGGTGGTCACCGAAACAAAGTCGATCCGCTGGTCGGCTGAAAGCTTGCGTTCCGCATCGAGCATCTCCTGGTACGACCCGTAAGCACGGGTGGAACAGATCCCGTAGTCAGCCGCCGAAGCCCGAGACCGCTCGGGGTTGCTGCTGAGCGCTCCGGCAACGACGACAGCCCGATTGTCCAGGCAGGCTCCGATCGAGTGGACGCGGCCGATGAACGACCCCTGACCGCCCCCTACCAGGCCCATGCGCAGCTTGCGATTGAGTGTGCCGTTGATGCCCATCGAAACAAATCTCCTGTAGAAGAACAGATGGATCGGGAAAGGAAGATCGAGTGCATGGAACGGAAGGCGGACCAAGCGGTTTTGAGCCCCTTTGGCTAGCGTTCGGCTCTCAGGGAGCCCGCCGACCCGGTCGGGACCACAAGGTGGTGACGCGTCCGGGTGGAAATCTGGCTTTGTGTTCGGAAAACGCTAGGATATCACACAATAAGGGGCTGCATCAGAGGCGGTTGGGAATCGATTCGGCAGCCGAAAAGAAGCTCCTCTTTCCCCCAGTGAGGTCATGCAGGTTGAAGGGGACGCTGGGGGGCGGTCGATACCTTTTTTGCAGCAGCACCTTCGTCGATTGGGATCGGCACCCGGTTTTGCCGCAACATCCAAAGCGAAACAGAGAATTTTAAGCGGCCTACCCAGCCACGAAGCGATTGGGGAAGTCCTTCCCCGACAGCGAACGTTCAGAAAACGCGACCCCGAATCGCCAAACCAGGAGTCTTTCCCATGGACCTGCCTGTTTGTGAATCCTCCGAAGGCACCCCCTCCAGGGGCGATGGCTCCCCGGCGGCAGTCTGCTTCCCATGTCGATCTTGGTTCTGGCCCTCCTTGCTAGCAGCTTTCTGCGCGCTGGTTTGCCTTGCGTATGCCGCAGGGCGAAATGGGCGATCCGTTCGGGAGGATCTTTCGCAAGGATCGCTTCCCATTCCTCCCGAAGCCTTTCTCCATGCCGCTGCATCCCATGGCACGACGACGATGGCGATCGCCACCGGTTCGATCAGCGAGGAAGCCGAAGGGGTTTTTTTCCTCGACTACCTCTCGGGGGATCTGCAGTGCTGGGTCTACAACCCGCGAACCGGGGGCTTTGGAGGCAAGTTCGCGACCAATGTCTTGGCGGCGATGCCCAGCAGCAAAAATCCCGAGTACCTGATGGTCACGGGAATGGCGGTTCCACGGCAGATCACCGGCAATGCCCGACCAGCCAATTGCATTGTTTACGTGATGAATGTCCAGGAAGGGATGTTTGCTGCCTATGGCGTCCCCTGGAATCGAACGATGGAAAACGCTGGTCAGCCGCAGGCCGGTGCATTGATTCCGATTGCCGGTGGCCAGATTCGTGCCCCGTTGGCCCCGCCCGTTCAGGCACCTCCGCCTGCACCAAACCCGCCAAAGAAGTAGAATGACGATTGGCGGCGACTTCGAGGCGTCCTCGCGGCGCCGGCTGAGGTCGATATCCTTTCGCTCGAGAAAAACGGCACCATGCGGCTGCAGGAATGGATCAGCGGGAAAGTCTTCCGCTACGTGCACGGCAACAACCTGGTCTACAACACCTGCTGGGAAGACCCACGGCTGGATCGGCAGGCTCTGGAACTGACGTCCCAGGACCATGTGCTGGTCATCACTTCGGCCGGCTGCAATGCGCTCGACTACTGCCTGGCCGGCGCTGGGCAGGTCCACGCGGTCGATATGAACCCGAGGCAAAACAGCCTGCTGGAACTGAAGTTGGCGGCGATCCGATCGCTGGACTACGAAGACTTTTTTCATCTGTTCGGTCGCGGTCATCTTTCTTCGATGGGAAAGATCTATCAGGACCGCCTGCGCCCCCTGCTGACCCCGTGGGCGCAGCAGTATTGGGATAAGCACCACAGCTTTTTCGCCAATCCGAAAAGGTCGTTCTATTTTCGTGGCACCTCCGGTGCGTTTGCTCGGGGCATCAATTCCTACATCGACAAGGTCGCGCGCATCCGGCCTCAGACTCAGGCACTTCTGGCTGCCGGGTCGCTGGAGGAACAGCAAGAGATCTATCGCCGCATCAAACCTCGGATCTGGACCAAAGGGATGCGATTTGCGATGCGGCGTGATACGACGCTTAGCCTGCTTGGGGTTCCCAAGGCGCAGCGGCGACAGATCGATACCCAGTACCCCGGCGGAATCGCTCAGTTTGTCGAAGACTCGATGGACGCCGTCTTCGCCAAACTACCGATCCATGACAATTACTTTTGGCGCGTTTACATCACCGGCTCCTACACCCCTCAGTGCTGTCCGGAGTACCTGAAGCCAGAAAGCTACCAGAAGCTTCGCGGGGGAGACTGGCAGAAGGTCGCCATCCACACCAACAGCGTGCAGGGGTTTCTGGACCAGCATGACGGCAAGCTTTCGCGCTTTGTTCTCCTGGACCACATGGACTGGCTCAGCGACCACTTCTTCCCGTTGCTGGAATCGGAGTGGCAGTCGATCGTCGACCATGCTGCCCCCGGATGTCGGATTCTTTGGCGGAGCGGAGGACTGCGGACAGATTTTCTCGATCGCGTTCAGGTGATGGTCTCCGGCAAATCGACTCCCCTTCCGTCCCTGCTCACCTACCATCGGGAATTAGCCGAACAGCTCCATCAGCTCGATCGCGTCCACACTTACGGCAGTTTCTACATCGCCGATCTGAACCTCCCCAGCGCCTGACCGCCCGATCGGCAATTGGCGTTCTGCGTCCAACACCTCTGCGAGGCAGCGATGGGTTTGCTGAACGATCTGAAAGTGCTCTACCATCTGGTGCGACCCTTGCGCGCCGATTCCCACGCTCAGAGAATGGAAAACTTCTATTCCGGGCAGGCTCAGGCCTACGATGACTTCCGGAAACGACTCCTTCACGGACGCCAGGAGCTTTATCAGAAGGTCGCTGAGCAACTGGCCACCGATCGGGTGGCGCAACCTCGCTGGGCGGATCTGGGAGGAGGCACCGGCGCGAACTTGGAATTTTTAGGAAACCGGATCGGCGAGATCGAGCAGATCTACGTCGTCGATCTGGCTGGTTCGCTACTGAAGATGTGCCAGCAACGCGCTCAGGCCAAGGGTTGGAAGCAGGTGAGCAGCATCGAGGCAGATGCGACCCAATGGACTCCGCCAGATGGCTCGGTGGACGCAGTCACATTTTCCTATTCTCTGACGATGATTCCCGACTGGTTTGCGGCGATCGACAACGCGCTACGCATCCTGAGACCAGGTGGTCTGGTGGGAGTCGTCGATTTCTACGTCGCTCGAAAACATCCCGCCGACGGACTGGCTAGGCATCCCTGGCGCACACGCCACTTCTGGCCAGCTTGGTTTGCTACCGACAATGTCTTTCCCAGCCCCGATCACATCCCTTACCTGCAACGTCGCTTCCAGACGCTGTGGCTGACCGAACAGCGATCCAAGGTACCCTACATGCCACTGGCGAGAACGCCCTACTACCAGTTCATCGGCCGCAAGCCAACCAACGGCAACGAGTAGAGCCGCCAGACTTAAGGAGTGTTGCCATGGCGTCGACCGAAGAGGAGCAGGCAGCGTGGACCCAGTGGCAGCAGCAATGGGGCCAGCGACTGGAGGAGATCGCCACCAAGGTGATGGCAGGTGCCGATGCAGGGCATGGACTGGACCACGTCCAACGCGTGGTGCGAAACGCTCGCCGCATCGGCCAGCAGGAATCGGCCGACCCCCAGGTGATCCTGCCTGCAGCCTGGCTGCATGATTGCGTCTGGATCCCAAAGAATCATCCCGATCGATCTCGCGCATCCCTGAAGAGCAGCCAGAGGGCCGCCGAGCTATTGCGGGAAATCGATTATCCCGAAACGTTGCTTGGGGCGATCGAGCATGCGGTGGTGGCCCATAGCTTTTCTGCAGGAGTTCCCTGCCAAACCTTGGAAGCCCGCGTGGTGCAAGATGCCGATCGGCTGGAGGCGTTAGGAGCGATCGGATTGGCCAGGTGCCTGATGACCGGAGGCAGCATGCACCAGAAGCTGTTTCACCCGGAACAACCCTTCCCATCCGATCGTCTTGGCGACGACAACGCGCAGTCGGTCGACCACTTCTTCCTGAAATTGCTGCGACTGGCCCCGACCATGCAGACCCCTTCAGGCCGTCTGGAAGCGCAGCGTCGCACGGTGCCCCTGATCGCTTTCCTCGAATCGCTGGCGGAAGAGCTGGGACGGCCTCCGGAAGAACTGCGCCAAGCGATCCAGATTCACGCCCCCTGGATCGCCTGATCGAGATCGGCGATCAGATCTTCTGGATCCTCCAAACCGATCGAAAGCCGGATGAGCGTATCGTCGATGCCAAAGCGTTTGCGATCTTCGGCTCCATAGCTGGCGTGCGACATCGATGCCGGCTGCGAAATCAACGATTCGACCGCCCCTAGACTGACCGCCAGGCCAAACAGTTTGGTCGACTCGCAGATCCTCTTGGCCCGCTGAAAATCCCCATCGATCTGGAAGGAGAGGACAGCGCCGAAGAGACCTCCCATCTGCTGCTGCGCCAGGGTGTGCTGCGGATGATCCTCCAGGCCCGGGTAACGCACCAGTGGAACGCGCGGATGCTTCTTCAGCCACTTAGCGATCTCCAGAGTCGACCTCGACTGCTCGCGCATCCGCAACTCCAGCGTCTTGATGCCACGCCCCAGTAGAAAAGACTCCAGCGGGCCCAGGACGCCCCCCGTGGCGTTCTGGACGAAGGCGATCTCGTCGAAGATCGCCTTTTCCCTGGCGACCAGAATTCCCGCAAGGCAGTCGCTATGCCCCCCCAAGTACTTGGTGGCCGAGTGCATGACGATATCGGCCCCCAGTTCCAGAGGCCGGACCAAGGCGGGTGACGCCAGGGTGTTGTCGACGGCAAGTAGCGCTCCCGACCGATGCGCTAGCTCGGCCAGCTTGGCGATATCCGGGATGCTCATCAGAGGGTTCCCGATACTCTCGATCCAGATCATCTTGGTGTTGCTGCGAATCGCCTGTTCTATGGCCTGCGGCTGATCGGCGGGAGCCAGCGTTGTGGCGATGTTCCATCGATCGCAGACGCGATGAAGCAATCGGTAGGTACCTCCATAGCAGTCGCTTCCCAGCACCACATGGTCCCCGGCTTTTAGCAGCATCAGCGCACCATGAGTCGCCGCCATCCCCGAAGCGTAAGCGCGAGCCCCGACTCCCCCTTCCAGATCGGCCATCGTCGTCTCGACTGAGCCGCGTGTGGGTGACCCGGATCGGGAGTAATCGAATTCGCCCCAGGTCCCAGCACCCGGCTGCAGGAAGGTGCTTGCTAGGTAGATGGGCGGCACCACCGCTCCCTTCGCTTGGGAGGGATCGTGCCCGGTATGGATGGAACGAGTCCGAAACTTCATGATTCCAGCCCCTGCTTCAGATCGTCGATCAAATCGTTGGTGTCTTCGATTCCACAGGCCAGCCGGATCATGTTGTCGGGGATCCCGAATCGAACACGCTCCTCCGGCGCATACGAAAAATAGCTCATCACCATCGGCTGCTCGATCAACGATTCCACACCGCCCAAACTTGGGCCGATGCGCGGGATGCGAACCGAATCGATCACCTTGGCGGTCGCGCGCCAGTCGGCATCTTTCAGGAGAAATGTCACCAGACCACCATAGCCTCGCATGGTGCGCGCGGCGATGGCGTGCGTCGGATGAGTTGCAAGGCCAGGATAGAATACCTTCTCCACGCGAGGATGCCCCGCCAGAAACTCAGCGATCGCCTGCCCGTTGCGATTGTGCTGCTGCATGCGCAAGGAGAACGTCTTGAGCCCCCGTTCCAGCAGATAAAGGTTGTGGGGGCTATTGATCCCCCCCATGATTCCCCGCAGATGCCTGACCGATTCCATTTTCTCACCGCTTCCAACGATCACCCCGGCCAGAAGATCATTGTGTCCAGCTAAGTACTTGGTCGCCGAGTGAAGGACATAGTCGACACCGAAGGCGAGCGGCTGCAGGTTGTAGGGTGTCGCCAGCGTCGCGTCGATCAGCGTCTCGACTTGGTGCTTCCGAGCCAGATCGACGAAGCGTTCCAGATCGATCACGCTCAGCTGCGGGTTGGTTGGCGATTCGCTGACCAGCATCCGGGTCTTCGGGGTGATCGCTCGTTCCATCGCTTCGAAATCCCCAGTCGCCACTTGGTGCGTCACCACCCCGAATCGCGACAGATGCTTGAAACAGAATTCCCGACTGCGATGGTAGCACTGATCGAAAAATACGATCTCATCCCCCGCGTTCAGCTTGGCCATCAGCAGCCCGACAATGGCTGCCATGCCTGTCGCATAGACCAATGCCTCTTCGCCTCCCTCCAAAGCAGCCAGCTTTCTCTCCACCACGCGCTCGTTGGGGTTCCCGTACCTCCCATACTCCTCGCGCTGCTGATTCTGCTCGATGAAGTCGATCACCGCTTGAGTGCTGGAGAAGGTGTAGGTGCTCGCACAGACAATCGGGTCCGTGATGGCATCGGCCAGCTTCTGCCTGGCCTCCCCCGCATGCACGCTCAACGTCCCCATCGATTCCTGCCTGACCATGCTGCCAACCTTTCCTTTCGCTCCTACGAGCGAGATCAATTGCCTGGATGACGATGGCCATCTCCACCGCCACAGGGGGCTATCACCCTGTCACTTCCAACGATCCATGGGAATTGATTGGCTTGGCAACCACGACGGTGTGCGATGCTTCTTGCATCATCCGCACTTCCAGGGTGCCGATCACACCAGGGTCTCCCGGCAGGCACCAGCGTGTCCAATGAGAGTGGCTCTTTAGCAGGTATGGCTGCAAGCGGCCTCAAAACCCGCATGGATTTTAGTTCCTTTGAGCAGACTCTTCAAGCGACTCGCAGAAGTTGTCCTCCGATCCCGGATCCCGACAGTCCGATTCAAAGCCGCCCCCGCTGAACATCTCCTCCACTTTGCGGGATCCAAAGGACTTTCCTGTACGGGTATCGACCATATCGGGATGCTAGCGACCCTTGGGTTTGGAGCATTTGGGCTGCTTCAGGAAGACTGGGAAAGGTCCTTTTTTCGACCTCTCTTTTTTCACCGAAAAAAGGAGGGAACTGTTCTTGACCCCAACCCTCGATCATTTCTATCTTCCTCCTCGTGGTTGGGAACGGATGCGTCAGCCGACTTGCTGTTGCTTGCCGAGCCTAGTTCACAAACAAGACAAAACACTCGCGATTGGATAGTGGTCCTGCCTTCGGCAAGCCAGCTCATGACGAACTGGATGCTGCGGGACGCTGCTGGCTGGCAAGGCATGGAGGCTGAGCCGAAGGCGGAACTGAAGAGAGCGAGTCATCGCGGAGGGGCGACATGGATGGAACCCCTACCGCATTGAAAAATGGCTCCCGGAAATGTCGCTCGAAGTCCTCCGCCCCCCTGGGACTCGTTCACTTCCGGGAGCTTTTTTTTTGCGCCGTTCGCACCACCCAATGCGCGGCCTTCCCTCCCTTTGGCAGCCTCCCGTAGCTTCCCAAAGGCAATCGTCCAGGTGATTTTTTTCGCTAGGGCTCGATGCAAACTTCCTTGATCCGGCTACGATGAGAAACCGTGGCGCCAGGGGGACAAAGCGACGCGTTGTCAGGGCATCTAGCCGATCGAGAGGGAACTGAGGCCGATGGCAAAGACGGCACTGATCAGCGGCCTATCTGGGCAGGATGGATCGTACCTAGCCGATCTTTTGCTCGGCAAAGGCTACCGGATCTTCGGGCTTTTGAGGAAGCCGGATGAATGGGGTTCGGCCGAGCATCTTCAGGGGCAAGTGGAAGTCAGCGTTATCGACCTGGCATGTCGCAGCAGCTGGTGGCAACTGCTGGATAAGGCCGCTCCCAACGAAATCTACCACCTCGCCGGTCTCAGCTACGTTCCCGATAGCTGGGATGACCCCAGCCAGACGCTGAAGATCAACACCGATCCGGTTTGCCATCTCCTTCGATGGATGGTGGAAACCCGATCTTCGGCGCGTCTGTTTTTTGCCAGTTCCAGTGAAGTCTTCGGTTATCAAGCCAGCGGTTGGCAGAACGAGCGATCGGCGGTTTGCCCCAGCAATCCCTATGCGATTTCTAAGGCGGCAGCCCAGCAGATGATTCAAGCCTATCGCCAGCGCGATGGACTTTTTGCCTGCAGCGGGATCCTGTTCAATCATGAGTCACCGAGGCGGCCTCTTCATTTTGTGACGCGAAAGATCTCCCATGCGGCAGCCGCGATCCGACTGGGACTTGAGGACCATGTCGTCCTCGGGAATCTGGATGCTGGGCGAGATTGGGGATCGGCAAAGGACTTCGTCGATTGCTTCTGGCGATCGCTGCAGGCCCCCCAGGCGGACGATTATGTGATCGGAACCGGACAGATCAGCACCGTCCGAAATCTCCTGGATATCGCATTCGGTCACGTTGGCCTCGATTGGCAAAAACATGTCCAACAAGATCCCCGCCTGCTGCGTCCTCTGGAAAGCCGACCCATGCAGGCCGATTCCAGCAAGGCACAAACGCAGTTAGGCTGGAAGCTCTCCCAGAGCGTCCAGCAGTGGCTCTGCGAAATGGTCGACCATGACCTAAGGCTGCTTCAGACCACCGATCACCGCTCTTGAACCAATTTCTCGACCCGTTTACGATCATTTCGCCAGGGGGCGAAGTCAAAAAGGCTGTCGATTGACTTCGTGTATGGCCTCTGGTTTCTGGCATGACAGCCGGACACGGACGGCGAAGGCGCAGGGAAATGTCCTTCAGGCATCTCTTCTTCGAACTCTTCCCACCGAAACCTTTGCTTTTGCGGATGGCGACCCCTCAAAAATGAAAGCCAGGATGTATGGCACCGATCGCCCTGATCACCGGGATTACTGGTCAAGATGGATCGTACTTGGCGGAGCTGCTTTTGGAAAAAGGCTATCAAGTCCATGGCACCTACCGTCGGACTAGCGCCCCCAACTTCGACCGTATCCAACATTTGGTCGATCGAATCTCGCTTCATCAAACCGACCTGGGAGACATGGCTTCCTTGACGCGGTTGATTTCCAAGGTGCGTCCCACCGAGCTATACAATTTGGCGGCGCAAAGCTTTGTCGCTTCCAGTTGGGATCAGGCGCTGCTCACCAGCGACACGACCGGTGTGGGTGTTGCCAGGATCCTTGAAGCGATTCGATTGGTCGATCCATCGATCCGTTTCTATCAGGCCAGCAGCAGCGAAATGTTCGGGAAGGTGCACGAGACACCGCAGCGGGAGACCACCCCGTTACACCCCCGCAGCCCCTATGGCTGTGCCAAAGCTTTCGCTCACTACATGACGATCAACTACCGCGAAAGCTACAACATGTTCGCCTGCTCGGGGATGCTTTTCAACCACGAGTCCCCGCGGCGTGGCCCCGAGTTCGTGACTCGCAAAATCTCCTTGGGTGCCGCTCGCATCAAACGCGGACTGGCCAGCGAACTTCGCCTCGGAAATCTCGACGCGAAACGCGACTGGGGTTTCGCAGGAGATTACGTCGAAGCGATGTGGTTGATGTTGCAACAGCCTGTCGCCGACGACTACGTCATCGGAACAGGAGTGACCCAGTCGGTTCGCGAGTTTGTTCGGTTGGTTTTCGAGGCGATCGATCTGGACCCAGAAAAGTACGTCGTCATCGATCCTCAGTTCTACCGACCGGCCGAGGTCGATCTGCTTCTGGCCGACCCCACCAAAGCGAAGAAGCAATTGGGCTGGTCCCCGAAGGTCCATCTCCAGCAACTGGCAGAAATGATGGTGGCAAGCGATCTGTCGCTTATCGATTCAGGCAAGATCAGCTGATCTGCACCGCATCGGAACTCCATCGCACCGATCGCCACCCGCGCCAGCCTCTCTCGTCACCCTCCTTGATTGGCGGCTTCGTAGGCATCGATCTTGTCGGCATGCTCTAGCGTCAGCGCGATATCATCCAGGCCATGCAGCAGGCAGTGCCTTCGAAATGGCTCCACCTCAAACGTCGCCACCCATCCTCGATCATCCCGCACCTGGCACGATTCCAGATCGATGGTCAACTGGTATCCCGGATCCTTGGCGACCCTCTGGAAGATCTCTTCGACCTGCGCTTCGCTTAACCGGATCGGCAGCAGGCCATTCTTGAAGCAGTTGTTGTAGAAGATATCAGCGAAAGACGGTGCGATGACCGACCGAAAACCATAGTCATCGATTGCCCAGACGGCGTGCTCGCGACTGGAACCGCTCCCGAAATTCCGCCTAGCCACCAGCACCGAAGCACCGCGAAAACGGTCGGCATTCAGTTCGAACTCGGGATTGGGGGTCCCGTCTTCCTGGAACCTCCAGTCGAAGAAAAGATACTGCCCGAATCCCGTCCGTTCGATCCGCTTCAAAAACTGCTTGGGGATGATCTGGTCGGTATCGACATTCGCGCGATCCAGTGTGGCGACCAACCCGCGGTGGGTAGTGAACGATTGCATGGGAACCCGCCTTCTAGAATAAAAAAACTACCAGTCGATCACTTGCTCTCGCGTCAAGGCCATTCGTCACGGTTCTGGGATCCAAGTTCAGATCAGCCTAATCCGCGGCGATAGTCCCAATGACGGATGTCGACAAATGCGCCTCGAATGGCAGCCGCTGCAGCCATGGCTGGGGAGACCAAGTGGGTTCGGCCACCTTTGCCCTGTCGCCCTTCAAAGTTTCGATTGGACGTCGATGCGCATCGTTCCCCGGGCTCCAGTCGATCAGGATTCATCGCAAGGCACATGCTGCAACCTGCTTCTCGCCAATCAAAGCCAGCTTCGCGGAAGATTCGATCGAGACCTTCGGATTCAGCCTGCCGCTTGACTTGGCCACTTCCGGGCACCACCATCGCGTGGACGCGATCGCTGACACGGTAACCGGCCACCACCTTGGCCGCAGCTCGCAGATCTTCAATCCGGGCATTGGTGCAACTGCCAATGAAGACGCGATCGATCGCGACGCGATCCCAAGACATCCCCGGCTGCAGTCCCATATACTCCAGCGCTCCCTCGGCCGACTTCCTTTCCGTTTCGTCCCCAAGCTGCTTGGGGTCGGGGATGAGCTGGCCGATGGAGACAACCTGCCCCGGGTTGGTACCCCAGGTCACTTGGGGTTCGATCTGTTCGCCATGAAATTGCAGGGTGCGGTCGTAAATAGCCCCCGGGTCGCTGGGTAGATGCCGCCAACCAGCCACAGCCGACTCCCAGGCTGCACCTTGAGGCGCGTAGGGACGCCCTTTCAGGTACGCAAACGTCGTCTCGTCCGGGGCAATCAACCCAGCTCGCGCCCCCGCCTCGATCGACATATTGCAGACCGTCATCCGCTCTTCCATGCTCAAGGAACGGACCACCGAGCCGGTGTATTCTAGGACATATCCCGTCCCTCCGTCGGTTGTCAACTTCCCGATCAAGTAGAGGATCAGATCCTTGGCCGTCACCCCTTGGGCTAGACTGCCGGAGATATCCAGTTGCATCGTCTTGGGCAGGTACTGCAGCAATGTTTGAGTCGCCAGCACATGCTCCACTTCACTGGTCCCGATCCCGAAGGCCAGCGCGCCAAAGGCACCATGCGTGGCGGTGTGAGAATCGCCGCAAACGATCGTCATGCCCGGCTGCGTGTAGCCCAGTTCCGGCCCGATGATATGCACAATTCCTTGGTGGACATCGTCCAGATCGTAAAGTCGAATGCCGAACTGAAGGCAATTCTCCCTCAGGGTATCAACCTGCTGTCGCGAGATGGGATCGGCGATCGGCAGTCCGCGATCGGTCGTCGGTACGTTGTGATCGGGCGTCGCCACCGTTCGCTCTGGACGCCTCACCGGGCGCCCGGCCAGACGCAGTCCTTCGAACGCTTGCGGGCTGGTCACCTCATGCACCAGATGCAGATCGATGTAGAGAATCGTCTGCTTCCCTGGCTCGCTATGCACCACATGCCGATCCCAGATTTTTTGAAACATCGTCCTCGGAGAGGACACCGCGCCGCTATGCACCATCGCCCGCACCACCTGACTTGAACGTTTCCCGGCATCTGCCCCACCAAAGCGACCCGTGCCGCAAGGAGACGCACCGGACGCCGAACCAACGCCCCAGTGTAGCCGATCCCGCGAAATCTCCCCAGACCTTGGCGCAACCCCAGCAGGTTTTTGCCTCCAGAGGACGATGGCTTGCGCCTCATCCCCCCTTGCCCGCCTTCAGCACACTTGAGCCCACTTGATCGATCCGCTCATCGCGACGCGCCGCCTACGAACGACTACACTAGAACAGAATGGTCGGCTCTCCCCAGAGCCCCACCCCGATCCGGTGGCCCACCCCGATGGCTCAGCCCTCACAAGACGCCGCACTCTAAAAAACCTCTTCAGACTCATTCGCTTCAGGAGCCGCTGGTCGATGACCCCGCATGGGAAATCCTCCCCCGCCACCCAACCGGCCCCGGTGACCATCATCCTGATGACGCTCAATGAAGCCCATCAGCTTCCCGATCTATTCCGGAACATCGAAGGTTTCGCTTCCAAAGTCTATGTCGTCGACAGCTACAGCGCCGACCAGACGGTCTCGATTGCCCTGGAACATGGTGCTACGGTCGTCCAACGACGCTTTCAAAATTTCAGCGATCAGTGGAACTTCGCTCTCCAGAAACTTCCGATCGATACCCCATGGACCATGAAGCTGGATCCAGACGAACGGCTGACCGAGACGCTGAAGGATTCGCTGCGGCAATGGATGCAACGGCCGGAGTCGGACGTCAACGCCTTCCAACTGAGAATACGGCTGTGGTTCATGAAGCAACCACTCCCCGCCTTTCTCGATATCGTCCGGATTTGGCGCACCGGCCGTTGCCGTTTCAATCCGGTCCTCGTCAACGAACACGCCTCCGTCGATGGCCCGATCGTCCTGCCCCAGGGGGAGATCGAGCACCATGACAGCCCCGACCTGGAACACTGGTGGAACAAACAGAACAAGTACTCGACCGCCGAGGCAATCACTGCCTTCCAGCAATCGGCGCTCGCGGAAGAGCCGCGGTTGTTCGGATCATCGATGCAGCGGCGGATGTGGCTGAAGCGGAATTTCTTTCGCATCCCATTCCGATACCCTCTTCTTTTTCTTCACTGTCTGTTTTTTCGCGGGGCATGGCGAGCCGGTCGGGTGGGCTGGATTTGGGCGCACCTGCGCTGCGATGTCATGCGGATGCAGGAATACAAACTGTTTGAGATGAAACGGATGGGAAAGGTCCCTCAGCGGCTGGTCCATGGTCATGGAGCCCCCGATCCACGGGTGGCTCAGTGCAACGACCCAATCGATTGAACCGCCCTCGCTGGCGATGCATCGCCTATTGCGACTCCTTCGCCTCCCCAGATGGCAGGACGTCAGGCAGTGCTCTCTCCGCTTCCTCCTGCAATACCCGCCAGGCAGGAGTATCCAGGTCGTCGAACTGCCCTTGTCTGGCCGCAAGCCAGAAGGCTAGCACCGCGCCACCGGCAAATAGGAGCGCGATCGGCACCGCCAGGAACAGGACGCTCATTCTCCCACTCCCCATCCGCCCTCGCGTCGTCCATGGGAAGTCGCGATCGCCCCGAGCCAATGCCGCCATGGCTTGGAGGGCCAGTGCCCCAAAAGCGTCACAAGGATGACGGTGATGCTGCTGAGCGGCATCAAGAGGGCAGCGGTCAGAGGATGCAGCCATCCAAGCGATGCCAGAGAAACGGAGAAGAGGTTGTAGGAGAGCGACGCGATGGCGTTGCGCCGAATGGAGGTCATGGTGCGACCTGCCAAATCGCGGGCTTGGTCGATGCCGTCCAGGGAGCCGCTGGCCAGGTAGATCCCCGCCGCCTGCAGGCTGATCTCGGCCCCACCCCGCATCGCAATTCCGACATCTGCCGCCGCCAACGCCGCTCCATCATTCACCCCGTCTCCCACCATCCATACACGCTGGCCTGCACCCCGCCGCTCCTGAATCACTCGCAACTTCTCCTCCGGCGAGGCCCCACCCCAGGTCGATTCCAGATCGATCCCTGCCAGCCTAGCCGTCTGTCGGACGATCTCCGGGTGATCCCCGCTCAGCAAGCCAACCCGCAGTCCCTGAGCTTTCCAGCGAGCCACGGCTTGGCAAGCGTCAGGGCGGAGGGCATCGGCGACTCCTCCCATGGCAACCACCGCTCCTTCTGACACCACCCACACCGGGCTCAACCCTTCCGCCAGCCAACGACCTTCCAGCTCCTTCCATCGCGCCAGCGACAACCGATCGGTCACCGCGGCGTCAATCCATCGCCAACACCCTACCCGAATCTTCTTCCCCTCGATCACCCCCTCGACACCCTCTCCAGGTTGGCTATGACACTCCGTCGCCACCGGAGCCGGTTCATCGCCGCTCCGTTCTCTCCACCCCCGAACGATGCTCATCGCCACTGGATGGAGGCTGGTTGCCTCCAGTGCGGCGGCGGCGGCCAGCCAGCTTGCACTCCCCTGCCAGCGTTGCAGACGCATCTGGCCCTCAGTCAGCGTTCCCGTCTTATCGAGGAACACCCACTGGGGCTCGGTCAGCAACTGGAAGGTATCGGAACCCCGAATCCAAATGCCGCGGCGCGCGGCGCTTCCCATCCCGACCGCCACGGCCAAAGGGGTCGCTAGTCCGAGAGCGCACGGGCAGGCAACGATCAGAACCGTCACCACCCGCTCCACCCAAACCGATCGGTCGACCTGCCACCAGATGGCTCCGACAACCATCGCCCAAACCAGCACGATCTGCACGAACCATCCACTGGCGGCATCCGCCCACTGAAGGATGGGAGCTCGATGCCCCATCGCTTGCTCGATCGACCGCACCAGCTTGCCCATGCGAGTCTGCTCGCCAACCGACAACGCTTCGATCCGCACGGTGGTATGCAGGTTCAGGCTGCCTGCCGTCACCCTGTCGCCAGGGGTGATTCGATGAGGCATCGACTCCCCAGTTAGCACCGCCGTATCGATGGCGCTGTCCCCCTGGACCACGCGGCCATCAACCGGGATCGTCCGTCCCGGGTCGACCTCGATCGTATCTCCCGGTTGCAGCGATTCCACCGCCACCGCTTCTACCAGGCCATCCCGAATTCGCTTGGTGGATCTGGGCATCACCTGCTGCAGTAGATCGACCGCCCGCACCGCAGCTCGCTGCTGACGACTCTGGATCATTCGCCCCAGCAGCAGCAGCAGCACCAGCATCGACAAAGAATCGTAATAAAGCTCCCCCTCTCCGCGCAGCGTATTCCAAAGGCCGCTGATCGCGCCTGCCCCCAGGCCCAGGGCTACCGGCAGGTCCATATGCGGAGTGCGGTGGACGATCGCTTGCCAGGCCCCACGGAAAAACACCGCGCCGGGAACCAGCAGAGCCACCAGCCCAACGACACAACTGGCCCACCGCATCAATTGCAGATGCTCGGCCGCCATTCCATACCAGGTGCCGGCATAGAGCGCTGCGGCCAGCATCATGGCGTTGCCGCTGCAGGCGAAAGCAATCCCGATCCGCATCCACTCCTGCCGCTGCTCCTGACGCTGCAGTCGCTCTTCCTGCGCACTTCCCATTGGCGAAACGCGATATCCCGCCTTGGCGATTTGTCGGCCAACTTGAGAGAGACTGGTCGCCTGAGGATCGAAGACCAGCTGAATCGTCCGACGATTCAGCTGAACCCGCGACTCCATCACCCCAGGCACCCATTGCGGCAACCGCTCCAGCAGCCAGACGCAAGCCGCACAGTGCAGGCCGTGCAGGCGCAGCGTCACCTGCATCCAGCCACCCTGAACCCCTTCGACATGCTCCTTCCAAAACCCCGGCGCATCCAGCTCCGCGTAACTCTCTTCCGCCAGCGATCCATCGACTGGTTGCAATCGGCCAGTATCCCACCGGTCTCGAAGCCGATAGTATTCGTCCATCCCCTGCGAATGGATCCAGCGATGTGCGGCCTGGCAACCACCGCAGCAATAGCCATCCCATCCCTCTTGCGACAAAGGGGTTCGGCAATGCAGGCAGAGAGTTCTGGAGGCGCTTTCCAATGAAAGAGCATCGGAGATCTCTCGGTTGGCGGAGCCTGCTGGTTCACCTTGCCCTGTCGCCATCGATCGACTCGCTTTCTCCAAGTTCCAAGCGACCACCAATCCGACATGCAGTCCTAAGACAGTCGACGGTTTCTATCGATCGCCTCGATTTGCCGCGCCGTCTGGTTGGCAGCAAGGAAGATTCTCCGAATCGATCTTCTCGATGACGCGCATCCACTCCTGGCTTTCCCTCGGCACCGCCACGGCGTCGGGTGGATGCAGGGACCCCAGGTCGGCAATCGCTCTTCGCCCCAGCGTATCCAGCCCGATGAAAGTCACCAGAAGTGCCGACACCCAGGGAATGGCCTGTCGCCATCGCCCGGTGATCCACTGAGCCCCCAACACCGTTGCCGAAAGTGCTGGGACGGCCCCCAATCCAAAGAGAATCATCACCCAGGCTCCCTGCCAGGGGCTGGAGGTGCTGGCGGCCGCCAGGAGGAATGCATACAGCCAACCACAGGGGAGCAGGCCAGTCAGGGCGCCAACCGCAGCGGCGCGACGCTTTCTGGGAAGTGCCTTGGTGGCGGCATGCGCTCTGGCCAGCCACCGCTGCAAGAACGAGGGAAGCAGCACCTGGTGACTTTGCCCACCTGCCAATCGAGCCAGCGCCGCCAACCCGATCAGCAGCATGGTCGCTCCTGCCAATTGAGCCCCCAAACGCTGCAGGCCAAACCACTGCCCCGACCATTGCAGGCTGGCGCCTAGCAAACCCACCATCGCCCCCAACATCCCGTAGATCCCAATACGGGCTCCATGGTAGACGGCGATCGCATCCCATCCACGTCGCATCCTCTGAGGATCCGCAGCAAGCACCGCCAGAGGACCGCACATGCCAACGCAGTGCATCGAACCAATCACGCTGGCGCTAAACACACTGCCCCACCAGAACCATTCGCTGCCGCTCATTGTTCGCTGGCCCTCACGATCTGCGACCAGACGAATCGCTGATCTCCCCGCTGGATCTTCAGGTCCCATTGCCACAATCCCGATGCATCCATCGTCAACGGCACGCGATACACACCAGGAGACTGCTCGAACAGGTCGACCTGCTCCACTCTTTTCACCCTCGCATGAGCATAGTAGCGAAGCGTCCCTGACGCTCCAGTCACAGGCAAACCTGCCGTATCCAGCAATGTCACAAACGCCATCGAGATCGGCCTGCCAGGCGGCTTGGACAGGACCCCTGAAAATACCTGCTGACTCCCCAGCGGTTCCAACCCCAATCGCACCTCCCAACCCAACCGATCGCTCGCCGCCCGCTCCTGCTGCACCTCGTCCCACCGCAACGCCTGCTGATGGTAATCGGGGAGCACCGACATCGACGGGTCATTGATCGCCACCACCGCCGTACCGATCCAGACCGACATGCTCCCGAAAAGCAAGATCAGGATCATTCCGACCCAAAATCGCCTGGCTCGACGTTCCCGCCGCTCCCATTCGATTTTTTCGAGGTCAGGTTGCCCCGATTCGAATGCCACCCTCTTGTCCCCCTCGACCAAAACGCTCATGGTTCAGGATCCCCCAGAACCTTGTCCCCCAGAACCTTGTCGCCCAGAACCTTGTCACCCAGAACCTTG
>Ga0315904_10000481_pt1 | contig 63546 bp, 82 predicted proteins | sample LakEriMetagenome_6_FD_203529 | JGI IMG/M metagenome (GOLD analysis project Ga0315904, IMG submission 203529) | Freshwater fungal communities from buoy surface, Lake Erie, Ohio, United States - Buoy 12 MA120 | ecosystem: Environmental > Aquatic > Freshwater > Lake | place: USA: Lake Erie, Ohio...
GGTGGCGCACATGCGGGCTTACCTTCAGCAGGCCATCGAAGAGCAGTGGCCAGAGTAGTTTTTTATCCTCCATTATCTCAGTCCCCGCCCGTAGTTACCGTCTCCGTCTCCGTCTCCGTCTCCGTCTCCGTTTCCGCGTCCGTATCCGCGTCCGCGTCCGCGTCCGTATCCGTTTCCGTATCCGTTTCCGTATCCGTATCCGTATCCGTCTCCGTTTCCGCGTCCGTATCCGTTTCCGTATCCGTTTCCGTATCCGTTGAGCAGGTGGCGCACATGCGGGCTTACCTTCAGCAGGCCATCGAAGAGCAGTGGCCAGAGTAGTTTTTTATCCTCCATTATCTCTCCTAACATCTGTTAGACCCCGCTCACCGTTCAGCCATAGTGCGTCTGCTTCGCACGGAGGTAGCTGTGGCCCCGGCAGGTTGTGGGCGTAGCGCCACACGGCGCGCTTCCGCTCGTACTCGGCTTGTTTGGGGTCGGCTTCTTCCATGCGGGTATTCTTTTCTTCCTCAGTCATCAACGTATGCCTTGTAGGCGTCCTTGTGCCAGTTGCCGTCCGTGTGGGTCTTCTTGGTCAGCAGTTTCGAGCGGTGGGTGGCGAGCAGGGTGTGGGTTATTCTCTCTCGGATGACGGACTTGCTGATGTAGTGGTTGGGGTTAGGGCGCATAGTCACGGGGTCGTAACCCCACCGGGCAACTGTCCCCTCCCGCACTAACCATGTCATGACGCGTGCCCATTCTTCTGTGTCGTTACTGAGCATGGCGGCGTGGCATTCAGCGGGGGGTAACCGACCTACTGCAGCAGCGCCCATCGGGGCCCACTGCGTGAGCTTCATCATGTTGTTGAAGTACTTGACGAAGGGAGCGATCTTCTTGCGTGCTTCGCGCATGGCGGATTTGTTTATTTGATGTGTTACTGGGTAGTTGGGTGTCTCGGCGATGAGGTAGCCGTCCGCGTGGCGGGTGAAGAACTGGCCGCCTTTGGCGAGGGGGTACACCCCGTCCCGGGTCCTTACCCAAGTCGCACCGTCGTAAGCGCAGCAGTAGGAGCCGTAGCGGGGGCCGTAGCGGGAGCCGTAGCGGGAGCCCAGCAGGCGAGAGATAAAGTCGTGGGTCGTCAGGCTCGGCCAGCCACCGTTGGTGATGAATATCCTGCCGTCCGGGTACCAGCGGATCAGGTCGGAGCTGCAGCACTTGGCCACGATGCTCTCGTCCACTTCCCTTCTGATAGTGAACCCAGTGTCCTTGCGGTCGCCGATGGGTTTGCACTCAGGGGTCCTGCCCCTGATGGGCTTCGTGGTCTTTTCTTTCTCGCTCGCTTCTTCGTAAGTGCACAGTGATGGTAGTTTATATCGTGCCATTGTCGTTGCTCCTTGCTTGCTAACACTTGTTAGCGTTGTTGTTTCGTGGCGGGTGTCCCGCACTTGGCTTTCTTCTTGGCTTCCTGCCTCTTGGCCATGCGGTCAGCGTAGCAGCCGATCTGGTAGTCGGTCGCGAGGTAAAGCATGTGGGTGTCTGTCTTGTTGAACATGTCGTTGCTCCTTGTTGTGGGCCACGGCGTGGCCCTTGGGTTTGTTTTAAGCAGAGACGCGGATGCGTCCACGGGGGTTGTCGGCGCACGCCGCCATGATCTGGGCGAGGAAGATCAGAGCTCCGGCTGTGCTCCCCCATCCGTTCGCCGCGTCGTACTTGGCGCAGAAGACGGGATCACTCACTTCGCACTGTGTGCGATGCAGGCGGACGAAGGCATCGCGGAGAATGTTAACCCCCTGCCTGCCCGTCTTACCGCTCAGCTCATGCAGACCGCCGATGCTGTCCATCTTAGGGATGTGGTCGTAGAACAGCGGCGCTACGTTCGAGGTGTAGTTGAACACCTCCCTGCCAACCGAAACGTCGTAACTCATCGTCGTTGCTCCTAACACTTGTTAGCGGGGGTTGGGTTGGAACTCGCTGGGCAGACTTTGCCCATGTTTTAATTGTAGCCTACTTGGATACTTATGTCAACCTGTCTCGTTTGTGATTTTCGCGGGTCAAAGGGCAAATTTTGCCGGGCACGTATACACCATTCGCGGGCATGAACGTGCTGGGTTGGTTTCTTTTCGGGGCACAGGCTTGCAGGGTTGGGTGGAACCTAAGCAATAACTCACCGTTCGGGGGCGTTATGAAACTTTCCTAACATGGTTCGTTTCGACGGTGGTTTTGGACTTTTTATCGGTAATCGATGAATGTTAGGGAAAAGGGGCTGTTGTAAGGAAAAAGGGGTGTTTTTCTAACGGGGGTTCGTCGCCGCAATCGCCACTCTGGTAAGGGTTTGGTATGTAAATGTTAGATTGTAAGACTGTTAGACAAATTACAAAGCTTCGCGAGGGTTTTGCGTTTGTGGCGGTGCGCGCATCTGCGGAGAAGCGCGCTCGAAAACTTTTTTTCAGAATTTCAAAAGTCGATTTTTCTTTTCTAACAATCTAACCAGCTAACATCTTAATGATTTCAACGCACTATCCGTTATATCTAATGTAAGCCGTTTCTAACAATCTAACGCGTGCGGGCTTGACTTTCCCGAAAAAAAGCGCTACTCGTGCGTAGCTCGTTACGCAGCCTACGGCAGCGAAAGAGCACGGTCCACGGTGTAGCGATCCTACCCCTTCCCAGACATTGAGATTTCCCCGCGATCCCGCCTAGGTTGTAGCGCCCGCGCGCATTACCCATTTTGAGTTTTGTTAGGGAATTTCATAACAAAACCCATTTTGAGTAGCCATAAGCTGAGGCTCCCACCCGCGAGACTACGGTCACGGCGGCTTCGGGCATGCTGACGCTCGCGCTTACACCTACGCCACTACGGTCACGGCGCGCCGCTGGCGAGCGGGCAAAGAAAAGCCCCCGTGCCGAAGCACGGGGGCCAAAGGGCCTTAACAGATGTTAAGGGTTAGGTGTTACCGTCCGGGCCATAAGCCGCGATCAGCTTGGCCAGCTTGGCCAGCTTCACGTCAATCTCGCGCGTGAAAGCAAGGCCGCTTTCGTCGTCGCCCGTGACACTGGCCATGCCAGCGAGGACCACCGCGAGGGCTTCGCTAAACGCGTTTCCCGTATCTTCCACCGTGCGAGGCGCACGCCCCTTGGGGGCAGGAACGATGCCACGTTCGACGGCAGCGGCTGACAGATCACGGGCGAAGCTTGTGAAAGCCTTAAGCTTGCCGCGCGACTTGAACGCCGGATGCAGGGTAACAGGCGCGCCGAGCACCTTTTGCGCCGCTTCCCCGCGCGTGACCTCCTCGCCACGTTCGGCGTAGAATTCCACCTCCCGATCCACGAGAGACGCGAAGTCAGGCGTTTCCTTGCCGTCGCTATCGAGGAGCGGATAGTCAGCGCAAAGCGCGAAGGGAACGCCGGACAGCGCGAGCGTTTCCCGGTCGTTTGCCTTTACCGTCTTAAGAGTAGGCGTGATGCCGTCATGAGCGAGCAACAGAGCCGGACGGATGACGCGGTTCAAGCCCGTAAGGCAAGCATTGGGGATTTTGCCGCCCGCTTCGAAGCCGCCGAACGCCACGAAGAACCCGTCGCGCGCGGCAGCTCTGATCTTGGCATCTTCGTTCGTCACGATATCCGCGATAGTCACCGCCACCTGACGCTCTCCCGCCTTGACGCTGTAGGCTTCGTCGACCAGCGCGACCAGCGCGACAAGGGCGGTAACGTCAGCGCTTCCTTTGGTGGCGTCAGCTTCGTTCCAAAGCGCAACGGCTTGTTGCATGTCGTGTGCGTTGTTCGTGTTCGTGTTCGTGTTCGTCATTGTCTTAAGTCCCTTTGTTCTAGTTAGCAGGATCGCTAACCGAACCTCATTAGATACTAGTGAGACACTTAAGACAAGCGGCCTAACATATGTTAAGCCCGTCACAAGCTAACCCATTGATATCCTTAAACAAACGGGGGGAGGGGGGTAGGGGTCTAAGGCATTGCGTCCCGCCGGACCCACCCCGGGCCCACCCCCCAAGAACAGAACGATGGAACCAGCGCTACGTATACATACTATTCCACGCATTATATCCCGCCCCACAAAGCCAGCTAATTAAACCCTAAGTAACAACAATATCCGCAGACCCCCGGCATGCTTTTCGAAACCAAGACCCCCCCACCCCCTATATTTTTCCAGCCAGTCTGCGCGCTGCCCGCACCTAGGAAACCCCCCGGTTAGGGGACCCGTAAAAATCGCTGGCGCACCCCTCTATTCTTTGACTATACGGGGAGTACTGCAGTCAGCGCACGCCACTGCTTACAAACACGACAGGCCCCATGCCGATAGTTGATATCGAGCCGTCCGACGTCTATCCCGTGCCGTACGACGATGCGGACGAAGTGCCGGAGTCCTTTGAGGACCGGTTGATTGTCGCTGCCAACACTGCAGAACTACAGCAAGCGCTCGGTGCAGACATCGAGGAGAGCGAGCTTGAGGACGTAATCAACGCTGATCTGCTCGCCGCTGCTATAGAGAGTAAGAGTAAGCGTTCGCTGAAGACCCCGGCGGTGGCGCTGGCTGGTGCGACCTTCCTGCGGGAGTATGGTGCGCGCGTTGCGCTGGACGTAGCGACGACCCGGTCGGCTATTACCCACAAGTTAATGGAGCTCGCCAACTGCGGGGACCCCAAGTACGAGCTGAAGGCGCTCGAACTGCTGGGTAAGCACTCCGACATCGGCCTCTTCACCGAGCGCAGCGAGGTCACTATTAATTATAAAGACCCTGCGGACCTTGAGAACGCCATCAAGGAGCGGGTCAAGCGCCTGCTCAACGCCGAGCTTATAGACGTTACCCCCAACAGGATAAGCATAGAAGACGAGCTGGGGGAGATAACGCCTATGGGGCGCATAACCCCTGCGCCGGAACCCGAAGAGGAAGAGCAGGAGGCGACCGATGACGACGGACTCGGTTAAGCCTCCCTTCTGGCCCCCGGAATACCCCAAGCGCCTGTTCGAGTCGGTGTCACTGGAGGACATCCCGAAAATTCTCCCTCTGCTGTCAGAAGCAGAGCAGGAGCAACTGCTCCGTGAACTAGACAAGCTGGAAGAGATGAAGACGCGGAAGGCCGCTAGGGAGAAGTTCCTGCCCTTCGTGCACGCTATGTGGCCGTCGTTTATCAGCGGGCGGCACCACGCCAAGATGGCGGAAGCCTTCGAGAAGGTGGCCAACGGAGAGATAAAGCGGCTGATCATCAACATGCCGCCACGGCATACCAAGAGTGAGTTCGCCTCCTACCTCCTCCCTGCATGGTTCCTCGGCAAAAACCCGGGGAAGAAAGTGATCCAGACCAGCCACACGGCGGAGCTCGCTGTGGGCTTCGGGCGCAAAGTGCGGAACCTTGTGGACACTGATGCGTTCCACGACGTTTTCCCTGATCTTGTGCTGCAGTCAGACAGTAAAGCCGCTGGCCGGTGGAACACCAGTAAAGGTGGTGACTACTTCGCTATCGGTGTCGGCGGTGCCGTGACTGGTAAAGGCGCTGATATCCTCATCATCGACGACCCGCACTCCGAGCAAGAGGCTGCGCTTGCGGAAGTAAACCCGGAAATCTACGACAAGACTTACGAGTGGTATACGTCAGGCCCACGCCAGCGCCTGCAACCGGGCGGGTCGATTATTATCGTAGCTACACGCTGGTCCAAGCGGGACCTAGTAGCTCGAGTATTAGAGGCATCCGCGCAAAGGGGAGGGGAGGACTGGACGGTGATCGAGTTCCCCGCGATCCTGCCGTCGGGGAAGCCCCTGTGGCCTGAGTTTTGGCCGCTCCCTGAGCTACAGGCGCTAAAAGACGAACTGCCCAACTCCAAGTGGATGGCGCAGTACCAGCAGCAGCCGACTTCCGACACCAGCGCTATTATAAAGAGAGAGTGGTGGCAGAAGTGGCCGTCTGACGAGCCGCCCCAGTGCGATTTCATCCTGCAGACGTGGGACACGGCCTTCGAGAAGACCCAGCGGTCGGACTATTCGGCTCTTACGACGTGGGGTGTCTTCTACAAGGCCGACGATACAGGCGCCGAGCAAGCCAACATTATCCTCTTGGACGCATTTCGGGAGCGGATGGAGTTCCCCAAGCTCAAGCAGAAGGCCATTGACCACTATAAAGAGTGGGAGCCGGACTCTGTGATCATCGAGAAGAAGGCGAGCGGCAGTCCCTTGATCTACGAGATGCGGGCAATGGGCATCCCCGTGCAGGAGTTTACCCCCACGAGGGGTAACGACAAGATCAGCCGGTTGAACGCAGTAGCGGATATCTTCGCCTCGGGCCGTGTCTGGGCCCCTAATACCAGCTGGGCGGAAGAGGTTATCGAGGAAGTAGCTAGCTTCCCCTCTGCTCAGCACGACGACTACACGGATACCGTGTCTATGGCCCTCGCCCGCTTCCGCAAGGGGGGCTACGTGGGGACTAAACTAGATGAGCCGGACGATATCCGGTATTTCAAAAGCCACCGAGCACAAGGGTACTACTGATGCCTGAACGGAATAACAACGGCGTGGCCGCAACTCAATGGAAGAAGTGGCCCGAAGTGTCGCGGTCAACATTCAACGAGCTGTATGCCTTCATGGTAGGTAATCAAGCGCACTGCAAACACCCTGAAGGGCCGTATCTACACGAGAAGCACTGGCGGACACTCTGTTTCAACGCTGCTTTCATGGCCGCTGACCACCTTCGCCTGAAATATAAGGGCGACCTTGACCTGACCTGCCACCCGGAAGGAGAAGACAATGAGCAGTCGTGACACGGAGGAAGCGCTGAAGCGGCTCATGATGATTGTCGACGCCCTTGGGCCGTCTCTTGCGGATGGCCTACGCGACATAGCAGGGCAGCTTGATGCGGGTGAGTACCCCACAGTGCCGCGCACTGCACGTTTCTACGTGGTCTTGGAGCGGGAGCACGATAAGCCGCTGGTTATCCAGCGCGCGGCCCCCATGGATAACGCCGCACTTGCGTTCAAGCGAGCCGCGCAAGCTGCGCTAGGGGAGAAGGAAGAGTTTACGCTGGCCCAATACGTAGGTCCGGAAGGGGAAGAATAATGGCCATCGACAAAGCACTTTACGAAGCTCCGTTGGGGCTAGACGCCCTTGAGTTTGACGAGCCGGTTCTTGAGATCGAGATCGACCTTGAGGACGAGCGCGAGGAAGCCGAAGAGGAAGACGAGGCTCGGGACGCGGACTTTGGCAAAAACCTTGCCGAAGACATGGAAGAAGACGTCCTGACGGAGCTTGCTTCTGAGCTTCTCGCGGAGTTTGAAGACGATATCAGCGCCCGCAAGGACTGGATACAGACCTACGTTGACGGTCTGGAGCTGCTCGGCCTGAAAGTTGAGGACCGGACGGAGCCGTGGCCCGGCGCTTGCGGCGTCTACCACCCCCTTCTGAGCGAAGCACTGGTCAAGTTCCAAGCTGAGACCATGATGGAGACGTTCCCGGCGGCGGGACCGGTCAAAACGCAGATTATCGGCGAAGAAACGCCGGAGAAGAAGGAAGCGGCCACCCGCGTCCAAGACGACATGAACTACCAGCTCACTGAGCGCATGGTAGAGTACCGCCCTGAGCACGAACGCATGCTGTGGGGCCTCGGTCTGGCCGGTAACGCGTTCAAAAAGGTCTATTACGACCCCTCGCTTGAGCGCCAAGTGTCTATTTTCGTGCCCGCAGAGGACATTGTTGTCCCCTACGGAGCCAGTTCGCTGCAAACCAGCGAGCGCGTGACGCATGTGATGCGCAAGACCGAGAATGAGGTCCTGAAACTCCAGAAAGCGGGTTTTTACCGTGAAGTGGAGCTAGGCGAGCCCTCGGATGTCTTCGACGAGGTCGAGAAAAAGATCGCCGAGAAGATGGGTTTCCAAGCAACGGCGGACGACCGCTACAAACTCCTCGAGATGCACGTCGATCTGGTGCGTGACGAGGAAGACGACGAGATTGCCCGGCCCTACGTGGTGACTATCGAGAAGGGCTCGCAGACTGTTCTGGCTATTCGCCGTAACTGGCATCCGGAAGACAGGACCAAGCAGAAGCGCAACCACTTCGTCCACTATGCTTACATCCCCGGCTTCGGCTTCTATGCCTTCGGCCTGATCCACCTGATCGGTGCGTTCGCCAAGTCCGGTACGTCCCTTATCCGCCAACTCGTTGACGCGGGCACACTGTCTAACCTGCCGGGCGGCTTCAAGACCAAGGGGCTGAGGGTTAAAGGGGACGACACTCCGATTGGCCCCGCTGAGTGGCGGGACGTGGACGTGGCCTCTGGCACGATGCGCGATAACATTATGCCGCTCCCTTATAAGGAGCCCAGCCAAGTCCTGTACCAGCTCCTCGGGACTATCGTGGAGGAAGGCCGCCGGTTCGCCAGCGCTGCTGACCTGCAGGTCTCGGATATGTCGGCTCAGTCGCCGGTAGGCACCACGCTGGCTATTCTCGAACGCAGCCTCAAGGTCATGTCGGCGGTTCAGGCGCGCATCCACTACGCGATGCGGCAAGAGTTCCGGCTGCTGCGTGACATCATCCGCGACTACACACCCGATGTGTATAGCTACGAGCCGCAGGACGGTAAGGCGACCGCGAAGAAGGAAGACTACGACGACGTCGAGGTTATCCCGGTCAGCGACCCCAACGCCGCTACGATGGCGCAGAAGGTGGTCCAGTACCAAGCCGTCATGCAGATGGCTCAAGGCGCTCCGCAACTTTACGACCTGCCTTACCTGCACCGCCAGATGTTGGAAGTGCTGGGTATTAAGAATGCGTCCAAGCTCGTGCCGATGGACGACGACCAAAAGCCGAAAGACCCGGTCTCGGAGAACATGAATGTCATCAACGGTAAGCCGGTAAAAGCCTTCATCTACCAAGACCACGAAGCGCATATCGCAGTGCACATGGCGGCGGCTCAAGACCCGCTGATCCAGCAGATGGTAGGCCAGAGCCCTAACGCGCAGGCGGTGATGGCAGCTATGGCGGCGCACCTCTCCGAACACCTTGCTTTCGCTTACCGCAAGAAGATCGAAGACGCCGCAGGCGTGCCATACCCGGCCCCTGACGCCGAGATGAGCGAGAGCACGGAGCTGGACATCTCCCGTCTGGCGGCGGCAGCTGCGCAGAAGGTCCTCCAGCAGAACCAGCAGCAGGCCGCGCAACAGAAAGCACAGCAGCAGGCCCAAGACCCCATCGTCCAGATGCAGCAGCAAGAGCTGCAGCTCAAGCAGCAAGAGATGCAGCTGAAGGAGAAGAAGATGCTGGTCGACGCTGCGGAGGCCAAGGACAAGCTGGACATCGAGCGGGAGCGCATCGCCGCTCAGGAGCGCATCGCGGGTCTGCAGGTCGGAGCCAAGATCGCTACGGACAAAGCCAAGATGTCTTCGCAGGAGGAGGCCGAAGGCTTGCGCATCGGGGTCGATATCGCCCGGGAAGCCAAACAACAAGACCACGCCCTACGGGCGCAAGAAACGCAGCAGGCCCCGAGGCCAGAGGAGACTGAATGACCACCTCAGTATTCGCCTTCGTCCGTAAGCATATTGAGGACGATATCGAGAAACAGTCTGAAGCCGTCACTCGGGGGCACCTCGAGTACGGCGAGTATAAACGCGTCTGTGGCGTAATCTTCGGGCTTAAAATCGCCAGAGATATCTTGATCGACTCTGAAAAGAAGTGGGAAAACGATGACGAAGACTAAACTGGCGCTTCCTGAGCTCGCGGTCGTTGGGGAGGTCTCCCCCATGCCGGATAATGCGGAGCAGAAGACTAAGCAGCTTCCCGATCCGTCCGGGTACCGCATCCTGTGCGCTGTACCGGAAGTAGAGAAAGCGTACGACAGCGGCCTGCTGAAGGCTGACGTCACCGTGCATCACGAAGAACTACTGACTACAGTGCTCTTCGTCCTGAAGCTTGGTCCTGACTGTTACAAGGACGAGAAGCGGTTCCCCAGCGGGCCGTGGTGTAAAGAGGGGGACTTTATTATTGTGCGCCCCCATGCCGGTACTCGAGTTAAAATCCACGGTAAAGATTTTCGAGTCGTGAATGATGACGCGGTTGAAGCTGTTGTTCAGGACCCGAGAGGGATCAACCGTGGATAAACCTAAGCGCAAGCCCCCGAACAAAGAAGCACGCAACGCGTACCTCGCGGTCTGGAGGGAGGCTAATAGGGATAAAACTCGCGCGGCGCAGCGCAAGTACTACGCCGCAAACAAAGAGGCTTGCCTCGCCAAAGTAAAAGCATGCCACGCCGCGAACCGTGCGCACTACACCGCGAAAACTCTTGAGTGGAGCCGTGCTAACCCAGACCGAGTAGCCGCTAACCGTAAGCGCAGCTACGAGAACCTCCGCGCACGAAACATAGCTCGTGCGCGCGGGCGAGTCGTGAAGTATTTACTCGCCGAGCAGGGAATGTCTAAAGCAGAACAAGCCATTGTAGAAGGAATTTACTTGTTTTGCGCGGTATTCAAGCAGTTTGAAGTCGACCACCGAGTACCCTTGACCCATAAGTTAGTGTGCGGCCTCCATAACTCCGCTAACCTACAACCGCTTCTTATTAGTGAGAACCGCAGTAAAGGTAACAAGTTTAACCCCGAAGATTGGCCGCACGAGGACGATTACTTAGTCGCCATCGTTCCGTACGACCTCGACCCTGTAAGCCCCTAGGAGGCACAAAATGGCGGAAGCCAACGAAGACGAGTTTGAAATCGAACTGGACGATGGGCCTGAAATTCAGGTCGAAGACGATACTCCCCCGGAGGACCGAGATCGGCCCCCCATGCCCAAGGAGATCGTCGATGAACTGGAAGCAGATGAGCTTGAGGACTACTCCGAGAAGGTAAAGGTCCGCCTCAAGCAGCTGAAGAAGGTCTATCACGACGAGCGCAGGGAGAAGGAGCGGGTAAAGCGGGAGCACGACGAAGCCGTTGCGTTCGCTCAGCGGGCTCTGGAAGAGAACCGGCAACTCCGTAATACACTGAACTACGGAGAGCAGACGCTGGTCTCCAGCTACAAAGACGCCGCCCAGATGGAGGCAGATGCAGCTGAACGCGCCTACAAGGAAGCATACGAAGCGGGTGACAGCGATAAGCTGGTAGAAGCCAACAAGAAGATCGCTGAGGTTACTTACCGGCTCAACCAACTCAATGGTTACCGCCCCGCTTTACAGAACGATGAGCCAGTAGTATACAGTCCTCAAGCTGCACCGGCAGCTCCGAACCTAGACCCCAAGACCCTTGCGTGGCAAGAGCGCAACTCGTGGTGGGGCACGGACGCGGAGATGACCGCCAGCGCCCTCGGGCTTCACCAAAAGCTCGAACAACAGCACGGCAAAGCTTTTGTCGGGACTGACGAATACTGGCGCGCAATCGACACCACGATGAAGCGCAGGTTCCCCGAGCACTACGGGGAAGAAACGAGCGGCGACAAGCCCTCGCGCAGCGGCGTTAAGCCTAGCACTGTTGTTGCTCCTGCATCACGCAGCACTTCCTCCCGAAAAGTCGTGCTGAAACAATCCCAAGTAGCTCTGGCTAGGAGGCTTGGGCTGACTAACGAGCAATATGCTCGGGAAATGATGAAACTGGAGAAGCAAAATGGCCGATAGCCGCATCGCGCGTGAACTTGAAAACCGCGCCAGCTCTGAACGTCCTAAGACTTGGCAACCGGCGGCTACGCTGCCTGAGCCAGACAAACAGCCGGGATACGATTACCGATGGGTGCGTGTTTCCTCTGGCGGCGCTGAAGACCCCCGAAACATCTCCGCCAAGCTGCGGGAAGGGTGGGAACCGGTGCGCATCGAGGAGCAGCCGCAGTTCAAGATGATGATCGACCCCAGCAGCCGCTTCAAAGACAATATCGAAGTTGCGGGCCTTCTCCTCTGCAAGGTCCCTACCGAGTTCATGAACCAGCGTCGCGAGCACTTCGAGCGCCTGACGCAAGCCCAGAGTGAGTCGGTGGACAACAACTTCATGAAGGAAAACGACCCGAGGATGCCTCTCTTCCGAGAACGCAAGACCTCGACGTCGTTCGGTAAAGGCAGATAATTTCAGGAGCCAATGATGGCCTATCCGACTATCGCTGCCCCGTACGGCCTCCAACCGGTCAACCTGATCGGTGGTACCCCGTTTGCGGGTTCTACTCGCCAAATCCCCATCCAGTACGGGTACAACGCCAACATCTTCAACGGCGATTTCGTTAAGATTTCGGCTGCCGGTGACACTGGCGGTGCAGGCTTTGCAGTCCGCGCTGCGGTCACCACGGGCACGACCAACAACCAAGTCACCGGTATCTTCGTTGGCTGCTCGTACACCAACCCGGTCACCAAGCAGAAGACGTTCTCCCAGTACTGGCCCACGGGCACGCTGGCGGGCGACGGCATGGCTTACGTGGTCGACGACCCCAACACCGTGTTCAAGGCTGTTGTCTGCTCGGCGACTACCGTTACGGCTTCGGGTGCGTACTCCATGCTGGGTGCGAACCTGTCGATGATCAACAACGCCTCGGTGGCTTCCAGCCTGAACACCGGTAACTCGGCTAACGCCGTGCTCGCCCCGACCGCCACGCCCGTCACTTCGATCCTCCCGGTTCGTTGCGTTGGCATCGTGGAAGAAACGGCTATCCCGGTTGTGGCTACGGGCAGTTCGTCCAGCACCACGATTACCCTCACGGGTTCGGGTCTGCCGCGCGCTATCCCGGTCGGCACGGACGTGGCTTATCTCGCGTCCAACGGCCAGCTGATCCGTACGGGCTCGTTTGTGACTACTGCCGCCGCCGCTGGCGCTACGTCGGTTACGATTAACATCGCTACCGCGTCTGCCAACACGGCTACCCCGATCCCGTCAGCCTCCACCATCGTGTTCACTATCTACCCGGAAATTCTGGTGAAGGTGAACTCGCTGGTGCACGGCTATCTCAGCAGCACTGCGGTTTAAGGAGCTTTAAGTAATGGCTATCTCTCGCGCACAGCTCCTTAAGGAGCTCCTCCCCGGGCTGAACGCTCTGTTCGGTCTGGAATACAGCCGCTACGGTGAAGAGCATAAGGAGATTTTCGAAACCGAAACCTCCGAGCGCTCCTTCGAAGAAGAGACCAAGCTGTCGGGCTTCTCCGCTGCTCCGGTCAAGAACGAAGGCTCCGCGATCCGGTACGACAACGCCCAAGAGGCTTGGACTGCCCGCTACAACCACGAGACCATCGCTCTTGGTTTCTCGCTGACTGAAGAAGCCGTGGAGGACAACCTCTACGACTCGCTCTCGGCGCGTTACACCAAGGCTCTGGCTCGCGCTATGGCGTACACCAAGCAGACCAAGGCTGCGGCGGTCCTGAACAACGGCTTTAACCCTGCTTACACTGGTGGCGATGGCGTCGCTCTGTTCAGCACTGCTCACCCGCTGGTTAACGGCGACACCAACTCGAACACTCTGGCCACTCCGTCGGACCTGAACGAGACGTCGCTTGAAGCTGCGGTTATCCAGATCGCTGGCTGGACCGACGAGCGCGGTCTTCTGATCGCCGCGAAGCCGAAGAAGCTGGTTATCCCGCCCGCTACGATGTTCGTTGCTACCCGCCTCCTTGAGACGGAACAGCGCGTCGGCACCGCCGATAACGACATCAACGCCCTGAAGAACAACGGTTCGATCCCGGGTGGTTACACCGTTAACCACTTCCTGACCGACACCGACGCGTGGTTCCTGACCACCGACGTTCCGAATGGCCTGAAGCACTTCGTCCGCACTCCGCTGGCAAATTCAATGGACGGAGATTTCGAGACGGGCAACGTGAGATATAAAAGCCGAGAGCGTTATAGCTTCGGCTGGAGCGATCCAATGTCGATCTTCGCCAGCCCCGGCGCGTAACCTCTAAGTCCTTATAGTTTAAGGGCTTTCTTAGAACCCAGCCAGAAATGGCTGGGTTTTTTGTTCTGAGCTTGTGTTACTCGTTTAGTATGTTAGTTTGGCCCGTCAACAGGAGGCGGACGTGGCTGACGCAGGTATCTACAAGATTATAAACCTGACCAATAATAAGTTTTACGTGGGTAGCGCCGTGGATTTTGCGCGGCGTAAGCGGGAGCACTGGCGGAGACTCCGCAAAGGTTCCCACCACAACAAGTATCTTCAGGCTTCGTGGGCTAAATACGGAGAAGCGGCGTTCGTTTTCGTCCGCGTCATCGAAGTGCATGATCTTACGCGCCTGCAGGACATAGAGACCGAGTGGCTGATGGAGCACTACGGGAAGCCCTATTGCTATAACGCTACTATGCACGCGACGGCGATTGGGCTGGGTAAGGTCGGGCCTCTAAACCCTTCATGGGGGAAGACTTTTAACCACACCCCTGAGGCCAAGGCGAAAATCGCTGCCTCGAGTCGCGGGCGTATACAGTCGGTGGAGACGAGACAAAAGCGCCGCCTAACGATGCGGGGGCACACGGTGTCTGAGGAGACTCGCGCAAAACTTCGCGCGATCACCGGTGAGAAGCACCATTTCTTCGGGAAGAAACGCCCGGAGTTCGGGGCGAAAGTCAGTCGCGCAGTTATCCTTACTACTCCGGACGGCACGGCAACGACATACCCCAGTATACAGGCACTGCGCGAAGAAACAGGTCTAAAAGGCCCCACGGTTAACAGGGCATTGAAGACAGGGAAGCCCCTTGTTCGCGGCCCCCGTAAGGGGTGGAGCTTCCACTACGTAAAATCCAAAACCCAGTAATCCCCCTTTCCTTCTCCGCCTGTTACTGCTAGCTTACCTGCACCTAGACTTGAACCGACCTACTGACTGGCTAGGCAGACCTCCCCTCAGGGACAGTAGGTTAAGATGAGGACTCGTGATGGCTTTCACGACTTTTTCCGGTCCCGTGCGGGCCGGTACGCAGCGCTACGGCGATGTCACCACCATTAACACTGGCCTTCCGGTCCTGACGCAGTCCGCGACTGTGCAGTTCGGCTCCATGACGACGTCCCCTTCGGCGGTGAACCTGTTCACTCTGCCCGCTGGCGCGAAGATCATGGGCTTCATGGTGGAGAAGACCACGGCCATTGCTGGTGGCTCGGTCTCGGCGGTTAACGCCACCTTCGGTAAGTCGGGTACGGCTAACGCCTTCATGACCTCTGCCGCTATCGGCCTGACTACGGCTCAGACGGCAGCTGCTACTCTTGACGCTGCGCTGGTCTCTTCGGCGACCAACAACATCGGCACCTCGGACGTTACTGTTACGGGCACGTTCACCGCTGTCGACGGTAACCCGACTTCGGGTGTTGTTGTGGTCACTGTCGAGTACATCCAGCGCGCTGACGACGGCAGCCAAGTCCCGACTAATCCGTAATAGGTGATGTCATGGATAATCCTGACAAGAGAAGCGCCGTCGCAGCCGTGCACAAGCACGAGCGCGCTATGCACAAGGGTAAGCCACTGACCAAGCTGGCCAAGGGCGGCTCCGCGTCGAGCCGCGCCGATGGCTGCGCCGTCAAGGGTAAGACCAAGGGGCGTTTTGTCTGATGGCCAAGTCCCCGGCATGGCAACGCAAAGAAGGCAAGGCTAAAGCCGGGGGCCTGAACGCTAAAGGCCGCGCGTCTTACAACAAGGCTAACCCGGGTAAGCCGGGGCTTAAGGCCCCGCAGCCTGAGGGTGGCCCACGTAAAAAGTCATTTTGTGCCCGGATGGGCGGCGTAAAAGGCCCGATGAAAGACGAAAAGGGCCGCCCTACCCGCAAGGCTTTGGCGTTGAAGGTGTGGAAATGCTGACGTGTACGCGGTGCAAGGTGAGCAAAGAAGCCACGCTAGAGTTCTTTCCGCCGCACAACAAAAAGACGAACGGGCTCGATAGCTGGTGCCGTACGTGCCGTGCGACGTACCGTAGCGAAATATGCCGAGGTAAACATCGTGAGTTTATCGCGGATGCGGACCTTAAAGACCTAAAGCGTACAGTTCTAGAGTGCGTTATCTGCGGAGATGAAGGTCCACTAGTAGTAGACCACGACCACAAAACAGGTAACGTGCGTGGTATGCTATGCAACCACTGTAATCGTGGGTTGGGGCACTTCCGCGACGATCCGGAACTCTTGATCTTTGCCGCACAGTATCTATACGCAAGTAACGATGACCCTCGGTGGGACGAGTTTTTACAGGGGGCAGAGGTCGCCAATGACCCGAACAGCCGGATCAACAAAAGCCTTCGCGCGTGGAAGTGTTGACATGGACTTGGAAGGTTTTCGCGCAGAAATGCGGGAGGCAATCCGCGAACAAGCCCTGAAGCATGACACTATGCTTGAGCGGATGGGTGAGATTACTGCAATGAAGAACGATGTTGCAGACCTCAAGCGCGACGTGCAGGGTCTGTTGGACTTGAAGAAGCACGGCGTAGGGTTCATTGCAGCGATCTCTCTGACCGCCGGTATTCTTATTCTTGGTTTTAAGGGGTGGATCACAGCCATCGTCGCTGCGGTAAAGGGAGCCTGAGATGGCTAAGATGAACGAGGTTCTCGGCGGTCTCGGCGGCCTGATCCCGATGGCTATGGAAAAAGGTGGGGGCAGCGCCATGCTCGGGCTTATCCCAGCGGCGCTGGACTACAACGCGAAAGACAAAGACAAGGACAAGAAGGCCGCTGTTGACGCTTCGATGAAGTCCCCCGGCATGAAACGTGGTGGTGCGGTCAAGAAGTACGCCAAGGGCGGGTCTGTTGGTTCCGCTTCCAAACGCGCAGATGGTTGCGCTCAACGGGGTAAAACCCGTGGTAAGATGCGATAGGAGGGCATCATGGCCGAGTCGAAGAAGATGATGAAGCGTGAAGTGGCCTTCATGAAGGCCAAGGGCGCTCCCAAGGGTATGCTCAAGCACGAAGAAGCCGAGATGAAGGGCATGGGCAAAGGTAAGGCCAAGGGTATGGCTAAGGGCGGTTCGTTCCGCACCTCGGCTAACGGTATTGCCACGAAGGGCAAGACCAAGGGTAAGCAGGTCAAGATGGCCTCTGGCGGGAAGTGCTGACATGAAGAGGCAGATTGCTTTGCTGCGCGACGCCAGCGGCGGGGCCAAAACCTCGAACGCGCTGCCTTTTGACATCTTCAACCGCCCGGAGTGCTCGCTTCAGGTGGTGGTGACGGGTACGGCCAACTACACGGTTCAGCAGACGCTGGACGACATCTTTGACCCCGCCATCACGCCGACTTGGTTCGACCACCCGGACACTAACCTCGTTGCGGCCACGACCAACAAGCAGGGTAACTACGCCTACATCCCGGCGGCGGTGCGCCTCAGGCTCAACAGCGGCACCGGCTCCGCCACGCTTACGGCCATCCAAGCGGGTATTTACGGTTAATGTCGGGCTTCAACATCAGCGGCGTTACAGGGCTAAGCGACGGCGTCGGGCTTATCCGAGGGCGCAGCAGTTTGTTCTCCGGCGCGTATTTAGACCTTTATTTTGGCTTGAGTTACTACGGCCTAGACGAAGTACCTTATACCGCCCTCACCTCCCTCCCCGGCTTTACGTTCACCCGTGCGTCCCTTGCTACGATGTTCGACGCGACGGGGGAGCTGGTCTACGGGCCAAATAACCAACTGCTGCAAAGCCAGACGTTCGCCACGTCGTGGGCGGCGACGGCGGCGACGGTTTCGTCCGATGTAACTACGGCCCCCGATGGGTCATCGACTGCCGACAAGCTGGTGGAAACCGCCGCAACGTCACAGCATTTGCTGGGGCAGGGCTCCACGCAAGGCGGGGCGGCGGCGGTGTTAAGCTGCTACGCCAAAGCGGACGAGCGGACGTGGGTCGCGCTGGCGATCACGGACGCAGGTGGCAGCAATCGGATTACGTATTTTAATCTTGCGACCGGCGTAGTTGGCACAACAGGAACCGGCATCACGGCGTCGATCACGTCGGCGGGGAACGGCTGGTATCGTTGCGCGGTTTACCTTCCGGCGACCTTCAACGGAACCTATACGCATCGCATTTATCTTGCCTCGGCGGATAACACGAACAACTACGCGGGCGATGGCACGTCTGGTCTTTACATCTGGGGCGCGCAGGCTGAGGCCGTCACTTACGTGACTACACCCGGCGCGTACAACGCCACCACATCGTCGCCCTACTTCGGCCCGCGCCTTACCTACGACCCCGTTACGTTGGCCTCACTAGGTATTCTGGTGGAAGAGGCGCGGACTAACATTGCGTTGTGGAACCGCGACCTAACAAATGCTGTATGGGTCAAGGTCAACACGACTGCGGCCAAGACGGAGGTCGGTATCGACGGCGTAGCGAACAGCGCGAGCCTAATTACTGCGACAGCTCCCGCCGCGACAACCCTGCAAACCATTGTACTGTCCAGTTCGACGCGCCAGCAATCCGCGTGGGTCAAGCGCGTTACCGGAACCGGTGTAGTCAACATGACGACGGACGGCGTGACGTGGACGGCGGTGGCGGTAACGGCGGATTGGACCCGAGTAACGATCCCTGCGCAGGCGGCTGTCGTAAACCCGGTGCTCGGCTTCCAAATCATGACGAGCGGAGACGCCATTGCGGTGGACTTTGTTCAGAACGAGACCGGGACGGGCGCAACCTCCTCTATCCCAACCACAACAGCGGCGACAACGCGGGCGGCGGATATAGCGTATGTCGCAAACTTGGATACGCTTCCGGCGTTCACTGTTGTTGCGGAAGGCATTCCCAGTATGCCGGTTGGCTACGGCGTGGTTCAGACCTTGGCCGGGTATGATGACGGCACCGCATCGAACCGTGTTTACGTTTTCCGCGACGCTACAGGCAGCTCCGCACTCCAGTTTGCGTCGTCTACGGGTTGGAGTGTCTTGGCAGCGAATTGGGCGCAAGGCGCGACGGGAAAAGCCGCGTTCACGAGCATTCAGGGGCGGCAAGCCGGGTCATTTAACGCAGGCGTAGTTCTGACCGGCACGTCTAACCAGCCAGCGAACCTGAGTTCTTTGTCGATTGGTGTTCGTAGTGACCGGGCTACGTCGGTCTTTAACGGCACCATCTCCCGCATCCGCATTTACAACACTGCCTTGACCGATGCCCAACTACAGGCCCTTACGACATGAGTTGGCACACCTCCCTTATCGACGGCCCGATTGAGATTTACCGCGACGGTGAATTGCTGGAGGGTTACCACCTGAACGTCGCTCCATGGCTCGTGACTGAGGGGCTGGCGGCCTATGCCGTGGTCCCGGGAAACCCCGTGCGGATCATGTTGGGTGGGGCAACCGGGTGGCTGAAGTTCCCCGACGAGGTGACGGCGCGGGTGCTGCTGGCTGATTACTGGATCGAAGACGGGACCGAGGAGTAGCAAGATGCGATCCAGTCGGGGTATGGGTGATATCCGCCCGTCCAAGATGCCCAAGGGTAAGATTACCCGGCGCAAAGATAAGCCCGAGGACGTCACGATGTACGCCAAGGGCGACTGGATCAAAGGTGCTGTGAAGAAGCCCGGGGCCTTGCGCGAGCAGCTCGGAGCCAAGCCGGGAAAACCCATCCCTGCCAAGAAACTGGCTGCCGCTGCCAAGGCCCCGGGTAAACTCGGGCAACGCGCCAGACTGGCGCAGACGCTGAAGACGTTCAAGTAGATGGCGCGCACGGACGAAGCCAAGTGGAAGCGCACCGTCGCGGCGGTGAAAGCCGGGGACAAGGGTGGCAAGCCGGGCCAGTGGTCGGGGCGCAAGGCACAGCTCGCTACCCAGCGCTACAAGAAGTCCGGTGGGGGTTACAGCGGCCCTAAAACCGAAGCGCAGAAGTCTCTGTCGAAGTGGAGTGATGCTGATTGGGGAACTAAGTCGGGCAAGCCGTCCACACAGGGGCCCAACGCCACGGGTGAGCGCTATCTGCCGAAAGCAGCGCGGCAAGCCCTGACACCTGCGGAGTACAGCGCCACAAGTAAGGCGAAACGCGAAGGCACCAAGGCGGGCAAACAGTTCGTGAAGCAGCCTGCAGCCATAGCTAAAAAGACAGCTAGGGTGTGACCCCATGGCACCCGTCTCAGATTTACGGCGTGCCCAGCTCAGAGAGTACTACAAAGCGAACCGAGAGCGGGCTCTGGCCCGTGCGCGGAAGTACTACTACACCAAGACAAAGCCCAAGATAGCTCTGGAGACCCCGGAACAGGCGGTAATCAGAAGGGCCAAGGCTAACGCAGCAGCGAAGAAGAGCGGTTCGCGGCAACGGCGTCGAGTGCTCAGGCCGCTAGAGTACATGCTGCTCCGGGCCCGCAACCGGGCCGCTACCTACGGACGAGAGTTCAGCATCACCGCAAAGGACCTGTATATCCCTGAGGTATGCCCCCTGCTTGGTATCACGCTATCCCTAACAGACCCCAACTTAGCCCACCGTCCGTCGATAGACAGAATAGACTCGAACAAAGGCTACATTCCGGGTAATGTCTGGGTCGTAAGTAACAGAGCCAACCGCTTGAAGAGCGACGCTACGGCTGACGAGCTTATCAGGATCGGCTTAGCGCTTAAAGGGCGTACGTCATGACCACTTCCGGCACCAGCACTTTCAATCTGAGTATTCTCGACATCATCGAGGAAGCAACGGAGCGCTGCGGGGCTGAAGTGCGCTCGGGTTATGATCTTCGTACGGCGCGCCGCAGTCTTAACCTTATGTTTGCTGAGTGGGCGAACAAGGGGTACAACCTCTGGACTGTCGAGCAAGGCTCTATCCCGCTTACTCAGGGTACGATTACTTATAACCTTCCCGTCAATACTGTGGACCTTGTTGACCAAGTGATCCGGACTCAGACCGGCGCTAACCAGACTGATATCAATATCTCGCGGATCAGCCTCGACACCTACTCCACGATCCCGAACAAGAACACCCAAGGCCGACCTATCCAAGTCTGGATCAACAGGCTGTCGGGCGCTACAGACCCTGCTTCCGGCGTCGTTTATCCTACGATCAACGTCTGGCCTGCGCCGGATCAGAGCAACTACTACACCTTTGTCTACTGGCGGCTGCGCCGCATTCAGGACGGCGGCAACGGCGCTACGACTCAAGATATCCCCTTCCGGTTCCTCCCGGCGCTGGTGGCGGGGCTGGCCTACCACCTCGCGCTAAAAATCCCCGATGCCCTCCCGCGCGTGGAGATGCTGAAGATCATGTACGAAGAGCAGTTCCAGCTGGCGGCGGATGAAGACCGCGAGAAGGCCCCACTGCGCATCTCTCCGCGTATCAGCTACTAGGAGCGCGCGATGCCCAGTAAATTCGCTTCAGGAGTCCGCGCGTTCGGTTTCTGCGATTACTGCGGTTTCCGTTACCCGCTAAAGGCGCTTAAGGCGCTTACGATCAAGACCAAACCTACGAACATCCTTGTTTGTCCCGGCTGCTGGACACCTGACCAGCCACAGTTGCAGATCGGTATGTACCCGATCAACGACCCCCAAGCCCTGCGTAACCCCCGCCCGGACAATACTTTCTGGCAATCAGGGCTTGGCGGGCTGCAGCTTACTACGACGGACTACGGGACTCCCGGTGAAGGCAGTAGAGTGATACAGTGGGGGTGGGCCCCGGTAGGTCTTAACGACCCCTTGGATTTGTCCGGTCTTACGAATACACTGGTTGCTGTAGGTGCGGTCGGGACGGTAACTGTCTCGTAAAGGAGAAACCCCGTGGTCAAGAACGAAAACAAGGTCAAGTCGGTCCCGGTGCCTAACACCTCGGGCTACCCCAACAAGACCGCCAACACCCAGACGCTGCGCACCCGTGGGACCAAGAACACCCAGCGCGGTAACAGCTCCAGCACCAAGATGGGTTAAGGACTCGTGTCCACATACGCGGAACTTTCCAGCGCACTTCAGGCGACGCTAGAGAACGACTTCCCAACGTCTGTGGGCACTGCTCCCTTGACGTCGGCGGAGCAGATCGCGCTGTTCTTCAGGAACGCTGAACTTCGGATACAGAACGCGGTCCAGCTCCCGGTGTCCCGGAAGACCGGGACTGTTACGACTGTGGCCAACACCTCTACGGTAGCGACACCTGCGGACTGGTTGGCGAGCTACTCCGTCGCTCTGATCACGCCCGTGACCCTCACCTACAACTTCCTGCTCAACAAAGACGTTGAGTACATCCGGGAGGCTTTTCCAGCCGTGCTGTCCACCGGGACGCCGCTGTATTACGCCTTGCAAGACAACGAGACTTTCCTCCTTGGCCCTACGCCCGACGCTGCCTACACCCTGTCGCTGAACTACTATTATTACCCTGAGTCGATCACGACGGCTGGCACGTCTTGGCTCGGTGATACTTTCCCGAATGTCCTGCTCTACGCCGCTCTGGTAGAGGGCTATACCTTCATGAAGGGCGAAGCCGACGTCATTGCGCAGTACGAAAAGCTCTACAGCGATGGTCTGAGCGAGCTGAAGCAGTTCGCTGAAGGTATGAATAGGCAGGATACTTACCGCACGCAGCAAGTTAGGTACCCAGTGCGATGAGCATTTTTCAAGGTCTTACCAGCTCGTTCAAGGCAGAAGTACTGCTCGGGGTCCACGACTTCCGGGCAACGGGGGGCGATACCTTTATGATCGCACTCTACGACTCTACTGCTGATCTCAACGCCAACACGACTGCGTATACCACTACAGGCGAAGTCACAGGTGCTAACTATACCGCTGGCGGTATTACTCTTACTAACCTTGGGGTAACGACTGGCAGCACTTCGGCGACTTCGGGCGTAGGCTTCACGTCCTTTTCGCCTGTAGTTTTCGCCAACGTCACCGTCGTGGCGCGTGGAGCGCTTATCTACAACACAACGCCTTCGGCTACGGACGCCAACAACACCGTGCTGGTTAACCCTGCGGTCTGCGTGCTGGACTTTGGTGCAGACAAGACGGCGACTGCCTCCGACCTGACGATTACCTTCCCTACCAACACGGCGGACGACGCCATTATCCGGATCGCGTAAATGCAGCTTTCCCCGAACTTCTCGCTCGAAGAGTTTACCAAGTCCCAGACAGGCGCTCGCCTCGGGATCGCCAACACACCTTCGGCGGCTCACCTTGCTAACCTGAAGACCCTCTGCGCAAAAGTGCTGGAGCCGGTACGGGCCCACTACGGCAAGCCGGTTCACATCAACAGCGGCTATCGCGGCCCTGCGCTCAACAAGGCGGTCGGCGGTGCCGCAACGAGCCAGCACTGCGCGGGAGAAGCTGCGGATATCGAAATCCCGGGCGTGGCAAACGGTGCCTTGGCTAAATGGATCGAGGCGAACCTCGAATACGACCAGCTTATCCTCGAGTGCTACAGCGCGGGTGTCCCTAACAGTGGTTGGGTTCATGTGAGCTTCAAAGCAGGCCACAACCGCAAGCAAGAGCTCACCGCAACGGTGGTGGGCGGCAAGATGAAATACGCAGCAGGGCTGCATCTATAGGGGCGGGTCATGGGTAACCATTTGTTCAAACTCTTTGCGGGCAAGGACAACAAGACGCTTGATCTCGGTCGAGTGCTTTGGGCGATGAGCTTTATCTCGTACTTCTCCGCTACGTTCTTCGCGGTGTTCATGCACAACCAAGCGCTGGACTACGCCATGTGGGCCGTGGGGGCGGGCACTCTTCTCGCCGCAGGCGGCGGAGCTCTGGCGCTTAAGTCCGGCACGGAGCCGGACCACAAAGATACCCCCGATGCTTAACTTCCTGCGCCCCTACCTGATCTACATTGTTCTCGCCGGGGCAGTGCTCTCAGCGGGGGCCGGGTACAAGCTTCGCGACATGCAGTGCAAAGCAGACGCAGCCAAGCAGATCGCCAAGGCGGCTGAAGAGCGCCTCAAGCTGCAGGCCGTTATCGACACGAAGTCCGCCCTCTACGAGGCGGAGCGGGATAGGGCCAGCGTAGTTAACACCGAACGACACAACACGATCAGGGAGATTTTCCGCGATGCGCCTGCCGTTAGTCCTGACTGTGCTGCTCCCCCTGAGCTTGGGCGCGTGCTCACACAAAGCGTTCTGGACGCCAACAGTGCCGCGACTGGCACCCAATCTGGCAGCTCCGTGCCCGCCGCTGAACACACCCCCTGACCCCCTGCTGGACCCTGAGCGCGGGCTGTGGGAACAAGACACTGTCGCCAAGTACGGCGACTGCGCGAGTAGGCACCGCAACACAGTAGAAGCGTGGCCCAAGCAGGGTAAAGATGGTAAGTAGCCTCAACACGACTCATTCGCCGTAAGGACGCGTTATGGCCAGTACGTACAGCCCCCTCAAAATCCAGTTGATGGCGACTGGCGAAAACCTCTCGACTTGGGGGGCTACGACCAACGTAAACCTCGGCACAGCTTTGGAAGAAGCCATTACCGGGACGGCAGACGTGACGTTTGCCAGCGGGAACGTTACCCTTACGTTGACCAACGTAAACACCAGCCAGACGGCTCGAAACCTGCGCCTGAACCTGACGGGTACGACGGGGGGCGCTAGGGACTTGATTGTCCCGGCTATCGAGAAACTCTACCTCGTCAACAACGGCTGCGCCGACGCTATTACGGTCAAGAACGCCTCGGGCACCGGCATCGCCGTTCCGGCGGGTAAGACCATGTGGGTCTTCAACAACGGCACGAACGTCCTCGACGTCGTGACTCACCTTACGTCCCTTACCCTCGGTTCGGCGCTCCCGGTGGCCAGTGGCGGCACGGGGCAGACAACTTACACCAACGGCCAGCTGCTTATCGGTAACACGACGGGCAACACACTCACTAAAGCCACTATTACGGCAGGCTCGGGCATTACCGTTACCAACGGCACCGGCACCATTACAATTTCGGCCACGGGTTCCGGCGGCACCGTTACGAGTGTCAACGGCTCGGGCGGTTCTACGGGCCTCACTCTGACGGGCGGCCCCATTACGGGTTCGGGTACGCTTACGCTTGGGGGTACTCTGGCTGTTGCTAGCGGCGGCACAGGCGTTACGTCCTCGACGGGCACCGGCAGCACCGTCCTCTCTACCTCTCCCGTGCTCACTACCCCCAACATCGGCGTGCCCAGCTTCGCTACGCTGACTAACGCCACCGGCCTCCCACTTAGCACGGGCGTCACCGGCACCCTCCCTGTTGCTAGGGGCGGCACGGGCGTTACGTCGTCTACCGGCTCCGGCAACACCGTCCTCTCTACCTCTCCCGTGCTTACCACCCCCAACATCGGCGTGCCCAGCTTTGCTACGCTGACTAACGCCACTGGCCTCCCGCTCACTACCGGTGTCACCGGCACCCTCCCGGTTTCTAGCGGCGGCACGGGTCAAACGACCTTCACGGACGGGCAAATCCTGATCGGTAACACGACAGGCAATACGCTCACTAAAGCTACTATTACGGCAGGGTCGGGCGTTGCCGTCACGAGCGGTGCGGGTTCTATCACTATCTCGGCTACTGGCTCGGGTGGCTCGGTTACGAGCGTCAACGCCTCGGGCGGCTCTACGGGCCTTACCTTCTCGGGCGGCCCTGTCACGACTATCGGCACGCTCACTATGGCGGGCACTCTGGCTGTCGCCAACGGCGGCACGGGGCAGACGACCTACACCAACGGCCAACTACTTATTGGTAACACGACGGGTAACACCCTTACCAAGGCTACGCTTACGGCAGGCACCGGGGTTACCATCACCAACGGCGCTGGCGCGATTACGATCTCTTCGACGAGCACGGGCGGCACTGTTACGAGTGTCAGCGGCTCAGGTGGTTCTACAGGTCTCACCCTGACGGGCGGCCCCATTACGGGTTCAGGTACGCTGACGCTCGGGGGTACTCTGGCTGTCGCCAACGGCGGTACTGGGGTTACGACCTCTACAGGTACGGGCAACACGGTCCTCTCCACCTCCCCAGTGCTTACCACCCCCAACATCGGCGTGCCTTCGTTCGCTACGCTGACTAACGCCACTGGCTTGCCTATCTCCACGGGCGTCTCTGGTCTGGGGACCAACGTCGCTACCTTCCTCGCTACCCCCACCACGGATAACCTTCGGGTTACACTCACGTCGACCACGGGTACAGGCGCGGCGGTCTTCGCCGCTTCACCGGCACTCACTACCCCCAACATCGGCGTGCCCAGCTTCGCTACGCTGACGAACGCCACTGGCCTCCCTCTGACTACCGGTGTCACCGGCACGCTCCCGGTCGCTAACGGCGGTACTGGGGTTACGGCGTCTACTGGCTCTGGCGATAACGTCCTCTCTACCTCTCCAGTGCTGACTACGCCCAACATCGGCACGCCTAGCTTCGCCACGCTGACTAACGCTACTGGCCTGCCCATCACCACTGGTGTTTCCGGCCTCGGCGCTAACGTCGCTGCGTTCCTTGCGACCCCCACTTCCGCCAACCTTGCGGACGCAATCGCCAACGAGACGGGCTCCGGCCTTCTGGTCTTCGCCACTTCCCCCACGCTGGTCACACCCCTGCTAGGCACGCCGACTTCCGGTACGCTGACTAACTGCACGGGCTTGCCGATCTCCTCGGGTGTCTCCGGCCTCGGTGCCAACGTCGCTACCTTCCTTGCGACTCCGTCTTCGGCTAACCTCGCCGCTGCGCTCACGGACGAAACCGGCACTGGGGCAGCCGTCTTCGCTACCTCCCCCGCGCTTACCACCCCCAACATAGGCGTCCCGAGCTTCGCTACGCTGACGAACGCCACTGGTCTCCCCCTCACTACCGGTGTGACGGGTACACTCCCTCTTGCCAACGGCGGCACGGGCGGCGCGACCAAAGCCGATGCTCTGTTTGGTCTGGGTATCGCGGCAGTGGCGGTGGCTGCAGGTCGGGCGTCGGCTGGTAGCTGCACCCTGTACGATAACGCAAACATCTCGTCAGTCAGCCGCACCGCCACAGGGGGTATCTACACGGTAGCGTTTACGACCGCGCTGAGTAACGCAAACTACGCAATTATTATTACGTGCGGCAACATCTCTACGCAAAACAACTACAACGCAATCGGGTCCTACTACGACAAGGCCACTACTGGTTTTTCAATTCGCTTTCAGGTTTCCAACGCTAACGCAAACACGGGGGCGGTTGATCCTGATCAGTTCTCTATTCAAGTCATCTCGCTCGGGTAGGGGCCTGCATGTCGTTCCTGAAGCTCCAGTTCCGCCCCGGAGTTAACCGGGACCAAACCAACTACTCTAGCGAGGGTGGGTGGTACGAGTGCGACAAGATCAGGTTTCGCTCTGGCTACCCGGAAAAGATCGGCGGCTGGGTCAAGTCCACGCCTACGGCGTTTTTCGGTGTGTGCCGCCAGCTGTGGAACTGGGTTACGTCTTACTCAGATAACTTCCTGTCGCTCGGCACCAACAACAAGGTCTACATCGAGTCCGGCGGTATTTTTAACGACATCACACCGCTGCGCGCGACTGCCCCTACACTCACTAGCCCGAACACCAACAACTGCGTGGCTACGACCAACGGCTCGAACGTGGTCACCATCAACCTCGGCACGACACACGATGCAGAGACGGGGTCTTTCGTTACGATCTCCGGGGTTACCGGCACTGTAGGTGGCATACCCGATACCGAGATTAACGCTAACCACCAGATCACGGTTATCGACACCGACTCGTTCTCGTTCTCGGTGAGCACGGCGGCGTCTTCGACGGTTGCTGCGGGCGGCGGCACCTCCATCACCATCAGCTTTGAAATCGCTCCCGGCTACGCTACCACGACGGCGGGCTACGGCTGGGGTGCAGGCACTTGGGGGCGCGGCTACTGGGGTCTTGGCTCTACCGCCCCGGTGCTTTTCCCGCAGCGCGATTGGTGGTTCGACAACTTCGACAACGACCTAGTCATGAACGTCCGCAACGGGGCTGGCTACTGGTGGGTTCGGGGCACTACAGTTGACCCCGGCACTGCGCTTGCGACACGGGCTATAGCGCTGTCGGCGTACGCCACGAGCGAGGGCTTCACCGCCAACTCGGTCCCCGTGAAGATCATGCAGCTTCTGGTGTCCCAGAACGACAAGCACTTGATCGCTTTCGGCGCGGTGCCGTTCGGTAGCACTTCAGAGGCGGACTTCGATCCGTTGCTTATCCGTTGGGCAGACCAAGACACTCCGGGGGATTGGACCCCGTCCACTACCAACACTGCAGGTGACCTGCGCGTCTCCCGGGGCTCCAGCATCATTCGGGCTATGCCTACCCGGCAGGAAATCCTCGTCTGGACAGATACACATCTTTACTCGCTCCAGTTCCTCGGGACGTCAGACGTCTTCGGTCTGCAGGAGTACGCAGACAACGTCTCTATCATTTCGTCTAGGGCGTGCGCTACGGCGGCCAACGTCACCTACTGGATGGGGCAAGACAAGTTTTACGCCTACACCGGTCGGGTGGAGACCCTCCCCTGCACCCTGCGCAACCACGTCTTCAAGAACATCAACACCGAGCAAACCGACCAAATCGTCTGCGGTACGAACGAAGGTTGGAACGAAATCTGGTGGTTCTACCCGAGTGCGCAGTCTAGCTGGAACGACAGCTACGTCGTGTTTAACCACCTCGAAAAAATCTGGTACTACGGCACCATCGAGCGTACGGCGTGGCTAGACACACCCCTGCGCGCCTACCCACAAGCCTGTAACAGCGACTCGACCGCAGCCTCAGGGTACCTCTACAGCCACGAAGCGGGGCTGGACGACGACGAAAGCGCCATGGAAGCCTATATCCAGTCGAACGACTTCGACCTCGGTGACGGCGACAAGTTCATGCTTACCCGCCGGGTTATTCCGGACGTTGGTTTTTCTGGGTCTACAGCAGACGAACCTGCGGTAACGATGCAGCTGCGCCCGCGTAACTTCCCCGGCAGCGCGTACAGAGGCGACGCTCAGGACACCCGGAACATCATTGAGTCTTCGGTGGACGTCTACACTGAGCAGGTCTTTATCCGCGCCCGTGCCCGGCAGATGGCGTTCAAGATCGCTTCTTCTGCGCTCGGAGTGAACTGGCAGGTTGGGTCCCCAAGACTGGACATGCGGGAAGACGGACTCAAGTAGATGGCTCTTGAACGCTTCCGCGCACCGCCGCTGCCCAACCCCCCGCAGGACTACGACCCCACCTACGTTCGGCAGCTGATACGGGTGCTGGAGCTCTACTTCACGCAGCTTGACTCTTTTACCCCTAACCAAGCGCAGTCCTACCGGGCAGACAACTTCTACGGCGGCGCGTTCTTCGGCGATGGCAAGGGGCTCGATACGCCCTTTAACCAGCTGCTGAGTAACACAAGCCAAACAGCCGCTGCGATTGATATCGCCTACGCCCTCACGCTGGATACGTCTGAGTTCCCCGACGGTATCTCCATCGTGAGCAGCTCTAGGATTACGTTTGCGTCAGCTGGGGCCTACGTCCTGTCTTTCAGCATACAGCTGGAGAGCACGTCGTCTACGACCGAGCATGCGGACATATGGCTGCGGAAAAACGGGACCGACATCCCGGCGTCCAACAGCCGGTTCGGTATCCCTGCACGGAAGAGCGCGGGCATCCCTGCGGCCATTATCGCGACGACCCCGTTGACGATCACTGTGGCGGCCAACGACTACGTGCAAATCATGTGGTGTGTGTCCAGCACATCAGTCTCTGTAAAGTACTACCCCGCTGTTGCGTATTCTGCGGGCGTCACCCCCGCTATCCCGGCCACACCCTCTGCTATTGTCGGGGTGAGTTTTGCTTCTTCTACGTAATCTGATACTGTTTACGTAGCCCGCCACCTGTCGCTGGCCGTTGTGTGGCCAGACTTGCAACTGTCGTATCGCCGTAAAGGTCACCGCCATGTTCAACGCCCCTTCGCCATCCTTTACGAGCCCCCAAACGCTTCCGACGAGCCCCAGCGCCGCCGCGCCGCAGCCATCCCCCTACCCCGCGCCCACTCCCCCCGCGCAGTTTACCGCTCCGCCCCCGCAACCTCTGCAGGGGGGTTTCTTTGGTGGCATGAACCAGCGCCCGACCCCGGGCGTCAGCCCGCGTCTCCCGGGTATGATGTCCACGCCTGCCAGTACAGCCCAGAGCATGCAGGGCTATGGCCGTGGTAACGACACCATGCTTATGCACGTCACCCCCGGTGAAGTGCAGGGACTCCAAGCACTGGCGCAGCGGCACGGCGGCTCGCTGACCACTAACCCCCATACGGGTCTGCCGGAGGCTGGGTTCCTCGAAGATATTCTCCCGATGCTCGCGGGCGGCTTGCTCTCGCTGGTCCCCGGTGTCGGTCCACTTATGGCTGCAGGTCTTGTGGGTGGCGGCACTGGACTGGCCACGGGCAGCCTTGAGAAAGGGCTTATGGCGGGTCTCGGCGCGTTCGGCGGCGCGTCACTTGGTAGTGCGATTGGGGCTATGGGTTCCTCCGCTAATGCGGTACTCCCCACCGCTGCCCCCGAACTCGCGACGGCTGGACTAACTGCTGCCCCGGCTCCTGCCAGTGTGGCGGCTCTCCTGCCCGGCGCACCTAACGCCGTAGCCTTGTCTGCTCCGGGGGCCGCCGCCAGCGCCCCTCTAGCCAGCGCCCCTGTAGCTAACGTCGCGCAAGCAGCTTCTGCTCCTGCGCAAGCTATAGCGAGTCAAGCCGCCACACAGGCACCCGCTGCCGTACAGCCGGGAATGCTCCAAGAGCTGTTTGGGCAACAAACGGGTAATAACATTACCAAGTTCGGTAAAGATTTTGCGCAAGCTGCGTCTGGCGGGGACAAAATCAGCCCGATGCGCACAGGTCTCGCTGCGCTTGGCGCTTCTGCTCCCGTTCTGCAGGCCATGCAGCCGACCTACGAGCCCTACAAGAAAGAAGATGACTTCAACTACGAGGGTCCGTACACCCCGACTCAGCGCACGCCGCGCTTCCGGGGCCCCAACGCCAACCTCGGGGATAGCTCGGAGTTCAGCTACTTCGACAACGTCAACCCCTACCCGGGTTTCCAGCCCGCCCCCAAGGTCTTCGCTGAAGGTGGTGAAGTAGCCCGAACAGAAGACCGTGCGCTCCGCATGCCTACTGCGGGATATCAGGCCGGTATGGGCGCGGAACACAACTACAACTTCCGACCGGTGACCCCCGCTGCGAGCATGCAGATGGGGATGCCTACCCCTGTGCAGAGTGGTGGCCGCCAGAGCTTCGCGGAGATGATCGCGAGTTCTAGGAACAAGAAAACCCCCGACGACGTGACCAGCGCCCCCAACATGCGCAAGTACCGCTACGACCCGCGAACGCAGAGCGTCATGGAGGACGGCAACTACGGCGGTGCCATGGGCGAGCCCGGTGGACTGGAGGGCTTGAATATCGGACGTTTCGCCGCAGGCGGCAACGTGAACCTGCGCGACGGCTCCTTCGTTGTGGACGCGCGCACGGTGGCCGAACTGGGTAACGGTAGTAGCGGTGCGGGGCAGGAGCTTCTTGCTCGCCATGGAGGCCAGCCGATCCGGGGTCCGGGGGATGGCGTCAGCGACTCTATTCCGGCTAGTATCGGCGGACGCCAACGCGCGAAGGTCGCCCGTGACGAGGTTAAGTTCGACCCGGAAGCGGTGCAGCGGCTCGGTGGTGGCGATCTGCAGCGTGGGGCCAAGAAGCTCTACGCGCTCATGGAAAAAGCCCAGAAGGCCCGTAAAACAGCGGGTCGGGGGCAAGACACGAAGCTGAGGAAGAAGCTGTGAGAGAAATGCTAGAGTTCGATACTCCTGAATGGCAAGCACTTCGCAACGCAAAACTTCAAGAGTGGATACAAGATCCTTACGCCATCCGGTTTATCGTAGACTTCGCGGATACCTGCGAACTGTTCGACGACATGATCGACCGGGACAAACCTCTCGAAGACGACCACATCGTGCGGGTGCTGTTCAAAGTCCTTACCGAAATCCCGCTGAACCCTTTTTTCGACCGCTTCAAGAACCAGCTGATCCCCATCATAATTACCGGGATTAACGCTTGGTTGGACTCCACTGCATTGGAAAACGGGTCTGACAACGATAAGGTTTTCGCTTACGTGCTCCGAGACTGGTACATGGAGTTTGTGGCGTACGTCGTGTATCTTACCCGGGGCAGAGACTACATGCGGGATACGAGCATGGAAATCCGCCAGTTCTTTACTCACCACGAAACACTCGAAGAGTATAAGGAAAAAATGGCATGAGTGGTGGGGGCGATAAACAGCAGCCGACGCAGCAGCAGGTTACGACGACTACCAGCAACCTGCCCGAATACGCTCGTCCATACTTTGAAAATCTCGTCAACCGGGCGCAGGCAGAGTCTTATCGCGAGTATACCCCCTATCAAGACCAACGCATCGCGGGCTTTACTCCCGGGCAGACTCAAGTTCAGCAGCAGACGATGGGGCTGCAGGCTCCCGGACAGTACGGCATGGCTTCCGGGCTAGCCACCGCTTCGGGTCTTGGGTCTATGGCTGCGGGCCAGTACGCACCCGCGCAGGTGAACAACCAGCAGATCGGCCAGCCTAACCTGCTGAACTACCAGATGCGCAACGCGCAGGACGTTTACGGCATGGCGCAGGTCGCGCCCCAAATGGCCACCGCTCAGACAGGCTATAACCCCAATCTGCAGAACCTGCAGATGGGAGCGGCGGATCAAGTCGCTGCGCAGAACTACAACGCCCCGCAGATGGGCGTCTCTCGTACGAACTACGCTCCCGGGCTTCAGCAGTACCTGATGGCCAACGCGCCGGACGTTACGGCGCAGCAGTACAACTCGCCTCAGATGCAGGCGGCGGCCACTACCTTCTCGCCAGAGCTGCAGCAAATCCTTATGGGCCCGGCGGGTCGGGTCTCTGGTTCGCGGCTTACCGCTGCGGATACCCCGCAGATCACCGCTGCTCAGACCAGCTTCGATCCTAACCTGCAGCAGTACCAGATGGGTACCCCCGACGAGTTCGGTCAGGCTCAGGCATCCCAGTACATGTCCCCGTATGTCCAGAGCGTGCTGGATGTGCAGAAGCGCGAAGCCGTCACTGACGCGCGCAAGGCGCAGATCAACCAAGACCTCGGTGCTGCCCGTCAGGGTACCTATGGCGGCTCTCGTCAGCTTCTGGCGGGCATGGAGCGTGAGCGAGCGCTGGGTCAACAGCTCGGGGATATCCAAGCTCGTGGGCTCCAGTCTGCGTACGAAAATGCGCAGTCTCAGTTTGAGCGCGACCGCGCGGCAGGGATGAGCGCCGAAGGGCAAAACCTCCAAGCACGCCTCGGCGTGCAACAACTGGGGGCCCAGACCGGCGTCCAGACGGCGCTGGCTAATCTCTCTTCGGAACAGCAGGCGCGGGTGCAGAACCAAGCGGCCCTGCTCCAGAACCAAGGGATGAACGCCGAGCAGGCGATGCGCGCGGCGCTGGCCAACCAGCAAGCCGAGCTTACTGTGGGGCAGCAGAACCAGCAGGCTGGACTGCAAACGCAGCAGCTGGGGACTCAGACCGGACTCCAAACGGCACTGGCTAATCTCACGGCTGCACAGCAAACACAGGTCCAGAACCAAGCAGCGCAGCTGCAGACCCAAGGCCTTAACGCCGAGCAAGCGATGCGCGCGGCGCTGGCGAACCAGCAGGCGGCTCTTACTGTCGGGCAGCAGAACCAACAGGCTCAGCTCAACACTCAACAGCTGGGGACTCAGACGGGCCTTCAGACGGCGCTGGCTAACCTGTCCTCGGAGCAGCAGGCTCAAGTCCAGAACCAAGCGGCGCAACTGCAAACGCAGGGGCTTAACGCTGAACAGGCCATGCGCGCGGCGCTGGCTAACCAGCAAGCTGGACTCACGGTCGGACAACAGAACCTGCAGGCGGGGCTGCAAACCCAGCAACTCGGCGCTCAAACGGGTGTCCAGACGGCGCTGGCTAACCTGTCCTCGGCGCAACAAGCGAACGTGCAGAACCAAGCGGCCATCCTGCAAACGCAGGGGCTTAACGCTGAACAGGCGATGCGCGCGGCGCTGGCCAACCAGCAAGCCCAACTGACGACGGGGCAACAGAACCTGCAGGCTAACCTGCAGACGCAGCAGCTTGGCGCTCAAACCGGCCTGCAAGCTCTTATGGCTAACCAGCAGACTAACCTCGAAGCCCAACGGCTGGCGGAGCAGTCGCGTCAGTTTGGGGGTAACCTCGGCCTGCAGGGTCTGGCGCAAGCCAACCAGAGTGCACAGACGCTCAGCAACATCGGCTCGGCTCAGCAGCAAGCGGACCTGTCTCGTCTCGCCGCGCAAGGGAACGTGGCCGCGCAGCAGCAGCTTCTGCAGCAGCAGCAAATGGACATGGCGTACGCCGACTTCCTGCGCCAGCGCGACTACCCGATGGAACAGCTGGGTTACTATAGTAATATCCTGCGCGGTCTCCCGGTTGGCCTCGGTTCTACCGCGACGACGTATGGACAACCCCCGTCCGTTGCTGCACAGATCGGTGGTGTTGGGCTCGGCGCTACGGCGCTTTCTCAGATGGCACGAGGCTAAACGATGGCTACTAAACCGTTCAGTCTTCAGTCGCCCGAGCAGATCGCCAAGGACTACGGCGGTAACAAGCAGAAGATCGCCCAAGCTGCACAGTCTGGCCTTCTGGACCCCACTGCCGCCGTCATGGCGGGGATGTTCATCGACCGCATGCGCTCTGCACAAACGCAGGAGCAGGGGCCCCCGGCTACCGTGGCCCAGCAGGTCTTCGCGCCTCCGCAACCGCCTCAGGGCGCTCCGTCTCCGATGATGGGCCAGCCGGGTATGGCTCCCCCGATGGGCGCTCCTATGCCCCCGCCTCCGCCTGCGGCTCCCCCGATGGGTGCTCCGCCTGTTGGTATGGCTAGCGGCGGTCTAACGGCGCTCCCGCTTCCTGACAACATGTTCGACGAGCCTGACGGCATGGGCTACGCGGGTGGCGGCATCGTGGCTTTCGCTGAAGGCGGCTTGAACAGTGTGGTTCCGCCTCCGCAGGTTGACGCCTACGGTCGCCCGCTGTCACTGCAAGGCAACATGGCGCTGATAGACCAACTCATGGGTCCGGCTCCGGATAAGTACGCAGCTGAGCAAGAGCGGTATTACGAGCAGCTTCGTTCTCCGGAAGCTCAGGCGGCGCGCAAGAAGCAAGACCTCTGGGGCTCTCTGGCGCAAATTGGTTTTGGTATGGCGGGCTCTAACTCGCCGTATTTCCTGCAGGCCGTAGGACAAGCAGGTGCCGCCGCGCTCCCCGGTATGCAGGCCGCTGCTAAAGACCGTCGGATGGAACAGCAGCAAGCGCTCGACCGGCTCGCCGGTATCGAAGGCCAACGCTACAACGCCAAGGGGCAGCGCATCCAGAGCGCCCTGAGCATGCAGGGGCAGTCGATCACTGCGGCTGAAGCAGAAAAAGCCCGCGCGGAAAGCAGGCGTCAGTTTGATGCGAAACTCGCCCTCGAACAACAAGAGGCGGAAGACCGCCGTGCGTTGGGCTTTGCCCAGATTGCCGCGAGTCGCGCAGGGGGTGGTGCGGAGCGGCTCACTGACCGCCAGCGGCTAGTGCAGGCCACTTTTGGGCGTCTACGTGCTGACCCAGCTATGCGGGGTAAGTCTGACGCAACGCTTCTCGGGATGGCTGAGGAGAAGGCCAGTATGTATGGCCAAGGTGTTGGTTACGACGGGTCGTCGGCGGATGGGTCGGACCCCGCCATGCCGGATATCCTCAACAGGGGCAGGGGCGGCGCAAAGCCGTCGTTCCCGGGTTACAGCGCACGGGTCATTTCCCCCGCAGGTGATTAGCCATGCCGTCCTACGAAGTGACTACCCCTAGCGGTAAGACATACCGTGTGGACGCCCCCGAGGGGGCAACTCAGGCGGACGCTATTGCCTATGTCGCGAACACATACCCCGAGGCAAACCGCGTACCTCGTGCGCCCAAGGTAGCCGCCCCCGCAGGGCCGCCGCAGCAGAATACCTTGGGTCGGGTGATGGCCAGCCTCGTCGAGACGGCGCGCCCGTACGTCTCGGCTGTAAACCCGCTTGTTGGCGCGGTTATGCAAAAGCCCGAAACCCTAATAGACCCTGCGGCGGGGGCAGCGGCGGGCACACTGGGCTTTGGGCGTACGCTCTCTGACGTCTTTGGCGCTAACGAGGGTACAGCGCGGTATTTCCAAGACGCCACGCAACAAGCCCGAGGAGCGCGCTCTGTTCCGGCGCAGGAACGTAGTGCGCGAGCTGCGCAGACTATGCAGGATGCTGAAGGGCGGGGCTTCCTCAAGGAAGCAGGTAGCGCCGTCAAGGCGTTTACGCAGGCCCCCGGTGAAATGCTGGCAGAGGGTGTGGGCTCTATCGCCCCCGCTGTTGCCGTCCCTGTCGCCGCATCTTTTGCTGGCGCTCCTGCGGCTGTCGTCGGGGGTATCACGACGGGTCTTGGCGCGCTGTCGGGGCTCGGCACCGTGAAGGGTGCTATCTACGACGCTGTCCAGCGAGAACTGAGCGCTAGTGGTGTAGACCCGCGCGCGGCGGAGCAAGCGGCTCGGGAAGCGCAATCGTATGGCGGTGAAAACCTGTCCAGTATTCTGGTCGGGGGCGTGCTGGGGACCATTGCGGGTAAGACCGGCGTAGAAAAGACTGTTCTTAGGGGTGCTGTAGAGCGCGTACTTGGACGTTCTGCCGCGCAGGCGGGGGGAGAAAGTGCGAAGCGGTCGGTGGCTGGGGCGGTCGCGCGCGGTGCTGCAGGGGAAGGTGCTACGGAAGCACTTCAGGGCGGCCAAGAGCGCTACGCGGTTAACCGCGCGCTTCAGAACGCAGGGTACGCGGTCCCTACATGGGAAGGGGTTATCGGGCAGGGTGTGTCGGAAGGGCTTGTGGGCGCGCTGCTGGGTGGCGCTGCTGGCCCGCTGGACACTAATCAGGCCCCTCCAACGCCGGGAGCCCCCACCCCGACCCCGACTGCGGCTCCTACCCCGACCCCGGAAACTACGCCTGCCCCCGACGTCCCGCTTTCGCCTTTTGAGCAGGCGGTGGTAGAAGTACAGGCGCGAACGAACGTCCCGCGCGAAGACGCCGAGGCCATGGTCCGTATGGCCATGCCCGAACCGGAGCAGACTGATGAGGCCGGAGTATCTGACGCTGGAGGACTTGGGGATGGCGTTCCAAGCCTTGATGGGGAACCTGTCGGAGGACAACCTGCCGGACAACCTGCAGATGCTGGACGCGGAGACGTGGGAACAGCTGGCGGAGTTGATGGTACGCCTGCTCAGCGAGCGGAGTCTGTCGAGCCTGCACTAACCCCTCCGTCAATGACGGATGAGGATATGCTCGCCGCCTTTGAGGCGCGAGACCAAGAACAAGGAACACTCGGTGCGGAGGTTACCCCGCCTGCTCCCGCAGTAGGCGCGGAGATTGCACCTACGAGCCCGGAACCTACCCCGCAGCTCCCACCGGTAGCGCGTGTGAACGCGCGTAAAGCAGTGCTTGACTACGCCGGGGTCAATAACCTCACGCCCACTCCGGCAGAGATTAAGACGGCGACCTCAGCGCTTGTCGCCAACCCCACAGCGGACCTTTCGACGCTTATTACCCCCGTAGCCGAAGTACCCACTGCGCTTGCTCCTACGCCCGTAGCCGAAACACCCGCGCCTAAGCCTGCGGGGAAGCAAGACCAAGTCCGCACGCACCCTGCTGTAGAAAGCGTAGACGACGGCGGTCCCGGGCAGTTCTTTGTGAACCTCAAGCCCGGGTTCCAGTACAGCGAGCAGAGGTCTTTTGGCGCGAAGAACGCTACGGAAGCACTGAAACTGCTGAAGAGCGTAGAGCAAGAGCCCGCTCCCGCTCCTACGCCCGAACCGACAATCACGGAAATCCCGGATACACCCTACGCCCCTGCATGGCGGGCCCTTCAGGCGTTTGAGGCTGCAGGCGCTCCGGCGGAAGCCGTCGAGTCGCTTAAAGTGCAGATCACTAGTTACGACGATCTTAAGAGCAAAGGCAAAACTCCGGTGCTGACACCGGACAAACTCGCCAGCTTTATTACTAAGCGCACCGGGCAGCTGGCTGAGACCGACGAGACGCCTTCTTTTGCTCGGTCCCCCGCAGAGGTAGAGCGTGCTCCCCTGCCGATGGAAAACGTCACGGCGGCGGTTAAGGACCTTTCGCGAGGGTGGACGAACTCACCCCAGTTTATTGTCACGCCGACATTCGACGATCTGCCTGAGTTTATCCGGGAGGCGGCGGGTAACGACCCTGCAGGTCTCCGAGGGGCGACCTTCCGTAAAGGGAACGACGTCTACATCGTTGCTGACCAGCACACTACGCCTAGCGAAGTAAAAGCCACGGTATTCCACGAAGCGCTCGGGCACTCGGGACTGCAGAAGTACTTTGGCGATACTCTGACCGCAAAACTGCAGGACATCTACGACAGCAATCCGGCGATCAAAGCGCTTACCGATACGTGGATGGAGCGCAATCCAGACGCATACAGCACGGCGCGTAACCGGACAGCTCGAGCCATCGAGGAAGTGCTCGCGGAGCGCTCGGAGAGCGGGACCCCCCAACTCCCCGTTATCAGGCGCGCCCTTACCGCACTAAAGAACTTCCTGCGCGACTTCGCTTCCAGCTTCGGCATGAAGGTCGGTTACTCCGACGCTGACGTGCAGGCGATCCTCGCCCGCGCCCACGGCAACATCCGGAAGGGGGCTGCTACCCGCACGCCAGAAACTCCAAAAGCACCTGTTTTGGACGGTTTGGACACCCCCTCTTTCGCGCGCAAGCGTGCGGCGCAGGAAGAAGGCAAGAAGTCCCAAGAGAAACTTACCCGCGCGGCAAAGAAGGTCGCCAACGCAGCGGCGACTGCGGGTGCTCTCGGTTACGACAACAGCGCCACCTCCAAGGAATTGATCGACACCTTCAGTGGTAACATCAAGGCCCGGGATGCGGGGGCGTTCGTGGACGAGGCTGCAACCCAACCTCTGAGCGGCTGGTCAGCGCCAGTGCTTAACGCCATCGTGCCGCAGTTACCTACAGCGGAGATCGTACGCTGGGCAGGGGGCGAAGGGCTCAAGCTCGATCCAGTCTATCGTTTGCTCACAGAGATGACGGGCTACCACGGCAGGCTGCAGCGCACCTCTACGCGGCTTGGCGAAGACTTCAACGGCTGGATCGGTAAGAACGGCTCGGACGTCATGTCCGCTACCATGCACTACGCGCGTCTCGCGGGGCTTAGCTTCAGCACTGAAGGCGACCGCGCCACGGCACTCCAGACGGACCCCGAACTGGCCAAGCTGCGCGCCAAGGGAGCCGCCAAGGCACAGGTGACGCTGCGCGAAAAGGACATCAACAAGGGCTACGACCTGTGGGACGCGCTGGGGCAGATGAAGGGCGGTCATGAGATGTACCGCCGCGTGCACCAGTTCTACGCGGATATGTACGACCTCTCCCGCGCGTTGATTAAGCAGCGCATCGAGGGTATGGGGCTGAAGCCTGAAGACGAGGCCAAGCTGTGGCAAACCGTGCGGTTGGAGATGGAGCAGGCGCGGGATACGGGTGACTACTTCCCCTTGATGCGCCACGGCAAATACTACGTCTACTACAAGACGAGCCCGGTTGGGCGCATCTTCGAGACCTTCGACACCGAAGGGGACCGCAACAAAGCTATCGCGCGCTACCAACAAGACTTCGGCATCAAACCAGACGGGCAGGGTTCTAACGTCAACGAGGTGCGGAACGAACTGGCGAGTGAGAGCGCTATGCTCCGCGCCATGCTGGACGCAGTGCGTAAGCAGTCTGGTGGAAGCCCCAACATCGACAACCTGTTGGACGACACCTACCAAATGTTCCTGCAGTTCCTGCCGGAGCGCAGTTTGCGCAAGCAGTTCATCCACACCAAGAACGGCGGTGTAGCGGGCTTCAGTAGCGACGTGGCGCGTAACTTCGCCAACATGGCCGGGCGCTATGCGTCCCAACTGCCCAAGCTGAAGTACGCCCATAAAATCCAAACAGAGCTGGACCGCGCCGACGACACCACCGAGGGTGCACCCGCTGATATGCGCGAGAAGCTCGGTATTTTCTCCGGGGAAGTGCGCCGTCGAGCCGAGCAGGAGTTTAACCCGGAAGAGCCTAACGCTGCACTTTCTGTGCTTAACAGAGCTACGGCTACTTTCCTCTTGTCCGGTGGCGCTTCGGCGTTGGCTCAGCAGATCGCTATCCCGCAGCGGGTGCTCCCCTACCTGACGCGCTACTATGGCTTTGGTCCGACGAACCGCATGGCGCTCAAGTACATGCAGTTCTGGAAGATGGTCGGCGTTAACTTCGGTGACTTCGGACGGCAGGGGTTTGGGCCGTCCATCGGTGACAGCGCCTACATCAAGAACAACCCGGTGCTGAAAGAAATCTTCGACGCGGGGCAGGACCAGTACGGCCTCTTCGAGTCCAACGCCTCGCATTATCTCGACACTGCGCCTTCACCTACTACGCCTACGGGCGGCTTGCGCGGACTTGCTCGGGATGCGACCCGTGCACCTGTGTCTACGGCCATAGACACCACCAAGCGCGTTGCGGACGTTACGTCGCGGGCGCTCATGTGGACCTTCTCTGTGTCGGAGCGTCTCGTTAACCAGCAGACGTTCATGATGGCCGCCGAGCTAGAGCTGGCCAAGAGCGGCGACAAGGAAAAAGCCAAGGTGGCAGGTGTCAAGGCGATCACCGATGCTATCGGGCGTTACCAGCGCTACGAGCGCCCGCAGCTCATGCGCGGCACGCTGGGGCCGACGCTGACCATGTTCAAAATGTACCCGGTACACATCACGTCATTCTTCATTCGCAACGTGGCGACGGTGGCTAGGGAAATGTCGGGCGGCGATCCTAAGGCGGCCCGCGCGGCGGCGCTGGAAATGGGTTACGTGCTAGCCATGACGGGGGTGTTCGCCGGGGCGGTCGGCATGCCGCTCTACAGCACTATTACGATGGTTACGGACCTCGTGATCAAAGCTTTGGATGACGAGGAGGAAGAGGCTGAACGCCTCGCTACCGACCCCTTCTATGGCGCGAGCGCCGACTTGCGCTTCCGCTACCGCGTCCTGCCGAACCTGTTTGGTGACAACTCCGTAGAGCTGGGAGGCCGTAAAATCCCCCTCAGCAATATTGTGCGCGATGGTCTGGTGCCTACCCTTACGGACGCAGGCATTGGTTCGCGGGCTTCGCTCGACGGTATCTGGTTCCGCCCCGGCCAAGGGGACTCCACTGAGGCTGCTATCCTCAACACTATTGCGGCCAACCTGCCCGGTGCGTCGTTCGTCACTAACTTCGGGCGCGGCTACGACCTGATTAACCAAGGTGAAGTGGAGAAGGGGCTGGAGGCTATGCTCCCGGCGGGTCTTCGCAACCCGATGCGCGCTGCCCGCATGCGAGAGGAAGGCGTTACCACAAACCGTGGCGACGTTATTCTAGAGCCCGACGAGTTCACCGACGCCAACTTCCTCGCGCAGGTGTTGGGCCTCCCCGTGCAGCGTGTCGCTGCCCGTATGGATGCCGGGCGCAAAACTAAGGCGCGCGTTGCAGCACTGGAAGGGAAACGACAGACCCTCCTGCGCCGGTTCAACAAGCTGGGTCGCGACCCGCGAGCTACGGACGAGCAACTGGACAAGCTGAGCGAAGATATCCGCCAGTTCAACACTACCGTCAGCGGCGTGCCTAAGCTGGTTATCAGCCAAGACTCGCTGAACAAATCTTGGACCAGCTTCGGGAAGCGTCCGGTGGTAGATGGTTATGTACTGAACCCGCGCCTTGGGGCGTACGAGCTGGAAGTGCTGCAGGACGCGAGCCCGCCGGAATAAAAAAGACCCCCGTGTCGGCAGGACACGGGGGCCAGTCAGGGAGGCGCGAGAGACATCGCGCAGGAGGGGAGCAACCACCCTCGAAGCGGACTCTATCAAGTTCTCCAGATACGTAAACCCTGCACGCTGTCCTCGACTACTATTTTGATGAAGACGTATATTTTACGCCGCGTGAGTAAATCCCTAATCTTCGCGCGGGCGGCTACACAGTTTACACACGGGATAAAGATAGATTGCCCCGGCTTAAACTCCGTCCAGTTTACCCGATACTCAACCTGCTCCACCCGCATCGGCGTCCTCGGCTGCGGCCATACCGCGCATATCCATGAAGCCCGGCGCAGCGGTGTTAAAGACCAGCACATGGGACGGTGCTGAAGCAAGCTTCATGCCGGACGAAAGCCGCTTGGTCGCGGTGCCGATGAACACTCCCATAGAGGTAAGGGTCTTCAAGGTGTCCCGGTAATTGATCTGGTACTTGACGCAGTCCGTCTTGAACGCACCCGCTGTGAAATAGAGCCGCTGCACGTCCGGCTCGAACCGGATCAAGAGCTCCCCCTTGGGCTCCCGGCTAGGGAGCGTAGCCATGTTGGACTTGGGGTCCTTCTCGGCGTTGACCACCAGAATGTTCTGCAGGTTGCGGTTCATGTACTCCGCGAGGACAGACACCGGGTCGCTGAGCGCGGGCGGAAGGGTCACTTGCTCCCGCATAGACAGAAACGCCTTACAGGCAAACGCGTAGATCGCGCGGATATCCCAGTCGAGCAGGCCGAGCTCCTTGGCGATCAGACCCCCGGCGATATTGCATGCAACCTCTGCCGCCCAGAACCGTTCACTCTTTGTGACTCGCAGCTCTTTAGCCAGCCGCTCCTGCATCCCGGTCAGTGTGGCGATGGCGCTTTCTTTGTTGTTAACGAGGAAGTCGACGTAGATGGGACCCGCAACCCCGTAGTTATCCAGCAGCTGGTGGTCGAACATCTCCCTGCCGAGCTCTGCGTCGATGGCGTCGACGTGGCCGATCTTGTACTCAAAAATACGCATGAGCTCCCCGGAGGGGTTGGTCTTGATCGAATAGAGCTTCTCTACAAAAGACGCGTTTGAGCTGCACAGGCCGATGGTCTGCCACGTCGTGGTGTTGGTGCGCATCTCGTTCACAGACTGCTTCATGCGGTCCTTGCCGCGCCCCTGCGTCAGCCCGTAGAGGAAGTCCGAAAACTCCTGCGCCGTGGTGTTGGTGATCTCGTCGAACGTACAGGGCAGGTTGTTGTTCATCCCCATGCGCTGCACTTTGGCGTTCATGGTGTCGGCCTGTGTCAGGCACAGCCCTATGGGGGAGCCGTAGACGCTGTTGCACATAAGCAACGTGGTCGTCTTGCCAGTGCCCGACTCCGGGTGCACTACGTTGATAGCCGCGCCACTAAGGCCCGTGAACTTGAAGAGCGGAGCGCCAAACGCAGTAAGCGCGGCGAAGGCGTGGGGTTCGAGCCCCTTGCGCCCGTAGAGGTTAAAGACCTCCTTCCACTTTTCCAGTGTACCTCTGGGCTGCATCTTCGATGCGAGGTTCTCGGTTACTGATGACGGCGGACTTGAGAAGGTGCCGTCCGTTGTGTACTCTTTGTCGCCCAGAACGAAACCTTTGTCGTCCTCGGTCCAACCCATTTGTTGCCGCATTTTCTCTACCTTCTGTGTGGTTTGCAGTTCTCTAACGGAGTTCATGACGTAGTCCGTGATCAAGTCGAAGCGCTTCTTGGTCGTCATCACACCGTAGGAAGCCAGTACTTTCCGGAGTTCGTTGCCATCCATGACCTCTGCGTTCGAAAGGGTGAACTCCTTCAAGCCGTCCAGCGGCATGTGGATATGTATGATGACAACGTCACGCTTGACCGGATCATTCATGCGCTTCAGGACGTAGATCGGGTACTCATAGACGAGTGCGGGTTCTTCTTCGTCCTTCGATGCCATCCGCCACAGGCTATAGTCTTTACCCCACTGATACGGAAAAGGAGGCTTGGGGTATCTCCCCGGCAACGGTGCAGGGTCTTCGCTCTCGTCTTCATCCAGCTCGAACTCTGGGTCGGCTTCGGGTTCCTCGGGTTCTGCCACCACCCGCCCCAGCGCCAAGGGGTTAGTGATTTTGCCCCAGTGTGGACAGCCTTCGCAGCCGCCGGGGTTGGTATTCGCAAACACCGCACAAGAGTGCGGCCCTACGATATGCTGGATTTTCCGCTCGGTGTTGTCGGGGTCGTAGCCGGGGTAGCCCTCGGACATCTTGTGGATCGCGCTATCGCGATCAGCGCAGAACTTGGCGATAGAAAGCGCGTTGAACCAACGGGGCTCTCCCAGCGTAGCGCGGTTCTCGTAGCAGTCCCGGAGTTGATTGCACCCTGTGCCCGACAGGCTGCGCCGCATGATCTTGGCGAAGCTGGTGTCGCTGCTATCCCGTAACAGCTTGGCGAGGGGGGTTAGTTCTTTGCCGCCTTCTCTCTTTGCCAGCGCCGTGCGCGGTGCAACGTAGGGGGTTGTCGGTTCCCCCAGAAGTTCCTTGAACTCTGCTAGGTCTACGGCCTTGGAGTAGGCGATGACTTCCACGGGCAGCGGCTCGTCGCCCTTGTAGTTGAAGGTGCCGGGCACACGCAGTATGCGAGCCACTTCGAAAATCGCCGGGTCGACGTAGAACTCACGCTCTACGCAGAGCTCCCGCAGGCGGGCGGCGACGGGCTCCCACTCTTCACGGGTCACGGCCTCAGTGAGCGGCCAGTATGCGTGTACCCCGCGCCCAGAGTTAACCAAGGTCGGGCGGGGCAGGTGCAAGTCGGTGCAGAAACTGCGCAGGGCAGTGATAGCGGCGGTCTGGTCTTCGTAACCCGCAGGGCGGCCTGTCTTGGGGTTGGGCACGGCTTTGCTAGGACCGCAGTCGATATCGAGCCACAGCGCCTGCAGGCTGTGAACATTTTCCTTGGTGCGGTTCTCGTTGGTCTTGAACTTCGCCACGCCGAAGAAGACGTCGCGGTTAGCGGCTACGTGCTTTTTAACAAGGGCGTCTACAGCTTCTCGCGTCTCGACGAAGTCCTGACGTACAGCGCCGTTCTTGATGCCGACGACCGCAAACCACCCGCCGGGTGGCTGCACTGTGCTGAGGAGGTCTTTGTCGGTCATGGCTGCCCGCATACGCGGGGGACCCCGCGCATTTACACTGGATGAAGTGAAAAGCTTACGCCTTAGCGCAAGGAGGCGACGTAGGCCTCAACGTCAGGGAGGAACCGCTTCTGCGGAGAAGTGACCCCGCAGAACCAGTTGTATAACGTCTGCCTACTCACCCCAATCCGGCGTGCAACGTCGGTTACCGGCACATCGTGTGCGATGCACAGTTGGCCTAGTTGCACGCCGAGGCTCTCAGGGTCTGCAGCCGCGTTACAGGTATAGAGGCGCAGGCTATACCCCCGAAAGCCAGTTGGGCTAGTCATCATCGCCCCACGCAGAAATCACCGACTGCAGCTTCGACTTGGTCGGAACTTCTTCCGTATCTTCAACCGCACGCTTGCGCTTGATCGGCGGGGCCACTTCCTCTTCTTCCTCGTCCGGCTCGTCCGTGAACACCGGCTTCGCCTTGGCCTTGGGGGCTTCGACTTCCGCCTTGGCCTTGCGGCCAGCAGTGTCCGTTTCGAACGCAGTAATCACCGTGTAGCTGGTAGCTTCCGGGCGTTGGCGCGCCTCCGCGACAAGGTCGATCTCCTCGTCGGTCAGTTCCCGCGTAGGAGAGAACTGCAGTTCCAGCGTTTCAGCTTCGTCGTTATACGCAACCTTGGTCACGACTTCGTCGAGCGAGAAACTGTTGGCGGCGAGGAACTTATAGTAACTCTCGAAGGGGTGAACGTTACCCACCCCCTTACCAAACAGAGACTTAGCCGGGACGCTGAACTGATAGAGGTCACCAGCCGGATCACCGGGCACCACAACAGCCAGACGACGTTGGTAGCGGCAAGCGCGACCCTTACCCTTAGCGCCCGACCCAACCACGTTCTGCGGGCAGGAGGCGCAGGAGGCAGCCTGCTTACCCTTCGCACCAGCGTCGGGTACATCACCGGCATTAGACCAGCAGTCGGGAGCGGCGGGCGGCGCGTCGGGGTCGTATTCCTTAATGTAGAACACGCGCGAGACTTTCTCCTGCGTGTTGACCACAATGATCTCCATCTCGCCCTTGAGGGGCTTGCCAACGACTTCGCCGTTGATGATGCGCTTGAACGTACCATTGGTGTTCAGCTGGATACGCCGGTTCGTGGTGGACGACACCAGAGACTTAGCGAGCGGGCTGAGCTCGCGCTTGCGGTTCGAGGGGGCGGAACCGTTGTTGAAGATCGTAACTGCACCCATTGTGCTAGTACCTCTTATCGGGCCGAAGGACGGCGGACGGAAATGATAAACTTACGGTCGGCCTGCAGGCCGGGCGGGGTAAGATCGGGCATGTCCCCCAAGAACTGCTGCATCAGGTTGTTGTTGATGCGCTTTTCGAGGAGCCACGGAACCTTGTTCTCGTTGATGAACTGATACATGGCCTCCCAATCGCTAGTCCAGTACCTAGAAAGCACGCGGCGGGACGCCGTCCCCGCTGGGGTACGCATACTGTCGATGTTCTGCTCGGCACACACTTCGAGCAAGGCTGCGGCGAGCTCTTCAAGCTGAGCCCTAAGGACCGCGATCTCCTCTTTGTGCTTTTCTTCTTTCTCGCTGATGGTATCCCGCAGGGTCACGTACTCCGCAACGATGCGTTCAACGGGTGTTTCTGTAGTCATAGGGTTGCTCCTTCCTCCGTCAGTAGTCTGCTTGTTTCTTGACAAAGTCAAGCCTGAGCCACGAGCTCGCGGTATAATTCCACAATTTTGTTGTGGTTGAGGATGTTCCCCCGGAGCATGGCGTAAAGCCGCTCTTCAACGGGACTTCCCTGTATGTGAACAACGGTCATAGCATTGCGTTGGCCCGGCCTGTCGATCCGGGCGTTGGCTTGCAGGTAGGTCTCCACACTCGTCACGGGCGCGTACCACACCACGGTGTCCGCCGCTGTCAAGGTCAGGCCGTGAGACGCCGCTTGCGGCTGCAGGATAAGCACCTTGGGGTCCGGCTTGGTCTGGAAATCAGAGACGATCTGGCTGCGCGTGTTAAGTGAAACGCGACCGTCGATGCACTCGTTGCTGATGCCTTTGTGGTCTAGGTACTTCTTCAGCAGGTCTATGGTGTATGTGAAAGGCACGAAGATCAGGACTTTGTTTCCCGTCTCGTTAATGACTTCTTCCACAACCTTGAGCCGGTTCGACACATCGAACTCAAGAGCTTCGCCAGTGTCCGTCCGGACTGCACCACAACTAATCTGCAGGAGCTTGATGATCTTCGCTGCGGCGTTAACCGCCGTCACGTCAGCCTCGTCCGTGCTGAACCGTAGCTGTCTGGATAGGGTGTTGTAGTAGGCCCGCTGCTGAGGCGTCAACGGAGCGTCTCGCTCGACGTGCGTTACCTCTGGCAGGTCCAGACAGTCTTTCTTCTCGAAGCGGATCGCAGGCTGCAGCGCTAGGTGCACGATGGCTTCTGCGTTGGGTCGGGGCACCCACTTGTACTGGGTCACCTTGTACATAACCTGATCGCGGAAGTTCCCGTAGTACCGAGGGATACCAGCAGGGTTAACCAGCTTAGCTAAGCCGTAGGCGTCGAGTGGAGACTGTGCAGCTGGCGTACCTGTAAGGAGCCATAACCGCGTCGCGTGTTTTGCGATCTCGTTAAAAACCTTCCACCGGGTAGTCGTCTGGGTCTTGAGGAACGTAGCCTCGTCGGCCACGATCAGATCGAAGCCGCCCTTGATAATCTCGTCTCTAACGACGGCGATGCCGTCGAAGTTGATGATGACGAACTCTGCACCAGCCTTGATAACCTTAGAGCGGGTGTTAGCGTCCCCGTAGGCAACGCCCACGCTTCTGTGCATGGCGAACTTGAACAGGTCCTGCTGCCACGCCGACTTCATGATGGACAGAGGGCAGACGACCAGCACCCGCTTCACCTTACCGAGCTTCATGAGATAGTCAGCTGCCCAGATAACCGATGCCGTTTTTCCGGTCCCAGCTTGGGAAAAACAGAACGCCTTATCGTTAAGCGTGAGGAACGCCGCCGTTTCCTTCTGGTGCGCAAAGGGCGTGAACTTGCCAGTCCACTTATAGTCCCGCAGGATGGGGGACGGAGCCTTTGAGCCTAACAATGTTAGCGCTCGCGCTTCGTCCATACCCCAGTGCACCGCGACTTCGTACTCGCCGTCGCTCTTACTGATAACCTTACTCTTGGTAATCGCCGTGAGGATTGCATCTGGTGTTGGGGTCTTAACCACCAGCACCTTGTTGTCTACGACTTGCATGGGTTGCTCTACTTGTTGCTTTTTATGGAGCCGTCTTTGTTCCTCGCGTAGGAGCGGTTCGCGCTCGCGGCCTTTACGCGCAGGTTGCCCGGAGTGTTGGTCCCGCCCTTGGAGAGGGCCTTGGCATGGTCGACGTCCAGCCCGTCTCCCTTGTGCACCTTGCCTGCCTTCATCATCTTGGCGCGGGCAGCGTTACGGATAGCGCGGCGCTTCTTGACGACTTCAGTGCCGTCATAATTTTCGTACTCTTTTTTGTAATTTCTGGGGGCTTTGGCCACGACTAGTATCTCCGCTTCTTGTGGTGTTCGCAGGAAACCACGGGACAAAAACTGCAAAGCCCCGAAGGGTTAGCGTTCCAGACGTCTGTCTCTTGCGCCATCGCGAGGCGCTCTAGTTCGGGCTCGAAGGTCCTCAGGTAGGTGGGGAGCCCCGCTCGCTTGTGGTTCTTGTGGATAAACTCGTTACAGACAACGAAGGCCAGAGCAGACTTGATCTCTTGTACCTCGGGGAACTTTACGAAGACTGCAGCAGCTAGGATATCCAGCTGCTTCGTATCCGCGTAGCGAGTATTCTTCGAAGTCTTGAAGTCTACCAGCTTTGCCTTGGGCCCGTTGATAATAACCAGATCGGCGATACCTCGCCACCAGACGCCTTCGCCGAAGAACTCGCAAGGTTCGTATCCATCAGGGGTCTTTCTGATCCCCAACTTCATCTCTGCATGCTTGTCTCCGGCGAAGCCGTTGAGGGTCTCCACTACTGGAGCTATGGGACTATACTTCTTGGGGACGGGGGTCCCGTGCTTGATGTAGTCCTCAGCAGCCTTGTGCACCTGCTCGCCGTAGATCGTGGCTTCGCTTCCGCTGTCCTTGACGTCCTTGGCCACCTTGAGGTGGTAGTACTTCTTCGGGCATTGGTCGAAGGTCTTGATGCTGCTGTAGGACCACGTAGTCATTAGCTTCCCCTAGTCGGTTAGCTCGCTCAGCTTGGTGACGCAGCGCAGCGCCTCTTCGATAGAGAGTTTATCACCCTTGGTCAGGTACTCAACAGCACGACCCCGCAGGAAACCGCGCATCTGTTCCCGGTCCATCCAGAGGCTGTAGTCAGCCCAAGAGAAAAGGGAAGGCGGAGGCGGAGGCGGAGGCGCAACATGCGCCAGAGCGGGAGCGACTTCCGGAGAAGCCAACTCCACCCAACCGCCGCCCCCGCGTACCGTGCCGCTCAGGATTTGGCTCCCCCCTGTCCAGCCCGAGCCATTCTTGAACGTGCCGTTCGTTTCCGGGTCTTTTTCCGTCATAGCCGCGCGCGCGATCCTCTTGCACCCGTATGTTGCGCTAGGTGCGTAGTCAAACTTCTTAGCCACTACAGCGGGGCTCGCGTCGGGGTTTTCCTTGAAGTACCGGATGATCTTGTTGCGCTTGGAGTTAGGGCCCGTGGAGTACGTGCGCTTTGTAGATGTGTTTTCAGTTTGCATTCTAGTTGCTCCTACTTGAGGTTTTCGCCGGAAGTGAAGATATCGCCTGAGAAGACGTTAGTCCCCACATGCTCCAGCTTGATGAAAGGGTCAGCAAAGACGCTGCCCCCGTGCTTCCGCCAAAGATCGCAGAAGTAATAGTCCTCGGACAACAACGCGCCCGTCTCGTCGATACTGGTAGCAAAGAACTCGTGAGTTAGCGGATGCACATACTCGTCCGCTGCGTTCTTGTAAGTCCCGATCCTGTACGTCGGGGTATGCTCTTTCAGGGCTTCAAGTACGCTGCGTTTGATCAGCATGAAGCCTGTCCCGCCGTGGCGGATTTCGATAAGCCCGCGCTCGTCCGTGACTGTCTGCCCTTCACCTGCGGTGTTGAACACGAAGGCCCCGGAGTACTGCTTGAGGTCGGTCTTCCCCGCCTTCGCGGCTTCCTCGATGCGGTCCCAAGCGATTTCCTTCTTGGGGTAAACACCGCAGACCACGTCTTTGTCCGCCTGCAGAAGCCGCCACACGGCGTCTCCACCGAAGCTGATATCTGCATCGACGAACATCAGGTAGTCGAACTCGTACTCTAGGCAAAGCCGGGCAAGTTCGTTGCGGGCGCGTGGAATGAGGCTCTCATTCATGATCTGAGACCAGAAGATATGGACCCCCTTCTCCCGCATGAAGGCCACCGTGTTCAGCAGCCCCTGCACGTAGTGCCCGGTGCACATACCGCCGTACATCGGTGTGGCCAGCATGATCTTCGTAGGCGGTGGCTGTTTCTTCTTAGACATTAATGGCCTTTACCTCTTTCAGCGTCTCCCGGAAGCACTCGGTGCAGTAGCGCTTGGCTTCCTCGTCCTGCTCGAAGCGCAGCACCGTCCCGACAGTGCCGTGCTTGTCACAGCTGTACCTCCGGAGAGGTTCAGTTTTTCCGAACAACAAGTTGGTAACCCACATGGATAACACTCAGCTCCTCTGCAAACAGGTTAACGAAGGCGTCTATCGCCATCTTGGGTCGGTGGAGAATGTCGCGGGATGAACCCCACGCGTAGTCGTCGAAAACCAGAACACCTCCGGGCTTCACCATCGGCCAGACCAGACAGGCGTCCGTGAGAACGTCCTTGGCGACATGTGACCCATCAACGTAGACAAAGTCAAATAAATAAGTAGGGGCTAACTGCGTTAGCGCCCTGTAGGAAGGCGCTTTGATTTTCGTCAGCTCGAAGTAGGGGAGGGCAGGGGCGCTCTTGGCCAGCATGAGGTTGTAGTCAAACCTCTCCTCGGCCCCATCGGCTTCGCCTGCCTTGTGCTCCTCACTCCCTTCCCAAGTGTCGACGCACACCAGCTCCGCGTCGTTCTCCAAGAAGTTCTCAACCATCCAGACCGCACTGCGGCCTTCGAAGGAACCGATCTCTAGGAAAGACTTCCGGGCAGGGAGCAGAGGCTTGAGTTTTATCCACACTTCCGGAGCCCAATGAAACCAGTCTTGGGTAAACTTGTAGGCGGTCATTTGAAGATAGCCTTGAGCGCGGAACTGAGACCCGGAGGGAAGCTAGCTGTGTCGTGTTGTGGGCTATATTGCCGGAGTGCGTAGTCGAGCCGCGCCTTCTCTAGGTCACGGGGGCTCTTTGCCTCCTCACTTTTACCCTCCAGCAATTCGGACATGATCACTTCGTGCAGGGCGTCCATACGGAAGCGGTGGATTTTGGTCTCGAGCGCACAGCGTTCTTCTGGTGACGCTGCGTCCAGCATTGAGTCCAGTGTTGACCCCCAGCGGTGACTCTGTGGGCGGAACTCTTCAGGGTTCGTAGCCATCCGCGCCAACATGAGTTGGACTGCAGGGTGAAAAGACTCATTCATCAACAGTCCCCATAACTTGCTCCATATCCTGCCTCACAATCTAGAGGCAACTCGGGTGCCCACTTGGGTCTTACTCGCATACATTCTTGGACAAAGTCAAGAGCTTCTTGGGCTTCTCCGGCAGGGGCCACGGCGACAATGGCGTCGTGCACCGTCATTGCTACTTTGTAGCGTTTTGATACCGCCAGCATATGTTCCGCAATGATTACGCGGGCTAGCCCCTGCACCACATTTTCGACGTACTTGGGCCCATATATCCTCGTAGGGATAGTTGAGCGCCCTTTCTTGGTGTCGTATAGAAACTCAGCGCGGCCCTCAGCATCCGCTTGCTTGCGCAGGTTAGGGTATTTGATGTGCAGGCCGCTTGGGAGCAGCGTGCCCCCCGCCCCCTCGACCAAGAGGACGCTGTCCCGCCCGAACGCAAATCGTTCGTCGTTGTAGATTGCTTCGATGCCCTGCTGCGCCTTTCTCCACAGCATAGGGATTTGAGGGTAGGTTTCTCTGTAGGTACTAATGATGTATTGGGCGTCGTTGTCGCTCGTAACAACCCCCGCCGTCAGCATGGTTGCTTGGAACTTTTTCCAACCAGTGCCAAAACCTGCGCCTAGTACTACGGTTTTCCCAGTAAAACGTTCTTCTTTTGTTATGTCTTCCACACTCTTGTTGTAGATAGCGGAGGCCATAATCTTGTAAACGTCTTCACCACCAGCAAACGCCGCAGTAAGATCATCTTGCTCAGCTAGCCAAGCTAGTACCCGACATTCCACTTGGCTAAGGTCGGCGTTTATTATTACTGTCCCTTCGGGGGCCTTTATTGCTTTTTTTAGAGGAGAACCTCTAGGTATATTTTGGAGGTTATAATCCATCCCCGACCAGCGGCCTGTGTGTGCTCCGTAATACCTAAGTGGGACTGGCAGCGTGCCCCTTTCTGCTATCCCTATGAACCGCTCAGTGCGGGTCTCTTCCAAGGTAGACCGGTGTGAAAACCTTGCAGCGACTAGCGCCTGCACAAGGAAGTCTTCGTGCTCGAGCAACTCTTTGAAAGCTTCGTCGCTCTTGGAAAACGCAAAGGTCTCCTTGCCCGTGGTAGGGCTTACCTTCATCGGCGGCTCGACGCCCCGCGCACGCAACAAATCCGCGAACTGCGGGTTGCTCATAAGCTGGGACTTGTCCACGAGCACCTTGGAGAGGAGCTCTTCCTTCGTGGCCTGAACCGTACGCAGGTGGTCCGCTAGTAGCGTAGCGTCTAGCTCCAGCACTGGCTCTGTGAACATGCGTGTCGTCAGGTCCACCAACTTAAACTCGTCGGTGGGGAAGCCCATGTCGACTAGCGCATCGAACAGTGTGCGCGTGAGTTCCACGTCGTTGACGCAATAATGACCGTAGCGACGTAGCTCTTCCGGCGTGAAGTCCGCACGGCGTTTGCCTAGCGCGTTGACAACCTCGGTGCCCTTCTCCCCGATGCCGAAGTACTCCGCTAGGGATTTGAGGCTAACACTGGTGTTAGCTCCGACGAGCGCCCGCGCCATAGATAGAGTATCAGCAATCCTCTTAGGACGAATACCATAACGCCAGTTAAGGATCGCCATGTCGAAGACGGCATTGTGCGCAATAGCGAGAGAGTTCGCCCAGTCGAACTGGTTAAGGAAGTCTTGGGTCTCTTCGTCGTCTCCTGAGAACCACACAGTCTTCTCGTCGTTCTTCTTAACGGCTACGCCGATAGTCTCGAACTGCGGGTCACGAACGTACTGTTCGGTGGTTAGCTTGCTCAAACTGAACTGGGCGGAATAGAAAGTCTCCATGTCTATTGTTAGAATGTCCATTAACTCTCCTCGTTCTTAGGTTCGCCTTCAATGCGCAAGGAGATGGTGTCGCCGTAGTCGTAGTCGTTGACCGAGAACTGGACGGACAGACCTCGGAATTTCAGAACCTGTGCGGCGGCGTTTATCTCTCCGAGTAGCTCGACAAGAGTGTCAAGCGCTCCGCCTACTGTTTGTACTGGGGTCATTTGCTATTCTCCGCCAACCGACCCAAAAGAACACTCATGAGCGTACCAACAACGAGACCTGCTATAGCCAAGAGCCATTCTCCTCTGGACACCGCCGCCGCGTAAAAAGAAAAGTACGCGATATCAAACAGACTAAACTTACTCTGGGTTATGAAACGGAGCACCTTACCCATGACCCGACAACCTCCATGCAAGATAGCTAACAGTGAAGAGCACTGTCCAACCGGCCAGCGCCATGGCTAAGACTGAGATAATTCTGTTCATTGTTGTTCTCCTAAGAGGGCTTGGCGGGCGAGTTCGGCGACGCTGGCCTTGTAGGCGTCCCGAGCCGCGCGCACGGCGGCGTGTTCGACCAACTTAAGTGCTTCCAACGCCTCGTTCGCCTCCGTCAAGTCAACACCCTGCGGAAAAACCGCAAACACCTTGCAGCGATCCGTGCGTCGGGGCGGAGCGCCAGAGCCGTATCGATGCTCAAACACGGTGACGGTCTTCGCGCTGACTGACGCTATCTTGTGCGCGTCAAACCGTGGCGGCTCGTAAACGTTGCTGTTGTCCAAAATGACGATATCGCCGGGCTCGATGCTCAGTGGCGGCTTCTCGCTCATTTCTTGTTCCCTTGGTGAAGTGGGTTAGGCAGCCAGCGCAGTCAGCGCCGGGCAGCCGAACATGCGGCGGTCGTGTTCGTCATAGGCGGCCTCAGCCAGCCACGCGGGAATGTCGGCCAGCAGCGGGATCGGCGCGTGTTCGCCGTAGGCCAGCTGCACCAGCTGCTCATCCCCTACCCCTTGTCTGAGTGGGTTTGGCGGGCGAGTTCGGCGGCGTGGCGATAGGCTTGGGCTTTGCCGTCGAGTCGGTGGTATGAAGGCCCATCGTGCGCCTTGGGGTTCAGTCGTTCGCACGTGCGCGCCCGGCGCTCCAGATCAGCAGCAAGGTCCGCTTGCGCCCTCTCTAGTTCCTCTATGCGAGAGGCGAGGCGGGTGATCTCGGCTGCGGCTTCGGTAGCGGCGTTCTGTATCCACTCAACCGGGTTCGCACCTTTGAAGCGTTCGTCGTAGAGCGGCGTGGCGTCGGTCCAGTCGTCCGTGTGGTGGTACGCCTTGCCCGCGCAGGCGACCGCCGACAGGATCAGGTCGATCTCGTCAACGCCAGACCCGTCGAAGCCGTAGTAATACGCATCCAAGCGCAGAGGCTTGACGCTCTCAACCAGTGTCTTGGTCATTGGTCGGTTTCCTTGTTCGTCCCGGAGTTGCCTGCGTGTGGCGCTTCATGGGCGCCACGTTGGGCGTTGGGGCTGATTGCCCAGCCGATGAAAGTCACCAAGGCACCGACAACGATGACGCCCCCTATGGTCTTGGCGATGGGCGCGCGATCAACGTCATTCACGAAGCACATGACGCACCCAAAGGCGGCGAGCGCGGCCAGCATAGCGGAGAGGAAGATCACGCCCTTCGCGGCGTAGATTAGGACGTCGAACATCCGCCCGCCTCCAGCTGGACGCCGCCCTCTGTAGCGCGCCCATGAAGCGCGCTTCCGCTGTTGGCAACGGATGCCTTCTGATCTTCCATCTACCCCTCCCCTTCCCGGCGCGCCGTGCTGGCCACCGGTAGGGCCAGCCAATCCTTTTCAGAGAGAACGAAGGGCTTCGCGCCGGATCGACGAACCATGACGTAGCCGGAAGCGCGCGCCATCAGACGAAGCACGTTCAATTTGTCACAGGTCGAGATCGCCGAAACGCGGGGGCGTTTGTCGAAGCCTTCCATCTACCCCTCCACCGGAGAGGCTGGCAGTGGCGACCAATGGGTCCACTGGTCGGCCTCGACGCTGTCGACTACGTTGGCGAGCATTTCTTCGGCGTATGTCCAGTAACCCGGCTCGCCTACCTCTTCGGCATCTTCGACGCTGTACGCTTGCCACTTTACAATTTCCGGCCACTCGAAACCGGGCGCCCAAACCATGAAGGGCGTCCCATCTTTCGGTGCCGTCGTAGCATCCTGCCACCCAGCCGGAACCCCGCCCCCGACCATAGCGAGGATGGCGTCGGCGGCGGCAAGGAGGCCCGACAACATCCCGTGGGCGCGCAACTGCTCAAACGTGAGCACGCGGGCGGTTTCGGGATAGACGAACGGGAACAGCGCCCTCGCCACCCCCTCCCTATCCAGAGCCGGGGCCGGGCGGGTGTAGAGGGCTTGAACTTCCCAACCGCGCTCCCGATACCAGTCAGGATCGTCGACCGGATGCCAACGCGCGCCCTGCTCCGAACGACCCAGCCAAGCGACAGGCTCCCCTTCATCCGGGCGGGTGTTCCATGCGGTGAGGGCCTTGACCAAGGCGGCAATCATGTCACTGCCGCGCTGATCAAAAGTGTCCCATGCGCTCGGGTTTTCGATCATGTAGCTGGCGCGCTCTATCAACTGCTCTGTCTCTGTCATTCTTATTGCTCCTTGTTGGCTAACAAATGTTAGCGTCGGGGTTTAGTCCTCGTCGTCCTGCGTCGCGAGTAGCTCTTCCAGTGTCTCTGCTAGGACCAAGGCCAGCTCACCGTCGCCTTCTGGGGGAACTTCCATGCCAAGCATGATCAGGCGTTTGACGGGCAGTTGGCGGTAGTAGTTGCGGTCCTTGCGCAGATCGGAAGCGGCGGGGACGCGAGAGGGACGGCAGGCGGCACAGTTGAACACCACCCCCAGTTTCTCATCCCAACCCACCGTTGCCCCCTTGGGTAGCTTCGCGCCGCACTTGCACTCGTCGTTATGTTTAAGCGCCTGCAACGCTGTCCTCCATGGCTTTGCGGATAAGCATCCCTGCGTATTCCATCTGCGTCATACCGGAGCGCTTGGCGAGCTCCCGCAGTATGTCTAGGTCGTCACCCTGCAGTGTGAGCGTCTGTGCTCGGTGCTTCTCCACGTAGGCTTTGCGGTAGACCCTCTTCGCCGCTGCCTTGTCCTCTAGCGTGAAGTACTTCTGCGGGCGTCCGCGCCCTCGTTTCTGTTCCATGTTGGTTTCCTTAGCTGTTGGTGTCATCTCAGTCCCCGCCCGTAGCTGCCGTCTCCGTTTCCGTTTCCGCGTCCGTATCCGTTTCCGTATCCGTCTCCGTATCCGTTTCCGTTTCCGTTTCCGTTTCCGTTTCCGTTTCCGTATCCGTGTCCGTCTCCGTATCCGTTTCCGTATCCGTATCCGTTTCCGTCTCCGTCTCCGTCTCCGTCTCCGTCTCCGTATCCGTTTCCGTATCCGTTTCCGTCTCCGTTTCCGCGTCCGTATCCGTTGAGCAGGTGGCGCACATGCGGGCTTACCTTCAGCAGGCCATCGAAGAGCAGTGGCCAGAGTAGTTTTTTATCCTCCATCAGGTCAGCTGCTGAAGGTCTTGGCCCAACCTGCGCTGTTGCAGGGGATGACGGCGATCAACGCGATACCCGCGATAGACACAACCGGCGCAGGCGCATCGATGACCGTATCCTTGGTCGGGCCGTCCACCAGTTGGTTGAGTCCCTTTGTGGTGCCCCACGTATTGATGATGCGCGCGTCGGTGCAGTGCAGCCACGCGGAGTCTTGCTTGACGCTCTTGGCGATCCAGACGTGGCCGTTGGTGGCGACGACGATGCAGGGGCGATCAGTGATTTCGAGGTTGCTCATGGTTGTTCCTTTGAGGTTGTGATTAGTCTGATAAGGTCTGACACCGCGCCTATGTTGTCTTCATTCACGACAAGCGCGGCGCCTCCGGCTTTGCGTATCTTCTCTATCTCGAACTCTTGCAGTGTCGTGGTCTTGCCCTTCCCGGCCTTGCACTCGATGGCTAGGAAGTTACCCTCTACGCAGCACACTATGTCGGGGACCCCGCTCCGTCCGTAGCCGTGTGTGGCCGGGAAGAAGTAGTAGGCGTCGTGCTTCTTGAGCACAGCCACCACGCGCGCTTTGACTTTCGCTTCCGGGGTCATCGCCATAGCTGCCTCCTATGTGTCTTGGTGCAGTTTATTACCCTTCATTGTACACAGTCAAGAAAAGATCGGGACCGACTCGCACGCCGATGCCCTCGTGGGGCTCGCCTTGTTCCGCGAGTTTGAGCAGGCCGATGTTGGTGCGCAGCTGCAGTGGCAGTGTGTCGTCAGTGTAAGACACGGCGGGTTTGTCCATCCCATCTTGCGACACCCAGTACGCGTCCCCGTCTCGGACTACACCCACCACCCCGGTATTAGCGGCGCGCTTCAAGTTGAAGGCTCGGAAAATCGCCGCCTTGTCGTAGGCCGCTTCGAGTTCTCCGATGGATGTAATAGACAGAGAGGTAGCAACGCTGAGCACAGTGTCCCTATGTTCTTTGAGTAGTGTGTACAAAAGAGCGGGTGCGACTCGTCGCTCCTGAATGTGGGCTTTTTGGTCTGCGGTGTAGACTAGGATATCAAACTGCGAGACCAAGTCTCTGCGCTTGCTGTTGATCCGCTCGTCTGCGGTTTTAGGGACGAAGTACTGCTCCACCAACTTGCGGATTTTGTCGGGTTTGCTCGACGTCATGCCATCACCACGGGCGATCTGGGCCTTGATCCTAGCGTTCTTGATCTTAGCGACGGTGCTGTAGTTGTAATAAGACGTCGTGATTTCCCCGAGTACCTCGTCGCCCTTGGACACCGCGAAGTACCGTGCATCCGAGTAATGCGCCACGAACCGCCAGTCAGGGTGCCGCCGCGCGAGCGGCAGGATAACATCTGTTAGCGGCGCCTTGAGCTTGAGGCCTTCGACTGTACCGGGAGGGAGAGTGCCTGCGCTGTCGTCGTAGCGGAACACCACGTTGGATGGGCAGCCGGGGATAACTGTAAAGTTAATAGCCATTGTCTTTTGCTCCTGCTTTGTTTTGTGCTTCTTACCAGTCGTAGGCGGAGAGGACGTCGTCGAGCCGGGACTTGACGTCGATGCGCGCGGCAGCGCTCTCCTTGATATCGTCCATGTCCAGTCCACCGATGACGCGCTCCAGCTTCTGCCGGGCTTCCTCCAGCTTGGGGTCCTTGGTCAGGTTGAGGTGCGTCAGCAGCCCACACAGGTCCTGCGCGTTGGTCAGGAAGGTGTCGTGGTAGCGCTTCTTGGTCTCGCTGTTCTCGTCGTCAGTCAGCTTCTCCGACATGTAGGTCAGCATATCGTGCAGCTTGGTCCACGGCTCCCGCATGGCGTCAGCCAGCCGGTCGTTGAAGGCGGCGTCATAGTCGCGCTTCATCTCGTCCAAGTCAGCGGCAGAGACGTCGAGCCGGAAGTCCCCCGCCTCGGGGACAGGAGAGAACACCAGCCGGAAGCCGAACTTGTCCCTGACTTCCTCGACCGGCGGATAGTCCGAGACGTTGAACATCAGACCAAGGTGAGCCTGTGCCCGTGCGACATGCACGTCGTACTCCGAGAGGAAGGAGTTAACCAACCCCATGAGGTGGTCGCGCCGCTTGTTGGCCTCTTGCTTGTAGTCGAGGAACGCAGAGGTAGGCAGGAGCCTAGCGCCCTTGTCTGCCCACGGCAGAGTACGTGCATTGTGCCAGACACGACAGGCTGCAGCCGCGTCGGAAATCTCCTTGCGCTTGGACGTACCCGCCATGAGGTTCTTGTGGAACACGCCAGCCGAAGTGCTGGCAGCGTTGTCTTCCGTGACGGTGCGCGTGATGCTCTTGTCCACGATCTTAGCCGTCCAGACAGAGATGTTCATTTCCACCAGAACGGCGGAGGAGGTGATGCTCATTGTAGTTTTTTCCTTCTTCGTTTGTTGCTCTTAGCCTAACAGGTGTTAGTCCTTGGGGGGTTCGCCCGCCAGCTTGGCGATGCGGTAGTGGTCGTCCGAGATCAGGCGCAGGGTGCTCCCGTCGCGAGCGGGTGTGTCAGTCCAGACGTGGTAGCTGGTGCCACCATCCTCTTCCTTGCGCCACTTTGTCTCGTAACGCTCCGCAGTTGCGACGATTTCCAGTATGGCCAGCGCGTCTTTTGCTTCCATGACGTATTCGCGGTAGCCCAGTTGGGTAACGGCTTTCATTGTTGCTCCTCTTCTCGCCACGATCTGTTGGCGCGTATGCTTTTCACAACTCCCTTAGGTACGCCGTGTCTGGTGGATAGCTCCCTGTGAGAGCCAGTGTCCGCTCGGATTGCACGTGCTCCTTCTAGTGTCGTTGTGCAGAAGTCTCGGTTGCGGCTTTGTGTAGTCTCGGTAGCCCATCGTACGTTGGTAGGGTCGTATCCTTTACTGTTGTCTAGGCGGTCGAGTTCGTAGCCGTCCGGGCACGCACCCAAGTCCTCAAAGAAGTTCTCAAAAGACGTAGCCCATCGCTCGCAAACCGTTATCCCTTTGGGTACGTATGCAGGGTCACGCTTCACTCGACGGTTCATTTCTTTCCACGCGGTGTAGGCTCGGGATCGCTTTTTGCGACTGCCCTGCCCGTGCTTGAAGTTTCGCGCCGCCGTTATTTCGGCCCCTACGCAACCGCAAGACCGGGTCTTCCCCGACACTAGGTTCGTACTGCCCGTCAGGCTCTGACCCCCGCAGTCGCAGAGACACACCCACCGGGCTTGCCCAAACTTGTTGTTAGGTCCGCGCTCTATTGCGAGTAAACGCCCGAACTTGCGCCCCGCTAGCGCTAACGGCTTAACCATAGCTTACTCCTCAATGCGAATGCACTTCCCGAAGGGAGGGACAATGTCACTGGTCACCACCCACAGCACCGGGTAGGGCGGCACTTCGGAAGGGAAGGGTGTGTACCCGTCAGTGAGGACTATACACGCCTCCGGCAGGATGGGTAGTTCTTTTTTAATGTATACAAACAAGGCGTTTACGTCCGTTCCTCCCCCACCCTTCGGCCTAGTTGAGGCCACCAGACCCTCCAGCTCACTGCCTTCGTAAGTCTCGTGCCCGGCAACGCGGCTGTCCCAGTAGAGCAGGTCCACATGCGAGGGACGCACCTCGTCGCAGATAGACTTGACTTCTGATAAGAAAACCTCCTGCGCACCGTAGCAAGAGCCGGAGGCGTCGGGAGCTACCACCACGCGACCGATAGTCTCGCCCTGCCACGATGGCATGTAGATGCCTTGGCTGATGTAACGCCTGTTAGGTCGAGCCCACGACGACGTATCCTTGGCGGCGCAGGTGGCCTTGACGAACTCCCGGAGCTGGTCCTTCCAGTTGACTTGCGGGGCGAGCAGGTCGCCAAGCTCACGAGACATGTTGCCCGCGCCTTTGCCGTTCAGCTTCTTGTGCAGGGCCTCGCCTTGCCGGATGGCTTGGTCGAGCTCGCGCTCCAGCTCCTTCTTCTCCTCGGACGAAAGCTCCTTGGCTCCCTCCCAGTCGTGGTAGTCGAAGCTCTCCTGTCCTCCTCCCCCCGGCTTACCGCCGGGCTTACCGGGCTTACCGGGCTTACCGGGCTTACCGGGCTGGCCGTCAGTGCCCTCCCGCTCGCGCTCCTCTTGCTCCTGCTTGAGCAGGTCGAAGACCTGCTTAGTGTTCATACCCTTGTACTTCAGGTCATAGAGGACGAAGACCTCGCCGTTACGCTTGGGCAGGGTGACGAGAGACTCCTCCGGGTCGAAGGACATGATCATGAGGTTGATCACGTAGTCTGCGGCGCAGTTAGCGAGGCGCCTGTCCTCTTCGAACAGCTTGCGCCACACAGTGAGTTGGCGAAGGGCTTTATGCATGGCCTCATGCAGCACGACGAAGTGCAGTTCGCGCTCGTCGAGCCCGTCCACGAAGCTCTGACCGTAGTAGACGTCGCGCCCGTTGGTCATCGCCGTTGGACAGACGCTGTCCGGCACAACCTCACACTTGCCGACCATGAAGATGCCCGACCACAAAGCGAACTTCGGGTTACGCATCAGGGTAATGTGCGCCTTCTTGAGACGCCGTTCAGTCTTGGTATCCGTCACTGTCGTTGCTCCTAACAGTTGTTAGCGTGCGCCTTTGAACAAGGGCTTGCCGTTCTTCTCTCGCCACTTGAGGGTGGCGTAGGGGATACCCGTAACCGCTGCCAGTTCGGGCATCGTGTACTCTTTACCTTCGTAGGTGTACGTAGTTCCGCGTGCGTACTGCGGTGCTTCCATTAGTTCCGGCGGGCGAACGCCTTCACGCCACCGACTGCGCATCATGCCGTAGGAGTAACCAAGGTGTTCACTCCACTGCATAAGCGTGCGCGTCTCTCCGTTGTGCTCCACATAGGTATTAGTAGAGCGGTTATTTGCTTGCTCCTTACGCGTAGCCCACGAGACGTTGCCCGGTTCGTAGTGTCCGTTGTTGTCGATACGCTCTAGTGTTGCTCCTTCTGGGCGTTCGCCTACATCGTCACGGAACACTGCGAAGTCCAACCACGCGGGGTGGAAACGTATGCCTCTCCCCCCGTATCGTGCGTAGTGCTGGGTGCTAGGGTTTAGGCATCTGCTCTTTACTCCGGACCACAACCTGTAGATCGGATCAGCGTCTTTGAGGCGAGCGTCAACGCAACCTCCGTGCTTGGTGCGTCTACGGTTTGCGTCTGCGACGGCTTGGTTGTACGGCTTGGACATGTAGTCCTCCTGTGGGCCAAAGCCGTATGCTATAGGAAGTCGCTACGCTTTACAACACATCTTGGTTAGATGCCACCCAGCTAGCGAACTCCTTGTTGCCGAACGCCAGCGCGCTCTTGCCGGGGTGCTTGGCCAGAGACACAGCGAACACAGCCTGCCACTCGGTGTCCATGCGCTTGAGGTACTCCATGAAGCCCGGCAGGGACTGCTTGTCCACGCGCGACACTGCACCGAAGACGAGAACAGCACAGGCCCCAGCGCTGTCAGGGACAGGCGCGTTCTTGGGGTCTTCGACGATGGTCTTCCACGGCGGCAGCTGGTCTTGGTAGGCGATGGACGCTTGCATGTCGCGAGCCGCAGCTTCCCCGATAGTGCCAGCCAGAGCAGCCACAAGGGAGCTCTCGTTGTAGTGCTTGCGGTTAGCCACAATGTGAGACGCAGCAGCGAGCGAGCGCGGGCTGACGAAGGCTTCCTGCATCTTCTTGGGTTGGAAGATGTACGGGTTCTCCCCTTGGTCGCCGTCGAGGTAGGACGCCAGCGCGTGCGGGTAGTTCTTGACCCACACAATGACGGAGGGGTCGATATCGTTCTGGACTGCCCACTCCATCCATTCCTCAGCGTCAGGCTTGCGGACGTGCAGTACAGTCCTGCGGTTCTTGGTGTGCGCCTTGGTGTTGTCGCCGACGCCGTCGCTGGACAGGTTGTTGGTCAAGTATCGGATGGTCCCCTTGGGGGCGAACTTATCTCCGAGGCGGGGGTTGGTGCGCTCCAGCAGAGGGTGAAGCATATTCTGGACGGGCTGCATCGCCTTGGCGAACTCGTCGAGCATGATGATGAGGGGCTGGTCGAGGTGCATACCGAAGCGAGCGTTGGGGTAGTAGCGAGTAACCTTGGCCTCGTGGTCCATGACCGGCATGGCGATATCGCCGAGGTCCATGCACTGTGTGTCGATGTAGGCGAAGTGGTAGTGAGGCAGCAGCTTCTTGAACATCTCTTCAAGCGAGGACTTGCCAATGCCGGGCTCGCCCTTCAGTTCAAAGACGACTTCAGGGTTGGATGCGATAAGCACCGCAGCTTCTTTGAGCGAGACGGTGGTGCCGAAGTTGATAGCGGACATTGTGTTGCTCCGTTGTGCCTAACACTTGTTAGGTCTCTGTTTGGGGCCACCGTAGGGCTTGCCCGTTTGTTAGGTCTCTGTTTGGTTGCTCCGCCGGGAGAACTTGTCTCTCTCCTCAGCGTGTAAGTATTGTATACTAGTTGGACGTTTAAGTCAACCCATCTCGTTAGCGATTTTTATGGTCTCCTGCTTGGCTTCTCGTCGCTCGCTCTTCCAGAAAGCACGCTTGCCGTAACGGCGCAGGTGTTTGTGCCACTCGGGTCTCACTGCTGCTCCTCCATTATCTCAGTCCCCGCCCGTAGTTACCGTCTCCGTCTCCGTCTCCGTCTCCGTTTCCGCGTCCGTATCCGCGTCCGCGTCCGTTTCCGTATCCGTTTCCGTCTCCGTGTCTGTGTCCGTATCCGTATCCGTTTCCGTATCCGTATCCGTATCCGTGTCCGTCTCCGTATCCGTTTCCGTCTCCGTATCCGTTTCCGTTTCCGTCTCCGTATCCGTTGAGCAGGTGGCGCACATGCGGGCTTACCTTCAGCAGGCCATCGAAGAGCAGTGGCCAGAGTAGTTTTTTATCCTCCATTATCTCAGT
>Ga0315904_10000484_pt1 | contig 63280 bp, 49 predicted proteins | sample LakEriMetagenome_6_FD_203529 | JGI IMG/M metagenome (GOLD analysis project Ga0315904, IMG submission 203529) | Freshwater fungal communities from buoy surface, Lake Erie, Ohio, United States - Buoy 12 MA120 | ecosystem: Environmental > Aquatic > Freshwater > Lake | place: USA: Lake Erie, Ohio...
ATCGACCTACACCCCCAGCAACACCGATCCGGAGTTGCTCAAGCGGATCTTTGTCCAGCGCGAAAAGCTTCTGGAACGCATCGTGGATCGATTATCCCGCAGCATGACGACGGGAGACAAGCACCATATCCTGCTCATAGGACCTCGCGGGTGCGGGAAAACCAATCTGGTGAGCCTTGCGGTCTGGGAACTTCAAAAAAAATCCCAGCTTGCCGATTGTATGCGGATTGCTTGGTTGGGAGAAGACGACTCTTTCACGGGTCTGATCCACTTGGCCTTTGGCATCGCGAGTCAATTGTCCAAGGAGTATCCCAAGGAGTTCCCCGCAGACTTCAAGACAGCCGTGCGCGGGCTATCCAACGACGATGCCGCATTGGCCGTTTTGCGATCCATCGTCGGTCGACTGGGGGCTCGCAACTTGTTGCTTGTCACCGAGAACATGGACCAAACATTCCACAGCCTCGGCGATTCGGGTCAGAAGAAGTGGCGAGCCTTCCTGCAAGAGACGAGGAAAATAGCCACCTTGGCCACTGCTCAGCAGTTGTTCTCCGGTGTATCCGATCGCAACGAAGCCTTTTTTGGTTTCTTTGATATCCAGCACTTGAAACCCTTGTCGGTCGACGAAGCTGTCGAGCTGATCACTCGGATCAGCTTAGAGCATTCGAATCGGGAGCTTATCCGATATTTGAAGTCCGCCGAAGGGCAGTTTCGGATTCGAGCCTTGCACTACCTCGCCGGTGGCAATCATCGCATGTACGTGCTGCTCTCGGAGTTTCTCACTAAGGAGTCTCTTGACGATCTCGTTGCGGCCTTTGATAGTCTTGCCAACGACATGACGCCGTTTTTTCAGGAAAGGATCCGATCCCTGCCGGATCAGCAAAGGCAACTCGTCCAATGCCTATGCGATGCCCAAGGAGCCTTAACCGTCAAAGAGGTTGCCAGCGAGACGTTCATCGATGAACGCGTCTGTTCGAAACAACTTGGGAATCTCAAGGACAAAGGTTATGTGCGGTCGGAGAAACGGGGCAAGGAGTCTTACTACGACATGGCCGAGCCGCTGATGCGGTTATGCCTCGAGGTCAAAAACCAACATGGACGTCCACTCCGACTGCTCGCCCGATTTCTTCGCGCGTGGTTCCCGGTGACCGAGCTTAAGTCGAAGTTGATCGGAAACAGCAACGGGCGAGTCAGCGACTACTGCAAGTTAGCCATCGAGTCGGGAGATGGCTTCAAAGGCACCCTTGCGATGACGCTGTGCTGGGAGATCGATTCCAAAATCTCAGACGGAGATTTTGAGACGGCCGAAAAACTGATCAAGGAATTGGAATTTGCAGATCCCTCGTCGGCCAAATCCGCATCGATCGACCAAGCTACTGCGCGATTGCGGCGAGGTGTTAAGTACCATCAGCAGGGGGACTTCGAGCTTGCGTTGTCGGACTATTCGGCGGTCGTGGAGATGTCCGGTGCATCAGTTGAACTGAGGGCTAAGGCTCTATTCAATCGAGGTGTTGCGTACGGTAAGCAGGGGGATTTTGAGCGTGAGTTGTCGGACTACTCTGCAGTCGTGGAGATGCCTGATGCGCCTGTGGAAATGAGGGCTAACACTCTTTTCCGTCGTGGCCTTACGAATGATCAGCAGGGGGATATCGAGCGTGCTTTGTCGGACTTATCGGCGGTTGTCGAGATGGCCAATGTGCCGATGGAGCTGAGGGCTTGGGCTCTTTGCTTTCGAGGCTTTACGTACGGTCGGCAGAGGGATTTCGAGCGTGAATTGGCGGACTACTCGGCAGTCGTGGAGATGCCCGATGCCCCTGTAGATCAGAGGGCATTGGCTCTTAGTATTCGTGGCATTTCGTATGAACAACAGGGGGAAATCGATCGTGCCTTGATGGATTATTCGGCGGTCATTGCGATGCCTGATGCACCGGTGAATGATAGGGCTAGTGCGCGTTTTGCCCGAGCAGTAGCCAACCGGCTAACTAAACATTTTAAGGAGAGTGTTGCCGACTTTGAAGCTTTCGTAGCAATCCCCTCGATTTCGCCGAAGCAGCGTACCGAAGGCTTATTTGCAATCGTTGAACTGATGATCAATCATTGCTCTCTGGAAGACGTGAAAACAGCACTTGCAAGGGCGTTCGTCGAGGGTGCTCGGGAAACCAACGAATACGGAGGGGCGCCTCGCGATTTGCTTTCGATGGTGCTTGGGCGCAGCCCTGCCCAGTGGGCAAACTACATTTCGGTGATCGCATCGATGTACATCGAACACGGATGTGCGGATAAGCTTGGTCAGGGGATAACGAAATCGATTCAACATCTGGATGAGGGTGGGTTTTCCAAGTCGCAGATCGAGAGTTGGAACGCCGCCTGGCAGCAGGCCGGCCAAGGCTGTGACGCTCTAGAGATCCCGCTGCGCTGTCTTGATGCTGCTGTCGAAGTCATGAACTCCGATCCACGCTCAGATCGCGCTCTGTTTCGACTGCCTCTGGAGCTTCGCGGTCTGGTTCGTCCTTTGTTGAATCGATCGCTCGGGGAGACGTAACGGACAACTCCCCCGTCCTTTCTTCATCCGCCGTGCGGCGGATGAAGAAAGGTCGGGGGAGCGTCCGCCTTGGGTAGCTCTCAGGTCATGGCCCCGCCGGCATAAAACCGAAGGGCGTTGAATTGGTGTAAGCGGAAGTGCGCAAGCACTCCGGTGAGAGATGGATTGTCCTCGATATCGGAGTGTTCTTCACCGCACGCCTTGCGCCTTACCCGCTTTTTAAATCAATGCCATTCGGCAAGAGCCGACTGTTGCCTTGAATCGTGTGGTCCCAAGCGATATTCTCAAAGGGTCTTATCGATAGGATATAGTCCTGGACGATACGTCTGTGGAACTTGTTTAAGCCACGTTTTAAGCTTGTTGATGTCGTCTGGGTCGAAGCTATCCATCACCCGTTTGATCTCTCGTAGATCACTCGTCGCACAATCGATCGGTCGTGGGTCAAAATCGGCCACGACGATTGAGAAAGTCGGAGGTGGCTATCGATTGATAGCGATTTGAATCTGGCTGTGCTCCGGCGCACACGATGATTTCGGAGAAATCATCGACAATCCGGGGCCGGCGCATGTGGGGGCGTCGCTTGCTACCGATAGGTCGGCCCGCTGGGCCACAAACCGTCAAAGCGAATTAGCGCGGTAACAAACCCAATCAATCCCCGCACCCCTGAGGTCCAATAATTCTTTAATAGGCCACTGTACGCTTACCGACTGGGCCTGAAAACCCGAGCAGCCATCTTCGCTTGGCGTGGTCGATGAATCCCCAGCGAATTGTACTCCTGTTGAATTGATGGTAATCTAATGAGGCTATTCAAATGCGATCTCTAAACAAGAACACGACAATGCCACTCCCATTTTTTCTAGGTCTGATTTTATTGGCACTCTCGGTGGATGCTTATGCGCAAGAGGATGCTTTTAGGGTATGGAAGGACTCCACGGGAAAGTACCAAATCGATGCTGCCTTCATCTCCAAAACCCCTACGCACGTAACGCTCAGGAATCGCGAGGGAAAACAGATCGAAGTCGCCCTTGAGAAACTCTCTCCGATCGATCTTGAGTATCTCAAGAAACTCGACCAACCTCCAGCGTCGATTCCGTCCTCAGGGGATTCCGATGCAATGGATAATTCGCCCGATAAGAAACACGCGCCACTGGGTCTTGATTCCGATCAAACGCAACTGAGGCAATTGACCGAGGATTTCTTCAATGACCTCAGGACCAAAGAGCGCAAGGCATCGCTCGATATGCTGACGGAAAAAGCTAAAAGCTTAGCGAGTGTCGATAAATCAGCACTCCGCCATCTGCCCTCGCCCGATAAAGGCCCCCGCGCGATTCGGGTCGGAAAACCGACGATAGTCAACGAGGAAGCTTCTGTAGTGGTAACCGTTATTGTTTCGAAAGTCCCTCAAAAGACGATGTTGGATTTTAAAAAGGATGGTAACCAATGGCGGATTTGTAGCATCAGTGCGACTCGCGGTGACTCGGAGGTGACGGTTGACTTCGAATCGGCTTATGAACCAGGAGAATCCAAAAATGGTCCCAATCCAGTTGACGCGTCAGGACCGCTGGAAATCACCGGAATGACGCTCGATGGTCGCAAAGTGTCGCTCAGCGATTACAAGGGCAAGGTGGTGCTCATTGATTTTTGGGCAACTTGGTGCGGACCTTGTATGAAAGAAATCCCGAATGTCTATCAGAATTATGCGATGTATCACAGTAGAGGATTCGAAGTCCTAGCCGTGAGCCTTGATAAGGACATGGGGGACATCCAGGATTTTATCGCCAAGAACAATCCACCTTGGCCGATCCTGGCCGACATGCATCCGAACAATCCCGTGAGGATGGCTTCCAAGTACAACGTCCGGGCTATCCCGACGATGATTCTTGTCGGTCCCGATGGAAAGATCATCGATCCTGATTGCCGTGGTGATCGGCTCAACGCACGGCTTGCAGAGTTGTTTAGATAAAGGGCTCGGATCAAGCACCTTTGGTTTTGAGGCCTTCGACCATCTTCATGACCGCTTCGCGCTCGGCGGCAACCGTCTTCTTCGGACCGGTCATTTTGACGAATACCGTCTCACCACCTTCGAGTTCGAAGATCAGGCCGATCATGGCATGATTTTCCATCTTCTTGACCGGGCCTGGGGCAAATTGGCCACCACCCATGGAGTCTTTGTAGGTTCCTTCAAGTTCAACGATGTGAACCGTGGTCTTTTGAATCGTCTTCTTATCGATCTTGGCATCGGCTCGGGTGAGCCCTTCAAATTGTCCGATCCAGCGAACGATATTCGCCTCGATACCACCGGTGGCGCCCATGACGGTCACACGAGCCGTTTGATCACCCTCGGCCGGGGCGCGGAACTCATATTGAACGATGTTCGACTTGGGTGGAACGGTCTTCCAACTGGCAGGTTTTTCGACGGTGATTTTTCCATTGGCAAAGCTTAGCGTCTCGGACTTGGTCGACTCCTGTGCAACGCCATTGCTGTGTGTGTAGAGTCCTGGGGTTGCGACTGCTCCCAAGGCTAAAGAAACGCAGGCCAGAGCTAATGATTTACGACTGAAGAAACGCATCTCGGTGCTCCAAGGGTGGAATGAAAGGTGGCAAAGTTTTAGCGAACGCAAGCAGCCAAACGCTTCGAATCGCTGGCCTTGAGTGTTACACTATACGACTCTGTGAGCTATCTACAAGCCCATAGAATTTCGAGTGTTTTGCATTTATTAGCCGCACCAGGGAATCCCATGGACTACCGTTCACAAACGATCGACGCGTTTCTCCTCGAGGATCTTTCCGAGATCCTACGGTTGGCAATCCGTGAGGATCTGGATCGAAGTGTCGACCTGACAACCATGGCGATTGTCCCGCCGGGTGTCAACGGTTCGGCGGCGTTGATTTCCCGAAGTCACGGGGTCGCAGCAGGCATCGATTTGATCGATGAAATGATTGCCGAACTCGATGCCAAGATCCAATGGGACCAACGCGTTGGGGATGGTGAAACGATCCAGCCAGGCCAGAGCTTATCGGTTCTCACGGGCGATGCGAGGGATCTTTTGACCTGCGAACGGACGATTCTCAATGTCATTTGTCGACTCAGCGGGATCGCTTCATTGACCAAGCGTTATGTGGATGCCGTGAAGGGAACCAAGGCGAGAGTCTACGACACTCGCAAAACGACACCTGGCTGGCGAAGGCTCGAAAAATATGCAGTTCGTTGCGGCGGTGGTCACAATCATCGGCTAGGACTCTACGACGGGATCCTGATCAAGGACAATCACTTGGCCTGCCGAGCGGCCGCTAACGGAGAGTTGCTCGATGCGGGGCAAGCCGTCGCGCATGCCAAAGCGTTTATCGAATCGGGCGCAGTGAAGTTTCAGCAGCCACCGATGATCGAAGTCGAGATCGATCGAATCAGTCAACTTGAATCGGCCTTGGCATCAGGCCCTAACATCATTCTGCTCGACAACATGAACTGTGACTTGCTCCGCCAGTGCGTTGCAATCCGTGACCAATCTGCACCCAACGTCGAGCTTGAAGCTTCCGGTGGGGTCAATCTCAGCACCATTGGAAACATCGCAGCCACCGGTGTCGATCGCATCAGCGTCGGGGCACTGACTCACTCAGCACCCGTGCATGACATCGGACTCGATTGGAAAATTTAAAATCCAGTCCCAACAAAAATCGCTATCGCCACGAAAGTCTCGCAAGAACTCTAACTACAAGGATCTGCAACCAATGAAGAAACATCGATTCGACCCCAAGAAGTTTCGCATCAAAGAAGGAGAGTCGCTTAAGTTATCCAGAATTGCCACAAAAGCAGGAGACGAGTTGGATGGAAAGTCTCAGGGGCTCGAAGCGCTCGAGCAGGATCTACAGCAACTCCAAGACGCTCAAGAGCGACTCTTTGCAAGCGGTCAGCGATCCCTCCTGGTGATCTTGCAAGGGATGGATACCTCGGGCAAAGACGGGATCATTCGCCATGTGTTTCGCGGCATGAATCCTCAAGGTTGTCGCGTGATAGGGTTCAAGGCCCCCAACAGTGAAGAGCTCGGCCATCACTTCCTTTGGCGACCCATGCGATTCCTGCCACCTAAAGGACTCGTCTCGATCTTCAATCGTTCTTACTATGAAGAAGTCCTCGTGGTTCGAGTGCATCCGAAATTCTTGGACGCACAGAATTTGATGCCTTACAAAAAGCTCTCCGATTTGTGGAAGCGGAGATACGAAGAGATACGCATGTTCGAAAAAACGCTCGTCGATAGCGGCACGAGCGTTTTGAAATTCTATTTGCACATCTCCAGAGACGAGCAGCGCAAACGCCTCCTTGAACGCCTTGAGACTCAAGAGAAGCATTGGAAATTCAATGCGGGAGATTTGGCGGAGAGGAAACTTTGGAAAGAATACGAACAAGCCTTCGAGGAGGCCATTCCAGCCACTTCGACCAAACAAGCTCCTTGGTACATCATCCCCGCAGACGACAAATGGTATGCGCGTGCAAGCGTTGCGGATCTGATCGCTTCCCATTTGGAAAGCCTCGATCTAGAGTTTCCTAAGGTCAGCCCAGAGGAACTTGCCAAGTACTCGACTTACATCGACGAGCTCAAGAAGGAATAGTCACCAGATGATCGAGTTTGTTCGAGAGCCGATTGACCTGAACCGAATCTCGTCTTTTTGCAGTATGGATCGGGTCGGAGCCGTGTCGTTGTTTGTTGGAATCACTCGGCGATTCACAGGCAACATCGAAACATTGTGCCTTGAATACGAGGCTTATGAATCCATGGCGACCATGAAGATGCTAGAACTCACAACCCGGGTTGCTCAGCAGTGGCAAATCGAGCGAGTCGCCTTTGTCCATCGACTCGGTCGCGTCGCGATCGGTGAAACCAGCATGGTAGTCGCAGTGGGATCAGCCCATCGAGACAATGCCATCGACGCTTGCCATTGGATTGTCGAAAGGGTCAAGGCCGAGGTTCCGATCTGGAAAAAGGAACACTATGCCGAGGGTGATCCAAAGTGGATCCATCCAGTGAAAAGCTATCCAGTGCAAAACAAATAGGACGATCTTACTCTTCTGGCTCTTGATTGGCTCGTTTTCTGGCCAGACGATGGTGCTTTTCTGCTCGCGTGTGCAAGCCCCATCGCAACGCCTCGTCTTGTTCGTAGCGTTTGTTGAGTGTCAATGCGGTAAGGGCTTTGGATAACTCAAATCCCAAATAGAATGCGTGGGAGGGATCGACGTTGCTCGACTGGGGAAGCTTAAAAAGTTCCTTCATGATCTCAAAGGGATCAGTTCCCGTCAAATGAACCCCTGCGCTCATGAGATGGATTTGCTGGCCATCGATAGCGACACGGTAGTTATTGTCCTTGATCTGCTCGGCCAGAGCATCAAGGGTCGATGGGCTTGGATGGATGTTGGTGGTGTCGCGGAGCATCACAAGCCGTTCCTCGAGATGCTTCGGAGGAACCTTATGCCGAACGGCATATTCAACCAATCTTCTGGCAAGATCGCACTCTTGAACACTCGACTGGGCCCATGCGATCACTTGGGTAGTAAGGACACTATGGATTTGTAGTTCCGCACAAAAACCTAAAAGCAGTGTATTGATCGGAGCGGAGTCCGAGTCGGTCAATTCCGTGATGTTGCCAATCCCCATCATGATGGCTGCATCGGGAAAAAGTTCCCGAGTTTTCAGATAGCGTCCTAAGGATCTTGCGAATCCACAGCCGATCGGTTCGAGGATCGGATCGAGTCGAAAAGGGACCTTGTGCTTCAGGAGAAACTCGGCCGTCTGCACCATGGATGCTTGGAAGTCTGCTGGTTCGTCGGGGATTGCGACAACCTCGACTCCCCAATCGAGGGCATGCTGGCGATTCGTTGAATTCACCGAAAGCACCAGTGACGCACCACCTCGGACGGCTTGCTCGACCTCCCATGGGTCAAATGAATCGATCGATACGGCGATTCCTAAATCGGTCAATTCACGGACCGCATCAGCCACCTCGATCCAGCGAACTCCTGGTTCGCAACCTAAATCGATCCGATTGGCTCCTTGACTTACCAATCGCTCGGCTTCGGTCAGAAGTGTTCTTCGCTGGAGTCGCGGTGCATAGTTGATCTCAGCGATGATTTCGATTTGGTATTGGCCATAGTCATCCGAGCGATAACGTCGATTCCCGAAGATGGTTGGCAAATCACGAACATCCTTGGGCCCACAATCGACTCGCAAAGACGGATGCTGCTGATCGATCATCGCTCGAATCTCATCCAGATGCGGAGCAAGATAACCTGGCAGTAAGACTCGCGTTGCATGGGTAGGTATGGCGATATGACGCATGAGCCACTTGGGTGTCATCAATGCTGCCACGGTGATCGGAAGCACATCGATCGTGTAAGCAAAGCCATGACGCTTCGATAGCTCATCGACGATCTCTCGCACTGCTGACTCAGCCAAACGTCCTGTGACGAAGTGAATCGACTCGTGTTCATTGGCTGTCATCGTTTTATTGGCATCCCAAAATTTCCCGACTTCGTGGTTCTATGTCTGGACTAGCCCTATTGACCCACGCTGAAATATCTCCGAACATATGCACAACGAGAAGCACTTATGAGACAAACATACGGAGATGTTGGTTTCGTGGCCGGTGTTTCTCGTTTTTTTTTGCAATGACTTCGATGCCATTGTTGCTCGATCCTGTTGGACCTGCAAGCATCGTTACGCCCCTTACGCCTTTATCGATACGAATGCCCGATCCAATGCCCATTGAGATACTTGTGGATGACCCTTGGTTCCTCGTGGTCAACAAACCGGTGGATCTTCTAACGCAAGCCATCGAAAGCTTACCGAGTTTGCAGTCGGTGTTGATCAAGCAGCTTTCGCTGCCGGATGCTCCAAAACCCTTCATTGGTATGCCGCACCGTCTCGACCGCATGACCAGTGGGACGATTGTCGTAGCTCGTAATCAACGATCGCTCAAGCGACTCTGCGAGCAGTTCGCTACTCGCACTGTGACTAAAGAATATCTGGCTTGGGTCTCCGGCCAACTCCCAAAAGAAGGGACTTGGGAGGATATCATGCGCAAGGTTCCCGATGAGCCCCGTGCGGAACTTGCATCACCCGACCAAGAGCACGCCAAGCCAGCCAAACTCGATTATCGCGTCCTTCACCAGCGCGTGAATTGCCAAGCTCAACCCGAGTCGCTCTTGCTGATCCGACTCGGGACAGGTCGCATGCATCAGATCCGCTTGCAATGCGCCAGTCGCGGCTATCCGATCCTGGGTGATCGGCTCTATGGTAGCCAGAGCACTTGGTCTACTTGCGCGGAGACTGACCCGAATCATCCCGACCAAAAGGCATTTCGCGAACCACCGCTTGCTCTGCATGCTTTCCGACTAACTTTCCATCATCCAAAAACAGCCGAAAGAATCTCGGCTATTGCGAGCCACCCTCCGAATTTTCCTTGGGGAGAATACGCAAATCAGGAATTTTGAGCCTTGCGAGATCCTTGGCTTGGTACGCAATGTGCGGTAGGATTGATGCTGTCGAAGGTGGCTGCCATTTGGTTAAGCCCCGGATAGATCGATTGAACTTCTCAATTTCACTGCCAAGGAGAGATAGCCAGATGGGACATGCAGCGGAATTCACCGATGCCGGTTTTGACAGCGATGTTTTGAATTCGAGCCAACCTGTGCTCGTAGATTTTTGGGCCACTTGGTGCGGCCCCTGTCGGCAAATCGCTCCACTGATCGACGAACTAGCCGTCAAATACGAGGGCAAAGTCAAGGTGGGTAAGGTCGATATCGATCAAAACCAAGATTTGGCCGAGAAGTACGGGATCAATGCGATCCCCACGTTGCTGCTGTTCAAAGACGGTGAAATCATCGAACGATTCCAAGGTGTACCACCGCGTGTGAAATTGGAATCAGCCCTGGACTCTTCGATTTAGACCAAACTCAAAGTTTGTTAACCTAACCAAACTAAAAAAACCGGAGGCAACACCTCCGGTTTTTTCGTTGGGCGACTAGGCCACAATCTTGTGGATCACCTCACCGGCGACATCGGTGAGTCTAAAGTTGCGACCGTTGTACGGATAAGTCAATCGCTGATGATCCAATCCGAGCAAGTGCAGGATCGTCGCATGCAAATCATTTAAATGCACACGATCAACGGCCGCTTTGTAACCGACCTCATCAGATGCCCCATAACTCGTTCCACCTTGCACACCACCACCGGCCAACCAAGCTGTAAAGCAGTGCGGGTTGTGATCCCGTCCAGGCTTGCCCCCTAGCTGAGCGATCGGCAATCTACCGAATTCTCCGCACCATATCACCAAAGTATCTTCGAGCATCCCACGTTGCTCAAGATCCGCGAGCAATCCTGCAACGGGTCTATCGGTCTCATCGGCAAACTGTTGATGGTTACCCGCGATATCGACATGCCCATCCCAGGATCTTTCATTCTCCATACCTCCTGAATAGATCTGCACGAAGCGTACACCGCGTTCAAGGAATCGACGTGTCATCAAGCACTGACGGGCAAAGTGATCGCATTTGGGATCACCGATTCCGTAGAGCTTATGAATATGCTCAGGTTCATCTGCCAAATCCAATGTCTCTGGAGCTTTGCTCTGCATTCGAAACGCAAGTTCAAAACTTTCGATTCGGGCGGCCAACTCCCCTTCGGTTGCGTGGCTCTGCAGGTGCATTTGGTTTAGCTCTGCGAGTGCATCGAGTTGTTGGCGTTGTATCCTGGTCGTTAAGCTCACCGGGGGCTTGAGATTCTCGATGGCATCTCCGGTAGGTTTCAAATAGGTGCCTTGATACACTCCGGGAAGAAAACCCGCAGACCAATTCGCTGCATGACCTTTGGGCAGTCCTCGTCCCTTCGGATCGCTCATCACCAGGAACGCTGGAAGATCTTGCGTTTCACTTCCAAGTCCATAGGCGACCCATGATCCAACGCAAGGGAATCCCATTCGAGCCATCCCGGTATTGATCGCAAAGAGGGCAGGGGAGTGGTTGTTCGATTCGGTGTACCCAGAATGGATGAAGGCCATCTTATCGACATGCTCTCCTAGGTTTGGAAAGATCGATGAAACCATCTTGCCACACTTGCCCCTGGGTGTGAAGGCAAAGGGTGACTTCATCAAATTCCCAACCGCATTCCGAAAGAAGCCCGTTGTGTCCGAGAAGGATGAGTCGAACTCCTTGATCGATTTGCCGTCAGCCTTCTCGAGTCCGGGTTTGTAGTCCCAAGTGTCAACGTGGCTCGGACCACCGTTGACAAAGATCCAAACGACTCGTTTGGCTCGAGCCGGAAAATGGGGCTCACGAGGAGCAAGTGGATTTTGAAGCCGATCTCCGAGCCCATCGGCCCGAGCGATCGGGCCCATTGCCGATTGGGCTAACATCGCTTGGAGGCCTAGCCAACCAAAGCCACAACCGGATCTTTGCAGCCAACCGCGTCGCGAATGCATCGTTTGTGAATCGATCCAATTGGTTTTCTCAATCGACATAGATAAACTCATTGCAACAAAGGAGGATCTGACAGAAATCAGCCAATGCCATTTTTTCAGGTTGGTTTGCGTTTTGTTCTTTACGCGTCTTTTCAGCTTGCGCGATAAATCTCTCAGCAGACTGCAACTCAGCCTGAGTCGCTTTTCTCGATAGCACCTTCATGAAAACCTTATCGATTTGCCCAAGTTCGGAGATCTCATTAGCAAGTGACTCGGCCGCTGAGCGTGCCAAGGGATTGTTCATGAAAGCAAGAGCTTGTGGTGCAATGGTGGTTGATTGGCGTTGACCGATACTCACTAAGTGTTCCGGCCAGTCAAAGAGCATCATCATCGGAATCAACTGGCTGCGTTTGATAAAGAAGTAAACGCTTCGGCGTCGCATGTTTGGATCGAGCGTTCCTGGTCCGTACATGCTGCGATCTAGCAACCCTGAGACGACCAACATCGAATCGCGAATGGACTCAGCTTCGAGCCGTCGAGGGGCTCGATGCCACCAAAGGAGATTATCAGGATCGACTTGAGCTCGTGGATCTTCGAGAGATCGATTCGATTGCATGTAAGTCTCGCTGGTCATGATCTGCTTGTGCATCGGCTTGAGCCGCCATTGGTTCTGAATCAACTGTTTTGCCATCCACTCGAGGAGTTCTGGATGGGTCGGCTTTTGTCCCGTCGTTCCAAAATCGTTAGGTGTCGAGACGATCCCCCTGCCAAAGTGGTGTTGCCAAAGTCGATTCACCATGACGCGAGCCACCAGAGCACCGGTTCCCTCACTTGGATCTGTCAACCATTTGGCAAGGGCAGCGCGACGATAGCTCGATTTGGCATTGGCCCTTGAAGGATCGATCCAACTTAAGTCGGCCGTGGCTCCTTGATGCTTGACAAACACACGGGGCACCCCAGGGCTAACAACGGAGAGCTTTTGCTCGACATCTCCGCGTCTTAGCACGTGTGTCTGTGGATAGAAGTGCGGATAACCACGGTCGTCCGCATGATGGGGCAAGTGAGGCTCTCCCTCGGTGGTCACCAAAACTTTGGTCATCCGAACCGCAGGCCCATCCTTTTGAAGCTTCGAGATTTTGCCGCTGAACTCATTCCAAGTTGCATTCATCGGTTTGTACCAAGCAAGAGCGGTTGGCCAAGCTGGGCTCTTTGTCGGTTCCGTATCAAGCTCCTTGGCCAACGCACCGAACGCTTCGATCACATCGGCTGGAGCGGTATTTCCGCCGACTTCCACAGGGGCAGATGGTAGGTTCGAAACCGAGAATCGCATGCGTCCCATCGCGTGCTTGGCATTGGGATGATGGAACCGAAGTGTGAATCGAAGCTGATCGCCTTGGCTCGACTTTAGCGGTGTAGCGATTCGAAACACCGCTGCCTGGCTCTTACCGATCTGTCCATCGACGGCCCAACCCGATACGAGATCTGAGTCGATCGAAGCGGCGATCGAGAGCGAATCCGCGTTCTGCTGATGGGTCGCTTGAGGTTGATCGAGGACGAGCCGGTTGGCTTGTTGCTCTTTGGCAAGGTGTTCGACGGTCAGGTTGCCCAAGGCGAAATTGCCGTTACCTGCACGTCCAGGCCCGCTGCGTGGCAACGAAGGATCCGCGAGAGCTTCGATCCTCAGTGAAGTCCACTCACCGGGGGGCAATGTCGCGGTGAACGTCACGATCTCTTGGTTGGGTGCATCACCGACGGCTAAATAAGACCCATCAGACTGCGCCTCATAGCGACTCGAAGAACTCGATTGGATGTCGCCTCGAATATTCCTCCAAGGCTCCGGCGTGATCCCTGCCGCATCGGTATAGTTCTGCTTGATGTAACCGATCAAGTCTTCAGAAAGCTGCTGAGACTCGAACGTCGTAAGCTTCTCACGCAAGAGCGTCAGTTCCTGCGTATGTTTTTCGCGGATCGCCTGATTCTCGCCTGGATTCAGATCGAAAACCTTTTCGGATCGAATTGCCGAAGTGAAGCAGGAGGCAAATCGATAGTAATCCTCGCTCGAAATCGGATCGAACTTGTGGTCGTGGCATCGTGCGCAACCGATCGATAAACCGAGGAACGCAACGCCCGTGGTAGCCGTCATGTCGTCGAGTTCGTTATATCGTGTCGACTCGAATTCTCGCTCGGTCAGTTGCGTCGGAAATGCGCCGGCACCGAGAAACCCTGTAGCCATCCAAGCCATCGGGTCGTCCGGGGCGAGTTCGTCGCCAGCGAGTTGCCACTGAGCAAACTGATCAAAGGGCATGTCTTGATTGAAAGCTCGGATCAGAAAATCTCGATAGTGGTATGCGTTGGGACGGTCGTAATCCTGTTCGTAGCCAAAGGATTCGCCAAAACGTGCAATATCCATCCAGTGCCTTGCCCATCGCTCGCCGTACTCGGGTCGTTCGAGCAGTTGATCGATCAATGCGCTCCAACCTTCACTGGAGATCGCCTCCGAGAGGCCATCGCGGGGCTTAAGCAACTCGATGGCTTGGGCCAATTCCTGTAGTGTCGGGGGGATGCCAAGCAAATCGAACCACGCTCGCCTTACCAACGTGCGTGTGTCGGCTATCGGTGATTGAACTAGGTTCTTTTTTTCCAAGGCCGCATGGATGAAAGCATCTACTGGATGTTTGTTTGCAGGGGGCGATGCATCGGCAAGAGGCTGGATCGACCAAAAGCTACGGCCCGTCTCAAGATCCATTGCGACTTGTTTTATCGGCTGGGTAGAGCGCCTCGGATCGACTGCACCTGAAGCGATCCAGCGTTCAAAGTCCTCGATAACGCTGTCGGGGAGTTTGCCCGAGGGTGGCATTTCGTAATCTTCGTATCGCAGAGCTTTGAGAATCAAGCTCTCGGCGGGCTTATTGACCACCAACGCGGGGCCAGTATCGCCTCCTCCAAGCAATCCCTCCTTGCTATCGAGGTATAGCCCACCTTTGAGCTTCCCCTTCGTGGCGGACTCTTGAGAATGGCAACTGTAACACTTCTCGACAAGCACAGGCCGGATCTTGTTCTCGAAGAAAGCCAGTTGCTCCTGAGAAACAACGGACGGATCTTGCGACTGATCTTCCTGAGGGCTTTGAGCAACCCCGATCGGTAAGTGGCAAAGCAAAGCGGCGACAACGCTACTCCGCGCAATAGCCGAAAGATATCGAGCCATCGGTTTTATCCAAATGGTGTTTGGGTAGAGAAACGACGAAATGGATCCGTATGGCCGATACTCCTCAGCGGAGCTTTAGCCGATCTGCAGGATTCCGGTCGAGTCACCAAAATCACCCCGGTCGGCACCGACACCATCGAGCATGGATCGGAACAGATTATTCAGAGGGGTGTTTTTGGGATACTCAAGGATCCTTCCGGTGGCAAGGTTTCTGCCACCTCGACCTGCCAGCAGGATTGGAAGATCGTGGTGATCATGTCGATTGCCATCGTTGATCGCACCGCCATAGACGATCAAGGAATGATCGAGCAAGTTGCCATCCCCGTCTGGGGTCTCTCGCATCTTCTTGAGGAAGTAAGCGAATTGTTCGCAGTAGTAGCGGTCGATCTTAGCGATCTTTTCGATGTTGTCTTGCTTGTTCTCGTGGTGCGAGAGTTGATGATGGCCGTCTTTGACCTCGATCATCGGGAATGCCCTATTGCTTCCCTCATTGGCCAGCATAAAGCTTGCGACTCGAGTTGTGTCGGTGCGGAAGGCCAGGACCATCAGATCATACATCAGGCGAATATGCTCGGTGACATCGCTTGGCTTTTCCGCAGGTGCCGTGGTTCCTTCGGGCAACGCGATCGGGGTCGAGAACCGAGAGATTCTCTGTTCAAGTTCTCGGACACTAGTGAAGTATTCATCGAGCTTTCGAGAGTCCTCGGCACCGACTTGTCTAGCCAAGTGTTTGCGCTGATCGCTTACGAAATCCAGAATGCTCGATTTTAGACCTTGTTCCTTAGCATCGTCTCCTCCGGCAACACCGAACAAGCGATCGAACGCTCGCTTGGGCTGAATCTCTTTTCCTGTTGGAAGCGTTTCACTTCGCCAAGAGATATTGTTCGAATAGGCACACGCGTAGCCCGAATCGCATGAACCTGCATCGCGACCCTCTTCGGTTCCCAATTCGATCGAGGCCAAGCGAGTGTTACGTCCATAGGTGTCGGCGGCGATTTGATCGGCCGATCGGCCCACTTTGATCTTCGAGCCTGCAGTTTTGAATGGATGTGCACCTGTCAAATAAGCCGCAGCGCTTCGTGCGTGATCCCCAGGACCATCGCCAAGCGACTGAGCGTTGACTTGTGCCAATCCCTTCATCACATTGAAATCGTTACGGCACTCGGCAAGTGGCTCGAGCGTTGGAGAGAGTTCCCATTGGGAACCGGTTCCCTTGGGTGCCCAACGATCGGCGTTGGTGCCGTTGGGAAAGAATACCCAAGCGAGTCGAACAGGCCTTTCGACGGCTTGTGCAGCACTCGCTGGACGCATCGCATCGAGCATCGGCAGGGCCATCGAAGCGGCAATGCCATTGATGCCGATGCGTCGGAGCACCGTTCGGCGGTTGAGTCGCATCGAGCTGTTGTAGGAACCCGTCGGCAGGGCTGGATCGGTGCTCATCGTTTTAGTTCCGATTGGCTTGTGTTTGGGGCAAGTCGAGGGAGCGTTGCAGGAAGGAGTCGCTTTGAACGATCTCCAAAATCAAGGATTTGATTGTATATCGATTTTGCTGGGCGTGTGCGAGTATTTTATCGACATCGCATCGGTCGGCCCGCTGTAAACCTCTCCCAAGAGCATAAGTTAACAGCCGTTGGGTGAAGTTTTTGGCGACATCCGGGGTTCTGTCGGAGAGAATTTTGATGAGTTCTGTGGGGCCTGTGAAGGTTTTTCCGTCGACCAGGGACCCTTGAGCCAGGATCTCTCGACCGTCCTCCTGGTCGCGCCAACGACCCGTCGCGTCGAAATTCTCCAGTCCCAGGCCAATCGGATCGATAAGTTTGTGACAACCTGCACAACTGGGATTGGACCGATGGATTTCAAGTCGTTCTCGCAAGGAAGCATGGTCGTCGGCTTTGGCTTGCTCGAGCGACGGCACATTCGGAGGAGCCGATGGAGGCGGATCCCCTAAGACGGTCTCTAGAACCCACTTGCCTCGTTTGACCGCCGAACTTCGCGTTGGGTTGGAAGTCAGCGCCAGGGCTGCTGCTTGGGTCAGTACACCCTTGCGATTCTCCGGCAGGGTTACACGGATCCAACGATCCTCTTGTTCGTAGAGCCCTTGGCGGCGTGGATCACCGTCGTTTCTACCAGGCCTTCGTTTATACATCTCCGAAGGTTGTTGGCCATCGAACTCAACCCCATAGAACTCAGCAAGCCTCGGATTGACGAATGTGTAGTCTGCGGTGAGGAAATCTTCGATCGAACCTTCGTGCAAGACGTGCTTGCAAAACATTTCGGTCTCCTTGACCATGGCTGCTCGCAATCGATCCGACCACATTGGAAATTTGTCCCTGTCGATGTCGATCTTTTGGATATTCCTAAGTCCTAGCCATTGAGAAAAAAATCCGGTGATCAGGGATTCACTTCGGGGATCCTGTAGCATCCGCGAAACTTCGGCCTGCAAGACCTCCGGCTCATGGAGACGATTTTCTGCGGCCAGTTTCAAAAGTGTTTCGTCGGGTGTTGAAGCCCACAGAAAATAAGACAATCGAGTCGCGATTCCAAAATCATCGAGTCTTCGAACTGCGTCGCTTTGGACGAAGCTTTCAGAGCGAAACAAGAATTGCGGAGCAACCAGAGCACCCTGCAGTCCGTATCGCAAAGACTCTTCATAGCTACATCCAGCATCCGACGCCTTCTGACAGATCATCATCACCGCGTGAACCTCGTCATCACTGACACTGCGACGATAGAGCTTGGGAAGCAATTGATTGAAGACCCTGCGAGTCGCCTCGGTAAACCCGATTGGCATCGCATCGGCCTGATCTTTGTCCTGCGGAGTTGCAATCACGACTTGTTGATGAATCCTTGGAAATGCAGGGTCTCCTTGTTCGGGCCCAACGAGTCGAACCGAATGAATAATCAATCGCCGATTGCCAGCACCGCGATTCTCCGGATTCGTATCATCTGCATATTCGATGCGAAGCACGTGATCTCCAGCGGTGGTTTCAAAATCGTATTTGGCCGTTTCGTCCTTAGGTGCCACATCCCATTCAGAGATCAGCGTTTCGTCGAGCCATAACTTGGCTTTGCAATTGTCCTTCTGGTCGTCTCCAAATCGGGTGCGAATGCTCACCGTGTACTTGCCCGAGGCGACGTAAATCGGAACGCTCAGAGACTGACCAAACGGAAGATACTCGCCCTCGAAACTCTGCTTACGAAACGATTCGCGATCCAATGAGATCACTCGTTTGGAAATCAAAGCGGCCGCCTGGAGGTACTTCTCCAACGCGATCGGCGCAAGCGTTAGTACTTCACCTTGGTTATCGAAACCATTACCCACATCGTCTGAGACAAAACCGATCTCCTTGGATGGCTTAAAATCCACACCGAAGACATCTCGGATCGTATTGTCGTATTCAAATTGATTGAGCCGACGCACCGTTACGTGAGGAGTCGTCGGACGATGATTGCAGTCGACCTCATGGAGCGTTCGCTCGATCCATTGAGTGACCAAAGCACGCTCCTGAGTACTCATCTTCGAGGACTCGGCAGGAGGCATTGCCTCGGCCCGAATCACCCCTCGAATTTGCTCCCAAGTGCTCTCGTGGGATCGGATTTTTTCGAGCGTTGAATAGTCCCCCAAGTTAACACCAGCCTCGTTGGCCCCATCCATATGGCACTGACCACAGTGGGTTTTCATCACAGGCAGGACTTTTTCGGCCCATAGACTCGTCAGCTCCGCATCAAGCGGATCTTGGCACATGGCCAATGGGCTTTGAAGCATCAGCCCTAGTCCAAGCAAGAGGCGTAAGACAATTCGGGTCATGGCAGGTAGAAAATACGAGGCGGGAAGGGCGATCAAGGTCCATTGTATTGGTAATTAAAGGAATTTACGATAGGAAACCGGCATTAGGCCGCCTTCTAGTGCTTGGCGTGGCTAGATTTGAAAAACGTGCGCAAGCCCTTACAAACCCGAGGTGGTTGAAGCTCTTGGCAATATCCGATTTGCTGCTTGGCTACTGAAAATGCTAGCTAGCAGACTGGTTTGAATTTGGTCTTTCGATCACCGATTTGAATTTGCTATGAACCTTGGGTTGAATGGATCAGGAAAAGGAATTTCAGATCGAGTTTCAGATCAGGGGTCATCGGTAGATGTCGCGATATGCATTCATAGCGGCAGCGACCACGTTTACGGGGTTGCTGATTGTTTTGACAATGGCCATCGCCCAGCGCGATGCTCGTGTCACGAGCACTCTGCCTGATGTCGAAGCGTCAGCATATTCGGCCGTGTTAGCAAAGCCGATTGTCGTTGACTCCGACACGATTGCATCCGATGGTGGGGTCATACCGAGCTTGCCACCGGCTGGTTTGCCGGGCAGCACTTCCATTCCACTTCCCCAAGTACCAGAACCTGAATCCATTGGATCTTGGGCTAGCGATTCATCGATCGAGGATTCGTCGGAGATTGTACTAGCCTCTGGTCAAGCACCAGTGCCTGTTGCCAGTGAACCACCGAAGTTCGACGCATCTCGGATTGTTGCCCCACGTCCGAAGAATGATTCTGTGCCGACATTATTGCCCCCGGGAGGGTCCTCATTGGGTGCGCCACCTAGCGTGTCGTTGCCGGCCCTTCCTGACGTTGCACCTTCGCTCACCCCCCTGCCCTCTGTTGCACCCCCTCCTGTAACACCAACGCCTATAGCACCTGCACCTATAACACCTGCACCGGTAACACCTGCACCGGTAATGCAGCCGCCTGTATTTCCACCTCCGGCATTTTCGCAACCTGTTTCATCAGGGCCGACTGCTGCTGATCCAATTGCACCAACGCCTATCTCCTCCCCAAGCACCCCTGGAGCCGTTCCCAGTTTCAGGCCAGAGCCAGCGCCTGCTCCTAACTTTCCTTCGACGGGCAATCGAAGCATGGGTGAGTCCAGCGATCCGCCTTCTTTGACTGCGCGAGGTGCGACAGGATGGTCGATGGCCACCCCGACGCCTGGATCGCGTCAATTCGATGGTTCGCAGAACCCAAGCTTAGAGATCCACAAACGAGCACCTCAGGAAGTCCAAGTTGGAGTATCTGCAACGTTTACAGCCGTGGTACGAAATGTTGGCAATTCAACCGCCTTTGATGTTCAAGTCACCGATGCGATTCCCAAGGGTTCTCGTTTCGTAAGAGCTTTCCCAGAGGCGCAAAAAATCGGCAACGACGGTCTTGCATGGAACCTCGGAGAGCTTGCCGCCGGCCAGGAAGCCACCATCAGTATGGAGCTAGTTCCGGAAACAGAAGGCGAGATCGGATCGGTCGCAAGCGTCAAATTTGCAGCTCAAGCATCGGTTCGAACCATCAGCACTCAACCAAGGCTTTCGATTAAACAAACTGCGGTGGCAGAAATGCTCGGTGGAGATTCGGCGACCATCATCATCGATGTAACCAACACTGGAACCGGCGTGGCTCGGGATGTGAGGCTCGAAGAAGATGTCCCCTCGGTCTTTCGACATATCACCGGAGCCAGCGCCTTGCAACAGGATGTCGGTGATCTTGCACCGGGAGAGTCGTTGCGTTTTGAAATCGAACTCATGGCACTGACGGCTGGCAAGGTCTCCAACGTCGTAAGAGCAACGTCGGCCAATTGCGCTGCTGCCGAATCGGCTTATCCCATCGAGGTTAAAGCACCGAAACTGCAGTTGCAAATCGTAGGACCCAAACTGCGACACCTCGAACGACCAGCACCCTACGAAGCGGTCATCGAGAACACCGGAACAGCAACAGCTAAAGATCTGTATATCACCGCCCGATTGCCTCGAGGCATGAACTTTATCAGCGCCTCGAACGAAGGGACCTATTTGCCCGACCAGCACTCTGTTGCTTGGAATCTGATGGAACTCTCCCCGGGTACGAAAGCAAAAACAGAAATGGTCTTGCTTCCGGTTGAAGAAGGAAGATTTTCCATCGCGATGAGCACCGATGGAGATGGAGTTCGCGCCGATCCAACAGAACGTGAAGTGATCGTCGAAGGACAAAGCGAATTGACCTTTGAAATCGATGACGACAACGATCCTATCGAAGTGGCCGGAATGACCACCTATTCGATCCGTATCAACAACATCGGAACCCGACCCGACGCCCAAGTACGCTTGGTCGTCGAGGCTCCCGAGGGAGCCGTCGTCGAGCAAGTCAACTCGCCGATGAAATACGAAGTCAACGGAAGGCAAGTGGTCTTTGCCCCCATCCCCAGCCTTGCATCCAAACAACAGGTCGTCGTTAAGGTTGGGGTCAAGCACTCTCGCGAAGGAACGCAAGTGCTCAGAGCCTCCTTGCAAAGCCAGCTTCGAGCCGTGCCGGTTATCAAGGACGAAAGCACTCAGGTCTATCGCGACCAGTAGCCAATCTACTATCCAGCCCCCGATAGCTACCGATCCTTTAAACATCTTGCACGATGTGAGCCCTGGGCTCGATGTGCAATTTCGCATGGAAATTTTGCTGAAACCGCCAGAAAACGCGGGAAATTTAACCTTGCGCACATGGTTCGTTAACAATTCGCGATTCTCTTAACCGTTTCTTAACACAAAGCTAACGTTCACTTCACTCTTTTGCTAGCTCTAGTGCGTAAAGTGTTCGCATCTCATTGAGAGGGAACTTCCTGGTTACCAAAGGCGGACCACAGTGGATCTGCAAACCTGGAAAGAATGGGGCTCCGGACGGAGGCTCGGACGGTTCGCCTCGAGCATTCATGAGGAAGCGAAGATATGAAGCGAAACAATTTGGTGCATCGTTCAGGGTTCACATTGGTTGAGTTGCTCGTGGTCATTGCGATCATCGGCATTCTGGTTGGATTGCTTTTGCCAGCGGTGCAAGCTGCACGCGAAGCAGCCCGTCGCATGAGTTGCTCGAGCAACGCACGGCAGCTTGGACTGGCATTGATGAACTACGAAAGTGCTTACAAGCGACTTCCACCGAGTCGCATCTCCGTATCGACCCCGGCGGTATTTCAAGTTTCTTGGCCAGCGATGATCCTGCCGATGATCGAGCAAGGCCCAAATTTCAGCCGCTATAACTTCAACATTCCTTGGTATGCTCCGGCCAACGATGTTGTAACGACGACGCAAATTCCTATCATGATCTGCCCATCTGCCCCAACGCCACGGGATGTTCCACCACAAAACCTTTACGCAGCGATCTCGAACAATCTCCGTACCGACACCCCGATTTGGGGCTACTCGGACTACGGTTCGATCAACGCTGTTCGAAACGCAGCATTTGTTGCAGCGGGGCTTCCAAGCATCGGGACTCGTGAAGTCATGGGTGCTATGGGCCGCGGTCCTGAAGGTGTTAAGTTAGCGACCATTGTTGATGGGCTTTCGAACACGCTGGTCATCGGCGAAGGTGCTGGTCGTCCTTCGATGTACGTCAGCGGTCGAAAAGTTGCCAATCCTCGTACGGGTATCGCTTCGGGCACGCTTGTTGTAGCAGATGGTTGGGGATGGGCCGACATCAACGGTGGCTTTAGCGTTGACGGTTCGCGTGCCGATGGTCAGCAAAACAGCACGTCAAGTTCGGGAGCCACGACTATCGTTGGCAACTGCTTTATGAACTGCACAAACGATTCGGAATTCTATGCCTTCCACGGCAGCGGTGCTCACTTCGTCGTCGGTGACGGATCGGTTCAATTCCTCTCTGCGAACATTTCTGGTCCTTCCTTCGTTGCACTATGTACCAGAGATCGCGGTGACATCGGTAAGTTCGAAGACTAAATTGTGCGGAAGCACGGTTAGTTGATCTGCGATAAGATCGACTTTATCAATAACTTCAAGAGCTTACGCAATCGCTTGTGTAAGCTCTTTTTGATGGTGGATTCACCAAACGGTGTGGCAGCGCATGTACGCTGATGTTTTTCCCACTCGCAACCAATGGAAAGTTGTCCTCTTATGAGTTTTGCAAGGACGGATCGATTCTTGTCTTTATGGATCTTGCCATTCGTGCGGCTATCCGTTGTCTCAATATCGGCCGGATGGTTTTGCCTGCTGGGAATGCAGCCTGCCTACAGCCAAGTTGAGTTTCTAGGATCGACAAAACTCGCAGGCGATTTGACGGATAAAAGTGGTCTCAGTGGCATGCTCGAAACCAACACACCGATCGACGCATTCGGGGGACTCTCGGCGATCGACTACACGGGTAAGGAGAATCTTTATGTGGTTCTCTCCGATCGGGGTGCGGGTGATGGTGCAGCGTCCTTCCCTTGCCGGTTCCATTATGTTGAGTTGAAACTCAATCCTGTAAATCGTTCGATCGATTTCAAGCTCGATCGAACCGCGATGCTAAAAGACGCCTCGGGCAAATCCTTGACCGGTAGCTTGTCGCAGTTGAAGGCCTGGGACAAAGCCGAAAGATGTCCGAGTTATGATCCTGAAGGGATCCGATCGCTGGGTGACGCTGGGGTGGTTATCAGCGATGAATACGGACCGTTTATCGATCAATTTGCCAGCGATGGGCGACATATTAAAAACTTCGCTCTACCAGCATCCTTTCAACTTAGCGAAAAACTCAATCCTGCGTTTACTCAAGGTGCATTCAGCAACCGCGGACTCGAAGGAATCGCCATTAGCCCCGATGGCAAAACGATCGTTGGTGCGATGCAAGGCCCCTTGGTCCAAGACGGGAGAATCGAAAAAAACAAATGCTTAGGTGTCTGGACTCGCTGGGCCGTCATCGACGCTGCTTCCGGCAAAAGCAGACAGTGGGCCTATAAGCTCGATAACGAATCGACTGGGATCAGCGAAGTTCTTGCGGTCGATTCAAACCGCTTTCTTGTCCTCGAAAGAGACTCCAACGCCGGAGATGCAGCAAAGATCAAACGGATCTATTTGGCAGATGCCTCAGGAGCAACCGACATCACCCAGGTCCAATCGATGCGTCAAGGGCCTCCTGAAGCGACCGTAGTGATCCGAAAAACGTTACTCATCGACCTGCTCAATCCAGCCTACGGTTTTGCCGGAAGCAATGCTCCTGAAAAACCTGAAGGAATCACTTGGGGGCCAAAACTCTCGGACGGAAGAAGGCTGTTGATGCTCTGCTTTGACAACGACTTTGAACCCGCTAACCCCACGATATTTGTTGCGTTTGCCGTCAGTCTCTAAAGGCTTTTGGCGTGCCTGAGGAACGGGAAGTTGCCAATCGAAACGCGCTAGTTAGAATTTAGCCAGCGTGTTAGGTGGCTCAAAATCTCTACTATAGCCCGGGTTCCTCAGCCAACCATGCAAGAATATCTCTTGGAATCACCCTGGATCGTAGGTTCCCTTGGCTCATTCCTCTCGGGTGTTCTGGTTTACGCCTGGATCGAATCTGGCCGGGGCGTTTTTTGGAAGTGGAGCTTAGGCATCGCCATTGCAACCCTGCTGTGCCTGCTGGTGAATATCGGCTTTAAAACCGACCGAGAAGTCCTGAGTCAGTTCATGACTAAACTTGCTGCAGACCTTGAAGCCAACCGCTTCAAAGAGGTCACCGCTTGTGTTCACCCGGATGCCAGTGAGAATCTCAGAAACCTCAAAAACCAACTTGAAACGGTCCAGTTTGAATCCGTGCGGATTAAGAAAATCCATGGCATCGAAATCGGCAAAACGCAAAACCCAAAAACCGCCGCCATCCGCATGAATGTTTTTGTCCGTGCATCGCGAGACGGAAACTCCGGTTCCGTCCCCCGATGGGTCAGAATCCACCTCGAACAGGAAAAAAACAAATGGATGGTTGTCGACTACGAGCACCGGGATCCCCAGTACGAAATGCTTAACCGCGACGCTCAGGATCGCATGGATTCACTTTATCGAAGATAATTTCCTAATTCTCAGTTGACATTGAGGCTTTCGGATCGAATCATGGAACGAATCAGGGAATCACTCCCTCTGATCCTCGTCGCTATTCTTTTTCAGCCCCAAGTTGTCCCAACCTTCGATTCGATCCGATGTCCGTTCCTCGGTCCATAAATCGAACTCAAACTGACCCCTCTTGCTGGGGGGCTCTGGGTCTGTTGGGATTGCCGTCTTCGAGTTTGCTCAAGACGCTCGTTAAGCTCTCCTTGGTAGTTGTCTTTTGCCTCGGGATGTCCTTGGAAGTATCTGCCAAGTGTGGTTCCTCGACTCGGCAAATGATTTGGCGAAACGCCACGAACGCAGAACTCATTCGGCTCGACAACTCCTACTTTGTTCCGCGAACCGCTTCAAAAACCGGGATCGAGACGACGCTAGTAACGGCGATGAGCCACGAGTCGGATCGGCCCTGTAGCTCCTGCCATTGCAGGGACGAAAAACAACCCTCCGTTCCGGTCAACTCGGTGATTAGCAAAACGACCAATCTGCCAATTTGCCGGTTCTCCGAAATACCTGTGGCTGTGCTTTTGCCACTCTTGGATAGCTCTTTAGCAAATCTCTCAGATACGTTTCTTAGCCCACCGCTTGGGCTCTTGGAAAGACCTCCACGGACGCTGTGCGCATAGCACTCTTTTGTGTCCAACCTAGCCATCTTGTCTTTGCCATCGTCCACAAAGACTTTCTGGTTGATCAGGTCGAGAAGGTACTCTTAGCCCAAAGTGCAAAAGTACTTTAACGACGCTCCAATTCGGTCGTCTTCCAAAACATCTTATTCGAAAGAAACGTAATTATTACTATGCAAAAAAACACATCACTCAGTGCTCGCGCAGGTCGCTTGGCTGGATTTACCTTGGTCGAACTCCTTGTGGTCATCGCCATCATCGGTGTCTTGGTTGGCTTGCTCCTACCTGCTGTCCAATCGGCACGAGAAGCAGCCCGTCGCATGTCATGCAGCAATAACATGCGTCAAATCGCCTTGGCTGCCTTGAATTACGAGTCTGCTTACAAACGACTCCCGGCATCGCGGGTCTCTAGAACAGCCGACCGACTGGGACCTGCAAGCGGTATCTCTGTCCATGCTCGGCTGCTGCCGTTTATGGAAGCCACCACGACTTACTCGATGATCAACTTTGGAGTCGATTGGAACGATCCGCTCAACGATGCAGCTCGACTCACGAGTGTTGCGACGTTCCGTTGCCCATCGGATCCTATCTCGAATATCCCTAGTACAGCCGGTGGTGCAAACAACTACTATGTGAACTCCGGAACCATTCCGCTTTGGAATCGAACTACGGCAGCCCCCCTGCCCCAAGTTCCCGACTGCAATGGCGTTTTTTTCAGGGACTCTTTTCTCAAGCTTGCATCGATCACCGATGGATTGAGCACCACTGCGGCTATCAGCGAGCGGTTGGCAGGGGATTTTTCTCAGACCATCTCCACCCCCAAGACGGACACTTTTCAACCAGGCACCAATCCAATGACGGCTGACGAAGCTCTCCGCGATTGCCTTGCGGTCAACGTTACAGACCTAAGCAAACAAGGCTTCTCCGATATCGGTGCTCCATGGATACGAGGTTACCATTCGACGACCGAATATTATCACATCAACAACCCTAACGGTCGCTCATGCATGTTCCCTCCAGGACGCATCATGACGACGGCCAACTCCCAGCATGCGAACTTGGTGAACATGGCCTTGTGCGATGGCTCAACCCAAAATGTTTCGTCGACCATTGACTTGGTCATCTATCGGGCTTTGGGTACGAGAAATGGTGGTGAAGTCGTTAACCTTTCCGAAGTAGCCCCCTAACCCATAGCCAATAATTCATCATGAAAAAAACATTCCAGTACCTCGTGTTGTCCTTTGCGATCTGGTGCGGAGCAGCTTTCGCCGAAGATGGCCCAAGTCCGCAGCCGAAGTCGATTCCCAAGACCCGCTCGGAAACCAAAAAAGTACTCGGATCGCTCAAAGAGCGATCCCCAAGGCTTCCTGTTCCTGAAACGGTTCCAGGTGGTGCAAACCCAGCTAGCTCGAACGTGATCAATGGACGAGCACGGCGCTACTACCTGCCCGAATCTTGGTTGCAAGCCGAACGCTGGGGCAACGAAGCTCAGTCTAAAGTATCCTATGAGCTCAAGACCCAATGTTTTTGGGTCGTATCTAGGGGAAACAATTGCCATTACTGCCTCGGCCACCAAGAGCATAAACTCAAAGTGGCCGGACTTACCGATGATCAAATTGGGGCATTGGATCGCAACTGGGAACTGCTCGATCCGAGAACTCGCAAAGGGGTCGAACTGGCTCGCAAGATGACCGTTCTGCCCTTTGCGATCAGCGATCGAGATTTAGCGGCCATGAAGTCCGAGTACTCCGATGCGGAGATCGTTGAATTGGTTTACAGCATTGCTCGATTCAATTCGATGAACCGCTGGACCGATTCGATGGGACTCCCACAAGACTCCGAAATGCGAGGTGAGCATATCGAGTTCGATTCACCGACGGAGTCCAAATGGGATCAAGGTGACTCGCTGGTCGTTGCAGGCCCAGATATCGTTCGCCCCTTGCCATGGACTTGGGACGAATGTCAAAAGCAGTTCCAAGTCGCAGCGACTCGAAGCCCCCGTGTGGAGTTGGTTTCCAATGAGTCCGCAGCGGAGATACTCAAGCAAGACCCATCGAAAACCAACGACTGGCATCGCGTGATTGCGACTTTGCCGGCAGCAGGCCCCGAAATGGTACAAGCTTGGACAGCCATGCTCAGCGACACCGAGTTGGATCCGAAAATCAAAGCGGCTATTTGCTGGACGACGGCTCGATGCAATCGCAGCGCCGGTTCTCTGAGCATGGCACGTCAGTTTGCAAAGCAACTGGGCATCTCCGAGCAAGAAATGCAGCTTTGGGATTCCAGAGCACAGGCCAATTTGCCAGTGGGCTTGGCAAAAGCGATTCGATTTGCTGACAAGCTTACTTGCCAACCAACAAAGATCACCGATGCCGATATCGCCGAGCTTCGAAAGGACTTTAGCGATCGCCAAACGGCACACGTGATTTACACGGCTGCAACGGCCAACGCTTTGGATCGACTGACCGAAACCTTACAACTTTCGGTGCCTAACTAAGCGGTTGGTTCGTCAAGTCTCTCGGTATACAAGCTCAGACTCTTGGACGCATGTCGGGGTGAACTCAACACCTTCGTAGATGGCGCTCAATGCCAGCGAGACTTGGAGAAATGGCAAGTCGATCACCGCCCCGATGCCTTGGTATTGCTGCTGTAAGGTCGAATCGCCATCGCGAAAAGTCGCGGTGGCGATCGGTTGGTGTTGTTCAAGAATCAAATAGCATTTGAGCGAAGGGATCATTAGGTAAGCGTTGAGCTTTTCATCCAAGTCGTAGAGCCGCGTCGAGGGCGAGAGGACTTCAACGATAAGTACGGGGCGATCTTGAAAGACATCCGTACCCGGATTTGGATCGCACACGACCTGCACGTCCGGATAGTAGAATCGATTCATCCATGAATTCCTGATTCGGACTTTCGTATCGCTGCAGTAGGGCTCACAGGGCGATCCTTTGAGCAGACGTTTTAACTCGCATGCACAGTTGAGCGAAACTTTTGAGTGACGGTTCGTCGCTCCGGTCATCGCCCGAATCCATCCATCGATGTATTCGTTTTTGACGAGCGAATTTCCCTCGATTTCAAGGTATTGTTGAAGGGAAAAGAAATCGGGTTGCTCTGCAGTGCTCATCGAAAACCTCCATAAAAACAATTAAGTCATCATGGCATCTTATGGATCAAGTACTCCCGAGTCCATTGGCAGGTGTGCTCGGGGTTGAATTGAACTCCGACAATTCTCGCCGTAGGATGCTCAAGGTCGTTTGCAGCAGAGTCACCGCCAAGGGGCCGATGAGAATCCCGATAGGGCCTAGAGCCTGCATCCCACCGAGCACGCTCAAGAGTGCAAGGAGCGGATGCAACTGACTTTGTCCGTGAAGGATCAGCATCTTAATCAGATTGTCGATCGTTCCGACGACCAGCAGGGCATAGACGGCAAGCCCGATGGCATTTGGAATCTTCTCTTGGTAGAAGGCCATATATAAGGCCACTGGTACCCAGACGATTGCCGTTCCTACAAAAGGGATCAAAGCGCAAACGATGGTCAAGGCCGTGAGCAAGAATGCCGATGGTGCACCGAGAAAAAAATAAGCAAGTCCTGCAGCAAGGCCTTGGGCAACCGCCGAGAGTATCGTCGCAAGGACAATCGCTCGCGAGGTACGATCGAATTCCGCCAAGAGCTCCTCTTCGTAACGGTTGTCCAAAGGACTCAGTTCCATAAGAGTCCTAACCATGCTCGGCCCATCGCAAAGGAAAAAATAGAGCGATACAAGAAGTATGGTCAGTCCCACAAGAAGCTTGATGACAAAAGCGACTGAGCCACCCCCGAAGCTGATGAGTTTGGGTTGCAGGTATGCAAATGCATTATCGAGCGTCTGTCGGACTTGCTCGGGCGACGGATTGGCAATCTCCTTCAAGGTGCCGACGATTCGCCCACCCAGGAGTGTCTCGCGAGAGATCTGCCAGGTCGAGTTTACGTTCCAGACCGATTCCTGGAGGCTATTTAAGTTGCCAACATCCGATGGAGCCAAACGATCCATCGAAGCGTTTAATTGGGCTGCGACGAACGATGACTCGAGGGTTTGATCGATCAATGCAGACCGTACGGAGCTGACATGTGCCATTGAAGCCGGATCTAGACCTTCGATTGCGATGATCTGCGATTTGATCGTGCCTGCTTTCTCCCGCAAGTCGTCCAGATGTTCGGCGAGCTCGTTGTCGGTCGGATCGTTGCCGAGGAACTTAGGCAGCGAGACCGTAAGCTGTTGGACTTTTTCAAAGGTTGATTGGAGATAGGCATCGACCTTCTGCTTGAGCATTGGATCGCCTGGATCTTTAGCAGCTTTTTTTCCGTTGGCCTTCGAGTGATTGGCTCCTTTTTCTTTCGCATGCGAAAGGATTGCGAGAGGGATTTCATCGAGTCTCAATCGCACATCGGCGATATCGCCGGCCATTCGACCTTTAGGGTCGGTCACTTCGGCGTAGCTGGTCGATTCGGAGACAACTTTTTTGATCTCAGCAAGCTTCGCATCGATCGAGCGAAACTGGAGTGCCGCAGGCGATTCCAAGTTGACGAAGTCATTCGATCGTAGGCGACTGAGTCCGAGTCGGATATTCGATTCGTTGAATTCATCGAGCAATTTGATTCCTTGAACTGCGGCCAAGCCAACGACGACTCCGGCAGGAACCAGCACGCTTGCGACAATCATCAGGGTCGTCAGCGACGCTGCCAGATGAGTTTTGTTCCTGACCTTCTTAAGCACCCAGCGATGGAGCGGTTGAAAGACGACCACCAAGACGACGGCGATGAAGACCGGGACAAAAAAACCAATCATCACTCTGTAGAAGAGGATCCCGATGAGGGCAAGGATCGCCAACAAGACGGCAAAAGAGATGTAGCGAGCCATGGGAAGTAGGTTTAAGATGACAGTTTAATGGGGAAATCTCAGAGCTCAATCTTAACACAGGCCAAGACATCTTGCATCCACCAGAAGCGCCTGACGAGAGTAAGCGAGAGCATCCGAAATGGTATCGGCGAGGTGAAATTAAGTTCGCTTTGCGGATGACAATCTTGGCATCGGCAATCCTCTTCTTTGGATTAGCAATCCGACATGCCGCGGTCGAATTATCAGGTAGCGAAATTTCCCTGCGTTGGAATTCGATTCGCTGGAGTTATTTGGGGTTGAGCGTCCTGATTGGAATGCTCGCTCTGATGCCACCCTACCTTGGCTGGCACGCGATCCTTAAGGATTTCGGTCAGAGTGTGCCTTGGCACTTTACGATGTACGCTTATTTCTTGGGCCATTTGGGAAAGTATGTCCCCGGTAAAGCCATGGCGGTACTCCTTAGGGTTGCCGAGTTGCATCGCCATAAAGGTTCGATGAGTGCCGGTGGATTGAGCGTGCTGATCGAGACTTTGATCGGATTTGCTAGTGGCGGGATTCTAGGTGCATTACTGCTGCAAGGGATCGACTCCCCTCGATGGTTGCAGTGGTCGGCGATCTTGGGAATCCCCTTGGCAAGCTTAAGCCTTTTACCCTACAGTTACCGATGGATTTTAGGACCGATGATTCGCACTCGAATCGGCAAGGGTTTTGAGTCCTTCCTCGGTGCGATCGATGCAACGATGATGCTTCGCACCGGAGCCTTGGCTTGGGCAGGATGGATGCTCCAAGGAACCGCATTGTGGTGCGTCCTAGAGTCTCTCGTAGGAATTCATCCTGAGCTTACGACGGACAGGAGTCGTTGGTATGTTTGGATGGTCTGCGTTGCAAGCATGAGTCTAGGCGGGCTTGCAGGATTCCTATCTATGCTGCCAGGAGGTGCATTGGCACGAGAGCTTGCCTCGGTCGGCATCCTGGTGTCGATCATCCCTCAACCCATCGCCTTAATCGCAACGGTGCTCGTGCGACTGACATCGATGCTAGCCGAATTGCTGATGATCCTTCTAAGCCGATCGATCCAGATCCGTGCCAAGCGATCCGAATCCGATCATGCCAGCTAGAACTCTCTTTAGTGAGCTTTGAATTAGTGAGCTTTGAACGAAATTGGACTTGGATTGCGAACCGCTTGGGAATAGATCGCAACGATGCTACCGACGGCTAAGAGTGACCAGGGGAACCAATCCTTGGGACGAAAAATTTTCCCTTGAGGCATCGGCGGTTGGGAGTTTAGCCAAGGGTTCTGCTGCGTCGCTGCGGCAGTGTCCTCGAAGATCCCGGGCGAGAACAAAGCGCTCTCGATAGCAAGGCATTCCAAACCGACGATGATCATCACCAGACCCAAGGCGCAGAAGAAAGCTCGGTAGAGGTTCGAAGGTCGCAGGAACATAATTGCTGAGGATTTCGAGTTAGCGGGATCCAAAAACCAGGCCAGACCCCACGGGGATCTTTCACTAAACTCATCGGCCTTGGAAATTTAGGGAATTCGGTTCGAACGAACAGTTCCACGGAAAAAACCGAAGGAAAGACGACCTAAGACCCAAAATCCAAAGGTTGGAAAAAATCCGCGTGTTCGGCAGAACCGTTTCGACCGGTTTGAAATCTCCAATGGCTTCGGGTACCCTTTACATCTTCTGGCTTCGGGCAATTCGACTGCTCGGCCATTTCCCACCTCTCTTTTTCATTTTATAGAGTCGCTATGAGCCATACCAATCGTCGTCGCTTCCTCCAAACCACCTCGGCCGTATCGGCTGGTTATTGGGTGGCCGGAGGCGTTGCTCCCAAGGAAAGTCGTTCCGCTATTGAAGAGATCCGTTTCGGTTGCATCGGTGTCGGGGGCAAAGGCTCCAGCGACTCGAAGGACGCAGCCAACAACGGCAAGATCGTCGCGATTTGCGATGTCGACGACAACACCCTCAATGGTCGCAAAAAGGACGAAGACTTTGAAGACGCACAGGTCTTCAATGACTTCCGAAAGATGTTCGACAAAGTGGGTAAGGAGATCGATGCGGTGACGGTCAGTACACCTGACCATACCCACGCAGTTGCAACAGGTATGGCACTGAAGATGGGCAAGGCTTGTTATACCCAAAAGCCATTGACTCGCACGATTTGGGAAGCTCGCCGAATCGCAGAACTGGCCGCAAATGCCAAGGTTGCAACTCAGATGGGCAATCAAGGATCCGAGAGTCCAGGCTTGCGAAGTGCTGCGGCCAAGCTCAAGTCAGGTATCATTGGAAACGTCAAAGAGATTCATATTTGGACCAATCGTCCTGTATGGCCTCAAGGCATTCCTCGTCCTGCCGAACAGCCGATCCCCAAGGAACTGCACTGGGATGAATTTATCGGCCCAGTTGAAATGCGTCCTTACAACGCCGCTTATCACCCCTTCAAATGGCGCGGGTTCTGGGCCTTTGGCACCGGAGCGCTCGGAGATATGGCTTGCCATACCCTCAACGTCGCCTTCGCAGGCTGCGACTTGGTCAACCCAGTGAGCGTCCAAGCCACGACAACGGGACACAACGGCGAAACCTTCCCAGGCTCCTCGAAGATCAATTTCGAGTTCGCTGCAACGAAGAACCGTCCTGCTTTGAACATGATTTGGTACGACGGTGGAAACAAAGTCGATCCAGAGATGCTCGAAGGTCGCAAACGCAGCGACAGCGGTCTTTTGATCATTGGCGACAAAGGCAAGATGTACTCGCCAAACGACTACGGTGCCGAATGCTACTTCACCGGAGTCGAAGACAAGGAAGTCGACTTTGAACGAAGCCCAGGGCACTTCAAGGAATTCGCCATCGCCATCAAGACCGGCAAACCGACTTGGTCGAACTTTGCTAATTACGCAGGCAAGATGACCGAAGTCATCCTGCTTGGTAACCTCTCTGTTTGGGCCGCGGGTAAGGCTCAGCAAGAAGGTCAACAAGTCACCAGCGCCAAACTCGAATGGGATGCCGAAAACCTCAAGGTCAAGGGAACCAGTGAGTTTGACTCGATGATCAAGCCCGCCTATCGAGCCGGTTACGAACTGTAAGACTTAGTCTTGGCAGAAATTTAGAAACCGTTGCGATTCGTTTTGTGACGATTTTTACGATCAGCCGATCCCGTTTGCAACAAGAACACAAGACGCACAGGGCCTTCCTAGTGCGTCTTGTCGTTTCTACCCTGTAAAAAACTTGGGATCCTACTACTATGGAGTGTCCTTTGACAGCCGATCCAACACGATTTACTCATCCATGACAGATAACAAAACCTCCACCATCTCCAACGTGCTGTTGGGTTGGCTAATCCCGATCGCGATCGCTACCTTGGGTGTATTTGCTTTCCTAGGATTGGGAAAACAAACCCCGAAACAAGTCGGAAGCGATCCGTCCGACCCACGCGTGATCCTGACGAAAATGCCGATGGTCAACGTCGATAGCATGGAGAGCTTTGAAGGGATCGAAACCCTCGATATCGATCTTTCGGGCACGGTGGTGCCGTTCCGACAAGTCACCATCGGAGCAGAGGTTGCTGGCCGTGTGGTTTTCAAAAGCGATCAATGCCGTATCGGTCGCTACGTCAACCGAGGGGACCTGTTGCTCAAACTCAACCCCAAAGACTATGAACTGGAAATCGAACGGATTACCTCACTGAAGGAATCGGAATATGCCCAGCAGCGGGAACTCGAACAAGAGATCTCAAACATCAAACGTTCGCTGGCACTAGCCGAAGAGGAATTGGAGCTTCAGGAAAAAGATCTATCTAGAATTGCAGCATTGCCCGAGGGATTTGCAAGCGACACCGAGCGAGATCAAGCACGTCGGCAAAGGATCGCTAGTGCCAACCAAGTCGTCACGTTTCAAAATCAATTGCAGTTGCTCCAAACACGTCGGATGCGAATCGAATTGGCCGAACGTCTAGCAGACACACAGCTTGCTCAAGCAAAGGTCAATCTGGAACGCTCCGAGGTCAAATCTCCCATATCGGGCGTGATTATCAATGAGACCGTTCAAGAGGACTCGTATGTACAACGTGGAGACAAACTTTGCATTATAGAAGACACCGAAAAAGTTGAGGTCAGTTGCAATCTTAGAACAGATCAGTTGCTTTTGATCCTCGATCAGCTATCAGAGCATGGCTCAAAAGACCCCTCATCTCAAGTGCTCCGATCCTCAAGCTATGAGCTACCACCAACACCTGTGGAGATTTCCTACCAAGTCGCAGGTCGCAGCGATGTTGTCTATCAATGGAATGGCAAGCTAAGTCGCTACGAAGGAATCGGTCTCGATACTCAAAGCCGAACCGTCCCGGTTCGAATCACTGTCGAGAATCCCAGAGATGTTCGCCGCAACGGAGAGTCGATCTCCGAAGAGGGAAATGGTGGACTGCCTGCTCTCGTTCGAGGTATGTTCGTCGATGTGAAGATTAAAACCAAACCCCGAAGACAATTGGTACTCTTGCCAAAGTTGGCCCTCAAACCAGGTGGACAACTCTGGGTATTCGAGACACAGGCACCTGGATCAGTGGCCGGCTCAGAAAACAAAGCACAGGAGCAAGCATCCAAAAGCCCATCGGTGCTTGATTTGAATTTATCAAACCCCGACGAGTGGATCCTCGGTCGCGTTCAAGTCGTAAGCGGAATAAAGGCCATTCGGATGTCCAAGGTGCCGCACCTTGGTGATCGAGAATATTGGGTGGCAGAAGCAGACGATCGCCTCAAGCCAGGTAGCAAGTTGATCACCACGCCCCTTGCAAATCTCATCGGGGACGGAACCGATAAGGTTCGGACAGCCAAATCGAACATGGTTCAAGAAGGTACAAACCCATGAACACGATAGTACGTTGGGCAGTCAAGCATATGGCGGGGATCAATTTTTTGGTCGTCGCGATTCTCATCGGTGGATTGGCAAGCTTCTTCGGTATGCGTCGCGAGACGTTTCCAGAATTCCAACTCGAAGTCATCTTGGTCACCGTCCCTTACCCAGGTGCCACCCCCGATGAAGTCGAAACTGGAATCTGCCAGAAGATCGAAGAATCCGTTCAGTCGTTAGCGGGGATCAAAAAGCTCACGAGTATCTGTCGCGAGGGGAGTGGGTTTACGCTCATTCAGCTTGAACCAAGTGTTCAAGATGTGCCCAGAGTTCTCTCTGAAGTGCGATCTGCAGTGGACCGAATCTCCGTATTTTTCCCAGAAAGAAGTGAAAAGCCCACCGTCGAGCAGATCACTTTTAGAACGCCGGCGATCCGGGTGGCTGTGCTCGGTCCAGCGCATAGAGACCAGCAGAGCGAACTGAAACTGAGAAACTTTGCCGAGGATGTTCGAGACCGTTTGATCGAACTTCCAAACGTTTCTCAGGCTCAAGTCGTCAACGTGAAACCTTATCAAATCGACGTAGAGGTTAGCGAAGATACGCTCCGAAAGTACGGGCTGACGCTCAGCCAGGTCGCCAATATTATCCGTAAAGAGAACATGGAGCTTCCCAGCGGCCAGATCCGAAGCGAAGGCCAAGAGATCTTGCTGCGTGGAAAGAACAAGCGAGAGATCGGCGAAGACATCGCCAAGTTGCCGTTGGTGACTCAGCCCAATGGAGTGATTCTGAGCGTTGGCGATATTGCCAAGGTTAAAGACGAGTTTGACGATATCGCGGCGCTCAACGAGATCAACGGTCGGCCCGCCATGACGATCGTCATCGAAAGAACAAGCACCGAGGATTTGCTGAGCATTTCCGACGAAGTCAATAAACTCGTCTCCGAGTACCCAGTTCCCGATGGCTACTCCCTAATCGCTTGGGGTGACGAGAGCATCGATGTGAGGGATCGCATTCGAATGCTTCGCGAGAACGGCCTCCAAGGTGGACTGATCGTCTTTTTGCTCCTGGCTCTGTTCCTGAACCTCAGGCTCGCTTTTTGGGTCGCTATGGGGATCCCGATCAGCGTTTTCGGTGCTGCGATCGGCTTGTATGCCTTTGGCGAAACGCTCAACATGCTCACGATGTTCGCGTTCTTGATGGCAGTGGGAATTGTCGTCGACGACGGCATCGTGATTGGAGAAAACATTTTCGCCCACAGGGACATGGGCAAGTCCAACATCCAAGCGGCCATCGATGGTGCAGCGGAGGTATTGCCGAGCGTATTTTCCAGCGTAGCGACCACGATCATCGCATTTTTGCCGCTGTTCTATGTATCGGGTGTGATGGGCAAATTCATCGCGGTCATGCCCGTGGCGATCGTTCTGATGCTAACGATCTCGTTGGTTGAAGCGACCGTAGCACTCCCTGGTCACTTGTCTCACGAGTCGCACGCACCGAAGTCATTGCTTGAAAAAATCCGATACTATCTGATGCTCCCCATCCTACCGATCGAAAGGTTTTTCGATCGAATATCCAAGTTCAACAATTCCGTTCTCGATTGGTTCGGCGAACGCTTCTACGGACGATTGCTGCGAACATTCTTGAAAAATCCATTGCTTCCATTGGCCCTTGGATTTTCCGTCGTCTCGTTAGCCGTAGGGATGGTTAGATCCGGAAAAGTACCCTTTGAGTTTTTCCCTGATTTGGACGGTAAGACTATCGTCGGTCAGGTGATCTATCCAGACGGAACACCTGCAGACATCACGACCGCTGCGGCTCGTAAGATGGAATCGGCGCTGAGGGAAATCAGCCAGCAGGTAGACGACAAAGAGCAAAAAGAGGGGACGACCAAGACCCCGCCTCCGGCCGATCCTTCGTCACCTCGCGGGCCGGTCAAACTGACCTTTTTGCGAGTTGGATCTGCAGAGCAAGGCAATCAAGGTGCGGGTGACCGTCAATCTGGATCGCACGTGGCCCAAGTCACGGCCGAGATCCATGATGCCACCGTTCGAAATGTCACCAGCGAGCAGATCATCAAGTGGTGGCGAGAAAAGTCTGGACAATTCCCCGGTGCCGAGCGAGTCAATTTCCAAGCGGCCAATATTGGTCCTGGTGGCAAGCCGCTGGAGTTCAAGATACTTGCTCCTCGAGAAGGATTGCAGCAACTCGAGGCTGCTGTCGAGGAAGCCAAAGCGAAACTTGCCACTTACGATGGCGTCTACGACATCCGAGACGATTCGAACCCGGGTAAAACCGAGTTTCAATTTACGATCAAGGATCGAGCCAAAGCGATTGGGATTCGCCAGGATGACCTCAGCGAAGCGATCCGCAGTGCCTATTATGGGGCCGAAGTCATGCGGCTTCAGCGAGATCGCCATGAGGTCAAGCTCATGGTGCGGCACCCGATCGAAGAACGCCGATCGCTTGCTGATTTCCAGGATCTTCGTGTGCGAGGACCCGACGGAATCGAAAGGCCCATCGCCGAACTTGCCGAGATCAAAGTCACGCAAGGGTACTCGGAAATCAATCGCCTCGATCAGATGCGATCCGTGACCATTTCCTCCGAGCTCGATACGACCAAAGCCAACGCATCGACGATCGCTGCGGACCTGAGAAAAACGCTGGAAGACGAATTCAAACGAAAATATCCCTTTTTGCGTTTTCGGTGGGAGGGACAGCAAGAAGAGACCCGCGAGTCATTTAACTCACTAGCGATCGGATTCGCTGTGGCCATGGCGGCTATGTATCTGCTACTGGTCTTTGAATTCCGATCCTATCTGCAACCTTGGATCGTCTTGGCGATCGTACCCTTCGGGATGGTTGGAGCAATTTTTGGGCATGCGCTCATGGGCTTGCCACTGACCCTCTTTAGCATGTTCGGGATGGTGACACTCGCTGGGGTGGTTGTCAATGATTCGATCGTGCTCGTTGACTTCATCAATCAGTGCATCGAGAAGGGAATGCCACCGGTCGAGGCGATCATCACGGCAGGCTCGCGGCGGTTGCGAGCGGTCTTTCTGACCAGCGTAACGACGGTTGCAGGACTCTTACCGATGTTGCTTGAAAAATCATTCCAGGCTCAAGCCCTTATTCCGATGGCGACAAGTTTGGCTTTTGGACTGATCGCTTCGACGCTATTGGTACTGTTGATGGTGCCTCTGCTGTATCGTCTTTATGTTGCGGTGTCATTTACGGATGAACAGATGCTCGGCTTTGACCCTCTAGCTAAAGAGTCATCAACCCGATTGCAAGAACCAATTCCGGTGCCTCATGCTGAGCAATTGGTATCTGCGGCAAGAGCGTGATACTTTTTTTTCAACCGCTGATGAACGCTGATAAACGCTAATAAAGCAACCGGACCGCTAATGGACACTGATAAACGCTGATGTCGAAACCGGACCGCTGATGACCACTGATAAACGCTGATGCAGAACAGCCAACCGCTGATGGACACTGATGAACGCTGATGCGGCGCGTTGGGTACGTGAAGCGGTTGCTAACGATCAGTATCTTTATTGATTCCAGATACATTCGCTATACATGGATCGCACCAGGATCAACCACCAACCGCGGAACGCACCATCAAGCGCGTAGGGCTGCTTGGCTGTTCCGCTAATGCCTAAGCCTAACACCTAACACCGCTTGGCCCCCTTTCGCCCCCAGGGCTTTGGCTGGGGGAGAAGCGACCGTCTAGTTAAAAGGCAAGTGAGCCGATTCGAAAATCTGAAAGTTTTCGAATTCCTTCTGGTGCTCGTTGGGGGCTCTGCCCCCAAACCCCCGGGATTTTTTGAGGCATGACGCCGAAAATCAACTTGTTGTTTTCGTACAAGCGCAGCACTACAATCAGCACCGCTGGATGAAACGCAACGGAGCTCTGTGGGGACACAACTCTGCTAGGGATAATTCAGTCGCCGATAAGTCAACTCTTATCGAGCACGTGAGCGACTGCAGGCTGTTTGGAAACAACCGGGCCTGCATCGCTCTTTTTCTTTTCTTCCCATTTTGTATTGTGTCTAACCATATCGTTGAGGATCGTTAGTAGCGTGCGCATGCATGCGATAAGGGCAAGCTTTTTTGATTTGCCGGATGTTACTAACCTAACGTAACGATTCTTGATCACATCGTTCTTTTGTGTGGCAGCGAGCGTTGCCATGTAGAGAACCCTGCGTACGCTTCCGCGGCCGCCGCGAGCCCGACGCTTCTGCTCGGTTTTACCCGATTGTTTGATCATGGGTGCGACCCCAACGAGCTTAGCAATCTTGGTCCGTGAGACAGTCCCAAGTTCTGGTAGATCTGCTATGATCGTAGCGGTCATGACCACTCCAACTCCCGGAACGCTGCGTATCACATCGATGCTGGGATTGGTCTTGGCTTGTTCGTCCAATGCCTTTGCGATGCAAGAATCTACGTTTTTCATCTGAATTTCAAGGGATTTTACCATCTCTTGGACAAACGCTTTGACCTGAGGGTCATTGGTTTGACGAAGCCGGTTGCTCTCTTGACTCATCAGCTGCAGGAGCTGCGTACGACGCCTCGTTAAAGCGATAAAGTTACGCTCTTGGAGGGTTCTTGGTTTCGCAAGCGAAACCGTTACCTGCTGGCCGTAGAGTTGCAATACCTTGGCATCGATCTTATCGGACTTCTCTAAAAACCCGTGACCTTTTGCGAAATCCCTAATGCGAGCCGGATTAGCAACGACGACATCAATTTTTGCATCGTGAAGCACATCGACCAAAGTATACTCCAAGCCTCCAGTAGCTTCGCACACGACGAGAGTCTCGGAAGGTTTCTTAATGAGCCTGAGGATCTTTGATTTGATGGCATCAATCGTGTAATCGACTTCATGGACGATCTTGGCATTCGAGTCTGCGATATCCAGTCTTTCGGTAGAGATATCGATCCCAATCACTCTTTTGTAACTTTTCATCTTTTGTCCCATCCTAGTAAATACGATCTGGCCTAAAGGCCGATCTGGCGACCGTTCGGGTAAAAAGACAGCCACACGATTCAAGCTTCTCCACAAACACTCCAGAGAGGTTTCTAGGGCAATACGATCTGCGTGGCTGTGTTACAAAGTCGCTGCAGGCGACTCGGCAACTTCGACTTTCTAAGCCTCTCAGAGAGGCTCGGATACGTCAATCTCTAGATACTAAGGGCGGGGGGATAGAGGGGGCGACCGCGCGTAGGGCTGTTTTTTCAACCGCTGATAAGCACTGTTAAACGCTAATGCAGCCCGTAGGGTACATGAAGCGGTTGCTAACGATCAGTATCTTTATTGATTCCAGATACATTCGCTATACATGGATCGCACCAGGATCAACCACCAACCGCGGAACGTACCATAAAGCGCGTAGGGCTGCTTGGCTGTTCCCTTTACGCCTAACACATAACACCGCTTAGCCCTCTTTCGCCACCAGCCATAGCCGTGGAAGAATGGGCGGGTCTAACGTCTCTTCCTTGCCGTTGGCTGCGACTTAAACAAAAACCGGGCCGTATCGGTGGATTTTCGAATTCCATATCAGCGTTTATCAGCGTTCATCAGCGGTCGGATTGCTTTATCAGCGTTCATCAGCGGTCGGGTTGCTTTATTAGCGTTTATCAGCGTTCATCAGCGGTCGGATCTGTCTTTATCAGCGAATATTAGTGTTCATTGGAACCCGGGAATTCAGGAAGTCGCTGAATCGACGCACCGATCTCAAACCCAAGCGTCCCTGGGGGGATTGCGATAGGGATGGTCTGATGCATGCTGAGTGGATCCCATGTGCTTCGGCTTTGCCAGATCCCTAGAACCTCCATGCCCAACTCATTGCGCAGCAGATTCGAATCGGTATCGATTTGCAACTCCTGGCTGGACATCGACATCTGTACCCGAATGAGCTCTTCGATCGAGCCGCCATCATAAGCGTTGTCCAAGCCCCGGAAATCGATCCAGCGGCCCAAGTCATCGAGCTTCTTGACCTGATTGGAAAACACCCAATCGGTGCAGTCGGTCGCATCCCATTCGACGATCGATTTAGCACCAGCAAAAATGCATTGGTTAGCAATCCGTACCACCGCAATCGGATAAGGCATCGCGTTGGAAAGCTCGATGCGAAGCCAAGGCTTCAACGTAATGCAGGTCGAATCGGATATCTCGATTCGAACCCTAGGCGAACGATTCAATGACCGATTGCCCTGGCTGACGAGCATCGAACCGGATATCGCAAACCAAGAGTCCCGAATTCGCAACTCCAATCGATCGGTGGGTTCTGCATGAATTAGATCGCACTGCCCCCGCACGGCGCATCGCTCTATCCTCGCTTCGGTAAACCTCGGATTGTTCCCAACACCAACGCTCCCCGATAAATCGCGGCTCTGGGTGTCGATGGCAATGAGACTCGGAACCCCAGCGGTCGAAGGGCCAACGATGGTAAACGTCGAATTCTCCATGGTACACCGACTGCCAGGCTTCAGGAGAATCAGGGACTTAGCCGAAGCGTTCGACACCGGAACGGTCCAAAGCACATCGACATCGGCAAAGCCCAATTGGCCTCCATCGAGTTCAAAACAACTCTGATACTCGCTAGCCTTGCCCGAGACGGCTGAATCATCGACCCGAATGCTATGACGGCCTTCGGGAACCGATTGGATCTGTACCCATGATGCTCGATCAACTCCAGTGGCCCGCCAAGGCTTTTGGATCGTGCAGTCTTGTGCGATCCAAATTCGACAAGCCGTCGACAAACTAGCCGCTTCCGCTAAGGCTTCATCGAGGCTTTTGAAACTCTTGGGCTTGTTGTCACCAAAGATACCTCGCCATGGAGGGAGTTGATCCGGGTCTGCGCTGACGACCAGTTGGGTAACTTGAACATCCCTATCGCTGAATTCCTCTGAGCCTTGCTCTTTGGAGTCGCTCGAACGAGGATCCGTTTTGCCCGATTTACCAATGGAATCGGCTTGAGCGATTTGGTCGTCGGATGCAGAGGCCGGAGTTTCGGGGGGTGATGCAAGGGAAACATTTGCGATCTCAACCTTCGGAATAGAAAAAACCGCGTCGATCTGGTTTGAATTCACAAGCCACAAGGTTACTGCCGCAATCGCAGCGCTGCAAAGCAGCAGAGGAAGCAAAGCTTCAAGCCACGATCTTCGAGATTGATTCGAGACCAACGCAAATTCCGCCAAATCTGAACTCCATGCGAGGTTGTCGATTTTCGCAAGCATCCTCAAATCGCTCGCTAGGTCCTCAGGGGTTTGGTAACGATCACGGGGCTTTTTGGCCATCATCTTTTTGAGAATGGCAATCAGAGGATCGCTCAAATCATCCCTAAACACTCGGGGATCTTCAGGCATTTTTGTGCCATGCATGAGCAGTTTTTGCAATGCGGTTCCATCTGGAAAAGGGGGTTGGCCAGTAAGCAAATAATACAAAGTACAACCTAGAGAGTAGATGTCGCTACGAACATCAGCGTCTCGTGGATCTTGGGCTTGTTCGGGAGAGATGTAATCAAAAGTACCAAGGGTTGTGCCGCTTGCCGTTTGGTCCCCTTGAGAGCGATCCAAGGCCGTGGTTCGCGCAAGGCCCATATCTACAATCTTGGCTTTGCCATCGGTTGCAAGCAAGATATTCGAAGGTTTGATATCGCGGTGAACCACCCCACGTTCGCTGGCGTGTTGCAACGCATCTGCGACTTGACACACAAAGTGGGTTGCATCGTCGACGCTCAAGGGACCTCGATCGAGCACCAGTTGGCGCAGGTTGATCCCCTCGATGAATTCAAAGACGATGTAGTTCCATTGCTCGGTTTCACCGACGTTGTAAACACGAGCAATATTGGGGTGATCAAGCTTCGCTGCGCTTTGAGCCTCAATGCGGAACCGGCGCATCGTATCGGCTTTCCGATGCAAGATCGGAACAACTTTGACCGCCACGACACGATCGAGTCTCTGATCGATCGCGCGGTATACAGCCCCCATGCCCCCCTGCCCTACGAGAGACTCGATGCGATAATGATCGAGCAAAGAACCGACCAAGGATTCGATATCCGAAGGGGCTTGGGCGGTAGGCTCGAGACTCCCGAGCCTACGGTCGCGAATTTCTGTCTTGTCAGGATCTTCCTTGGAGGAAGCCATGGCAGCAGTTAGTTTCCACCCGCTCCGCCGAATCCATCATCGACCGGTTCTTTACCGGGTTCTTCCGGCAGTTGCTCCTTCTTCGAACCGTCCTCTCCGATGATTGCAGCGATCGCTTGCTTAAGATCAAACACGGGTCGGCGCGTTCCGGTTTTCACCGCATCGATGCTAGTAAGGGCTTCTTTGTTGAGTTCGTCTTGCAAACCTTCGACTTTTTTAACGACATCGATGAGTTTAAGTTTTCCTGCATCATCGACTAGCGACATGAGCCCCTTGGCCTCGGTCGGAGCAGTAGCCGTTGAGGATTTGCGTCCCGTTCCAGTCAAGCCGTAGTGAACTCGTTCGAGCCGTTGCTGCAAGAACCGTCGAGCATTCTTGACTTCCTTGGGTTGATCATCAAAGGCATTCTTTGGTTTAGGATTGTTGCCAGGGAAGCCTGGAGGCCCAGCGGGACCACCACCGGGTCCACCCCCTCCAGGTCCACCGCTTTCAGGCTCACCTCCACCTACTCCACCTCCGGAAAGACCAGGGCCGCTACCGCCAGAGAGGCCTCCTGGTGGGCCGCCACCACCAGCACCAGGCATTCCTCCGAAACCGCCTGGCATTGCCGCTTGTGTCTGATCGCAGCGTTTGGTCCAAGCCTCAAGACTGGATTTGACGAACTCTAAAGAACCTTTTTGAACTTCAGGAATGTCTTCTGGTTTGAGATCTGCGAGCTTAATTTGGCCGAAACTCCACATGGCTTTTTCAGCAAGCCATTCGGTGTGCTTGCTGGGATCCTTTAAGACCGGGATCACCAGAGCAGCGAGCATGCTGTTGGCCTGTTTAGCAGATTCCCCTTTTCCACCGGCGATGATCGTCAAGTTCTCAATCATAAGCTCTTTGAGATAGTCATCTTCTTTCTTACCGCGTGCCACTGGCTTTTGATTTGCCTGAAAGGCTTGAAGGTTCGTCAGGAACTGGCCTTGAGCTCGTTCCAACCCTGCAGAATCCATCCCTGGATAGATCCAATGCTTGGGCAAGTAGGAAAGTGCTGTGGCGATCATCCCATCATTTTCAGCTTCTTTTGGATCGAGCAGATCGAGAAGGATTTTTGTTGCCAGCGGATCGGCCAGTGGCCCGGATGTGTTCGTTGCAGGAGTTCGACTAACGCGAGCAGCGATGACTGCAGCAACGACGCGTGCTGAGGGATGATACGTCTTACCTTCATTGTCCTTCGAGAGCAAATCCTTGATTTGACGCAAGAGCATCTTGTTGTACTCGGTAAGCATCTCTGGACTTTGCTTGGCGCGTCGTTCCAAGACATCGATGTCCGCATTGATTTCAATTCTGGCCTTGTTCATCGACTCGGCACTAGGTTGAGCCAACCTTGCAAATACGCAGCTTTGGTAATAGGCTTCGATTCCTGCAATATCGAATGACTCAGGCTTGAGCTTATCGTTCTTCTCCTTAACTTTGGCATCGTTGCACAAGGTTGCATCGATGTCCTTGGTGCGATACGCCGGGGCCGCCGCATCCTGGCCAAAGACTACGGAACCCGAATCAAAAAGGCACAGCGCCGGACCAGCGATGCAACTGAGGGCTAGGCTTCGAGCCCATGCCGATCGGAGTTGCGATTTTTTTGAACGTGATTGTCGCAAGGAAGTTTGTCGCATGACGGTAAGCCTTATCGATCGGTTGACTTATCCAGCCAGCCCCAGGGGAGTCGGCGGAGGCAAAACGGGTCTTATTTATTGTATCCAAAATAGCACAGATAAAAGCGCAACCCGCTACATTCTGGCTGCAATTGGCTCCAAGGCGATTCGTGCTGTTGGCATTTTCCGGAAAAAACCGGGCTTAGGGGACCCGACGACCAGGTCGGTAGCCGACTCCAGGGTTCTTTCCATTCCCTTTTTCGGAAGCGGGTGCTGATCTTTGCTGCTTTTTAGAGCCCTTGCGTCGTTGCTCTTGGGAAGCACCTTGTGTCGAGTTTGCCGGATTGGGGATCGTGTGGACATACTCGCCTCGAAACCGCTCGTTGGCATCCGTCCGCCGCTTATCGATCGCTTCTTTCGGGGGTTTCGAAGGGATCAAACAATCGCAACCCTCGCCTATCAGATCGCTGCGTCCGGCTTGGCGCAGGGCGTCGCGAACTTCGAAGTAGTTCTCAGGTTTGAAGAATTGCATCAGTGCCCGTTGTGACTTGCGATCCTTGAGCGCCTTGGCAATATAAACCTCTTTGAGCGAGAAGGGATCAAGCCCGGTGTAGTACATGCTCGTAGCGACGTCCAATGGAGCAGGTATGAAGTCTTGCACTTGGTCGGGTTTGTAACCATTGCGTTTGAGGAAGACGGCCAATTCGATCATCGACTCGATCGAACTTCCTGGATGCGATGCGATGAAGTAAGGGATGATGAACTGCTTCTTACCGGCATCGGCAGAGGCTTGCTTGAACTCCTCAGTAAAGAACTCGAAATCATCGTTAGCCGGCTTGCGCATCTTGTAAAGCACATCGGGATCAACGTGCTCGGGTGCAACCTTTAAATGGCCTCCGACATGATGTTCGGTAAGTTCTCGAATGTACTCTGGAGACTGGCGAGCTAGGTCCATTCGAATGCCGCTTGCGACAAGAACTTTCTTGACCCCCGGCAACTCTCGTGCTTGACGCATCAGATCGATCACAGGCTGATGATCGACCCCTAAGAGCTTACAAATTTTCGGATGCACACACGACTGACGCCTACAGACGGCTTCAACCTCCGGTCGTGTGCAACGCATGTGGTACATATTGGCCGTCGGGCCACCGATATCGCTGACGATCCCTTTGAAATCCTTGTCTTGACTCATTTGCCGGATCTCGTTGAGAACGGAATCTTTCGATCGCGATTGAATGATTCGCCCTTGATGGGCTGTGATCGAACAGAAAGTGCAACCGCCGAAACAACCTCGCATGATCGTCACGGAGTTTTTGATCATGTTGAAGGCGGGGATGGGCTCACTGTAACTTGGATGGGCTTTGCGTGTGTAAGGCAATCCGTAGATGCGATCCATGGCTTCTTGGCTGATGGGCAAGGCTGGTACGTTGCACACAACAGCCTGAGTGCCATGGCGTTGCACTAGGCGTCTTGCATTGAGCGGATTGGTTTCATGGTGGATCATCCTTGTGGCGATCGAAAAGGAAACCTTATCGCTCGATACGGCTTCGTAACTAGGCAACTCGAGTGCATCGTCAGGGACCGCTTCGGAGGCTCCGAGCGCATAAGCCACACCGCGCATGTCGCGCAAGTCTTTGACACTTTGACCCGATTCGAGCCGCTTGGCGATCTCGACAATCGAATTCTCCCCCATCCCAAATCCTACTAAATCCGCTTTGGAGTCTAGCAAAATGCTGCGGCGAACTTTGTCGCTCCAGTAATCGTAGTGGGCCAACCGTCGCAACGAGGCCTCCACGCCCCCTGCGATAACAGGGACACCCTTGTAGGCCTCGCGGGCTCTCTGGCAGTAGGCCAAGGTCGCACGGTCAGGCCTGAGTCCAATGCGGCCACCTGGCGAATAGGCGTCGTCGTTACGGACTTTGCGGTTGGCCGTGTAGTGGTTGATCATGCTGTCCATGTTCCCTGCACTGATGGCAAAGAACAAACGTGGACGACCAAAACGCTGCCAGTCCTTGCAGGATTGCCAGTCGGGTTGCGAAACAATCCCCACTCGATAACCAGCGGCCTCAAGCACCCGCCCGAGGATCGACATCGCAAAACTCGGATGATCGATATAAGCATCGCCTGTGATAAAAACCACATCAAGCTCGTCCCAGCCTCGGGCTCGGGCTTCGTCCATCGACATCGGCAAAGGAGCTTTGGCCAACGGTCCGGTCGGTTGTCTTTCACCCAGGTTATCCAGATATCGAGAAACGACGTTGCCGTTGGTGTTTTGGCTGGGAATCGCCGACGTGCTACACGCAGAATCTTGGGAATCGGCTTGAACGATGGGAAATGGGTTTTTCATAAACTACTTTAAAACGATTCCTCGGATCCAGGAAACGATCCACTCTGGATCCGCTTGCAGTATTCTCTAGCTGCGTCGAGTGCTTGGGATCTCAAATCGGCAAACTTTCTAACGAATTTCGGGACATACCCTGAATTCCAGCCAAGCAAATCGTTGGTGACCAAGACTTGTCCGTCGCAATTGGGCCCTGCCCCAATCCCAATCGTTGGCACGGCTAGGCTCTGCGTGACTTCCTTGGCCAATTCAGCCGGCACACACTCCATCAAAATACAAAAGGCACCCGCTTGCTGAGCGGCTTGAGCATCCATCATCAGACGTTGGGAATCCTTCTGAACCCGATATCCGCCCAACGCATGGACACTTTGCGGTCGCAATCCGATATGAGCGATCGTTGGGATGCCAGCATCGACCAGCGCTGCGATCGAGTCGGCTTGCTGATGCCCCCCCTCCATCTTGACGGCCTGGCACTGGGTCTGCTTCATGATCTTGGCTGCCGATTCGACCGTATGCGATACGCTGATCTGGCCGACAGGAAACGGCAAGTCGACAACGACCATGGCTTGGCGTGCCGCACGTGCGACGATCTCCCCGTGGTAAATCATCTGTTCGAGCGTCACAGGGATCGTCGTTTCATGTCCCTGGATGACCATGCCCAAGGAATCGCCGACCAACAAGCAATGCACCCCGGCTTGATCGAGCAACTGGGCCATGGGGTAATCGTAAGCCGTGAGCATCGCGATCTTTTCACCCCGCTGCTTCATTGCTTGGAGGGTTCTAACGTTGATGCGAGTTGGTTTTTGTGTCATACAGGGTGATACGCAAACAATTTACAAACGGATGATTTGAATGCAGATTATTTGGATCTGTTTGCACCCTTGCTCGGCACCTGACCTTTGTACAGGACTCGCTCCTGCGAAGCCATTGCACGGGACTTCTCAAGCGATCGAAGAGCCGTTTCCCTGCGGGATTGCGGGAGGCTTTGCCAAGCCAAGCGATAGTAGGTCTCGACCGATGCCCAATGACCTCGCTGTCGGGCCAAATTCGCTAGGTTCAAGTAGTACTTGGTTGCGTCCGAATCGGTCTCGTGAAGGACACTGCCATATCCGCTGACATGGGGCTTCTCAGGCGAATCTCCACTGAGTGCGGCCAAGTAATCGTAGCCGGCAGGAGCCGCACGCCCTTTGGGTTTGGCAGGCAACCTGGAATAACCTGCCGGATCGAATTGCTTGAGAGTCGGTTCGCTGGATGCAGTCGACGCCTGGGAGCGAATCATTTTATCGAGCTCATCCAAATCGATAACGGTCGTCGAGACCGAAGCTCCTGAAACTCCGCTGGATCTGCCCATCGCCCCGGGTAACGTGCTGCCAATACCACTGCTGTTGCCACCGATAAAGCCCGTCCCCCGATCCGGAACGGCCATCGAGGTGGAGATATTGAAAGTTCCCATGCTAGGGATCTGAACGATTTGTGCCCAGGTGCTTTGGACTGATGTCATCGCAGCCAAAGCGACAGCTACCAACGATATACGACAGGCCCTAGAAAATACAGGACTTCGAAAGCTTGCTTTTGGCTCAACTGCGATCGACATGGTTTTCATAAATGGAATCCAACTTGGCAAAGACTCTTCGGCTTAGCGATTCTGCCTTCTATTGTAGCGACGAAGCGGTTTTTTCAGACCAAAGGAATCCGCGATTTTAAGGTTTTGTGACGGCCGTAGCGATTTTGCTGGCACTGGCAACGGCCAGCGCGAACGGATATTCTAATGGGACTATGTCCTTTGGTTCCTCAGTTGATCCTTTCCCCAAATGGAGTCGCAGAGACTATGGCGATTGCAGACGCAGAAAAGACCGTTAAAGCCCCGAAAATCCATCACACCGAATGCTTCATCGATGGCAAATGGCAACCGAGCCGCTCAGGCAAAACTTTTGCCACCCTCAACCCAGCGACCGAAGAAGTCATCTGTCAAGTCGCCGAAGGGGACAAGGAAGACATCGATCTGGCAGTCAAAGCGGCACGCAAGGCTTTCGACGAGGGCCCTTGGTCAAAGATGGATGCTCGAGATCGCGGCAAACTGATGTATCGACTCGCCGATCTGATCGAAGAGGAAATCGACGAGCTTGCAGCACTTGAAAGCCTCGACAATGGAAAACCGATCAACGAAGCTCGCTACGGTGACTTGGTTCTCGTGCTCGACTGCTTGCGCTACTACGCAGGCTATGCGGACAAAATTCACGGCTCGACGATCCCCATTCGAGGCAACTACCTGACTTACACACGTCGGGAAGCCGTCGGAGTCGCAGGTCAAATCATCCCTTGGAATTTTCCGATGCTCATGGTGGCTTGGAAATGGGGACCTGCACTGGCCGCAGGCTGCACGATCGTTATGAAGCCCGCTGAACAAACGCCGCTGAGCTGCCTTCGATTGGCACAGTTGGCAAAAGAAGCCGGGATACCCGATGGAGTGATCAACGTCGTCCCAGGTTTTGGTCCCACCGCAGGTGCTTCGTTAGTTCGACATCCTGGAGTCGATAAAATCGCCTTCACCGGCGAACACCGCACCGCCCAGGTCATCATGCGCGATGCTTCCGAGACCCTCAAGCGATTGACGTTCGAACTCGGTGGCAAGAGTCCTAACGTAGTCATGGCCGATGCGGATTTGGATCGTGCTGCCCAAGGTGCTTACATCGGGCTGTTCCTCAACCAAGGTCAGTGCTGCTGTGCCGGTAGCCGCGTGTTTGTCGATAAGCGAGTCCACGCTGAGTTTGTCGAAAAGGTTCAGAAACTCGCTAAAGCCCGACGCGTCGGAAACCCGCTTTCGACCAAGACCGAACAAGGTCCACAGGTCGACCAAGCTCAGTTCGATAAAATCATGAGCTACATCGATAAAGGAAATGCCGAAGGGGCCAAGTGCATCGCAGGTGGTAGTCGCTTTGGCGATAAAGGCTACTTCGTCCAGCCCACCATTTTCGACGGCGTTACCGACTCGATGTCGATCGCCAAAGAAGAAATCTTTGGACCTGTCATGTCTATCCTGACGTTCGATGACTGGGAGGATCTGATCAAGCGTTCGAACAATACTTTCTACGGACTGGCCGCTGCGATCTGGACTCGAAATGTCGGTCGAGCCCACGAATTTGCTAAACGCGTGCGAGCCGGAACCGTTTGGGTCAATTGCTACGACGTCTTCGATGCAGCAGCACCTTTCGGCGGATTTAAGATGAGCGGTCAAGGTCGCGAACTCGGCGAAGAAGGCCTCAAGGCTTATACCGAATCCAAGACCGTCACCGTCAGCCTTGAACCCTAGTAACCCGTCGGGTGATTCTTCCAGAAAGCTTCGCGGTGAGCGAATTGAATCTCATGAAAGCGAACCAGACTGCTCTTCGAAGTGTCTGGTTCGCTTTTTTCTTTTGCTTCCGAACCGCTGTTCTTTGTATCTTAATATTCGCACAACAAAACGATCTGCAGGCCCAGAGCGTCCCGTTGCCCAAGGAAGCTTCGAGCTGGACTGGCAAGGATTTTTCGGCAAAGCTTCAAACACTTCATAAATCCTTGACCAGCAACCAGTTGGAAGCATTCAAAGCTCAGCAAATTGCTGAACTGAGGGCCGACCAAAGACAAGAATTTTTCGACAGATTTCTCCAGCAGATTTTCGCCTCGGAGGATTATGCCAAGGCGCAAATGAACGCTTGGATGCTCGATCATTTTCAGATCGACAACTTGGATCCCGAGAGCCTCCGCCGTATCGATCGCTCCGGCTGGGATACCGATAGTTACCGCAAGTGGTTGACCCAGAACTTTACTCAAAACACTCGCTTCGACGAGTTCCTACAAAGCCAGTTACTCGGCATACCAGATCCAGCTTCGGGATTACCGACTTACGCTTGGTATCTAGCCGGCCAGTGGTCCAACTACCGAATTACCGAAAGCCTATCGCCGATCGAGTCGAATCTGATTCGTCAATTTCAAACAGCCTTGGATTCAATTCACAAGACCGAGACCAAGGACTCGGAGCGGCTCGTCGAGCAATCCCAAAAGGACTCCAACGAGATCAAACGCTGGTGGCAGTCGCTAAGGACTTGGCCCGTTATCCCCAGCCATGAACTGGTTTGGAGTTGGCCTGAAGATAGCGATGCAAAACAAGCTATCCCCAACTCCCTAAGAGAGCCACCAGAAGGTCAGGCCTTGAGGGGATTTCGCGAATGGACCTTGGTGATCGACACCAAGCTCACCAAAGAGTGCATCGACAGCATCGAACCGATCGTGCTTTTTGTGCAATCGCAAGATGGAGAAATCGCCCAAGAGATCCAGCGGACATTGTTGATCGAACTACGCCAAGGACGCCTATGCGTCAGCTTGATCCATGACGCAAGAATCTCTTACCGAGAGATACAAACCGATGAAGCACTACCTTCGGACCAAGCCATCCAAATCGCAATCGTCAACGATGGACTGGGAAGATCCGACTCGATCCGAATCTTGGTCAACGGGCAGACGCAATCGACTAAACCTTCGGCGATGGCCAAAGGCTACCTCAAAGAGATGGTCTCAGGTAAAGAGAACCGATGGAAAATCGGACAAGTGCTCGGTCGGAATTCCCAGATCGAGCAGGTTCAGGTTTATCGGTTAGCTCTCAGTCCCCCAGAGTGCCGTGGGCTTGCCCAGAGTCCTTGGATGGGTACTTGGGAGGAAATGGATGAGCCCACTCGCATCGAGTGGGTCGAACATTATGCGAGACGATTGGATGCACAGTGGCGTTATCAGCGAGAGAGTCGCAGTCACTATGTAGCGAATCTTGCGGCGGTCAAAGAAAGCGCTTCGATGGTCCCTGTCATTGGCGACCTCGATCAGCCGATCTTTCTGACGCAAACTCAGCGGTTTCCTTGCACGTTGCGATCGACGTTGAAAAATGATGCTGGGTCTCCATCCGATGTGCTTTCAACGATGCCCAAGGACTGGAGCACAACGGGTAAACGATGGGAGATCGAGGAATTCGCCCGAACCGAGGCAATGCGTACTTGGCGGGCAATGCATCGGTATGCCGATGTGAGTCGACGCGCGAGCGATATCCCAGAGGACTTGGTATTGGAATTCACAACCCATCTGGATCGCAAGCGACTGCTCGGTGCGCTTGCAAGTCTTTTGCTCCTTGAGTTACCCTAACTGCCGCTTTGCGAGCAACAGCTCAACTGAAACAACTCGGATTGAACCATGGGGTGTGACAAGTGCCCGAGTGACTCGACAACCAAGTCCGGCTGGTAGGCGTACCTACGGAGATCTTGGTTCGAAGTGGTTCCTGAAAGGACAAGAATCGTTTTGTATTCAAGTTGAGTTCCACCGAGGATGTCCGTCTCCATGGTGTCACCGATCACTACCGTTTCATCCGTCGAGAGCCCCAGTTCTTTGCGTGCAGCCCGAAGCATGATTGGACTGGGATTCACCTTCGCAAAAAGAAAACACTTCATGTGCCGGACTGAGGGTCAAAATTTCCTAATAGGATCGCTTGCCTAGTTCTTGGGCTTGATGTGCATTGCTTTTGCGATGAATCTTCGTTCAACCCGCAGCCAACGGCTTTGAAGTTGCGTTATTCGGGTGTTTCGGAGTGTCAATCGATGTTTTTCCTTGCTTTTCGTACTCGTACTCCGCGGTAGCAGTACTCGTACTCGTACTCGAAGAGAGGGCATTGAGTACGAGTACCATTTCATTGAGTACGAGTTCGATAAAAGACAAAACGCGCAATTTCAAAGGCCAACGGCGAGGAATTTAAATAAGCCCCCCAGGACGCTTCGTTTGGGGCCTACGATCCACCGGGGATCAAGCGTAGCGCATCGAGTGCAACCCCGATGATCATCACCGCTAGAACCAACCAAGCCACATACCACCACCATGGCTTGAGTTTTCCAGGTGTCTTTTGTCCAAACTCGCGTTCGAGGAACTCTTGGTAATCGAAATCGTCCTCGCGTTGGTCGTATTCCTTGTAGTCGCTCCGATACGGATGCTCTGGAGACTCGTGCACAAATTCCTTGCCGCACCGATGGCAACGCATTGCTGTGGTTCGCACCCGTTTACCACAACCGGAACAATCCATGAATTCGATGGAATTGGACATTTACTCACCCAATCAAGCACGCCATCAAGGATAGTTATAAGCCGGGTTATCGGGATCGAAATCAAGATCCCCCAACTCCGGATTGATTTCCAGATTCTCGTAGAGGAATTCTTCATCCAAAATCGGTTCGTCCTCGTCCTTTTCAGGCCACATATAACTGGCGTATCGGATCGGCACTCCAAGCTCGCTATCGATGTCGATGATCGCTTTGTGGAACTCATGCTCGATCGTCTTATCTCCTACGGTGACTTGCCGCTGCGGATGGCACACTTCGATCCGTTTGCAGTTGCGACCAGCCACTTCGACCGAATCGATCAAGCTCACTTGGCAGTCACCCAAATGTCGATCTCGATGCCCCTTGGCAAGCAGCTTGTTCAAGAGCCGTTCGATCCCGATATCGCTCACTGGATAGCGATTCCCGAGCATGGCTAAACGACTCGTCGGAGAGAGCTCGATCTTGGTGATGTTCAGTAGCCCCGTCTCATGCACGACCATCAACCCATCATTGAAACCCTCCTTCCAAATCAACTCGCGTCCTGCTTGTGATTTTGGCTCGAGGAACTTGAGGTAGACATCCATTTGACGAAGTCCCTTTTCGGGATCCTCTTGGCGATAACGGAGTTTTATCTCCATCTTCGATTCCGGGCCTAATTCCTTACCATTACGCTCCCGCTTGTGCACGGTAGCTCGATACGTCCGATGCGAACGCTTGTGAGTCTCCATCGCATCTTTCGCAATACGCAAAACCGCGTCCAAGGGGTGTGAGTCAACCGGCAGAGCACCTGGAGTCGAATCATCGCCCGTAGATGCAACGCTGGGTGAATTTTCGCCCATCCACTGGCTGGCAAGCCGCTTGGCGATGAGTCCGGCGGTGAGACCCAAGCAGACCAGGGGAATCAGCAAACGAACTAGTCGTGCAGGCCAAATTCCGAACCTTTGTCCAGCCATGGCTGCACCTCCTGCTGTGAAATCGTTCTTGCTACTTCAAACCCCAAAGATGTCAACGAAAAGTCGCGATGCAGATGATGCATCACTAACCCTAATTCGCACAACTGCCGAAATCCTTCCAAAAATAAAACCGTTGTTTCTGGTCGCTCGGGATCTCGAAACGCGATGGTTTGCGATTCGTCCAACTCTACATAAACAGCTAGCAATCTGGCTGCAGGGTCAAATGCGGTATTTACTCCACGGACTTCGACCACTCCACGATTGCGGGCTGCAACAAGGATCGCTTTGGCTTCGGGAAGCAATCCCTCCGCAGTCGTCGGCTTAGGGGATGTTCTTTCCACCATGGCTTGACTGCTCAGTTGGGCCAAGGCTACCAAAACCGGTGCACCAGCACCGAGTGCTTCCCAGCTGCCACTCAAAAAATTATCAACTGGGTTTAATCCAGTCACCGATTTTTTGACCGGTTGATACTCATCCATTGCGGTGCCTAATCCGAGAAGGATCCCTTTTGGTGCTTATTGATGAAACGCAATCAAATCAACATAATCCTATCCGATCTGGTACGATAGCCCCAGAATCGCTAGGTTGACCAGGCAATCGTTTTGATTTTTTTTTGAACATTGAATTCCTTTCCTCGGGAGCCCCGACATGGCTTTGGTACCGCTTCGTAAAGTCCTCGACCACGCTGCTGAAAACAACTACGGCGTAGCCGCCTTTAACGTCAACAATATGGAGCAGATCCAATCCATCATGGAGGCGGCCAAGGAGACAAACTCTCCGGTGATTATCCAAGCCTCTCGAGGGGCTAGGGCTTATTCCCAAGACGCCTACCTTCGACACCTCATGCTCGCGGCGGTCGAACTCTATCCAAGCATTCCAATCGTCATGCACCAAGACCACGGCAACTCTCCCGAGACTTGTTTGTCGGCGATTCAAAACGGATTCACCTCGGTCATGATGGACGGGTCGCTCAAAGAGGATGGCAAAACACCTGCCTCCTACGAATACAACGTCGATGTCACAAAGCGCGTGGTGCAGTTGGCCCATGCCAAGGGGGTTTCTGTCGAAGGCGAACTGGGTTGCTTGGGCTCTCTGGAATCTGGGCATGGCGAAGCCGAGGATGGCCACGGTGCCGAAGGCCAACTCAGCCACGATCAACTCTTGACCGATCCTGACGAGGCCAAACGCTTCGTGGAAGAAACCGGCGTGGATGCTTTGGCCGTGGCGATCGGCACAAGTCACGGTGCATATAAATTCACTCGCAAACCCGACGGTGAGGTTCTGGCGATGACTCGCATCGAAGAGATCCACAAGAAGATCCCCAACACCCACTTGGTGATGCACGGCAGTTCCTCGGTTCCGCAAGAACTTCAAGACATCATCAACAAGTTCGGTGGCAAGATCAAGCAAACTTGGGGTGTTCCAGTCGAAGAGATCCAGCGTGGCATCAAGAGCGGTGTTCGCAAGATCAATGTCGATACAGATTGCCGGCTAGCCATCACAGGTGCCATTCGCAAAGTCCTTTTCGAAGGCCCCGAAAAATTCGACCCCCGAGACTACCTCAAGCCAGCTCGCACAGCCATGAAAGAGGTTTGCGTGGCTCGCATGGTGGCCTTTGGCCAAGCGGGCCAGGGTGACAAGATCCGATAGACTAGCCCTCGAGTTCGTAGAGTTCTGGATCGATATTGGGAGCTTGAAGGATCCTTCGGAGGCTCGAGCCTTTGGAGGTCGATGAGCTTGGCGAAAAGGGATCGGGTTGCTGGTCGATCGCGGCACCCAGATCCTCGTCGATCGCGTCGGGGTCTTCGCCGGCCTCCATCCGCTTGATCGCTTCGAGCATCGCACCCGTCGGCTCATTACCCGTGAGTTCGAACATGCGTTTCATCAAAAGGGCCATCTGTTTGGGATCCTCTTGCGATGAGTCGTCCTGCATGCTCGGAGCCATCTGGCTCATAAGTTCTTCAAGCTTCGATTCGTCGAGGTTTGCAAAAGGATCTGCGTCGCCCGAGGCTGCGTTTTCGACCAAACCTTTGGAAATGGCGAATCGAGACACCTTTTTCTCGAGTTTCCTAAAACCGCATTTCGGGCACGATGCATTGCTGGGAACTTGCATGCGGCGAGAAAGAAAGCTGTACACGGTATGGCACGGTGGACAGTAAAATTCGTAGATTGGCATCGCAGTACTGCACAGATCCAAAGATTGTTTAGGAGTCACAACAAGGATTCTTGACCAAGAACCCTCAGAGGCTATCATGCCTACCAGTTTTACTATGAAATTCCTCAATGGGCGAGCCGTATTGAACCACTCGCATCGAGTGCCCTAGGCATGGACAGCAAGGACGAACAAAAAGAGCTGATCGGTTCGATGGGGGCCCCTGTGCCTCTGCTGCCAACCCCTGAGGTGCTTGCCGAGCTTGAACGATTTAGCAACTCGTTTGAGCAATCCGAACCCGAAGCGATTCTCGCTTGGGCTCTCGATAGATACCAAGACAAATTCACTATGGCCACTGCCTTTGGACCTGAAGGAATGGTCATCCTCGAAATGCTTTCGCGGATCAACCCAAAGTGCCATGTTTTCAATTTGGACACAGGGTATCAATTTCCAGAAACGCTCCGATTGCGAGATCAGGTCGCCGAGCTCTATGGAATCGAAGTCGAATTGATGCGACCATCCCTCTCGGTTGCCCAGTACGAAACCCTCCATGGTGGGCCCGTTTACAAGACCGATCCAGGCAAGTGCTGCGGTGATCGAAAACTCGATGTGCTCAAGCGAGTCGCTTATGGCAAGTTGGCTTGGGCCAGCGCCATCCGTCGGGATCAGTCCCCCGATAGAGCCAAAGCGTCGATCGTCGGCTGGGACAAAAAATTCCACCTCGTGAAAGTCAGTCCTCTTGCGAATTGGACCAAAAAACAAGTTTGGGACCGGATCCTTTCGAAAAAGATCCCTTACAATCCTCTCCACGATCAAGGGTACACGAGCATCGGTTGCTGGCCTTGCACGCGCTCGGTGACTTTCGGCGAAGACGAAAGAGCAGGGCGGTGGAGCGGGACTGGAAAAACCGAGTGCGGATTGCACACCCAAGATTAATTGGATCCAATTCGGATCCCATGTTGACCCGATTTTTTAAACCAAAGACTCTCCGAAAGGTTACACGATGAGCAACACTACCAGCGTCGTTATGAAGACAAGCAAAGGCAGCATCACGATCGAACTCGACGCTCAAGCAGCCCCTAAGACCGTTGAAAACTTCTTGAACTACACCCGCTCGGGACATTACAACGGCACGATCTTTCATCGCGTCATTTCCAACTTTATGATCCAAGGCGGTGGATTCACCTCCGATATGAATCAAAAGAGAACCAATGCTCCGATCCTCAACGAGTCGTCCAATGGACTGAGCAATAAAAAGTACACGATTGCAATGGCTCGTACAAACGTCCCCGATAGCGCCACGAGCCAGTTCTTCATCAATGTCACCGACAATGATTTTCTTGACAAGGCAAATTCTAGGGACCGAGTCGGTTACTGCGTCTTTGGCAAAGTGACATCGGGTAGCGATGTTGTCGAGGCAATTAAAACCGTTGCGACCACGACCAAAAATGGGCATGGAGATGTACCTGTCGAGGCCGTTACGATCGAATCGGTCGAGATTGTTGGCTAGTTAGTAACACCGCGCTGATTCGCTTTGACGGTTTGTGGCCCAGCGGGCCTACATATCGGTAGCAAGCCACGCCCCCCACATGCGCCGGCCCCGGAGTGTCGATGATTTCTCCGAAATCATCGTGTGCGGAGGCAGCCTTGCGGTTGATGCTTCGGCGGTTTGCTAACTCATCAACGCGACCGATTCACGTACCCTACGAGGGACTTGCCTGTGGCGAGTTCTCAAGCCAAGGGCAAGCCCTAAGGATCGGGAAATCGTATTGGATCTCTTCCAAACCCGCTGGATGCTAAAGACCGGGGACAGTCCCAATCAATTAACCTGGCTTATGAAATTCTGAGATCTTGATGCCATTGGGATCTTCTTTCTCGAATTGCACTTTTTGCTGGCGGGCGAATTCATCTTGGTGCGAGTACCCAAGTGTAAGGTCAAACGACCTGACAACCGAAGATTGGAACCCTTAACGATTGACGTTTCCCAACACCAAAGCCCCCAACTCAGCAGTCTTCTTCGGTGCAGCGCAAGATTCTGTTCCTTTCTAAGAGTGCGTTGATGGCGATGGACTGGACTCGGAATTTCGAAGAAAGAGCACCAAAATACAATTTCCTCCCTGGAGAATCACATGATCAAAGCGATATCGACTCTAGCCTTCATCGTCGTCTTCTTACCCGGAAGTTCGTATGCCCAAAAATCGAATTCTGATTGGCGTTTCCGCCAGCCACCCGCCCCTAAAAATAGCAACCGCAAGGCACCTATGACCTCAACAAGCCTAGCGCAAAAAGAGATCGAAACAATCATCGATCGCTTCATTTCCATCAATCGACAATTCGAGATAGCGACCACAGATAACCAATTCATTCGAAACGCATCGAACCTCGACCTACTGATCGACCAATTAGAAAAATTCAAGAGGATTGAGCGAGCCGCAACGCCTGGGAATCGTAAAGAGATATCCGACACCAGAAAGCAGCTTGAGCGCATACTCGAAATACGACTTCGCCAACACAGCAACGATGCAAAGCACCTCGTGTTCTTAAACGATTTGAAAAACGCTCAAGGATATCTCGATATTCTCAAGTAGTATTGGTAGCCACCGATGTCCCCCAATCGCAACACATGGCTATTGCGGTTTGATCCACGAAAAAAGCTGGAGATTTCGGATTGCATCGACTAGGACAATCATCCAGCGCCCTGGTACGTTTCGCGGTCTTTTACCTGACGGACGTTTGCAAAATGATCAACGCGACCGCTTCACGTAACCTACGGCGGACGCCCCTTGGAGAACTTTACAACCACACTTTACGCGCACACTTTACGCGTCGGCGATGACCATGATCTTGCCGTCACCCATGCGACCTGTTTTGCAATGCGATTCGATGATGGCGAGAACCTCCTCAAGCCGTGGCGCGTCGACCCAAATCGATAGCTCCACCTTGGGCAAAAACGCCAAATCGAACTCGCCCCCCGAATACTGATCGAGCATGTTCTTTTGACGACCAAATCCTTTGACCTCCTGGATCGTCAATGCCTCGATCGGGGCTAGCTTGAGCCCATCGAGCAATGTCTCGACCAAATGTGGCCTGACGACCGCTAAGATCAATTTGCAACCGCTGTCCATCGCCCCCCCTTTCGGGCTTTCCATCTCGGATTCCCCCTGCTAATATCTTAACATAAATTCGCCTCGTCCATTTGCTCCAGATCTTCGAAAAGCCTCTCCGAGTTTCTTGCCGTGCCTCACGCTCAGATCGGTCCGATCGCTGTCCACTTTCCCGCAAAAATCGAAACGGCGGATGTTTGGCAAACGGAGCATCCCGAGTGGCACGTGCCGGAACTGATGGAAAAAACCGGTATCCAACGCCGCTACATCGCCGCTCCTGACGAAACGGCTTGTGACCTAGCCTACAAGGCTTGCCAAAAACTTTTTTCTGAGCACAACATCGACCCTGCATCGATCGATTACCTGATGCTCTGCACGCAGTCGCCTGACTATCCGCTCCCGACGACCGCTTGCCTGCTCCAAGATCGCATCGGGATGCGAACAAGCAGCGGTGCCTTGGACTTTAACCTCGGTTGCTCTGGCTTCGTCTACGGACTAGGGCTTGCCGAAGGCCTCATCGCAAGCGGCCAGTGCAAAAGGATCCTCTTGGTGACGGCTGAAACTTATACCAAGTATGTCGACCAAGACGACCGCGCGCTACGCCCCATCTTCAGCGATGCCGCTGCAGCGACGCTGATCGAAAGCTCGCCAACACCATGCCTCATCGGCTTTGAATTCGGAACCGACGGCAAAGGTGCCGACACCTTGATCGTCAGCGATGGCGGAGCGAGAATGGCCCAGCACGCCATCCAACCGAAACGACGCAAGCGATGGAACAGCCGACTCTACATGGATGGCCAAAGCCTCATGGATTTTACCGTCGTTGCAATCCCGGAACTGATCCGAAACATCCTTTCAAAATCGCAACTCTCTTTGCAAGACATTCACCAACTGCTCATGCATCAAGCAACCCGAAAGATGCTTGAAATGCTCCAACAAGCACTCCAGGTCGACGGCAACCGACTCCCCATCCGCCTTGCCGACCGTGGCAATACGGTCTCCTCGACCCTCCCAATTCTCATCGAAGACCTACGTTCCGAAGGCGTCATTCGGGCTGGCCAGAACCACATGCTGATCGGATTTGGCGTCGGTTGGTCCTGGGCGGGCTGCGTTTGGAAGACTTAACGGTTACATTTGCACCCTTGGATGCGGTTGAAAAAATAGGGATATTTGATCAACCTGTACTTACTGCCCACAGCGTGCACCCATGCCGACAACCCTTCATCCAGCGAATTCAGTTTTGATGAACTCTCAAGAGCTGAATTCCGACTCTCGACAGGCAAGCACGACACATGTCGGTGCAGTTGCTTATCTGAACACGAAACCCTTGATCTATGGTCTCGATGATCGCCTCAAGGGATTCGGAAGCTTGCACCTCGAGCTCCCAAGTCGACTTGCTACCCAAATGCATCAAGGCAAGTTGGATGTGGGTTTAATACCCGTGGTTGAGTACTTGCGGAACCGATCCGAGTATCGGCTCATCAGCGATGCTGGGATCGCTTGCCAAGGTCCCGTTTGGTCGGTTCGAGTTCTGTTTCGAGTTCCCCCAGAGCAGGTCAAGACGCTTGGCACCGATGAAGGATCCCGAACGAGCGTCGCGTTGTCCCAAGTTCTTTTTGCAAGTCGTTTTGGAAAGCTTCCTGAGCTAGTCCCCTTCCCCATCGGTTCCTCGCCGCAAGATTGCCGAGCCGACGCGGTTCTCGTGATCGGTGATCGCGCGATGAACCCCGAGCGATACCGATCGGACTTCTTTCTCGATTGGGATTTAGGAGAACAATGGTTCGCCCTGACGGGCCTTCCGTTTATCTTCGCCATGTGGGTTGCTCGGAGCCCCGCATTCGATGATCCAAAAATAATTCGCTTGCTCGAATCCAGTCGCGATGCAGGTCTTGAGAACATCGACGAGATCATTGCCAAGTATTCGGCAAGCTACGGGCTGACAGACCAAGCCTGCCGAGAGTACTTGACGCATTACCTAAAGTTCAAAATCGGCGATGCAGAACTCCAAGGGCTCGGGCAGTTCGCCAATCGCTGTGCGGCTCTCGGGTTGTTATAACAAAAGCAACTGTAGGAAAAATTTGAGATTCGATGATTGCAACACCCAATAAACCCATCCAATGGATCCTTGACAAAGCCACTTCAGGTGAGCGGATCACTTGCCAAGAGGCACTGACGCTCTTGGAGAGTTCCGAGCTCAGCGCGATTGGACAAGCGGCTCAGGCTGTCACAAGCCGACTGCATCCAGAAAGCTATCGCACTTACAACATCGATCGGAACATCAACTACACGAACATCTGCACTGCCGTTTGCGACTTTTGCGCGTTCTACCGAACCCCAAAGAGCCCCGAAGGTTACGTGCTTGATCGCTCAGAGTTGCTCGAAAAGATCCGCGAGACTGTCGAGCTCGGAGGGAATCAGATCCTGATGCAAGGTGGACTCCATCCGCACTTCAAGCTTGAATGGTACGAGGAGTTGCTTAGGGATATCAAAGGGAGTTTCCCCGATGTGAATATCCACGGATTCAGTCCGCCGGAGTTGCATCACTTCACCAAAGTCAACAAACTCTCGATTGAGACCGTGCTCGAGAGGCTCAAACAAGCCGGACTCGGTAGCATCCCAGGCGGTGGAGCGGAGATCTTGGTCGATCGTGTTCGATCAGCGATCACGCGTGGCAAGGTGATGACCGACGACTGGCTCAATGTGATGCGAGTCTGGCACAAGATGGGAGGGATTTCTTCGGCCACGATGATGTTTGGGCACGCCGAGACACTTGCCGAGCGGATTGAGCATCTGGATCGGATTCGTCAGTTGCAAGATGAAACGCATGGATTTACTGCCTTCATCTGCTGGACGTTTCAACCTGAGAACACCCAAATGAGCCATCTTGCACCGGCCGGCTCGTTTGAATATCTCAAGACCCAGGCCGTCGCAAGATTGTTCTTGGACAATGTTCCAAACATTCAAAGCAGTTGGGTCACGCAAGGGCTCAAGATAGGGCAATTGGCCTTGCTCTTTGGTGCGAACGATATGGGTTCGCTGATGCTCGAAGAGAATGTTGTTGCCGAAGCCGGTACGGTGCATTTCTTAACGCTCGATCAAATCCGCGAAGCGATCAGCGAATTGGGATTCATACCACGGCAGCGAGACGTCTTTTACAAGCTTGTCGATGAAGGGCTCGAGCAAAAGGCGGTGGAAGCCAATCGGGTCAAAAAGCTTGTGCAGATTGCTAATCGATAGAGATCTGTCCTCCGACCGTAGCATGGGTCTGCGACCTCATCGTACCACACATCTTAGGGCGTTTTTCCCCGGGCGTTTCGTGTTTCGGGGCCAAACGCGTCCCAGGCAGTTGCGAAGTCGTGTACGCGTTGGAGCCCCAGCCAGAGTGTCTGTGTGCCTGGGTTGGTATTTGATCTTATGACGTACCCACCCAAGGATGCAACCATCTTGATCATCTCGCGTA